>Cebus_capucinus_imitator_PRJNA485217_SSR118__coassemble_102_pt1 | contig 57466 bp, 45 predicted proteins | sample Cebus_capucinus_imitator_PRJNA485217_SSR118__metabat2_low_PE_012 | metagenome-assembled genome bin Cebus_capucinus_imitator_PRJNA485217_SSR118
ATGATGATGCCGAGCATGGTGAGAAACGACCTCATCTTGTTGGCGGCGATGGCGCGCAGGGCAATCTTGAAAAGGTTGGTGATGTTCATAGGATGTCAGTCATTTTCAGTCCTCCTGTCTGGGCAGTTTGGCCAAGGCTTCGGCGGCGGACTGGATGTTGTTGTTGATGGTGTCTTCCTTGATTTGGCCGTCACGCAGGAAGATGTTCCGGCTGGAGTAGAGCGCGATTTCCGGGTTGTGCGTCACGAAGATGATGGTGCGCCCCGCCTGATAGAGCTGCTGGAACAGCACCAGTATCTCGAAGGAGGTGCGTGTGTCGAGATTGCCGGTGGCCTCGTCCGCCAGAATGACTGCCGGGTTGTTGACCAGGGCGCGGGCTATGGCCACGCGTTGCATCTGGCCACCCGACATCTGGTTGCTCTTGTGGTAAAGGCGGTCGCCCAGCCCCACCATTTGAAGCGCCTTGACACTGCGTTCCTTGCGCTCCTTGGCGGAGACGGAGGAGTTGTACATCAGGGGCAGCTCCACGTTCTCCACGGCAGTGGTTTTGGGCAGCAGGTTGTAGTTCTGGAATACGAAGCCGATCTTGCGGTTGCGCAGGACCGCGCGTTCGCTGCGCTTCATCTTGCGCACACTCACGCCGTCGAGATAGTACTCGCCGCTTGTGGGGGTGTCGAGGCATCCCAATTGGTTGAGCAGGGTGGACTTGCCTGAACCCGAGGTGCCCATGATGGTGACAAACTCCCCTTCGTGTATTTTGAACGATACGCCGCGCAGGGCATGTACGGTCTCGTCTCCCACCTGGAAGTTGCGCCTCACGTTGTCCAGCTCGATGACAACCTTGCGGTTCTCTCCGTTGGTTGGGGTAGACATATTGGTCTGGCTCATGTTGCTACTTGTTTTTCTTCTTACTGGGAGGGCCGGGGGCGAAGGGGCTTTTTTCACTGCCGGCGCCTCCAGCGCCGCTTTCGCCGTCCGTGTCTTCCGGCGACAGCTCCTTAAGATCCACGATGACAACAGTGCCTTCTTTTACCCCGCTGAGGATCTGTGTGCGGGTGCCGTTGGTGATGCCCGTCTGCACACTGTAAGCCTGGAAGGTGCGTCCGTTGCGTACCCATACTTTGTGCTTGCCTGAACAGTCCACGATCTTGTCCTGCGGCCCTACGGTTTCCTTGGTCGGTGTGAAGCGCAGTGCCTTGGTCGGTACGCTGAGTATGTTGTTTTGTTCGAGTGTATAGATGGTCACGTTGGCAGTGAGTCCGGGTTTGAGCTTCTTGTCCGGGTTGGGTGCGGATATGACGACCTCGTAGGTCACTACGTTGTTGTCGGTGGTGGCTTCGTTGCGTACCTGCGTCACAGTTCCTTCGAAAGTTTCATCGGGGTAGGCGTCTACAGTATAGGTGACGCGCTGCCCTTCGCGTACCTCGCCGATGTCGGCCTCATCGACATTGGCGATCACGCGCATGTCGGTCATGTCCTTGACGATGGTGAAGAGGGTCGGGGTGCTGTAGCTTGCGGCTACGGTCTGCCCCTCCTCGACGGACTTGCTCAGCACGATGCCGTCGATGGGCGAGGTGATGGTGGCGTAGCCGAGATTGGTCTTGGCCGTGGACACTGCCTCCTGCCGCTGGGCCACGGTGCTTGTAGCCTGCTGCAGGGCCAGTCGTGCCGTCTCATAGTCGTCCGCGCTCACCAGACCTTTTTCATAGAGGTTCTTCATGCGGGAAAAGTTTGCCTTTTGGTAGCGCAGGTCGCTCTGTGCCGATTGCAGCTGGCTGTTGGCGCTGCTGAGCTGGCTGAGGAGGTTGGTCTTGTCAAGTTCGGCGATGACCTGTCCTTTCCTGACACTGCTGTTGTAGTCCACATATATCTTGTCGATCAGGCCGGAAACCTGCGTGCCCACCTCGACGGAGGTCACGGCCTCGATGGTGCCGGTGGCGGTGACGCTGTTGCCGATGGTGGCCTTCTCAACCTTGGCCGTTTCGTAGCTTATATTGAACGGGGCATTCTGCTTGTGCAGGAAGTAATAGACGCCTCCTGCGGCGATGGCCGCTATGATGAGGACGGGGGTTGTTTTCTTCCAGTTGATTTTCATAATGATAGGGGCTGTTTTCTGTTGGGTTTTGAGGCGTGTGTGATAGGATGGGTCAATGACCGGCGAGGCGGCTGATGTCTTCGCCGGCATAGAAACTGAGCAGGTGGCGGTTCAGCAGGGCCGTGTACTTGTCCTGCAGCATGGTCTGTTCGGCCGACAGCAGGTTGGCGCGGCTGGTGAGCAGTTCGGCAATGTTTTTCAGTCCCACGTTGAACTGCTCGGACATCAGTTCGTAGCTGCTCTGCATGCTGGACACATTGTCCCGCGCGGCGAGGTACTTGGCCTGGCTGTTGCGCGCGTTGAGCCAGTAGGTCTCGATGCTCTGGTACAGTCCTTTCTGTGTGTCCTGCAAGTCGAGCTGGGCCGTTGCCTCTGCAATCTTGGCCCGTTCGACGGCGCTTCGTGTCTGACGGTTGTCGAAGATGGGTATGCTGACCGACACGCCGACAGCCATGTTGAAGTTGTTCCTCATCTGGTTGAGGAAGGAGCTGCGCGTGCCCGTCATGTGGCTGTCGCCGAGGCTGCCCTGCAGGCTGACTGTCGGATAGTAGGCGGAGCGGGCCATCTTGGTGGACAACTGGCTCTGCTCGATGGCCAGCTGGGACTTCTTCACTTCCGGACGGCTTGTGAGAGCCGACGCGTAGATGTCACTCTTGGAAGGGATGGCCTGCAGCACCTGTCCGTCGGTCACGTCGAAGTGCGCGATGTCGAAGCTGACGGAGGCCGGCAGTTCCAAGAGCTGCTTGAGCTGCATCTTGGCGTTGTCAATCTGTGTCTGGATGTTCACCACATCGTAGCGCCCCTGACTGACTTGGGACTGTAGCTGCGCGAGGTCGGCCTTGGCCATTTTGCCCTGTTTCACCATTTCCTCACCCCGGGCGCAGATGGTGGAGTCCTGGGCGAGCAATGCGCGGTTGACCTTGGCAGCCTCGCTCATGTAGAGTACCTGTACGTAGAGTTGTGCGATCTGCTCCTTGATGCTGTTGGCAGAGGTTTCGGTGTCGTAGGCAGCCAGCTGCGAGTTGTACTGCGCATTGGTGATGTTCATTTGGGTCTTGCCGCCGTTCCATACAGTCCACGAGGCATTCACGCCGTAGGTGCCGCTCTGCACGGTCTTGTCAGCGGCGGAGGTGGCGATGCCCCCGTTCACGAAATTACCTCCGCTCTCCTGTAGGGGGCGGTAGGTCAGATTCTGGGAGAGGGTGCCGTTGAGTGTGGGCAGCCTCCCGGCTTGTGCCTCGGTCACATTGACCGCCGCGCTTTGCTCGCTGGCCCGGTATTTGAGCAGCTGTACGTTGTGTGCGACGGCGTAGTCGATGCATTGCTGCAAGGTCCAGTGCCGGGGATAGGCTTCTTGTGCGGCAGCGGGAGAAGCCCAGGCACCCGCGAAGAGGGCCGTCAGTACCATTTTCTTTAGCATAGCAGTTGTTTTCTTTGTTGATGTTGGCACAAAGGTACGTGTGTCTGCTTCTGCTGCTTGGATGATAAACTATTTTAGAGGACTTAAATAGACGAATGCCCCTATTTCATCGATGAAAAAAACAGTATGCCTTTCCCGTAACGGTGACTGAACGGAATTGAACGCGTGGGAAGGCTGGGGAGGGGACGGATGCGCATAGCCTGTCCTTGGGGGAGCGGGCGAGGCTTCTTTTAGGGAGTGAAATGAAAAAGGCCGGCCCCCTGCCGCAGGGTTGCGGCAGGGGGCTGGCTTAGGCATACCTGAAAGTGGATGTGCCCGTATCAATGGCGTGCGTGGGCCTACGCTTCGTCCTCACACTCACTGAGGCGGTGGGAGATGCGCATGGCGCAGAAGTTCGGGCCGCACATGGTGCAGAACTCTCCGTTCTCGAAGTGTGCGTCCTTGTAGTACTTGGAAGCCATATCCGGGTCGAGGCTCAGGTTGAACTGGTCTTTCCATCTGAAGTCATAGCGGGCCTTCGAGAGTGCGTCATCACGTACCTGTGCTCCGGGATGCCCCTTGGCCAGGTCGGCGGCGTGGGCCGCTATCTTATAGGTGATCACACCGGTACGCACATCATCGCGGTTGGGGAGGGCAAGGTGCTCTTTGGGGGTGACGTAGCAGAGCATGGCGGTGCCGAGTGCGCCGATGATGGCCGCACCGATAGCCGAGGTGATGTGGTCGTAGGCGGGAGCGATGTCGGTCACGAGCGGGCCGAGAGTGTAGAACGGCGCGTTGTGGCATTTCTCGATCTGGCGCGTCATGTTCTCGGGTATCTTGTTCATGGGCACGTGGCCGGGACCCTCGATGAATGCCTGCACATTCTTGGCCCAGGCACGGGTGACCAGCTCGCCCATCGTGTCGAGTTCGGCAAACTGGGCGCGGTCGTTGGCGTCATAGATGGAGCCGGGACGCAGGCCGTCGCCCAAGGAGATGGCCACATCGTATTGGGCGCAGATGTCGCAGATGTCATCGAAGTGCTCGTAGAGGAAGCTCTCGCGGTTGTTTTGCAAACACCACTCGCTGATGATGCTGCCGCCCCGGCTGACCATGCCCGTCATGCGGCCTTGTGAGAGGTGTATGTTCTTGCGCCGTATGCCGCAGTGGATGGTGAAGTAGTCCACGCCCTGCTCGCACTGTTCGATGAGTGTGTCGCGATAGAGTTCCCAAGTCAGGTTCTTGGCCACGCCCCTGACTTTCTCCATGGCCTGGTACATGGGCACCGTACCTACGGGCACCGGACTGTTGCGGACGATCCACTCTCGGGTTTCGTGAATGTTTTTGCCCGTGGAAAGGTCCATAATGGTGTCGCCGCCCCACTTGCAGCTCCATACGGCCTTGTCCACTTCCTCATCGATGGAGGAGGTGGTGGCGGAGTTGCCGAGGTTGGTGTTGATCTTCACCAAGAAATTGCGTCCGATGATCATCGGCTCAGCCTCGGGGTGGTTGATGTTGGCGGGAATGACCGCACGACCTGCAGCCACCTCGTCTCTGACGAATTCGGGGGTGATGTGTGTCTCTATGCCCAGCTGTGCGCAATTCATGTTCTCGCGGATGGCCACATATTCCATTTCAGGCGTGACAATGCCCTGCTTGGCGAGTGCCATCTGGGTGACACCCTTTCCGGGCAGTGCGCGCAGCGGCAGATGGTTGTGGTTGAAGCGCAGGGAGTCCAACTTGTGGTCGGCCAGTCGCTGGCGGCAGTATTCAGAGCTGAACTCACTCAGACGCTCCACGCCGCCTCGTTTCAGAATCCACTCCTCGCGCAGGCGCGGAAGACCCTCCTTGAGATCCACTTCCACGTGGGGATCAGAGTAGGGGCCGCTTGTGTCGTAGACCAGCACGGGGTCGTTGGGGGTGTAATGTTTGTTGCCCTGCTTGTCCTTGGAAACTGTGGGCATGAGATTCACTTGACGCATGGCCACGCGCAGGTCCGGGTAGATGTTGCCGTGCAGATAGACCTTTTCGCTGCTGGGGTATTTGATACGGATTGATTCTTGCATTTTGTAATGTAGTGTATGTGTGTTAGTGAGGTAATGCATTTATTGGGGAAGCTCGTCGGCATGGAGGAAGCTTCGGGTCATCTCAACGGGAGATTCTGCCCGTAGGATAGCACCGCTCACCGCGATGCCGTCCACGCCTGTCTGGAGCAGGGCAGGCACATCGGCAAGCGTGATGCCGCCGATGGCACAGACGGGTATGCGAAGCTCTTCTTCACGGATAGCCTGCATGATTTGACGGTAGCCCTCCAGACCTAATACGGGGTCAAGCTTTTCCTTGGTCGTGGTGAACCGGAAGGGGCCGCAGCCAATGTAGTCTGCGCTCATGCGCTTCAAGTTGCGGATACGCTCGATCGTGTTGGCCGTTCCGCCAATGATGTATTCATGGCCGAGTATTTCACGGGCTTCATTGACCGGCATGTCGTTCTTTCCGAGATGTACGCCGTCGGCCTGGATCTTTTGGCAAAGGCTTACGCGGTCGTCGAGGATGAGTGTGGCTTGGACTTCGTGGCAGGCATTCAGAAGGCGGCGGGCTATCGGTTCGACTTCATCGTCCGTAGCTTCTTTCATGCGCAGTTGTATCCATTTGCACCCTCCTTGCAGGGCCAGCAGGGCTGAGTCCTCGTAGGAAATGCCGGATGTGGCATGCGTGATGAACTGTATGGGAACCATATAGACTTTTAAAGATGTATGGGAGAAAACGGTCGGGAGGTGGTGCCCGACTTTTAAAGGTAAGGCAAGCTGTTATCCCTTCGCCGGCATTACCCGGTGCAGGTTGTGAGGGTATGATCTCAGCACGAACAAAGGAACGTACACCCCTTAGCTTGCAGGTGGCAGGACAGCGCAGACCCGCGCGCACGTTATCACCGGTGTCTTCCGGATTTTGTGCGGGAGTGCGGCTATCTGTTGGCAAAGTTAGTTCAAATCTGTGAGAAATACGATACATTGCCGCGTCAGATTGGGACGGCAGATACTTGGAAGGCATGAGCTGGAGGATTTTCTGGCAGTGCAATGAGCTGCCATATCCTCCTTGAACGGCGGGCAGGCGCGGGAAACACCCCCTGCATGAAAGTTTCGGAAACTGACGGCGTATAGGGCGCGATGGGCCTGAATTTCGTGTGAGGTACGGTGTCAGGGAAAAATCTACAGGAAAACTTGTGCTGTTTGCTGGTTTTCTGTACTTTTGCTCTGTCATAGCATCTGCGAACTGACACGATGACAGCCTTTTGCGGCAGGAGAGGGCTGTTGGGACAGGTTCAAGGCTGGAATATGGATGTGCCCGGAACATCTGATTGGGCGGATGCAAGAAATGAAAACAACGTGACTATGAAGCAATATATACTCCGAAAGATATATTTTTCCCTCATCTGCGCCTGGCCGCTTGTCGGCGTGAGCGCCGCTCCGGCGGTTTGCAGCCACACGGCTGAGCCGGATTTTCCCCAAATGTCCGGCATGCTGCTTGAAGAGGCAGGCGAGCCAAGTTTGGAAGTGGAGGGGGCTACCGTGCAGATACTCAACGCTCAGGGACAGACGCTTGAGGTGTATGACATCACGGGCAAACGTGTGATGCTCGTGCGCGTAGACAGCAATGACAAGAAGGTGAACCTCAACCTGCGCAAGGGCTGTTACATTGTGAAGGTCGGTAAACTGACCCGAAAGGTAGCCGTTTCCTGACAGGGGATTCTGTCTGTTTTCCCAATGAATCATGACGGACGGCGCTTCTTGGATTCTAATATTGCCAAGAAGCGCCGTCCGCTGTTTTTATCCAACTCTGTATCTTTGAATGGCATCGTTTGATATTGCGGAACTGCTTGACGCTTCGACACGCGAGCGGGCTTTTGCCTGTCTGGTGCGGGAGCTGACCCCCCAGCTCTATGCCCAGATACGTAGAATCGTGCAATATCATGACGATGCAGACGATGTGTTGCAGAATACCTTTATGAAAGCTTGGCTGGCACTTGATTCATTCAGAGGGGAGTGCCTTGTGACGACATGGATTTACCGCATCGCTCTGAACGAGAGCCTGTCGTTCCTGCAACGTCAGAAGCAGACAGAGAGTCTGGACACTTCGGAGAGTGAGGCAGTGCGTTCCTTGGAGAGTGATCCCTATTTTGACGGTGACGAGACAGAACTCCTGCTGCAGAAGGCCATCGCCACTTTGCCGGCCAAGCAGCGCGTGGTGTTCAACCTGAAGTATTTTGAGGAGATGAAGTATGAGACCATGAGCGAACTCCTTGGAACCAGTGTCGGGGCATTGAAAGCGTCATACCATTTAGCCGTCAAGAAAATAGAACGTTATTTTCAGGAAGCGGATTAAACCATCCCGTACCTGCAAGGTCAATGAGATATACAGTTAAAACTCGATTTGCTTATGCATGCTTTTGATATAAATAACCCTGCCGTTCGGCATGCTCAGCCTTTCAAGGTGCCGGAGGGCTATTTCCAGAAGTTTACCGGCGAGATGATGGGGCGCATACACGATCTGCAGAAGGGCGGTGTGGTGGAAAGCCTGCCTTTTGTACGTTGGATACCCTTCATCGGAGTGGCAAGTGTAGCCGCGTTGCTGGCATTGTTTGCCTATTTTGTCGCCCCCCGTTCCATAGAGCCTGCTTCGCCCTCAGAATCGGCGGCAGCTTCTTTGACGGATGATCCCGCTTATGACTATTTGATGATGGCAGATGCCGATTTATTGAATGCGTATGAATATGACAATTAGATTGATTGGATGGAGGCGGGGCTTGGTTCCTGCCGCCGTGTGGGTGATGCTTAGCCTGTTGCCGTTACGCGTAACGGCATATACCCCCAGTGTACAAGGCGAGCCTCCTGTTTGTTGTGGGCAGAAAGGAGAGAGAAAGAAACCGCACCGCTTCAATCCGGCCAAGTTCAGACAAGAGCTTTCAGCTTTTGTGACGCGTGAGGCGGGGCTGTCGGACCGGGAGGCCAAGGCATTCTTTCCCGCATTCTTTGAAATGAAGGAGAAAGTACGCAGTCTGGAGCATCAGAAGGGCAGGGCCTTAAGGCAGGCTGCAACGGGACACATGTCGGAAAAGGACTGCCAGCGGGTGCTGAAGGGAATTTCAGCCCTTGACAAGAAGATCGTGCGCGTAGAGGAACAGTATACAGGCCGCCTAAGCAAGATCATAGGCGCACGCAAACTGGTGAAAGTTATGAGTGCGGACCGCAAGTTCGGACGCAGGATGTTTAGGATGATGACCAAGAAGTGAGCCGTTTCCGTACGCAGGAATCCGCACCTGGGCATAACATTCAAGCGGACTTGATGTTCTACGCCCGGTTTGCACTGTCTTTGGATAGGATGATAAATGCTGTGTATCTGATGTATCCCGACTGTCGCATAGCCTGAGAAAATGGCATTGCATCACGTATAAACGATGTTTAGACCGATGATGCAATGCCATTTACTTTTATGCCACAACGTCACGAGGTACTTATCTTTCGCACGAAAAAATATCCACGTTGTCCATCTATTTGACGGCAAATGGAAGAAAACAGCAGTACCCGGTATGCGGAATGATTTCTCTTGCTGCAGATATCGCGGGACTCACCGGATTGTTGTCATATTGTCTCCAGTTTTGGCTTTCACCTTTATATCTTAGTTGCAATAACTAAAACAGAAGGCAATATGGCAACGATTAGCGTCAAGTTCCGTCAGTCTACGGTAGAAGGTAAGGCGGGGACGATATTCTACCAAGTTATTCACAGGCGAAAGATGGCGAGGATAAACACCGACATCCATGTGCAGCCCTGCGATTGGCGGAAAATTTGCAACCGAACCGATGACAATGAGGGGTATCTGACGTTTATCCGCAACAGGATAGATTCGGACTTGTCAGTCACAGCTCTTATCATCAGCTCTTGCGAGGAAAGCGGTAATGCATATTCTGCACGTACAATCGTTAAGCTGTTCAAAACAAAGGGGCAGGATGAGAACGTGAGCTGTATTTTGCAAAAGGGCACAAAGATGTCTTTCTTCGCCGCTATCCGAAAGTGCATAGCGACATTGAAAGATGAGAAACGCAATAGCACTGCAGCAAACTATACCCATACCCTAAATAGTTTCAGGTACTTTACTGAGGGCAGGGACGTTGATGTCCAAATGATTACCCCAGAACTCATTCAACGTTATGAAGTATGGCTGAAGGAGCGTGGTGTGAAGCGCAACACCACATCGTTCTATATGCGAATACTCCGTGCAGTGCATAACATTGCGGTCAGGCAGGGGCATGTGAGGCAGGTCTACCCGTTCCGTAATGTTTACACAGGAGTTGATACAACTCGCAAACGTGCCGTTGACGAGGATACGATTGTTGCATTGAACAATCTTGAACTTGTGAACAAGCCTAAGTTGCAGCTGGCAAAGGATATGTTCTTGTTCAGCTTCGCTACCTGCGGAATGCCGTTTGTGGACATGGTACACTTAAGGCATAGCGACATAAAGGACGGATATATCAAGTATGAGCGTCGCAAGACCAGACAACCGTTGCAGGTGAAAGTTATGCCGTTCATCAACGATATTATAAGAAGATACAGGCAGGACCAGTCGCCATACATATTCCCGATTATAAAGTCTAACGACATAGACGGGGCTTCTGTTTTCAAGCAATACCGCACCGCACTTATTGCCTACAATCGCTATTTGCAAGAAATCTCGAAGATGCTACCCGGTGGAGACCGCCTGACTTCATATGTCAGCCGCCACAGCTGGGCGACAATAGCGAGAGACCACGGCAATACAGCGGCAAACATCGGCAAGGCTCTCGGACACACCTCTGAGAGAACCACTCGGATTTATCTCGACTCGATCAACGATATTGTCGTTGACAAGATGAATGAGGAGATACTGGGATGTTTGCAAAGAATCTCTAAGTAAGAGATAGACTTTTCGTGAACAAAAGTATAACTATTTCACAAATTATCATTCAGCCACTTGTGAAATTTTCATTTCATCTTTTGCACGCACCAAAAAGTAGGATTGGGATTTTAGACAATCATCGAAATGGAATTAGCTATGCAAGTCCTGCGTTCATTGGTATAAATCTATTGCTGAAATGAATGTTTGCAGAATTGTGCAAACTTACTATGGAAAGAGGGCAGTGATGTTTGCAAAATTAAATTTGTAAAACAGAAGGAAAACTGAAGAACAGACTGTTTGCATCTTTCTGTCTATCTCTTACTTAGAAAGGCATAACGCCGATTGCGAAGAGTGGTTATACGAACACGATGTAGAGAGGCAGCCGCACACTGAAAACAAGTTATTTCTTGTAGTGTGGCCGTTGAGCTTCTGCTATCGGAAGGGTCTGCGTGTACGGAAACGGAAAAACAGATCCTCCACTGTCGGCAAACAGAAAGTTAAAGTATCATCCGTATCTTCTGTTCTGTAGCTATTGTTACCGTGTAAGGTGTTTCGATAAACAGCCCAATCTATATGAAAATGACCAACATCTTATTTGACTATGATTATGTGCGCCGTCTCCTTTTCTCCGGCTGTACGATTGACATAGCCTCGTTGCCCATGGAAAGAGTAAATGCCTGCTACGAGTTTTTGAGGTCTTTTTCCAAGGACAAGGTTATATACGGGATAAATACAGGATTTGGACCTATGGCTCAATGGCGTGTTGACAGCGGATGCTTGAGTGCCTTACAATATAACATTATACGCAGCCATGCTACTGGTGCAGGTGATCCTTTGCCTGATTTGTATGTGAAAGCTGCAATGATTGTGCGTCTTGGCACCTTGCTTCAGGCTCATTCAGGCGTTCATCCCGATATACCAGAGCTACTTGCAGAAATGATAAACCGTGGAGTATACCCTATGATTCCGATGCATGGCAGTGTGGGGGCAAGCGGAGATCTGGTGCAGCTGGCTCATATCGCATTGGCAATGATAGGCGAGGGCGAAGTGCACTATGAAGGAAAATGGCGTAATGCAGGCGAAGTCCTGAAGGAAAATGGTCTCAAGCCTATGCAGATTTATATCCGCGAAGGACTGTCTATGACAAACGGAACCTCTGTTATGACAGGTATAGGCATCGTCAATCAGGTATATGCAGAGCAGTTGCTAGACTGGTCGACACTTGCATCTGTGTGGATGAATGAGATCGCTGCTTCGTATGACGACATGATGGCTGTACCGTTGAATGAGTGCCGCCGACATGTCGGGCAGCAAGTAATAGCGCGGAAGATGCGTGAACTTTCACGCGGTGGCAGCCGTATGCGTAAGCGCGAGCATTACCTTTATAACATTGAAGGCAGCAAAGCCAAGTATTTTGAACATAAGGTACAGGCCTATTACTCGCTGCGCTGCATACCTCAGATACTCGGCCCTGTTTACGACACACTGGCTGCATCGCGCAAAATTCTTGAGGAAGAAGTGAATTCTGCTTGTGACAACCCGATAATAGATCCGGAAACGATGAACGTCTATCATGGCGGAAATTTTCACGGCGACTATGTCTCACTTGAGCAGGATAAGGTGAAAATCGCCCTTGTGCGTGTGGCCATGACATCCGAGCGTCAGCTTAACTACCTGTTTCATAACCGTATTAACGACGACATCCTGCCACCTTTTCTCAATATGGGGACACTTGGACTCAACTATGGCATGCAGGCCTGCCAGTTTACGGCTACATCTACTACTGCCGAGTGCCAGACGCTGGCAATGCCAAACTACGTGCATAGCATTCCGAATAATAATGACAATCAGGACATCGTAAGCATGGGAGTCAACACTGCGCTGTTATGCAAGCAGGTTATAGAAAACGTGTATCAAGTGATGGCTGTGCAGTACATTGCTCTTGCACAGGCAACAGACTGTCTGAATGCAGCGAATGAGCTTGCACCGACATCGCGGAGAATATATGAGGACATTAGGAACATAGCACCGAAGTCTGTGGCAGATACTCCTTTTTATAAGGAGATAACCGGTATTATTAAATATTTGAAAGCCAAACCTTTAAATCTGGAATAATGAAATACGCACTTGTTACAGGAGGTTCACGTGGTATAGGCCGTGCGATCTGCATAAAACTGGCCAGGGCTGGGTTGCCTGTCATCATTAACTACAGAGCAAACGAAGCTGCTGCCAATGTGACTCTTGAATCCATAAAAGCTGATGGCGGTACGGCAGAGCTGCTTCGTTTTGACGTGAGTAATAAAGAGCAGATAGAAAGATCCCTTGACTTTTGGGAAGCAGAACATCCTGATGATTACATAAGCGTGCTGATCAATAATGCTGGAATACGTCGCGATAATATACTTCCTTTCATGTCCGATGAGGACTGGCATGAAGTACTTGACACCACACTTAACGGATTCTTCTATATTACGCGCCGCCTTGTGCCGCCGATGATGACCCATCGTTCGGGGCGCATCGTCAATATCGCATCACTGTCAGGCGTTAAAGGCTTGCCGGGACAGACTAACTATAGTGCGGCAAAGGCAGCTTTGATTGGGGCGACAAAAGCATTGGCGCAGGAAGTAGCATGCCGTAAGGTTACAGTAAATGCCGTTGCGCCTGGTTTTATAGCAACGGACATGACGAAGAACTTGCCGTCAGACGAGCTGAAAAAGCTCGTGCCTATGCAGCGTTTCGGCACTGCAGAGGAAGTTGCGGAAGCTGTGGCATTTCTTGTTTCACCTGGAGCTTCCTATATAACGGGTGATGTGATAAATATCAATGGAGGACTTTACACATAATTATGGCGAGAAGAACAGTTATAACAGGTATGGGCATTTGGTCTTGTCTGGGAACAAATATAGAGAGCGTCAAGGATGCACTATATTGCGGCAGGTCTGGTATCGGCTTGGAGAAGGAACGGCTTGAGTACGGTTATCGTTCTGGGCTTACTGGCATTGTTGAGCCGCCTAAGTTAAAGGGACTGATAGACCGGCGTATGCGTGCCGGGATGTCAGAGGAGGCTGCATACGCCTTTATGGCAGCTCAACAGGCGTTCGCTATGGCAGGCGTTGACGATACTTATCTTAAATGCAACGAGGTTGGAATAATCTTTGGCAACGACTCATCAGCCAAGCCAGTTATTGAGGCGTCTCAAATTATGGACTTGAAGCATGACACACAGCTTCTCGGATCTGGCATTATATTCCAGTCTATGAACTCAACGGTGAACATGAACCTGTCAACTATTTTCGGACTTCGTGGTGTTAATTTCACTATCAGCGCAGCCTGTGCCAGTGGCAGTCACTCTGTAGGAATCGGACACCTGTTGATTCAACGGGGCCTGCAGGACATGATAATATGCGGTGGCGCACAGGAGACCAATTACTATTCAATGGCGTCCTTCGACGGCTTGGCCGCATTCTCAACACGTATGGACGAGCCTACAAAAGCCTCGAGGCCGTTCGATAGAGACCGAGACGGCTTAGTGCCAAGCGGTGGAGCTGCAGCTGTTGTCCTTGAGGATTATGATCATGCTGTTAAACGCGGCGCGAAGGTACTTGCTGAAGTTTCCGGCTATGGCTTTTCTTCTAACGGCTGCGGAATCTCGCAACCGAGTGATGTAGGCTGTGCCACAGCCATGCAGCGTGCCATGGATGCGGCAGGTGTAAAAGGTGACGATATTGATTATATTAACGCACATGCCACGTCAACCGTTCAGGGCGATATGTTTGAGGCCAGGGCTTTGAGACATGTCTTTGAGGACAAGCACGCTTTGATCAGCAGTACGAAATCCATGACAGGACATGAGTGCTGGATGGCCGGAGCAAGCGAGGTGGTATATTCTGTAATCATGATGCGAAATAATTTTGTTGCTCCCAATATCAATTTCGAGACCCCGGATGAAGACTCGCGTTATCTGAACATTGCGGCAAAGACTATAGATACCAATATTGATGTTGTGCTCAGCAACTCATTTGGATTCGGAGGCACGAATAGTGCCTTGGTTATAAAAAAGACTGATTGACATTTGCATACTATGTACATGGATTATGAGAACTATTAATTAATAAACAGACCGTCTTTCTCATTATGGTAGCTTGTTACGCTGGTAATAATGACATTTAAGCAAAGTCTGGCAGATTCTTCCCCGACATTGGCTATAACTTATCTGGTCACATTGATTGAAACATGCAATAATTACTAATCATTGATCGCCAAGGTATAGTTTATCTTTAAATTGAACCGATAAAAGAGAATTTCATGAAGTTATTTCCAGCACTAAAAAAAGCATATACTAAAGAGCATTTGTCAGCACAGGAGGCACAGCGTCTTGGAGAGTTCATAGCTTGGGGGCCTGTTGTCTTTCAGGTTTCGCGACTGATGGTAAGGTTCGGCTTACTTGACATGATACGCGATGCGGCAAACACCGGTATCACACGAAAAGAGCTTGTAGAAAAGACTGGACTGAGCGACTATGCCGTAAAGTGCCTTTTAGAAGCTTCGCTTTGTATCGGTACGATACTTGTCGATATTGATACAGACCGTTACACCTTGTCTAAAACGGGGTGGTTTCTGCTCAACGATCCGGCCACGAGAGTGAACATTGACTTTAATCATGATGTTAATTATGAGGGATGGTTCAAACTTGAGGAATCTTTGAAGAACGGTAAGCCCGAGGGCCTTCGGCATTTCGGCAACTGGCCCACGGTGTATGAAGGACTTTGCTCATTGCCGGAGCAAGTGCGTAAGAGCTGGTTCAGTTTTGACCATTTCTACTCAGACAGCTCGTTTGAAGCTGCGTTGAAGATAGTCTTTGACCACTATCACCCTAAGACCCTTTATGACGTGGGCGGCAATACAGGACGCTGGGCATTGCAATGCGTTGGTTACGACCGTGGCGTTCGCATAACAGTGCTTGACTTGCCTCAGCAGATTTCCATGATGAAGGAGCAGATCAGTGGCAAGCCTGGTGCTGAACGTATTGACGGATACGAAATCAACCTGCTTGATGAACGTCAGAGCTTTCCTTCAGGCAACAGGCCGGATGCAATCTGGATGAGCCAGTTCCTTGACTGTTTCAGCATGGCCGAGATAGTTAGTATTCTGAAACGAACAAGGGACACCATGTATGCGGACACGCGTCTGTTCATAATGGAGACACTTTGGGACAGACAGCGCTTCGAACCCGCAGCATTTTGCCTTACCATGACAAGCCTGTATTTCACGGCTATTGCCAACGGAAACAGCAAGATGTACAATACCGAAGAAATGGAGCAGTGTATTAATGAGGCAGGACTTGCCGTAGAACGGATACACGACAACCTCGGACAGGGACACAGCATCATTGTGTGCCGTATAAAAACAGGAAAATGACAACTATTAAAAATAAAATGGAACGAAAAGAAATTGAAGAAAAAGTGAGGGCATTCCTCATTGAAGATCTGGAGATTGACGAGGACAAAATTTTTGACGATGCAAGGCTTAAAGATGACATGGGTATTGACAGTCTTGACTTCGTTGACATCGTGGTGATAGTAGAGAAGAACTTCGGCTTCAAGATCAAGCCCGAAGAGATGCAGGGAGTGCAGACTTTGAAACAGTTCTGCGACTATATAGAAAGCAAGGTTGGCTGACACACTATGACCGACAAAGCTTGGCCGGGTACGACGTATGGCAGCACGGGTATGCACAAATGGCTTATACTCCTGTTGCGTACGGTGAATATCCGTATCATTTACGGCTTTACGGATGTTTTTGTCATACCGTTCTGCCTGCTTTTCCGCAGCGACTGGCGTTACATTTACCGCTATCTCCGGCGCAGGCAAGGTTTCTCGTGTCTTAAATCCTTTTTTTCCACATATCGCAACCTGTGCTTGTTCGGCCAGGTTGTCATAGACCGTTTTGCCATGTACGCAGGACGGAAGTTCAAGATTGAGATTGACGGTTACGACAATTTTCAACAGCTTACCGCACGAAAGGAAGGCTTCATACAGCTCAGCGCACACATCGGTAACTACGAGCTTGCCGGTTACAGTCTTGTGGCGAGGCAGAAGCGGTTTAATGCTCTCGTCTATGCTGACGAGAAAGAGACTGTCATGTGCAACCGCGAGAGGATGTTCTCGGGTACGAACATCCACATGATAACCGTTCATCCTGACGGCTCACACGTATTCGAGATAAACGACATCTTGCTTCATGGCGACATAATGAGTATGCCTGCCGACCGCGTTTTTGGCTCTTCAAAATCCATTCCTGTCAGTCTTCTCGGTGGACAGGTCATGCTTCCTGCCGGTCCCTTTGTAATAGCTACATCCCGAAAGCTTGACGTTATTACGGTGAACGTGATGAAAGTCCGCCATGACACGTATATGATTTATGTCACTCCAGTTGTCTATGACAAGTCGGCCAGCACGAAGACTCAGTTGTGCCAGATAGCTGGCGCGTATGCCGCAGAGCTAGAACGGATGCTGAAGCTTTATCCCGAGCAATGGTACAACTACTTTGAGATGTGGCAGCAGCCTGACCGTTAATTATTTCTGTCATGTCAGATATTTGACCTTATTTGTAATATGCTGACTGCAACATTCAACTAATGACAAACTGCGATAGTCTGAGCACAGTATATTCTAAGAATGAATACCAATAGCGAACAACCTGATACTAAAATGCTTCGCGGCATAGACATACACGAACTTCTGCCTCAGCGAGAGCCCTTTGTGATGGTCGGAAGCCTGACGTATTTTGACAAGGTGCGTACCGTGACAGAGACGGTGATAGAGGCCGAAAACATCTTTGTTGACGACAGACTCTTCACAGCTTCCGGACTTATAGAAAACGTAGCCCAGACATGTGCCGTACGCATTGGCTATGTCAACAAGTATATCCTTAAAAAAGGAATCCAAATAGGGTATATCGGTGCGATGAACAACTTTGATATCAAGGCTCTTCCGTCAGTCGGCGATACAATAACCACAACGGTTGAAGTTGTTGAAGAGGTGTTCGGCATGACTCTGGCTGTTGCCACGGTAACACTTGACAGCTATGTCATCGCAACGACAAACATGAAGATAGCGGTGAAAGGAGACGGCGAGCAATGGAGTTGAAGGCGTCAAAGATACTTGACATAAGATTCAGCGAGGTGGATTCGATGAACGTTGTATGGCATGGTTCCTATGCGCTCTATTTCGAGGACATGCGTGAACTGTTCGGACGTAAGTTCGGACTTGAGTATATTTCGTTCTTCGACCACGGCTACTATGCGCCGCTCGTTGACTTGCAGTTTCATTACCGGCAGCTGATAAGGTATGAAATGCACCCCTGCATAGAAATAAAATACCGGCCTACGGAGACCGCTAAGATAGTCTTCGACTATGAGATCCATCATCCCGATACCGGTGAGTTGATGGCCAGCGGATCGTCCGTTCAGGTGTTTATGGATACGGATTACAACCTTGTATGGACTAATCCGGAGTTCTATGAGGAATGGAAGAAACGTTGGAATGTTTTTGAAAGATAAGAGAGAAGATGGCTACAGTTATCTCACATAACATTGTGTCTCCTTTGGGACTGACATCAGAGGATAATTACGCAGCATTGAAACAAGGCCGTTCTGCTTTGAAGAGGCATGACGGCCGCTGGGAACTTAAAGATCCTTTCTGTGCATCACTCTTTGCTGACGGCAGTTTTACATCCTGCTTTAATACTACCCGTTTTGAACTGTTGGTGGCCGATTCTGTGAAGAGAGCATTGGAGCAGGCTCGTATAGACATAAAAAGTAAGCGTGTAGCCTTCATTCTGAGCACTACGAAAGGCAATGTTGAGTTGCTTGCTGACAGGAATTTTCCAGACGAGACGCGTGAATATCCTGCTCAGGCTGCTGAGCATGTAGCGGCGTTAGTCGGCTTTGCAAGCACCCCGATAGTAGTTTGCAACGCTTGCATATCCGGTCTCTCTGCCATTATACTCGGCCAGCGCCTCATTGAGAGCGGCGATTACGATTATGCCGTGGTCTGCGGCGCTGACTCCCTGAGCAAGTTCATTGTCTCCGGCTTTCAGTCCCTCAAGGCCTTATCATCTGAGAGCTGCCGTCCGTTTGACAAGGACAGGCGCGGACTTAACTTAGGAGAGGCCGCTGCAACAATAGTACTGGGGTGTGACGCTGCTGGAGATTATATGTGGCATGTCGTTGACGGCGTTGTTAGGAACGATTCCAACCATATAAGCGGTCCGTCACGAACCGGTGAGGGCAGTTTCAGGGCCTTGAGGAGCGTTCTTAAATACTGTTCTGCTGACGAACTGGCCTTTGTCAGCGTTCACGGAACCGCTACAATCTACAACGATGAGATGGAGTCCATTGCCCTAGAGCGTGCCGGACTTTCTTCAGTACCTGTCAATGCGCTCAAAGGATATTACGGACATACGATGGGAGCGGCAGGCATAATGGAGAGCATAATCTCTATGTGTGCTGTAGACGACAGGAACATACTTCCCTCAAGGGGATTCCATGAGAAAGGTGTAAGCGGCAATATTACCGTGAATGCGCATAACACTGTCACGGACAAGACAAGTTTTATAAAGCTCATGTCTGGTTTCGGGGGCTGCAATGCTGCAGTTCTGTTTGACAAGAAACCGTATAGATCGGCCCTCGGCACACCTCCTGTCAAAACCGTAGTCACACATCGCGTGACGGTGACGCAGGAAAAAGCCGTCGTTGATGGACAGGCTTTGCCGGCAGAAGCTGTAGGAAAATTATTTCTTACCGAGCTTTACCACTCACAAGTCGGCGACTACGCCAAGTTTTACAAGATGGACAGCCTTTGCAAACTAGGCTTCATAGCATCCGAACTATTACTAAAGGCTGAAGGCGGGGAGCGTTTTATCGACCGTGAGGATAGGGCTGTAATACTTTTCAATCGCAGTTCTTCGATAGTCGCCGACAGGAAACATCAAGCTGCAATTAGCGATGCCGGAAACTTCTTTCCAAGTCCATCGGTCTTTGTCTATACCTTGCCAAACATTATTACCGGAGAGATTGCCATCCGTAACAAATACTACGGCGAGACATCGCTCTACATACTTCCAGAGTATAGCGAGCGGACTATGAGCCAGATCCTTAGTTCCGCTTTCCTTGACGGCAATATGCGCAGCATTATAAGTGGATGGATTGACTGCCCTAATGAGGAAAATTTCATTGCGACCCTGTTCTTGATGGAACGGGTGGACTGATTTCTTAAACGGCAAAATATGATGTCATGGAACAGCAGAAATATAAGGAAGGACAAAACATATCATTTTGTATGCCAAAACAACAGGTCTTTCAACACGAGGTCTGACTTATCGTGATATTCTGCAATACATGGAGTCGCAGTAGCCAACAAGAAAAAACATAAAAATCATATAACGATGAACGAATTAACAAAGCAACTTAAAGAGCAGATCATAGAAGCGTTGAACTTAGAAGGGGTCACTCCCGATGACATTGATGACCAGAAGCCTCTTTTCGGCGAAGGGCTGGGACTTGATTCCATCGATGCTCTCGAACTGATCGTATTGCTCGAGAAGAAATACGGAATACGGCTCACCGCCCCTTCAGAGGGCAAGGCTATATTCAAGAACATATCCACTATAGCCAGATATGTTGAGAGGAACAGAAAATTTTGATGTTAAAAAGAGATACTGGCCATTAAATTGACACGCTCAATGAACATTGCCATAACAGGAGAAGGTGTGGTCTGTGCAGCAGGACTTGACAAAGCATCGCTGCTGCGCTCACTGCGTGAAGGCAAGTCTGGCGTGGCTCGCATGCAGTACTTGCAGCCTGTCAACGAGGATCTCCCCGTCGGCGAGGTCAAGCTGTCAACCCAGAAGATGCGTGACATGCTTGGAGTGAAGTCAGAAATGATAGGACGCACGCCGCTGATGGGGATCATGGCCGTCCGCGAGGCATTGGAGGATGCAGGACTGAGCATTGATAAACTGCAGAAATCGGGCTTGCGAATAGTTCTCGTTTCCGGCACTACTGTCGGTGGAATGGATATCAGTGAGCAATATTTCCGTGAGTTTACCGGTAGTGCCAACGTTTCTGAATGCCTTGCATACCATGACTGCGGCTGCTCTACAAAAGTCATAGCCAACTACTTCGGTGTGTTCGCTGACTATACAACCATATCAACGGCATGTTCATCGGCAGCAAACGCCATAATATTAGGCGCACGACTGCTCGAGAGCGGATATGCCGACATCGTAGTTGCAGGCGGAAGCGAGGCTCTGTCACTATTCCATTTTACCGGTTTCAGCTCACTGATGATACTCGACAAGCACCGCTGCCGTCCCTTTGATGCCGGGCGGCAAGGTTTGAATCTTGGTGAGGGAGCAGGCTTCGTGGTTATGGAGACTTTAGAGATGGCACGCCGCCGAAATTCCGAAGTCCACGCGTATCTGCGAGGATACGGCAATGCCTGCGATGCGTTTCACCAGACGGCAACGTCACCGGGTGCAACGGGGGCATACCTTGCAATGACCGAGGCGTTAGGAATGTCGGGCCTGGAGAAGTCTGACATCCAGTACATCAACGCCCACGGAACAGGTACTGCCAACAACGATGCTACCGAAAGCACTGCCATACGGAGAGTTTTCGGAAGTGAGCTACCGGAAGTCTCGAGTACAAAGCCTTTTACGGGACACACAACGAGCGCATCGGGCAGTATTGAGGCGATAATCAGCATTATGGCCATTCAAGACAAGTTCATACCCGAAAACTTAGGTTGGACGGTTGGAGACGCTGACGTGATAACGCCATCGCTTGGTGAGGAACATGCTGACGTTCACAACGTTATATGCAACTCATTCGGCTTCGGCGGTAATGACAGCACATTGGTTCTGTCAGATAGATGCGGCTGTAGCGATGATGAACAGGCTTCCGCGACAGAAAACGCTAAACCGGAAGTCCGTGAGTTGAGCCGTGTGGATATAACGGAAGAAAGTCAGCTTGCGGAGATCGGGGAGTTTGTCAAGCCTATGGAGCTGCGCCGTATGGGGAAATTGATGAGAGCAAGTATCCTCTCTACAATAAAAGCCCTTGGAGCTGCGCATGTCAGCGTCCCCGATGCGATAATAACCAGCACGGCGAGAGGCTGCCTCGAGAACAGTGAGAAGTTCGCTTGCCAGATGCTGTCGGACGGAGAACAGACACCTAGCCCAACCCTCTTTATGCAGAGCACCCATAACACCATGGCCAGTATGATAGCCATTCGGCTGAAATGCCACGGCTACAACATGACGTACTCGCAGGAGCACCGTTCGCTTGAATGGGCGTTGCGTGACGCGCGTATGCTTATTGAGAGCGGACGGGCGAGAACCGTGCTTGTAGAGTATCATGACGAATATACCGACACCATTCGTAACATACTCTCGAAATATCGAGAGGTATCGGAACTGGAACGTTTCAAATCAACAGCGATAGTGTTGTCATGCTGAAACTTCTACTTTATTCCGTCATACAGAGCATACTGCTTGCAGGCGGGCAGCTTTTTTTAAAGGTTTCGCTGGCTAAGATGCCGCATCCCGAATGGTCAGGAAAGTTCGTCATTTCTGTAGTTCTCATCTGGCAGTTTGCCGTTTCCGGGATTCTGTTCGGTGCAGGATCACTGCTCTGGATGTACATATTGAAGCACTTTCCGTTAAGCATGGCGTATCCGATGATAAGTATGAGCTACGTGTTCGGCATGATCGGAGCCGTTGTATTCTTTAACGAGACTATTACGGCGATGCGGTGGATAGGGGTGTTATTCATAATACTGGGGTGCTGTTTTGTGGCAAGATAAAATCATAAACAATGAAAAAGATATTATTACTATTAGCAGCCGTGTTTGTTACGGCAGGACTTTGCGCTCAGAGTGATGTGCAGATAAAGGCGAGGATCAATAAGGTTGCGCGGGACATGCGTACCATGCAGTGCGATTTCGTGCAGACCAAGAACCTCCGAATGCTTAATGACAAGATGGTGTCGACAGGTAGGATGTACTATAAGCAAGGAGGTCTGCTGCGCTGGGAATATACCCGTCCGTACAGCTATGTGTTCATTGTCAACGGCAATCAGGTAGCCGTCAGGAATGCAAAGCGTAATGACGTGATTGACGTAAACAAGAGTAAGATGTTCAAGGAAATAGCACGCATCATGATGAACAGTGTTGTTGGCAAATGTATAAATGACAGTCGTGATTTCAAGACATCAATATCCACGACCTCTGCGGAATGGATAGCGACACTTGTTCCCCAGAAGCGTGGGATGAGGAGCATGTTCCAGAAGATTGTTCTCCATTTCAACCGCAGCCGGTCAATGGTATCTCAGGTTGACATGTTTGAGAAGAACGGTGACAGGACAATAATAGTATTGAAGAATGTGGAAGTCAATAAGAACATCAGTTCTGGCGTTTTCTCTGTTCGTTAGTTTGGCAACGGCGTTGCCTTTGACGGCGCAGACATCTCTATTTCCGGAAAATAGCGGAGACAAATGCTGCTATTCGGCTTACGTAGAGATAAAGAAAGCACATGCAAGTGGCGTATGCATATTGGCTAATAATTCGGGCGTTATATCCGGAAGCATGTTCAATGAGTTCGGAATATCCATGTTCGACTTTACGTATGATTGTGAATCAGAAAGGGTTCAGATAGAGAATATCGCGTCAAAGCTTGACAAATGGTACATAAGGCGTGTACTTAAAAGAGACCTGCGTTCCCTTATGAAGTCATTGCAGACAGGTGGCAGCAGTTATTCCGATACTAAGCATGGTGTCAAGTTTACCTTGATGCCTATTGCAGAAGATAATAATAAAGAAGATGAGATTACTGAATGACTTATATAAAACAACCTCTGTAAGTTCCGGGGATGCCTTTGCGGAATACGACGTCAGGCTGACCACCTCTCATTTTATATACAGGGTCCATTTCCCAGATTACCCAATAACTCCAGGCGTGTGCATTATTCAGGTGGCACAGGAGCTGCTTGAGGACTTCATCTCCTGCCCTTTGCGCATCGCCAAGATACAGAACGCAAAGTTTCTGGTGGGGCTTACGCCGATGAAAGAACCTGTCCGGTTTCGTATTGACAAGGTTGTGAGGATGGAAAATATGGTAAAAGCTCAGGTGAAGGTGTATTCGTCAGACGTTGTTTTCTCAAAGATCTCATTCCTTTGCAAAACAGTATGAGCACATGAACAATAGTAGCGAAACGTCATTGAAAGAGCTTATGCACGATCGCGGAATATGCATCGTGATACCTACATATAACAATGTGGGTACCATTGACGCTGTCGTAGGGCGTGCGCAGCAGTACTGTAATGATGTAATTGTGGTAAACGATGGCTCTACTGACGGTACTGCAGAGAAGTTGCGGCAGATGAACGGTATCGTGCTTATTGACTACAATGAGAACAGGGGCAAGGGTAATGCCTTGAAACGAGCTTTCAAAAAGGCTTTGAAGAGTGGCTTCTCGTATGCAGTTACGATGGATGCCGATGGTCAGCACTATGCCTCAGACATATGCAAGTTCGTAAGGGCTAACATGGATTATCCTGGCAGTCTGATTGTAGGAATTCGGGACTTGAGAGGTGTAGTCCGTTCTAAAGGTAGTTCTTTTGCTAACAAATTTAGCAATTTCTGGTTTTTCATTCAGACAGGAAAGCGGCTCAGTGACACTCAAACTGGTTACCGCTTGTATCCCTTGAAGAAACTTTACTGGCTGTCTTTGCTTACCCCCCGTTACGAGGCTGAGCTTGAACTGCTCGTCTTCGCCTCATGGCATGGTATCAAGCTGCATACTATTCCTGTCAATGTTTATTATCCGCCTATAGAAGAACGCGTATCGCATTTCCGTCCTGTGGCTGACTTTGCCCGCATATCGGTACTCAATACGGTTCTTTGCGTCTTGGCTGTTATATACGGTTTGCCGTGCCGTTTATTCCGGATACTTGCCAATGCAGTGCGTACAACGTATTCTTTGCTATTCTTCGTAGTTTTCTCCCTATTCATAATAAGTCCGGCAGTGTGGGTCTATCTGCATGTTGGCAAGGTGACGGACAAGAAAAGGACGAATCTTCACAAACTGATTTATCACATCGCGCGCTTTGTCACTATCCATCACGGCATACCCGGAACCCGCTTCACTTATAGCGGAACGGAGAATGTCGACTTTGGTAAGCCGTCTGTTGTGATATGCAACCATCAGTCACATCTTGACCTGATATGCAAGCTTACGCTGACACCAGATCTTATTTTCCTTACAAAGGACTGGGTATGGAACAATCCTTTTTACGGAGTAATAATAAGAAATGCCGATTTCTTGCCTATCACAAATGGGGTTGACGAGATACTTCCTCGCCTTCGATCTCTTCGCGATCGAGGATATAGCATTGGCGTTTATCCAGAAGGAACACGTTCCGTTGACTGCCGTATAGGGCGTTTTCATAAGGGAGCGTTTTACATAGCGGAGCGGCTAGGCATGGATATACAGCCTATAGTTATATACGGAATGGGAAAGGTTCTCCCTAAAAAGGGATATTCTTTTAGAAAGGGCGTGCTGCATGTAGAGATAATGCCGCGTTTCAAGCGCGAAAAACTAGACAAGATCGGTAATGCCCTTGAGCAGGCGAAGTATTTTAGGCATTATTACATAAATGAGTACTTAAAACTCTGTAATCGGGAAGAACAAGATGCATAACAATAAAGTTGTTGTCATAGGCAGTGGTCTCGGAGGGCTGTCGAGCGGCGTACTTCTTGCCAAGAACGGTTACAATGTGACCATTATAGAACAGGAACGACAGATAGGCGGTTGTCTGCAATGCTTTATGCGGCATGGTGTCAAGTACGAGACTGGCATGCACTTTATCGGAAGTGCCGACAAGGGACAGACGCTCAACAAGCTATTCCGCTATCTTGAAATATCTGACAAAATATGTCTGTCACGGCTTAGCACCTTGGCATATGATGTCGTTGAGCTTAACGGCCGCACTTACAACTTTGCAAACGGCCGCGATGCATTTATAGAAGGCCTGTCCAGCTACTTTCCGAAACAGGGAAGGAACATTGCAGCCTATTACGATCTTGTCAGGAAAGTGGCATCCTCGTCATCGCTGCACTCACTTAAATATGCCGAGACAAATGACGCTGTAAACACCGAATATCAGCTTCGCAGCATTGACGACGTTATCAGCCACACTGTCGATGACCCTCTTTTGGCCGATGTTCTTGCGGGCAACCAGCCTTTGTATGCTGCCCAGTTGGGTAAGACACCGTTTTCCACACACGCCTTTATACGTGATTTCTATGACCAGAGTGCATTCCGTGTCATCGGCGGAAGCGATGGAATAGCCAAGGCACTTGTGGAAGTTCTCTGTCAGCATGGCGGAAAGGTGCTCACACGGAGCAAAGCAACGAACATTGTCTGCAATGACCGCATCGCCACCGGAGTGGAGATAAACGGCGAACAGCTTATTGACACTGACATCGTTATTTCAGACATACACCCCATGCGCACGCTCGAGCTGCTCGACACGCACTTGATTCGTCCGGCGTTCAGGCGGCGAATGGCCTCTCTGCCGCAGACGGTGGGAAGCTTTGCTGTGTATCTTCAGTTCAAGGACGGCGAAGTTCCGTACATGAACAGCAACTATTATGCATATAATTATGGTACACCTTGGAACTGTGAGGCTTACGATGACAGCACGTGGCCCAAGGGCTTCCTGTACATGCACTTATGTCATGAGAGCCATCCGGCATTTGCTCGGAGCGGCGTGATACTTTCTTATATGATGTTTGACGAAATGCAGCCCTGGAGCGGAACGTCAGTCGGACACCGCGGACCAGCATACGAGGACTTCAAACTCCGCAAGGCGGAGAAGCTTATCGCGGAGCTTGAGAGACGCTGGTCTGGAATTTCGAACAAGATTGAGCGTTACTATACCTCCACGCCACTGACTTACTACGACTATACCGGCACAGAAGGCGGCTCAATGTATGGAATAGCAAAGGACATAACCTTAGGAGTTGCAGGCAGGATACCTCAGCGTACAAAAGTTCCGAATGTATTCCAGACTGGACAGAACGTGAATTCGCACGGAATACTCGGAGTGCTTGTAGGTACGATTGTGACATGCAGCGAACTGCTTACGTCCAAGAGGATATATGAACAAATAATAGAAGCTAATGAGTAATGGCGTTGGGCAGAGCGCGGCAATAATAGGCGCAGGAGTAGGCGGACTGTTCCTCGGAGCAATACTTGCCAAGGAGGGACTGCACGTCACCATAGTCGAGAAGAACTCGACAATAGGGGGCGGACTGCAGACTTTCAGGCGTTTCGGTGCAATGTTTGACACCGGTATGCACATCATCGGTGGCATGAGACCCGGCGGAAACATATTCCGTATATGCCGTTATCTGGGCATTGACGGACGTTCTGTTATAAGCGACGTTGACGATGACTGTACCGCTACACTTTATTTTGCGGAAGACAGGAAATGCTATAAAATATCAAGCGGACGCGAGAGGTTCGTTAACAGCCTTGCAGAGTATTTCCCGTCAGAGCGTGAGAACCTAAAGTGTTACGTTGATGCCATGTACCGGCTCTCGGAGGAAGCCGACCTGTTCTACTTGCGTCCGACTGAAACCTTCATTCCGTCACACAGCACGGAATTCACGCAGTCCGCTACTTCATTCATAGCGAACTACATTACGGACGGCAAGCTGCGCAGTATTCTGGCGTACATGAATCCACTTTATGGCGGCAAGAAAGATGAGACTCCAGCTTTTATCCATGCTTTGATAAACGTGCTTTATATAAACGGTGTGTCGCGGTTCGTGGGCGGCAGCAGCCGCTTTGCCGACCTGTTGTCAGAAGTAATAACAAATAACGATGGCGAAATAATAACCGGCGATGCCGTGAAGCATGTAAGCGTGACGAAGCATCATGTCGAGAATATAGAGACAGACAAGGGACGGAGGATTACGGCTGACTATTACATAAGTGCCATTCATCCGTGCTCAATGCTCAAACTGCTTGATGACAACGCCCTCCCGAAGGCCTACGCAAAGCGCCTGAACAGTATTCCAAACTCTTATTCCGCCTTCTCTGTCTATTTGAAGATGAAGCCTGGAACGTTCCCGTATCTTAATCACTCGGAGTTCTACATGACACGGTATGACGATGTGTGGAATTTTGCGTGCGATGACCGTCCGTGGCCTTTAGGCTTTCTGATGATGACTCCGCCCGGAAATAATCAGGGTGAGTATGCCGAGAAAGTACTTATAACAGCCCCTATGCCGTACTCGATGGCGGCTCGCTGGACAGACACTGTAAGCGGTTGCAGAGGGGCTGATTACCAAGAGTGGAAGTCTTTCCGACTGAAAGAACTGTTATTGCAGGTTGAAAACATACATCCTGGCTTCCAAAAGCTTATCTCAGATATGAACGCCTCTTCACCCCTAACAATACGCGACTATTACAACGTCAAGGAAGGGGCAATGTGCGGCTTCAGCAAAGACTGCAATAACCTTATCCTGAGTCAGCTTTCTGTAATAACAAAGATACGAAACTTACTGTTGACTGGCCAGAACAACAACCTCCACGGCTTCTGCGGCGTACCGTTGACAGCTATAAACACTGCTGAGGCAATACTGGGAAAGAACTATATTATAAACAAGATCAATGAGAAAACTGGCTGAAATCATAACACTGCTACTTGCCCTTGCCTTTTCTGCGGACATGTGCGCAAAGGCTGACGGCAATGCCGTGTCTTCTCCGGTACATCTATGGAAAGGCACGAAAGTGCGTGGCTCAAGGGTCACGCTTACGCCTTACCTGCCTGCAAATGGCAGTCGTCCGAGAACGGCGGTCATAGTCTGCCCAGGTGGCAGTTATTTCTGGCTGGCCAAGGAAACGGAGGGCACGAACGTTGCCAGGTGGCTGCAGGAGAACGGAATCGCAGCCTTTGTGCTTCAGTATCGCACGGCAGGCATTCCCGCCTTTGCCTTCCGAAGCCGCCTGCTCATACGCGGCCACCGTCATCCCGATATGATACAGGACGCGCAGCGTGCTATTCAGTACGTAAGGGAGCATTGTGACGAGCTGAATATAGACAACAGCAGAGTAGGAGTGATGGGTTTTTCGGCCGGCGGACATCTGGCTGCCATGACAGCAGAGTACGGAGGAACCAACTTTCTGACCCTTGTGGGCATCCATCTGGAAGTGTCCTTGAGGCCTGATTTTGTCGCTCTCATCTATCCGGTGGTTTCGTTTGCTGACAAATCGATGCATAAGCGGTCACGAAGAGGGTTGCTTGGCGAATGGAAGAAGAACAACAAGCAAATGTGCGACTCCCTGTCGATGGAGAAACACGTCAGCGGAAGTATGCCTCCAGTATTCCTTGTTAACTGCAAGGATGATCCGACAGTGAAATACCATAACTCGGAACTCCTTGACTCTGCACTTACCGCCGCTAATGCAAGGCATCGTTACATACAGTATGAAACCGGCGGACACGGGTTCGGAGCGACACCTGAGAAGACCTCGGAAGAGGCGATTCATTGGAAAGAAGAGTTTTTGGAATGGCTTGATGGTCTGTGGAATGACGTGCGTACAGAATACGGTGCATCCTCAAGGAATTAGAAAACAAAGATATGGATATAGAGTTTCAAAAGCCGGGAAAGATAAAGGCTTATCAGGAAGATCTGCTACGAAAGGTCCTTGAATACCTGCATGGCCATTCGCTATACTATCAGCGAATGTTCAGCAGGAACGGTATTGACATCAGTAACATCAAAAGTATTGAAGATCTTCAGCAGATTCCTCTCACTGAGAAGAAGGATCTTCAGCTATACAACGAGGACTTCCTTTGCTGCCCGAAAGAGAAGATCGTTGATTATATAACAACGTCTGGAACCCAGGGGGAACCTGTCACGTTCGGCTGCACTGACGCAGATTTGGAACGTCTTGCATACAACGAGATGAAGTCCTTCTCAATGGCAGGAGTAAGACCCGGCAACATTGTTCAGCTGATGTGTACAATCGACAAGCGTTTCATGGCTGGTCTTGCTTACTTTCTCGGTATACGTAAACTTGGAGCCAGTGTGATACGCGTAGGCAATGGTATACCAGAATTGCAGTGGGATACGATACAACGCATAAAACCTGACACCATAATGTGCGTTCCGTCGTTTATACTCCGCCTTATACAGTATGCCGAGGAACACGGAATTGACTACAAGAACAGCAGCGTGAAGCGCATAATAGGCATCGGCGAGGGACTCCGCGAACAGGACTTTTCGCTAAACCAGCTTGGAAGGCGAATAAAGGAAAAATGGGATGTGGATCTCTATCCCACGTACTCCTCGACAGAAATGGGGGCCACCTTTGCAGAGTGCGGTTGCCAGATGGGCGGCCATGTGCATCCCGAACTGGTGATAGTAGAGATAATAGGCGATGAAGGAAAGCCTGTGCCTGACGGCGAGGTCGGTGAGATTGTAATAACAACGCTCGGCGTTGAGGCCATGCCGCTTCTGCGCTTCCGTACCGGGGACATGGCGGCTAAGAAGACAGAGCAGTGCAAATGCGGCCGTTGGGCATATCGGCTGACACCTATTATTGGACGTAAGAGCAATATGATAAAGCTTAAGGGCACCACGCTTTATCCTCCTGCAATCAATGATGTTCTCGACAATACGGAGTACATCGAGAACTATGTGGTCTATGTACAGGACAGCGATGTGGGTACTGACGATGTTGTCGTAAAGATAGGACTGAAAAAACAGCCGGCGTATGACGTGGTGAAGGATCTCAAGGATCGTTTCCGCTCACGTCTGCGCGTAGCACCCAAGGTAGAGATATTGTCTGTGACTGAGATCCAGAAGATAATATTTCCAGCCAAGAGCCGCAAGCCTTTGAAATTCATTGATAACCGCAAGAGAATGATGCCTGTATGATACATAACTCTGACTTTGATGACATACGTCCGTATTATGAGGAAGAGATACCGGCAGCAATGAAACGCATTGCAGCAAGCCGTTTCTTTCCGCTTTTGTCGGATTATGTCTTTCCTGACTGGTGCATTGACGATGTGAGAAAAATGGTAGGCGGTCTGACCACAACGTCTGACTTTCAACGGCAGGTTATGTACTTTGCCAACAGACAGATTATTGCCCGTACAACGACAGAGTTTATCGATGCAGGTCTCGACAGGATTAATCCTGACAAGTGTTATCTCTTTGTTTCAAACCACAGGGATATAATGCTCGATGCGAGTTTGCTTCAGAATGTGCTTGTCGACCATGGTCATGATACCGCGCAGATAACTTTTGGTGCCAATCTGATGCATGGTGGGACGGTGATAGACATTGGACGCTCGAATAAAATGTTCCGCGTTGAGCGCGGAGGAAACATGAAAGACTTCTACAAAAGTTCTCTCCGGCTCTCTAATTACATACGTTTCATACTTCTGGAGGACAAGGAGTCGGTGTGGATAGCCCAGCGCAACGGACGAACTAAGGACGGTATCGACAAGACAGATCAGGGAATAATAAAGATGTTCTGCATGAGCAGGCCGGATGACAAGATAGCCGCTATATCTGAATTGAACATTGTTCCAGTGTCGGTATCATACGAATGGGAGCCTTGCGACATGCTTAAAAGCTTGGAATTGTACGAGTCCCAGTTCTCAAAATATACCAAGAAGCCTGGTGAAGACTTGAACAGCATACTTACAGGAATAACCCAGCATAAGGGGAGGGTGTACTTTGAAATATGCAATCCGTTGACCGTTGAGGAGCTGCAACCGTTGTCCGGCCTTACGAACAATGACTATCACAAGGCTGTAGCCCGTGTTATTGATAAGCGGATAATAGATGCCTACAAACTATATCCTAACAATTACATTGCATACGACCTTCGTTTCAGCACCGATAAATACGCGAACAAGTATTCTGCGGCCGAGAAAGACAACTTCAAGGCCCACATGAAGCAGCTCATGCGCTTCGACACCTGCAACATGAACCAATTGATAGACATCTTTCTGGGTATATACTCAAATCCCGTAATCTCAAAACAAAACGTAAGAAGTGTATGACAAGGCTGATTCTTAGAATATACGACTACCTGCAAGGACACCGCGTTCTTGCCGCAGTGTCAGCCGCAGGGCTTGTCGTCATTATGACTGCCAGCATATTTTCGATTTCTTATAAAGAAGACATCTCTGATTTCCTTCCACTTGGAAGCAATCATCAGGACGCTCTGAAGATATACCAGAACATATCAGGAGCTGACCGCATATTCGCCATAATAGGCTCTTCAGACAAGTCAGAGTCGGCAAAGGACAGTATTGCAGCTGCCGTTTACAGCTTTGCAGAAGATGTTCAAAGGCGTGATACGGCACATCTTGTGCGAAACCTGACAACAGGTGTTGACATGGAAAAAGTAAGCGAGACTATGGCGTTCGCTTACTCCAACGTACCTTATTTCATGACTGACAGGGACTATGAGCGGTTCGACTCGCTTCTGTCAGACAGAAATTACATTGCAAAACAATTGCAGCAGGACAAAGAAATGCTGATGTTTCCGGCCAGTGGACTATTGTCTGACAACCTTCAGCGTGACCCGTTGAATCTCTTTACGCCAATTATCAGCCGCCTACAGCAGGATGTCGCGGGCTTGAAATATGAGCTTTACGATGGCTGCATCTTCTCTCCTGACATGCAGCGGGCCATTGTAATGATCACATCCCCCTATGGATCAAGTGAGACGGAGGACAATTCACGGCTTATGAACTTGCTAAATAAGTCGGCGGACGCCACTTCCTCTCTTCATAAAAATATCAACATACATCTTACTGGAGGGCCTGTCATTGCCGTTGAAAATGCTTCGCAGATTAAGAAGGACAGCATAATGTCTGTGACTATAGCCGTTGTGTTGATTCTCATGCTGCTTGTCACGTCATTGAGAAGCACCCGCAACATTCTGCTGATAGTGCTTTCGATAGCTTTTGGATGGCTTTTTGCTATGGGAGGCCTCTCTCTTATCCATAACAACGTTTCGGTAATAGTAATCGGAATCTCATCTATCATCATTGGAATTGCCGTTAATTATCCTTTGCATCTTGTCATCCATCTGCGCCATACCCCGAGTGTCCGAGCCACGTTGCATGAGATTGCTGCTCCGCTGCTTGTCGGAAACATCACTACTGTCGGTGCTTTTCTGGCCTTGGTGCCGTTGGACTCAGTCGCATTGCGTGACCTCGGAATATTCAGTTCCCTGCTTCTAATCGGCACGTTACTGTTTGTTCTGCTTTATCTTCCTCATCTCGTAAGCTCGAAACCGGCAGTCGTTGAGGCTGCACGGGAACAAAACAGGCGGCGCGGACTTATCAGTTATATTGCAGAAATGCCGATAGAAGGCAAGCGATGGGTAGTTGTTACAATATGCGTGCTTACTGTTGTGTTCGGATTCTTTAGCTTCCAGACTACTTTCGACTCAAATCTCGGCAACATAAACTATATGACTGACGAGCAGAAAAACGACATGGAGTACTTCAAGAAGATGCTTTCTCTGCCGTCAAACACCGAACGTTTGTATGTAGTATCTCAAGATTCTACGCTTGACGGGGCATTAAATAAGGGCTTGAAAGTACAGTCTGACATCAACAATCTTATCTCGGAAGGACTTGTCAAAGGACATTCCGGATGTACGGACTTTATTCCTCCGCTTGCGGAACAAGAGCGCAGGCTGGCTCGTTGGCAGGCATTCAAGTCGGAATATGCAGCCCGGCTGACAACGGAACTTAATGCAGAGGCGTGTAAAAACGGTTTTGCAGAAGGTTCTTTCGGTGACTTCATGAGTATTATCAGCACTGATTATAAGCCTCGTCAGGTATCTTTTTTCGATCCGATAGCACAGACATCGTTCGCCGCTAACCTGAGTATTGACAGCGTAGCACACGAGTTTGCCGTGGTAGACCTGCTTGACGTGGCACCGGAACATATCGACAGCGTGAGAAATATAATATCTAATGAGTGCAAGCAGCAGTTCGTCTTCGATGTGAAAGGCATGAACAACGCCATTGCCGACAGTCTTTCTGACAACTTCAACTATATTGGATGTGTCTGTGGATTTATTGTATTCTTCTTCCTCTGGCTATCTTTCGGTAGCTTTGAGCTTGCCGTAATATCTTTCATTCCCATGGCCGTGAGCTGGGTGTGGATATTGGGAATAATGGGACTGCTCGGCATTGAGTTCAACATAGTGAATATTATCCTTGCCACTTTTATATTCGGACAGGGAGACGATTATACCATTTTCATGACGGAAGGTTCTATGTATGAGTACACTTACAGACGTAAGATGCTCTCTTCATACAGGTATTCCATCATACTTTCCGCCTTGATAATGTTTATCGGCATAGGTGCCCTAATCATTGCCCGTCATCCTGCGTTGCGCTCTCTTGCCGAAGTGACGGTCATTGGCATGCTCGTAGTTGTCCTCATGGCATGTGTCTTCCCTCCGCTGATATACAAATGGCTCGTAACGGCCGGCAGCTCATACCGCAGCAGGCCGGTAAGCATACGCCCGTTGCTGGTAATGGGGCTTAGCGCATCTGTCTATTTCACTCAGTTGGTATGGATCTATACCGTAGGCTTCGTCATGTTCTGCCTGATGAAGCCCAACGAGAAACGCAAGCGGAGGTTTCATAATCTTGTGCACCGCCTGTACAGATGGGACTTGAACCATATACCTGGCGTAACATTCAATGTCATTGATAATAATAAGAGGGCTTTTTATACGCCGCATATAGTGATAGCTAACCACCAGTCAATGCTTGACTCTGCACTCGCAATGGCTCTCTCGCCACGGCTCATAATAATAGCTAACAGTAATGCTAGCTCAAACGGAGTGATAAGCAGGTTGTTCAAATGGCTTGACTTCTATACGATCCCGATGGGTGCGGACATAAATCTGGAAGTGCTGAAGACGCGTATTTCCGAGGGCTACAGCATCTTGATGTTCCCAGAGGGGCAGCGCAATTCGGAATCCTCAATACTGCGTTTCCACAAAGGTGCCTTCAAAATAGCCTGCGACTTGGAGCTTGACATCGTTCCAGTAGTAATACACGGAGCCAACAATGTTCTGCCTAACGGCAGCTTTCAGGTGTTCAAGGGCAGTCTGACAATTGTTGTAGAGCCTGAAATAACTTTGCCTTTTGACAACAGACCTGACTACTCCGCACTAACAAAAAGTGTCAATTTGCTATTCAGCACCCGTTATGCCGCCATTGCATCGGGCATAGAAACAGCATTATATTACAAGCCTTTTGTGATTGAAAGGTACAAATACATGGAAACTGGGATATTCTCTTCTGTTAAGCGGAATATACGTCAGAACGATTGTTTCTCATCTGTCGTTGACAAGGCCTTAAATCTGAGTACGCTTCGCATGCGTAACTCTGGTTATGGCGAGCAGGCTCTCTTCATGGCTTTGGTGCATAAAGACGTGCAGATACAGGCTTACGAGACGGATGCGAAAATATTCTCTGTAGCCGTGCATTGTACTGACGACATATCAAATCTTCGGTTCATTCTTGTCGACAAGTATCCTGACGACATTTAGGCGCATACCGACTTGTTGTTAGTAGAAACATGGCGATGTTTATTCCCGTGTTATATGCCTACTCCATTGTTAAATTCTCTACTAAATCGATCGTTTCAACGTCATTTCACCGTTTCCTCTCACTCTCGTTTTTTTTGTCGTATCTTTGCAACTCATATTTTAGGAAGACCATACATGACAGACAATCCACAGGTGGACTTGGCTCGCACTTTGATAGAGACAACAGATGCGCACGTGTTTCTGACAGGAAAAGCCGGCACAGGAAAGACTACTTTCCTGCGCCGGCTTCGTTCTGAAAGCCCGAAACGCATGGCTGTGCTGGCACCGACAGGCATCGCTGCCATTAACGCGGGTGGCATGACGATCCATTCTTTCTTCCAGCTGCCGTTTTCCCCGTTCATACCCGGCATGGCCGGAAAGGAAAAACTATATAAAATGAGCCGGGCAAAATTGGATGTGATCCGAAGCATAGACCTGCTTGTGATAGATGAGATCAGCATGGTACGGGCTGACTTGCTCGATGCCATTGATGACGCTCTGCGGAAGTTTCGTCACTCCAATGTTCCATTTGGGGGCGTGCAACTGCTACTGATTGGTGATTTGCAGCAGCTTGCTCCGGTCGTGAAGGATGAGGAATGGGCGCTTCTCTGCGAACATTATGAAACGCCTTTCTTTTTCAGCAGCCATGCGTTGAAGCGTACGAACTACGTGACGGTGGAACTGCTGAATGTGTATCGGCAGAGTGATGCGGATTTCCTTTCACTGCTCAACAACATACGGGAGGGGGTGGCTGACGCCGCAACGATGAATGCCATTAACAAGAGGTACATTCCACATTTTTCTCCGAACAAGGAAGAGGGGTATATCCGTCTCGTCACACACAATTGGCTTGCACAGCAGATCAACGAGGATGAGCTGGCGAAGCTGTCTGGTGAGGAGATAGAGTATAGGGCGGAAGTAAGTGGAAAATTTCCCGAATATGCCTATCCTACGGACAGCTGTCTCCGCCTAAAGGCCGGAGCGCAAGTGATGTTCGTGAAGAACGATCTGGAAAAGCGCTATTATAATGGTATGATAGGGGAGATCGTGGAGATAGAGAAAGGCGGTTTCAGTGTTAGACCCCTCGAAGCAGGGGCGGAAGTACTTCCTGTAGGACGTGTGGAGTGGAGCAATACGCGTTACGTTGTAGATGATCAGACCAAGGAAATCAAGGAGGAGACGGATGGGACGTTCGTGCAATATCCCGTAAAACTGGCTTGGGCCATCACCATCCACAAGAGTCAGGGACTCACTTTTGACAAGGTGATGATAGATGCTTCACGTTCGTTTGCACATGGACAGACTTATGTGGCATTGAGCCGCTGCCGTACCCTGCAAGGAATCGTACTCACAGCCCCCATACCCCCCGCAGCGGTCATTGCTGATCCGCACGTCAGCGCCTTCAATCGTGAAATGCGGGCGTTCCATATCAGCGGTATGCAGCTGTCTCAATTGCAGAATGCCTACGAAACGCACCTGCTGGCCGAACTCTTTAACTTTGAAAAAGAACGCATCGCCCTTTCGCAAGTAGTGCGGATACTGGAGATGCATCTTGCGGACACCTATCCGGAGACGCTGTCTGCTTACCGACAGGCATTGAAGGATTTCGACCTTTCAGTTATGGCAGTTTCCAACCGCTTTCACCATCAGTATGTACAGCTTCTGGCAGCTAATGATGGAGACATTGAAGATTCGAATCTTCAGGGGCGTGTGAAAAAAGGGGCGGCCTATTTTGCAGGGAAGCTGGATGCCATCGGAAATTTGGCAAAGCATTCACATATGGAGGTTGACAATACAGCAGTAGCCCGGCAGCTGAAGAATGCATTGAAGGAGTTGGAGAGGCAACGTACGGCGCACACGCATGTGCTGGAAAGGACGGCGGAAGCGGGATTCTCTGCCAAGGATTATCTGGCTTTCCGTGCCAAAGAGGCACTGAAGGCCGATGAAAAGGTACAAAATAGCGAGAAGAAAACGGCAAGAGGCAGGCAGAAGGAAGTGCGGCCACAATACGAGGTGCCGAGTGAGGTGAAACACGCCGCTCTCTACCTTAGGTTGAGGGAATGGCGCAGGAAGAAGTCGGAAGAGACTGGCAAGCCCGCCTATGTCATTTTGCAGACCAAAGCGATGCTTGCCCTGTCCAATTACCTGCCGTCCGATGAACATGAACTTTTGGCCATACCATACTTGGGGCGTAAGGGCTGTGACTTGTATGGCGGGGAGCTGCTCGCAATGGTTCGGGAATATGCAGCCCATCCACAGGGTGATGAAGTAGAAGGGGAGGACAAAACTGTGCCGAGTGCCCAAGAAATAGCCATGCAAATCGGTTTGCCTGGCGAGAAGACGCAAAATACGTCCTTGAGGCTGTACCGTCAGGGGCATATCCCGGAAGAAATCGCAATCCTGCGCGAGCTTTCTTTGTTGACGGTCAAGGGACATTTGGCCAGATTTGTCAAGAGCGGGGAGGTAAGCTTGGAGGACTTGGTGCCTGCCGACCATTTAAGACGCATCAAGGACTACCTTGCCGCTCATCCTCGTACACCGGAGACGACACTGACGGAAATACGTGAAGCGGTGGGAGAGGACGTTTCATTTGACGACATTCGTTTGGTCTTATCCGTTTTGTCTGATGGATGGACAAGTTAGTGACCTTATCGATATATGAATAAAAGGCGACAGCCTCAGAAAGATAATTCTGACGGGCTGTCGCCTTTGTCTGTCCCTTGTTTTTTTGTGAGGCAATAAAAAGGTCAAGCAAAAACTCTCTGTGGTAATTCCTGTGTAGCACGTTGGACAGAGAGCATAGGGCATGCCGCTTTTGTAGGGAGGATACTCCATCTGCAGTCTTTAGCGACAGTCATGGCACAAACAAAAATTCCCGCCTGCTAATGCAGCAGGCGGGAACAGATTGATGTCGGTTTCTTTTATCGAACTGATACCTTATACGAGTTACCAGCCACCTTGACAACGTACAGTCCCTTGACAAACTGTGCGTTTTGTGCGGAGGAAGCGGGGCCTCTGAAGGCTAGCGTACCCGTAATACCGTAAACCATTACAGGTTCCTGTGCGGGGCATCCTTCGATACAGAGCTTGCCGTCCTGAGCGTATACCTGTACATTGTCGTTAGTGGCAGTAGCGGCGTAGATGCCGGTAGTCTGTCCGACAAAGACGGGATATCCGTTGTTGGCATTCTGGGAATCCATATACCATATCGTACTGCCGGAATTACCTTCGTTGAGCTTGTCTACGAAACTCTGTGCTTTCATTTCCTCAGAAGTGAATGATTTGAATTCGCCGAGTTCGAATGTGCCGAAGTAGTCGTCCGCATTGCCATAGGTATCGGCATTGCAGAGGTCTGCATCATAATACAGTCTGTCGGCCTTGAAGGCATTTTCGACAGTATATAATGTTTCGCCGAAGACGGCGCCCACACCCTGAGAGCCGGATACGTTGGAGGCAGAGTAGCAATTGTAAATTTCACAGGCGCCAACTCTTCCGTTTGCGGTACCCACAACACCGCCAACCTGCTCAGGAGCGTATATGGCTCCTCTATTGTAGCAGTTGCTGACTTTGCCACCTTCCATCAATGCAACGATACCGCCGGATATGCCGGTCTTAGAATCGATCTTGCCATAATTGGCACATTCTTCAACAATAGACTGGCTGGAAGCAACAATGCCGGCAGCGTTCATGCCGTTGTTGCCGGTTCCGGCCAAGATTGCGCCATAATTGATGCAGCGGACGATTCGGGCAGCAGTCTGACCATCCACCTTGGAGTTGGAGGCTGCGATACCGCCGCAATACATGACACCGCAGCTCACCGATGCACGGTTGACGCAGTTTTCAATCAGACCACGGTTGTAGCCAACAATTGCTCCTACAATCATTTCATTGTAAACGTCACCGCTTGTGATGGTTACATTGCGAACTTCTGCAGCCGGATTGGTGGCACCGAAGAGTCCTGATGTGGTGATTTCGGGCTGTTGCTGGATGGTGAGGTTGGAAATGCCAAAACCATTGCCATCAAAATGCCCCTCGAAGAACTTGTTTCCCTTCGTCATGGACATGTAGCCGATGGGGAACCATACATTCCCCCTTAGGTCGATGTCTTTGATTTGTTTGTAGTACAATCCTTCTGTGGAGTTGCCCTCGTCCATTTGCTTGGCAAGCAGAGCCAGCTGCTCAGGAGTTTCGATGAGGTAGGGAGCCTCTTGTGTTCCCGAGCCTCCTGCATATTCGCTTGCAGCTTTGTCAAGCCACAGTCCTCCTTCTTCAGGATTTGTGGTGCTTGATCCGCTGAATTTTGCGTAGATGCTGATAGCTTCCTTGACAGTTGTGGTAAACTCACCACCATTTTCCGTTAGTTCGGTGATGCGGCTGTAACCATCAACTGTGAATTTTTTCAGCTCAGCTCCTTCATTGGGTATGGAGGTTATGGTGAGTTCCGTACCGGCAGCAACAGTCTCTCCGGACTTCACTTCACGTCCTTCGGCGGTCTTTACGCTAAGCGTACCGTCGCCCTCGGCAGTCCACAGCACGCGTTTTTCCTGGTTTTCAGGCTTGTCATCACCGGAGAAAGTGGCTTCGATGCTGATGGCATGGTAAAGTGGGCCTACGTCTAATGGATTTCCTGCAAACCTTGTGCAATCTTGGTCGTCTATGATGAGCTTCTTGCAGGTCTGCCCTTCGTCAGGAATGGCCTGCACCGTAATTTTTCCCTCAAATTTGACAAGGTCACCCGAATAGAAAGGTTTTCCTTCGTAGGTCATTTTTACTTGGCCTCCTCCCTTCACACTGCACTTGACAATGTATTCGGCGATTTTTCCAATGGCTTCAATATGGGTGTCATCATTGACCTTTAAGCCATATTGGAAGTCGCGTCCTGATCCTGAATAGTCTTGCAGGTCATCGGTGACATCAACGCCGTTGACAATGAAACTGCCCAGTTGATAACCGGGTTTGCAGGAAGGGGCGAGCGTTATGGTCGTGCCTTTGGGTACCTTGTCTCCTGAATCGAGAAAGGTCATTCCGCCTTCGCCACTAATGGCTATCATGGACATTCCCTTTAGTTCCCATGTAATCGTGCATTCCTGCGCAAATGACAGCAGGGGGAAAAGGGACAGTAACAACAGCAGTAGTTTTTGTTTCATAATTTATGTTTATTGGTTAGTACTGTTTCTGTTTGGAACGTGCAGCTCAATATGATACTGCTTAGTGCATAAACATTATTGTATCGCGTGCATGCGGTGCATATGTCAATCGTAATGGTACTTGAAGCTTGGTAAATGTAGCAAGTATTCTTATGGCAATACGCGGCAAAGGTAGTGATTAAGATTAGAAATGGAAATTTTCTGCGAAAAAAAACCGGGTGCTGTTGTAATACTTACTTCATATTTTGAGTGGAAGAGGGTGTTCGGATATCTATATTCGTGAGTATGTTCCTCGTATAGGACGACGCATAGGATATGTGAGGACCGTTCCTCTACATTGCGGAGAAGGGCGTATCCGTTCGGATACGCCCTTCTCTGGGTTCGATTCACGTCATCTTGATTTTTCCACTCTCCTGCCCGAAGATGGCTGCTGTTGAGGCATATACTGTATGGAAGCTGACGATGTTATTGAATTTTCCACGTTCCCCCTTTCCTCACAAGCGGGAAGATGATCTCTTCATGTGATCCGTCATTGTAGGTTACGCTTAAATATACATCGGCCACATCCCCTTGACTGTTCTTTTCTGTGCGCAGGGCTTTGACTTGCCGGACTCCCTTCTTGTCCTTGTCTATTTGGACTTGGTGTTGTCTGAGCATATCTACAATGCGTTTCCTGTATTCTGGAGTGCTTTCTTGACAGGAATGCATGGCCTGCACATACTCATTGAAGCGGCCTTGGACGCGTAGCAGATAGTATTGGACTGCCGCGCTGTCAGCGCGCGGGTCATTGCCCTCTGAGAGAGGAGCGCCCTGTTTGCCCTGACATGCGGACAGCAGCAATGTCAAAAGAGTGACAATAAGGGGGGGAATACGTGTCATAGTCTGGGCGTTACTTCTGGCGGATGTATATGTTGATGGGCGTTCCAGTGAACTGCCAGCGCTCACGTATCTTGTTTTCTAAAAAACGCTTGTAAGGCTCCTTGACGTATTGTGGCAGATTGGCATAGAACACGAATGAAGGCACCTGGGTATCGGGAATCTGTGCGCAGTACTTGATTTTGATAAACTTACCCTTGATAGAGGGTGGGGGAAAAGATTCAATGAGAGGGAGCATCTCTTCATTGAGCTTGGAGGTGGACACGCGGCGCTTGCGGTCAAGGTACACTTGCTTGGCACTTTCAAGTACCTTGAAGATCCGTTGTTTGGTCAGCGCGGATGCAAAGATGATCGGGAAATCCACGAACGGCGCCAAACGTTCACGGATAACATTTTCGAAATGCTTGATGGCTTCATTGGTCTTGTTTTCAACCAAATCCCACTTGTTGACCACTACGACCAGACTTTTCTGGTTTTTCTGGATGATCTGTACGATATTGAGGTCTTGACTCTCAATGCCGCGAGTGGCATCGATCATGAGGATGCATACGTCAGAGTTTTCAATAGAACGGATGGCGCGCATGACAGAATAGAACTCCAAGTCCTCCGTCACCTTGTTCTTACGACGTATGCCGGCGGTATCGACGAGGTAGAAGTCGAAACCGAATTTAGTGTAGCGTGTCAGGATACTGTCACGGGTTGTCCCTGCGATATCAGTCACTATGTTACGGTCCTCCCCGAGAAAGGCATTGATGATGCTGCTCTTTCCTGCATTGGGGCGTCCTACTACGCTGAATCTGGGGATATTCTCATCGGCTTCGTCTTCCTTCTTGTTCTTTCCAAGCTTGTCAATGATGCAGTCAAGCAGATCGCCCGTTCCGCTACCGCTAATGGCCGACACGCAATAGGGATCACCTAATCCCAGCGAGTAAAATTCAGCTGCAGAGTAACGGTCTTGGTTGTTGTCAGTCTTATTGGCACATAGGATGACTGGTGTCTTGGTACGGCGAAGTATGCTTGCCACTTCTGCATCAAGGTCGGTAACCCCGTTCTTTATATCTACAAGAAAGAGGATGACATCAGCTTCCTCCGTTGCCAGAGTGACTTGTTTGCGAATCTCTTCTTCGAAGATATCATCCGAATTGACGATCCATCCGCCGGTATCGACGATGGAAAATTCATGATGTCCCCATTCGCATTTGCCATATTGACGATCGCGTGTGGTGCCGGCCTCATCGCTGACGATGGCTTGGCGTGTGCCTGTGAGGCGGTTGAATAAAGTAGATTTTCCGACGTTAGGTCGACCTACGATGGCTACTAATTTTGACACGTAATGTTATATAAATATAGGGGTTTGTAAATAGGGGATATCAGGCGCAGTATGAGGAATTTTGGGAGGAGGGGGCTCGGGCATTCCATGGTGGGCAGACGACTAAAATACAATGGAGGTCAGTCCAGCTTATAGCCGTAAGCTTCCAGGCGCTTGGCATTGCTTCGCCAGTCCTTGTCTACCTTGACGAAGATTTCCAGAAATATATGCTTGTCAAAGAACTTTTCAAGAGTCTTGCGGGCTTCGGTGGAAACCTTCTTCAACGCGTAACCCTTGTGTCCGATGATGATGCCTTTCTGGCTTTCACGTTCCACGTAGATGACGGCATGGATATGTATGCGCTTTTCCGTCTCCTTGAATTGTTCCACCGCAACCTCTACCGCATAGGGGATTTCCTTGTCGTAGTACAGCAGTATCTTTTCACGTATGATTTCTGTAACGAAGAAGCGTGCGGGTTTGTCCGTCCATTGATCCTTGCCGAAGAATGGGGGCGATTCCGGCAGCAGTTCTTGGATCCGCTTCAATACATTGTCTACGTTAAATTTGGCCTTTGCCGAAATGGGGAATATTTCCGCATGTGGCAGCGACTGATGCCAGAGGCCAACCAAACGTTCTAATTCCTGCTGGTTGCTGAGGTCGATTTTGTTGATCAGTACCAGCACCGGTACATTCATTTTCTTGACCTTGTCCAGAAAGTCTTGGTTCTTGTCCGGCGTTTCAACTACATCTGTCACGTAGAGCAGCACGTCCGCGTCCTGCAAAGCCGAAACAGAAAATGCGAGCATCTCCTCCTGCAGCTTATAGTTAGGCTTAAGTACGCCCGGAGTGTCAGAGAAAACGATTTGGGCATCATCGCTGTTGATGATTCCCATAATACGGTGGCGCGTAGTCTGCGCCTTGAAAGTGGCAATACTGATACGTTCCCCCATGAGCAAGTTCATCAAGGTAGACTTGCCTACGTTCGGGTTGCCGACAATATTTACGAATCCGGCTTTATGCACAATTAGTGGGTATGGATGTATTGTATGAAAAGGGTGACAAACGGCGGAACGCGATCGGTAAGACTGCGGAGGGATTACCTCTTCCAACCTTTTCCGTTGGGCTTTTCGCCGCTTGTCACCATGTAAGAATAGCCTACAGGTGCTGTTAAACGCCTATTTGCTGTCGTATGCCCATTTCAGGTAGGCTGCCCCCCAAGTGAATCCCGCTCCAAAGGCGGTGAGAATCAGGTTGTCACCCTTTTTGAGCTTCTTCTCATAGTCCCATAGAGCCAACGGAAGAGTACCTGCGGATGTGTTGCCATAGCGCTGGATATTGAGCATTACCTTATCCATGGGCAGCTCCAACCGATGGGCTACAGCCTCGATGATGCGGACGTTGGCTTGGTGGGGCACTACATAGGCAATATTCTCATGTGTCAGGCCGTTCCGGTCTGCAATGAGGGCACAGGCATCACTCATGTTGGTCACTGCAAACTTAAAGACCGTGCGCCCCTCTTGATGCAGGTAATGCATGCGGTGGTCAATGGTGAAATAAGAGGGGCTGCATACAGATCCACCTGCCTTCATGCAGAGGAAGGGCAGTCCCTTGCCATCGGTACGCAGGAAGCTATCCTGCCAGCCGAGACCCTCTTCCGTCGACGGTTCAACAAGGACTGCCGCTGCTCCGTCTCCGAAGATGGGACATGTGGCACGATCTGTATAGTCTACGATGGAAGACATCTTGTCCGCGCCGCATACAACAATCTTCTTATAGCGACCGCTTTGGATCATACCCGCCGCAGCGTCCATAGCGAAGAGAAAGCCGCAGCAGGCAGCCTGCATGTCAATGGCGAAGGCGTTTTTCATGCCAATTCGCCCAATGACGATGCTGGAAGTAGATGGGAAATGATAGTCGGGGGTTGTGGTGGCAACAATGACACATTCTACTTCCTGCGGGTCGGTGCCGGTCTTTTCCAAGAGCTGTCTGACAGCTTTGCGAGCCATGTAGCTGGTTCCAAGACCTTCTTCGTTCAGTATGCGGCGTTCCTTGATGCCGATGCGCGACATGATCCACTCATCATTGGTATCGACCATGCGCGAAAGTTCATCGTTGTTGAGCACGTATTCGGGTACATATCCGCCTACGCCTGTGATGACAGCGTTTATCTTTTCCATTGGGATTCTCGAAGTTCAAAAGTTTTTGCTCCCGTATCGCTGGCAAGCGGGAACAGGATGTAAATAGGTTACAATGCGATTGCATCGAATCGTATGCAAAATAGAGGATGCCTCGTTTCGCATGAACAATCGCATACATCGGACAGATTTAGGAGCGAAGTGGTCTTCGGCGTCGAATCCATTCGTCTGGACGAAACGCAGACTGTGCGGAAAACGCTAAAGAGCCAAATCGCTCCTAAACCATAAGCCCAAAACTGTGAGATCTCATTGCCTTGCGGGGCGGCGTGAGATGTTCTAACACTGAAGCTGCAGATCCAGCTTCCCGTTTTTTATTCGGCTACTTCCTTTTGTATGGCCAGTTTGCCGCGGTAATAACCGCAAGTGGGGCAGACTGTATGGTAGATGTGCCAGCCTCCGCAGTTGGGGCATACAGCCAAAGTCGGGGCTACAGCCTTGTCATGAGTTCTACGCTTGAGGGTTCTGGTCTTGGATTGTCTTCTTTTAGGATGTGCCATTTTTTATTTGTATTGATATGATACTTGTTGTTGTTTTGCCTTCATTTGCCTGCGAGAATGTTGCCCGTTGCAAGAAGATGCCCGCTTAATGTATAGGCCGCTAATCTTCCTGATGGATGTAACGCAGCATGTCGGGATTGCATTCGCCATGAGAATGTGCCCGCTGCAAAGGAAGCGAGGTTTCAATCAGCTCGTAGACTGGCCAAGAGAGATCATACTCTAATTGGCCATTTTCCGCGTAAAGCATGTCATCATTGTCACCTTTTGCAGGAATTCCAAATTTGATGAAGAGCCTTTCGTTTACTTTGACCGGCAGCGACAGATCGTCCAGACAGCGATCGCACTGTACAGTAACCTCTCCCTCCAATTTTACAGTGACGGTATAGATGTCGCCAGCGGAATGGCAGACGTGCGCCTGTAAGTTCACTCTGCCCCCCTTAATCTCATCCTGTTCCAATTTGGTAAAGAAGTCATCGGTAAGCGTTGCACTCAAACTCAATGGTTCGGAAGTTATCTGCGTGACATTTATATGTAGGAGGTGGTCACTCTGCATAGCGGCTGCAAAGTTAGTGTAATGATATAAAAGCGCAAAATGAAATGCAGAAACTTTTGATTACGAAGCTGGCTATAAGACTGGAGTACAGTACGCGCCAGATGGAAAACAAGCCATCGGTATTTGGTGCGGGGTGTGACAGGTGAATGATCATAACATGCCGCCCGCTTGTGGAAGTTGCACAAGCGGGCGGCATGCTGTTTGCCTTGGTCTGTCCGATGAATTAATCTTCTATCTGAATGTTGCGGACTATTCCATTCTTGGCTTCCTTGATGAAGTCAAGGATCTTTTGGATCTCATCGCTCATAGGGATTTGCTCTGGAATCTTGATCACCGCGTCTTGCAGACTGAAGTTCCCCGTATAGATGATACGGTATGTGTTGGCTATGTGCCGCAGGATTCGGTCAGAGATATTCAAGTGTTTGAGTACAACGGTGTTAATCCCGTGGTAAGAGGCTGGATTCCCACCTAAGATGACGTAGGGCGGAACGTCTTTCTGAACGCGGCATCCACTTTGTATGAGTGAGAATCGGCCTACGCGTACATGTTGTTGAACAACTACTCCGTTGCTCTGGATAGAGCCGTCATGTAGTTCACACTCTCCGGCAATGCAGGCGCCGATGCCGACTATGCATTGATTGAAAATATGCACGTCGTGGCAGATATGCGCACGATCCATCAGGAAATTCCCATTGCCGATGACCGTGGCCTTGTCCGGATAGGTGCTGCCGGCTATGACTACATTTTCACGAATGCGGTTGTCATTGCCAATAACCACTTGTGTGGGAGAACCTTCTTGGTAGTGAAAGTCTTGTGGCGTGGCTCCAATCACCGCATTTTGGTATACGATATTGCCTTTCCCCATCGTAGTACCTTTGAGAATGCTTGCATGAGGGTTAATGACACAACCGTCACCGATGGACACACCGGCTTCGATGTAAGCGAATGGGCCAATCTCCACGTTTGAGCCGATTTTAGCGGCAGGGTCTACGTAAGCTAATGGACTGATCATAGGGTATTATATTTATGTAAGCGGGCAAGCATCATGGAAGGCCGACTTTTGTCATATCCGTCATGTGCTTGCCGCTTGGTTAGTTATTTCCCGTCTTCTGATGATGCGGTCATTTCACGTCCTCCCCCCAGTGCCTGGTAAAGGGAGATGGCCGCCTGTACCTTGTCGAATTTGTCTGAGATAAGCGTTAGCTGGGCCTGTATGAGACTTTGCTGAGCCGTCAAGGTTTCAAGGTAGGTCGTTCCAGAACTGTGCTGGAACAGCATCTGCGTATTCTTTAGGGTCTGTGAGAGCACGTCTACTTGCTTTTGACAAGCCTCTTGCTGTTGGGCCGCTGCGTTGTAGCTGGCGAGGGCGTTGCTAACCTCCTGGCCTGCATTGAGTAATGCCTGCTCAAACTGTAGTTGGGCATCTTCATATTGCAACTTTGATATTTTCAATTGTGCCTTGAGTTGCCCACGTCCGAAAATGGTTTGTGTGAGAGAGCCTACAGCAGTTGCAAGGATCTTGCCAGGGTTGACAATCATCCCACCGGCGGAATTTGTCCAACTTCCTTGTGCGGTGATATTGAGGGTGGGATAGAAGGCGCTCTTGGCTATATTAACTCCATAGAAAGCGGAGGCGAGCTGTAGTTCGGCGGCGTGAACATCCGGTCGGTTAGCAAGTAGCTGCAAGGGAATCCCCGTAGAATAGTTCTGGGGGAATCCGTCCGCATTGAATGTTCCCCGTGCGATGGGATGGGGGGCTTCATGAAGCAGAGCGCACAGAGCGTTCTCGCTTTGTGTAATGCTTTGTTTGAGTGTGGGAATCGTACTGGCCAAGTTGTAGTAATTGGCCTTTGCCTGACCTACTGCGGCCTCATTGGTCATGGCAGCTTCTTTCATCAACTCCATGGCTCGCACGTTTTCCGCCCACAGGTCAACGGTAGCCTGGGTCGTTTTCAGCTGCTCGTCAAGCATTTGCAGGGTATAGTAGAGATTGGCAACAGAAGCGATGATGTTCGTGCGAGTAGCCTGCTTGGATGCTTTAGCAAGGTCAAGACTCACTTCGGACTGCTTCTTGTTGTTGCGCAGACTGAAAATGTTAGCCTGCCAGCTGGCAGCGAGAGGTATGCTGTAAGTCTTCGTGGCTTTGTTGAAGTCCCAGCTCGAAAGTGTGCCTTGCGGACTGAGTGAGATCGCTGGATAGTAGGCCAGTCTGGCAACTTTAAGTCCCGCTTCTGCCTGTTGGATGGCGAGATCCGCGGATCGGATATTGGTGTTCTTTTCCAATGCCTTTGTGATGAGGACCTGAAGTTGGGGATCTGTGAAAACCTCCTGCCAAGGGGTGTTGCCAAAGTTCGCCGTGTCCGACTTGGCCACTGTGTATGTGTCGGTCGTGTCACGGTATAGGCTGTCGATGCCTTGTGTGATCTGCTGCGGACGTTCGTAGTTGCTGTACAAATGGCAACCGCTGAGCAGTGAGCAGCATCCTATGATATAGAGTAGTTGTTTCATTCTTCAATGAATATGTTGGAATGAGCGATGGGCATCTGCCATGATCTCCCGTGGGATGCTCTGAGCAGAGTAGCGGAGAGCGTGCAGACGCCCATCACTCATTGTACTGATTGTAAATCCTTATTTGGAATACTGTTCGATGTCGGGCTTGGCATCTGCATTCTCTTCAATGTCGTTCCACGTCATTGGCTTGATCTTTTCCTGGAGATATTCAAAGACCACAAAGAGTACGGGTACAAAGAATATTTGGAGGAGCATGCCGATAAGCATACCACCGATGGCCGTAGTTCCGAGCGAGCGGTTACCGTTCGCACCGGCACCGAATGAGAACATGAGCGGGAGCAGACCGATGATCATGGCGAGAGAGGTCATGAGGATCGGGCGTAGGCGGGCGCCTGCACCCAGTACGGCTGCCCAAGAAATGCTCATGCCCATCTTGCGGCGGTCAAGCGCGAACTCAACAATCAGGATGGCATTCTTGGCCAACAAGCCCATCAACATGATCAAGGCAATCTGCACATATATATTATTGGCAGCAGTGCCCAATATCGGCAAGACATTGTTGAGAGCACCCATTCCTTGTATAAAGAGGAACGAGCCGGCCAATCCGAACGGAACGGAGAGGAGTACGGCGAAAGGCAACATATAGCTCTCGTACTGTGCAGCCAGCAACAGGTAGATGAAGACGAAGCAAAGTATAAACACGATACCCGTTGTGCTGCCTGAGCTTTGCTGTTCCTCACGTGTCGTTCCGGAGAACTCATAGGAATAGCCTTGAGGCAAAGTCTGGTCAGCCACCTCCTCAATGGCTTTGATAGCCTGACCGGATGTATAGCCCGTTGCCGGATTACCGTTGATGGTAATGGAGGTGTACATGTTGAAGCGGGTGATGTTGTCCGGGCCATATGAAGGCTTGATCGTCATGAACTCCGTGATGGGAGCCATTTCGTTGCCGTTGCGTACTTTGATCTTATACAGGCTTTCAAAGTTGGCGCGTTGGCTCTGCTCGCCCTGTACCATTACGCGGTATATCTTACCGAATCGGTTAAAGTTCGACGCGTAGAGACCGCCATAGTAGCCCTGCAGGGTCGTAAGAATGTCGCGGGGCGAAAGGCCGGCGCGTTTACATTTGGCCGCATCGATATCGATCATATATTCGGGGAAGTTCGTGTTGAACGTTGTTTGAGCCGATTCGATTTCTGGCCTTGCTGTAAGTTTGGCTATGAACTCGTTGGAAACATCGAAGAACTTGTTGAGATCGCCGCCCGTACGGTCTTGGAGGTTAAGCACGAAACCGTTTGTAGCACCGTAGCCCGGAATCATAGGAGGCTGGAAGAACAACACCTGGGCATCCTTGAACACATCGCGGGAACGGAGGAACAGGTTGGCGAAGATGATGGTAGAGCTTTCCTTGAGCGATCGCTCACTCCAGTCTTTCAGCTTGATGATGAACGAGCCATAGCTGGGGCCCTGACCGCCGATAAAGCTATAGCCTGACACGATGGTGCTGACCTGCACAGCCGGACATGAGCGGACAAGGCTGTCAACCTTCTCGAGATAGGCTTCCGTATGGTCTTGCGACGTTCCGGGAGGCATCGTCACGACACCCATGATTGTGCCTGTGTCTTCATTGGGCACCATGGCGGTCGGCGTGATATTCATCAGCCAAACGAGCAGGGCGATGCTGGCAACTACAACGCCCAGCGAAAGGAAGGGGCGTTTGATGAATTTCAGTACATTCTTCTTGTACTTTTGAACGATGCGCTCAAAAGATTCATTGAAGGAGTTTTGGAATTTCTTGGTCGTCAGTCCGACGAAGGCCAATATGGCGACGATGGTCAGAAGGATGGACACCGTCATCTTAATCCAGGAGCTGGTATCGTAGCTGAAACCGCCAAAGATCAGGCCGAGAATGGAGATTACGACCATAATCAACGTGGCGGAAGGGTGCAAGATTCGTCCGATTGCTTCACTATAGCGTGAGAGCATGGTCTGCGCAGCAGCCTTGTAAGCTGTTCCCATACGGGATTTCAGAGACTCCTCGTTTCCCTCGCCTTCTATCTTGTGCGGTTTCAGCAAGATGGCACAGAGTGCAGGTGAAAGTGTCAGTGCATTGAGGGCAGAGAAGCCGATGGCTATGGCCATGGTGAGACCGAACTGCCTGTAGAAGATACCTGATGTACCGGACATGAAGCTTACCGGCACAAATACAGCCATCATCACGAATGTAATGGACACGATGGCTCCGCCTAGTTCGCGCATGGCATCGATGGAGGCTTTGCGGGCTGAAGTGTAGCCTTGGTCAAGTTTGGCATGTACGCCTTCCACCACGATGATGGCGTCGTCCACCACTATCGCGATGGCGAGCACCATGGCCGACAGCGTCAGCAGGTTGATGGAGAAGCCGATAATATATAAGGCGAAGAACGTACCGATCAAGGCAACGGGAATGGCGATAGCCGGAATGAGCGTGCTTCGGAAGTCCTGAAGGAAGATGAATACGACAATAAACACGAGGATGAAAGCCTCGATGAGTGTCTTGACCACCTCGTGAATGGAGGCAAAGAGGAAGTCGTTGGCACTTTGTGCCACGGTGATCTTCAGCCCTGTGGGCAGATCCTTCTCTGCGTCATTGAGCAGTGTCTCAATGTCATTGATAATCTGGGTAGCGTTACTGCCCGCCATCTGCATGACCATACAGGTCACGGATTTATGGCCGTTGACCTTGCCGGAGAAGGAGTAAGTGCTTCTGCCCAGCTCTACGCGGGCCACATCCTTGACACGGATGAGTGTGCCGTCAGGGTTGGAACGGATGACCATGTTCTCGAAGTCGGGTACTTCGGAAAGGCGGCCGCGGTAGCGTAGGGTATACTGAAAGGTTTGGTTCTCACGTTCACCGATAGTACCGGGAGCGGCCTCGATGTTCTGTTCGGCCAGTACGGTGCTGATATCACTGGGCATGAGATGGTATTCGGCCATCTTCTCCGGGTTGAGCCAGATTCGCATAGAGTAGTCAGCACCCATCACCATGGCGTCACCCACGCCCTTTACGCGCTGTACTTGCGGAATGATGTTGATCTTCGCATAGTTCTCTATGAACTGTGGGTCATACTTGTCACTTTCATCAGAGACGGAGAAGATCAGCAACATGGAACTTTGTCTCTTCTGCGTGATCACGCCCACTTGGGTGACCTCCGATGGAAGCACGCCTTGGGCCTTGGACACACGGTTCTGTACGTTTACTGCCGCCATGTCGGGGTCCGTGCCCTGCTTGAAGGTAATTTGTATGGTGGCAGATCCCGTATTGGTGGCGGTGGAGGTCATGTAGTCCATGTTCTCCACACCATTGATTTGCTCTTCGAGCGGTGCGATGACCGAGTTGAGCACGGTTTGTGCGTTGGCGCCTGTATAGGTGGTGCTTACTTGCACGGTAGGGGGTGCGATGTCCGGGTATTGGGTAATGGGCAGAGAGACCAATCCCAACACACCGAGAATCACGATCAACACTGATATGACAGTGGAAAGCACCGGCCTGTTGATAAATCTATCAAGAGTCATTTATTTGCTGATTAAATGTGTCGTGAGAAACTGGGGTTTTCACAGTGCATGTGCAGGAAAAAGGTTCTTCTCTGCAGGCATGTATGCTACTGTGTCCTGTCAGAGTATTATTTCTCTCCCGGCATTTTGCCGTCTTTCATAGCCTGTTGGGCTTTCTTTTGGGCAGCGGCAGCTTGTGCAGGGGTAATGGGGTTGATCTTCGTGCCGTTTTTCAGTTGGTTTACACCATCTACAACAATGCGGTCTCCTGCGCGCAATCCGCTTGAAACAACGTATGTCTGCCCGTCATTTTGAGGCAGCACTTCAATCTCACGCTGCGCTACCGTTTTGTCAGGGTTGACTACATATACGAACTTCTTGTTCTGTATATCGAATGTAGCTTTTTGCGGGATGATGATGGCGTCTGTCGCATGGGTGGGTACCAGGATGGCGCCTGTACCGCCTGAGCGGAGCACATGCCCGGCATTGTTGAAGGTTGCACGCATCTGCACCGATCCCGTGGTTTGGTCGATCACACCACTGATGGTGCTGACAACGCCACTTTGGCTAAATTCAGAACCGTCCGCCAATACCAGTGAAACAGCCGGCATTTTTCCGATAGCCGCCTGTATGCCTCCCTGTTCGCGGGTAAGGGCCAGCAGCTGCTTTTCTGTCATGGAGAAGTATACGTACATCTGATTGATATTGGACACGGTGGTAAGAGGCTCTGCGCTGGAGGCGCTCACAAGGCTTCCTACACGATAGGGGATGGTACCGACTACCCCATCAGAGGGGCTGCTCACCGTACACCAGCGGAGGTTGTCCTGCGCGCTTTGGAGATTGGCTTGTGCCGATGCCAGTTGGGCTTCGTAAGATGCCAAGGTGTTTTCCGCCATTTGCAAGTCATAGCTCGAAATAATGTTTTGCTTGAAGAGCATGCGCTTGTTTTCCACGGTCAGTTTTTGAGTGGCGATATTGGCCTTGCACACACGAATCTGTGCCTTGGCGGCTTTCACGGCAGCCGCATATTGTTCAGAATCTATGAGAAAGAGGGGTTGACCTTTGCGTACGGTAGCGCCTTCGTCAACAAGCAGGCGGGTTAGATAACCTGAAACTTTAGGGCGGATTTCAATATCCTGCATACCCTTGATAGTCGCGGGGTACGATGTTTCCAGGTCAGCTTCCGTTGTCTGAACGGTCACCACGGCATAGTCGTTGTTGGCGTCGGGCATCTGCTGCGACTTGCTTCCACAGGCTGTAAGCAGCAGTGCGGACAGCATCCAAAGAGCGATTTTTTTCATGTGATATGGATAAATGTTGTAAGTTTGTGTCTTGGGTTTGATTGCCTCCAACAAGACCTTCATGCTTGGGGGCAATTTGATTTTACGCCTGCAAAGTTACCTCAAAAAAACTTCTTCCAAATCGCAAGTTTTCGCGAAAAGCTTGGGTGTTAGACTTTTTTAGAGGTCGCAATAGCACAGATATCCCGATTCTCATGTTCGTTTTGCAAAACGAGATGTGGGATTGGCTCGTACTGCTACACGGGTGCCGCCTTTAGCTTCGCCCGGTCATCACCTCGTTCCTTTCAGTCTTCAAAGAATTTTAGTACAAACTTGCATCCCGCGCTGACACTTCTGTCCGGTGCAATGCCAATGAACGCACCTAAGTCAATAAGGTGGGTGCTGAAGCCGTATCCGACTTCACTGTAAAAGCCCAACGAACGCACACTCAGCAGGTTTAGATAACAGCGCTCTTTCTGTACGAGCCGTGAAAGGCCGGGGATGCGGGAGAATAGCAACATGGGGCTTTCATAAGTGCCAGTGAAGCGAACATAGTAACGCGATTCATTGTACCATCTGCTACTTAGCAGTTGGAACTCACCGCTCAAGTCATCATCCCATCCGGAGGGCATATAGTTGAACCGGAAATAGTCATAATCAAGGAAGCAGTCTTCGGCCTTTCGTGTAAACAGTCCCGCTCCCGCCCTGAAATAAATGACGCGCATGGCATAAAGGGGTAGTTTGTAACGGACATCGGCTTCCATACGTTCATAGCCCGTTTTACCACTTCCCATCGTAAATCCCCTTTCGTAACCGAAAAGGAAAGTGGGCCATTGGGAGTAGAGGGGTATTCGTCGTCTCCCCTGTCGGTAGTAGCATTGGGCCGGTGTCCACTCTATCTCCAGTCGCGGGCCGATGGATGTCAGGTAGCGGCTGAGACCGCCGTTGCTGGCCACATCGTTCCATTCGATGAGCACCCGCCGGTGATAGCGTGCCCCTGCTTGCAACCGTAACCCGGGAGTAGGGGAGACGGAAAGGTCGGCGTTGATATAACTGTCGCGATAGTCGTGGAATCCATATCGGTTGATTACCTGTAGCAAAGAGTCGTAGTGTTCTATTCCTTCCAGTTTTTCGCGCAGCTCATCAGCCTGTCTGCTATTGTACATGTGGTTGCCTCCTCCGGCATTGATGCTGATCAGTCCGTCCAATTGGGGAGCAAACCGGAAATTTAGGGGGAGATTAAAGTATATCTGCCGTTGCTTAAAGCTGTAGCCGATGGAAGGGGCAAATGCGATACGGGGACGGTCGTCTCCGGGAATACTCAAAAATTCACAGGTGAGCCGTGTCCGGAGTGAGAACCCTCTGGAGCCACTCCATTGAGCCATGGAAGGAGTAAAAATGGGAGGCAGTTTTATACTGGCACGTTGCGTAGCTCCCCATTTAAATGCGTGTGAGGACAAAAGGACGTTCTGCGTCTTTTCGCTGAACAGAGGCGGATCGCTTTCCGCCTTCGGCAGTTCTCCCAAATGCTGTTCCCCGTTGGAGAAAGTGAATGGAACTGCCGGACGGGACGCGGTGACAGACGTGTCAATGTATTGTTTCAGTTCATGCCTGTGGCGCGATGCAAGTGCCTTAATAAGGTCTTCTTCAGATCCGCGCAGCGGGAACGGACGTATCGAATCCATGTATACAGGTGATGTGATAACATCTGCGGTATCAATGCGGAGCAGGCATAGCGATGTGAGGTCACGGGAAGGATGGGGGGCGTTTGTGTCTGTGGGAAGAGCGCAGCTGAATGTGTGCCGCGAGCGCATTTCTATGGCTTCATTGACAATGTTGCCCAGCAGGCGGAAGCGGGAGAATATGCGCAGCGTTTCGGGAAGCAGGCATTCCTGCCCACTGCCGTTCATTGTCCCTACAACGGTGATGCGCTGCAAGTTATAGTGCAGGTCAAATCTAAAAAGGCGAACCGAGCCTGTGTGGGTATCCACCTCTATGTAGCCACTGACAAGCTGGTCATTGCTGAAGCGGGGGGTTATATGAATGCGGACCGTATGCGGCAGGCTGTCGTTCGTTGGTCCTTCATCAGAGACCGTGAAATGGTAAAAGCGTCTGTTGCGGCGGTTGATAGGGTTGAGTATGCGGTCGATAAATAGTTGGGTGTCATAAACGAAAAAATTGAATTTTCCTATTTCGTTCAGTCGGGTGATATTTTGGTAACGTGCAGTGGAGCAGAAGGCTATCACACGACAGTCCGTTTCGCCCGGCGGACGGTATTGGACACGAAGCTGTGCTTCAGTCAGATAATTGTGCTCGCCTTTTTCCAAGCGCAGCATACCCGGGATGTAGCGCACAATCGGAATCCGACGTTTTGTATACATCCGGTGTCGTACATACACTTCGCTGCAGAACTGTAGGTTGGGGGGTTCTTGCGACTCGCCGTATTGGTACACGCGTTCCATCCACCACTTAGCCTGCCGGGAGGTATCAGTCGTAACTTCCGCCGCTTCCCTTCGGGGCGGGGGGGAGGCCATGCAGAACGGGAATGCGCCGGTCAAAAGAAACAAGGCAGACAGACACATACAGGCTGGAATCATGTGGAGGCGTGAGATCATGGGGATGGTTTCCGGCTGGTCCAAGGTTGGAGACCATTTATGAACGGCTGACCGCTTTGACACCTTTGACGGTGCGCAGTTTCTTGACAAGAGCATTCAGACGCATGGTGTCATCTATGAGTATGGTCAAAATGCCGGAGAACAGTCCGTCATTGGAGTCTATATTGATGCTTCGGAGCATGATGTGCTCCTCTTTGGAGATGATGGATGTGATGTTGTTGACAATCCCCAGATCGTCATTCCCCACCACGTGGAGCGTGATAGGGTAGGTTCCTTTTCCTTTCCCTGCCCAGCGGGCTTTGACGATGCGATAGCCAAACCTGTCACGGAGTGCGGGAGCGTTCGGACAGCTTGTACGGTGTATCTTGATGCCTCCGCTCACAGTCACAAAACCGAAGATGTCATCCCCGTATACGGGATTGCAGCATTTGGCGAGTTGGTAGTCCAGTCCTTTCAGATCTCCGCCTATGACGAGCTCGTCCTGTTCCCCCCTGGCCTTGGCGCCGACTTCACTGTCCATGCAGAATTCTTCTGCCGACCGGACAGCTGCCCGTTCGGCTACTCCCTGGTCCCGCCTGCACAGTTCCACATAGGTGTCGAGCAGATGGGCCGAATCAATTTTGTCATCGGCCAGATCCTTGAAGAAGTCAAAGCTTTCCTTGTATCCACTTCTCTTAATAAGCTGGTTTACAATTCCTTCGTCCCAGTCCAGTTTACGGTTTCTCATCTTCCTTTCCAAGATCTCCTTGCCCAGTACGCTTTCACGGGCAGAAAGTTCGCGGACGGCGGATCGGATTTTGGCCCGTGCATGATTGGAGCGTGCGATATTCACCCATTCGGCCTTCGGAGTCTGTGTGGCGGATGTTTGGATTTCAACGGTCTGTCCGCTTTCAAGCTCTTGCCGCAGGGAGTAATTTTTGCCGCCGATGCGTGCCCCTACGCAGCGGTTTCCCACCCCTGTATGGATGGTGTAGGCAAAGTCCAGTACAGTGGAGTGCGGGGGCAGATGGTAAAGATCGCCTTTGGGTGAGAATACATAGATGTCCTGCTCCTTCAAGTCTGAGCTCAGACTTTGTGTTAGCAGGTTCTCGTTGCCTGTTTCGAGGGCGGACCGTATGTCAGCCAGCCAGGAATCCACCGTTCCTCCGCTGCTTTTAATGCCTTTGTAGCGCCAATGCGCAGCCAGACCGCGTTCGGCCACCTCATCCATGCGTTCCGTTCGTATCTGCACTTCTACCCACTTATTCTCCGGGCCTTTGACCGTGATGTGCAGACTTTCGTAGCCGTTGCTCTTAGGTACGGTCAGCCAGTCGCGCAGTCGCTTGAGGTTGCTTTCATACTTATTGGTGATGAGGGAAAAAACTTTCCAGCACTGCTCCTTTTCCTTTTCAAGCGGGGCATCTATGATGATTCGGATTGCGAAGAGGTCGTATACACCATTAAAGCCACATTGCTGCTTCTTCATCTTTTGCCAGATGGAGTGTATGCTCTTGGTGCGCCCTTTCATATGGTAGCGCAGCCCTTCTGCATCGAGCATCTTGCGTATAGGTGCAATGAAACGCTCTATGTAAGCGTCACGCGAACGTTTGGTCGCATTCAAGTTGTCCTTGATCATGTAGTACGCATCGTGCTCCAGGTATTTCAGACTCAGGTCTTCCAGTTCACTTTTGAGCTTGTAGAGACCAAGCTTGTGGGCCAAGGGGGCATAGAGGTATGCCGCCTCTGTCGAGACGTTACGCTGCGCCTCCACGTTTTCCACATCCTTGATGTTGCGCATTAGGTTTACACTGTCTGCAATCAG
>Cebus_capucinus_imitator_PRJNA485217_SSR118__coassemble_105_pt1 | contig 54412 bp, 48 predicted proteins | sample Cebus_capucinus_imitator_PRJNA485217_SSR118__metabat2_low_PE_012 | metagenome-assembled genome bin Cebus_capucinus_imitator_PRJNA485217_SSR118
ATGGGAGGGACAGCGTGTTGAGTGTGGAGCCAACGCGCAGCGTGTACCGCAGGCGCGCTATGATAAACCGTTTGGAATACCGTCAGGTGAAGTTGAAGGATGAGACGTTCGCCCTTGACGTGGAAGCCCTGCTTGATGCTGTGAGCGCTACGACCAAGGTGATATTCCTGTGCTCGCCCAACTCTCCTACGGGCAATGTGCTTGACAAGGAGAGGCTGGCAGATGTGCTCGAACTGTTCGATGGAATGGTGGTGGTAGACGAATCGTACATAGACTACGCTCCTGAGTTCACCTGTCTGGAGCTGCTCAACCGATACCGGAACCTGATCATCCTGCGCTCTTTCTCCCATGCGTGGTCGTTGGCGGGCATACGTCTGGCCGCCGTTGTGGCACGCCCGGAGGTCACGGAGGGTTTCCGGCGGATAGGGTGGGCGCATCCTGTCAGCTCGCTGACAGAAAGGGAAGTGCTGCAGATGCTGCCCCGCCGACTGGATGTGGACAAATGGGTGCGCCAGACGGCCAACGAACGGGTGAAGGTCGAGGTGGCTCTGAAGGAACTGCCCGAATGTGTCAAGGTATACCCCTCTTTGGCCAATTTTGTATTGGTGCGCTTTGTGGACACGATGGCTGTCTATAAATATTTGTTGGCCAACGGCATCGCTGTCTACCCGGTTTGCGGTTGCTTGCGCATCACGATCGGTTTGCCCTTGCAGAACTCCGCCCTTTTGGGGGCTTTGCGGCGTAGAGTCGGATAGGGAGGCAGAAACCTGATACCCCGGCAAGTCGTGCTGTGGTGTGGCATGTGTACACGGATTTACGGTAAACGCCCGGACGGAAGCAAAGGAGCTTCCGTCCGGGCGTTTACCGTGTTTTTTCCAGTTCTCCGCCTATGCCGGCTCAATGAAAGAACATCGCATGAAAAGCAATATAGAGGTAGGACACGCCCAATCCGGCTATGAGCAGGTGAAGGCTTCCGATGCTGTAGCCGCCCTGTGAGAAATTCGGACGTGTGGCGAAGCTTTTCCGGCGTGAGGCGAACGTAGGAAAATAGCGGAGTGAGAGCTTGCAGACAGTCCAACCTACCAAGATTCCCCATAGGGTTCCGGCTGCGAGGTCGCCCATGTAGTGTACGCCGAGGTATACACGCGACCAGCAGTTGAGCAGTGCCCAGGAATAAAGCCACAGGGTGAGCGGGCGGAAGCGGACGAGCAGGGATACGTAGGTGGCCACAGCCATCGTGTTGGCGGCGTGGCTGGAAAAAAATCCGTAGCGTCCTCCCCTGTACCCGTTGACGACGTCTACCGTGTACATGATATAGGGGTCGTTGCTTGGCCGCCAACGTGCCACAAGCGGCTTGAACAGGCTGGAGGCCACTTGGTCGGCGAGCAAGATACATAGGGCGATGCCCGTTACAGCCAGACAGACTCCGCGCAGGTCATTGTTGCGGATAAGCACGTAAAGCAACAGCAGTCCCACAGGAAGCCAGGTCACGGTCTGTGTGATGGTCCAAGCCAAGCCGTCTATGTAGAGGCTGTGGCTTCCGTTGAGAGCCAAAGTGAGAAATTCGTCAATTTTGAGCATGTGGCTTCACCGCTTTATAGTGCCTTGCAGAAGTTTTTCCCATGAGACGGGAATAGGCGATATTTAATTGTCTGCCACCTTTTCTATCCCCTCATCCTTGATCCATGCGGTAGCGGCATCCGGCATCTCTATCTCTATCCAACCTCCCTTGAAGCTGTCAAGAAGGGTGACGGTCGTGCCTTCGTGCAGCGTACGGGCATTCTTGGCCGATGGTGTGGGGGAGCCGAATGTGGCAGTAGTCTGCATGATGACCGCCTGTTGCTGGTTGCTGTAGCGATGGTGTTGGGTATAGGCGAACGCCTGCGTGGCGAGAAAGGATATGCCGAGCAGAACGGTCAGCACGAAGCAGCCCTTACGCAGCCATAGCGGACGGACGAAGTAAAATGCCATGAAACCGACCCATGCCAATGCGAGCAGGCCGAGACTCCATTGGCCCCATGTGTTGCCGCTTTGACCGCTGACCAGAGTGTTGAGCCAGCTGACGAAGAACATCTCTGACGGGGTGTCGAAACGGTCGGCTAATTTGGCTTGTGTCAGTTGCAGATTGAAGGCTGCGTCTTCATCTGACGGGTCGATGCGCAGTGCCCGCTGATAGTGCAGGACGGCACGGGGGTAGTCTTTGAGGCGGTAGTAGCAATTGCCCAGGTTATAGTTGAGCCGGGCCAAGGTGGCTTCATCGCCCTGTCCTTTTGTTCGCGCCTGTTGCAGGCAAGTCTTGTACAGGCTGGCAGCAGTCGTATAATTCTTGGCCTTGTATACGGAATCGGCCTGTGCCGGGGTAACGGCTGCGGCGGATGGGCAGCATGCTATAAGGGCGGTGAGCAGAAATAGGATGATCTTGCGCATGAGGGGTACTTCTTTTATCAGGTTGGGGGGATCAGTGCTTTAACAGACTGAAAAGTTGTAGCGCTTGTTCGTAAACTTGCTGGCGTTGCTCTTGTGCTCCCGGAGCATATTGCGCGTACTCGCAGGTGTCGATGACTTTCAGAAGGTTCTGTATGCTCTCTTCGGGAGTTCCTTTTTCCCGAAGCAGCGAACAGATCTTCTCGCGGTTCAAGTCGGCCTGTGCCACGTTGAACTTGTCTGCAAGGTATCCCATGACGGCCTTGCTTACAGCTGCATAGAAGTCTGCGGCTTGTGGGGCGTTGATCAGTTTTTCTGCTTCGCGCAGGCGCTGGGCGGCACGCTTCGAAGCTTTGCTGCTGCGCTGGTAGGCGAGGTCCGCGTGCGCGAGGGAGAAGCGCCGCAGGAAGTAGAAGGCCGCTCCGAAGGCCAGGCAGATGAAAGCGAAAGCCAGCCAGTAGCCGCCTTGTCCCCAACTTAGTGAGATCAGGTTTCCGGAGTCTTTTCCCGTTGGGTGTATGTCGTGAATGTCGCTGCGAAGCAGGGCAAGCTGCTTGTCTACATCGGCATTGGAACGGGCGCCTTTCTTTACATCCAGCGTTATCGCCTGGGTCTTGATGGTTCGGTAAGCGCCGCTTTCAGTGTCGAAATATACGAATGAAATGGCGGGAATTGTGTATTTCCCCACGTTGCGCGGGACGAAGGTATAGTCAAAGGTAAGCTGCCCGGTGAGTCCGTTCGCAGTGAGGCGGGTATTGTCGTTGGTCTTGGCGTCATAGCTGTCGAAATCTTTGGGGAAGTCAACCTTGGGGGCGGTGATGAGCTTCAGGTTTCCCAAGCCGTTGAGCGTAATGCGGTAGGTGGCGACATCGTTGGTCTTCACTTCTCCGTTCAGCACTTTTCCCTCTATGGAGAATTTGCCGACTGCGCCCGAAAAGCCTGCGGGCTTGGGCTGTGGAAGCGCTTCTACCTGAATGGACGTGACGGGAACAGTACGGCGTACCTGCACACCGATATTTCCACCTCCGTTGAAGAAGGCATCGGCGAGGTCCATCGAATGGTCTTGCTGTATGACCGTGCAGTCAAAGGTAATGCTTGGTATGGACAGACGACCGCTCTGTTGGGGGAAGATGACGTATTGCAGGATAGTGCCTGTGCGGTAGGTCGTCCCGTTCCGGTGTTCGATGTTGGTTTGTATCTGATTGCCCGGTAGGGGAATTTCTTGCGAGATCAGTCCTTTGAAGTCCGGCTTTGAGGTCAGTTGCGTATTGGCGAGGCCCACTCCCACGCGGGAGTGAATGCGGTAAGTGAGCAACACTGCCTCCTGTTCACGTACGCGTGTGCGGCTTGGAGTGACATCAATGAACAGGTCTCTGCCCGTCACTGAGCTTCCCGCCTGTTGCAGGTCATGCCCGGTTTGGGGACTTCTGCCTCCCGTCCGGCCTCCGCCGCCTTGTGCACCGGATGTTCCGGCCGATCCCGCATGGGCGCTGAACGTGACGGGGCGTGATCGCAGCGTGCGCCCGCCCACCCGTATGCTGGCGGAACCTATCGTGAGCTTGCCACCTTTCTTGGCAGAAAGAATGTAGGTGTAGCTTGTTGTTTCGGCATGCGAGGCGTGTCCGTTCACCATTTGATAGCTGCTGAATGTGGACGTGTTGGGGCCACTCAGTACATCAAAGGCCGCCAGCGAGGGAGGTGCGAAATTGGACGCGCCACTGCTGGAAACGGTGAAAGTGAGTCTGTAGTAGCCTCCCACATCTTCGATCTTGGCTGTGAAGCTTTGCGCCAGAGCCGCATATAAGATGGTGAGCTGGAGGAGTAATAAGAGGGAGATGCGTCTCATGTATGTAAACATTACCAATTCTTGTCCAGTCCCTTTTGCCGGGGCTGCTGGCCTTTCAGCTTTTCAAGGGCACGCCGTTCGGCTTGGCGGGCCAGGTTGATGTATTGCTCGGTTTGCTGTTGTTCTTGCTGTTGTTCTTGCTGCTTTTGTTGCTGCTGTTGCTGTGATTCGTTCTGCTGCCCTTGCTGCTTGGGTTGCGGCTTGTTTTGCTGCTTGGGCTGTTGCTTGGGTGACTGTCTGCCCCCACCTTTTTTCAGCTGCCGCTGGCAAAGGGCCAGATTATAGCGTGTCTCGTTGTCATGCGGGTTGAGCCGCAGTGCCTGCTTGTATTCCTCTATCGCCTTTTTGAGCAGTTGCTGTTGGTTTTGCTGGTCATGCAAGGCGCTTGTCTGGCTGATATAGCCCCTGTTGTGCCAGGCCATGGCTCGGATCTGCTTGTTCTTCTCCAATTGCGTTACCCGGTTGTAAAGGCTGTCAGCCGCTTGCGCGTTGCCTTGTGCCAGGTAGGTGTCAGCGAGATTGAAGGTGGCGCGGCTGTTGTCGGGGTTGTGCCTCAATGCCTGAAGATAGAACGTTGCGGCGCGGTTGTAGCGCCTCGCCTTGAACTCCATGTTTCCCCGGTGCATCAGTTTGTAGGATGCGTCTTGTGCGTGGGCGGGAGCTATGCTCAGCATCCCAAGCAGGACAGTACATAGGATGTTCAGATGAAAATAGTTGGTCATTTGGAGAAGATTTTAAACTTGCCAAGCATCTTGTTCTTGGTCTCGTAGATGCAGACTTCCAGAATGAGCAGAAAGAGCACGATGAGCGCAACGGCTTGAAATTGCTCGTCGCGCGCCGTATGGGAGGTGGAGGAAGAAGCCTGCTTGAGTCTTGACAGCTGGTTTTGAAGCTCCTCCTGAGCGCTGTTGGTTTGATCCAGATGCAGATACAACCCCTTGCCTGCTTGAGCGAGTTCGCGGCACATCTGTTCATTGAGCGCCGTATGTACGGGTTGTCCGTTGGCATCGGTCATGGGTCCCTGCGGTGTAGGGATCTCTGCCCCCGCCGTTGTACCCACGCCCAGGACAAAGACATTGATGCCGTTCTTGGCCGCTTCACGGGCTGCTTCTTCCGCGCCGCCTTCGTGATTCTCACCATCAGTTATCAGGATGATGGCCTTGCCGACATCTTTCTTGTCTGTAAAGCTTTCACATCCCAGCTTGATGGCTGCGGACAAATCCGTGCCTTGCAGGGTAACCATATTGGTGGAGAGGGCATCGACAAACAGCTTGGCTGATGCATAATCCGAGGTAATGGGCAACTGTGGGTAAGCCTCGCCGGCAAACACACCCAGCGCCACCTTGTCGTTTTTCATCTTGTCGATGAGGTTGGACACAAGCAGCTTAGCACGATCCAGCCTCGAAGGCAGCACGTCGCGTGCCAGCATGGAGTTGGATACATCGACCATGATGACAGCCTCGATGCCACTTGCCGTTTCGGTTTGTTGTTTGATGCCATACTGCGGACGTGCGATCATGCAGATAAGGAGTGCCGCCGTGAGCAGCAGAATCGCCATCTTGACATGTTGGCGTGGCAAGGAGCGGTCGGGCATCAGGCGCCGTAGCAGTTGCCTGTCGCCCATCTTGCCTATATTGCGACGGGTGGCGATCACGCCGAGTACGTAGATGCCTCCCACGATCGGCAGTAATAACAGCCAATACAGATATTGCGGATAGAGAAACTGGAACATTGGACTTTAAAAGGATGTGGTACGTGCCCCCAGCTTGGGATTGCCCCCCAAACGGAGACCGGGCGTTTAGGGAATGCGGCGCAGCCAGGTGCTGCGGAGGATGAACTCCAATAAGAGTATGACAAGCGCGGCGATGGCAAACGGCTCATAGGCTTCGTAGCGCTGGTCGTAGCGGTTGACCTTGAGCTTGGTCTTCTCCAGCTTGTCGATGTCGTTATAGACATTTTTGAGTGCCGTGCGCGAAGTGGCACGGTAGAAGGTACCGCCTGTAGCCTGTGCGATTTGTCTGAGTGTGCCGGGATCAGCCGTAGCGTCCATCGAGGTTGAATAAACTTCGCCGTTGGGCAGTTGCGCTACGGGGACGTTGACCTTACCGTCTGAGCCGAGCAGAATCGTGTAGATACGGATTCCGCAGGACTTGGCCATGTCAGCGGCCATGAGCGGAGATATCTCGCCGGTATTATTTGCGCCATCGGTGAGCAGGATGATGACCTTGCTCTTGGTGGCGCTGGGTTGCAGGTGGGCTACAGCGCTGGCAATGCCCATGCCTATGGCCGTTCCGGGCTGTATGATGCCATTGGCCTGAAGGTCGCAGCTGGCGTTCTTGAAAGTGCGCACAAGCATGCCGTGGTCCGTGGTCAGCGGACACTGCGTGAAAGCTTCTCCGCCAAAGAGGGTCAGCCCGATGTTGTCGTTCCGGCGATTGGCGATGAACTCCAGCGCCACGTCTTTGGCTGCAGCCAGACGGTTGGGCGAGATGTCAGGGGTCATCATACTTGTGGATATATCCATGGTCAGCATGATGTCAATGCCTTCCGTTTCCCCGCTTCTCCACGATGTGCTCGTCTGAGGACGTGCCAATACCACTACTACAAGAATGAAACAGAGTGCCCGCAAAAGAAAGGGCAGGTGTATGAATCTGGTGCGCCATGTGGCGGGTGTCTTCCTAAATGCCTCAGCAGACGCGATGGTCATGACCCCTTCATGCTTGTGCCTAAGCAGAAAGTACCAAAGCACATAGGGGATGAGCAGCAGGAGCAGCAGGAAGTAGGAGGGATTTGCAAAAGTCATTGCAGAAAGTAGATTTTGAGGGAGGTGTCGGTCGAAGTACGCTTGGTGGCCGTTTTATAGAGCGTTACCGTAGCAGCAGTAGAAGTCGTAGAGCACATAGGTCGTGAGCAGCAGGGAGACTGTCCCACTTGCGTAGATGCCCACGGTCATGGCTACCCTTAACTGGTGCTGCCTTCTCCCTGACAAGGTTTCATATTCCACGCGCGGCTTAGGCAGTTCCGCCGGTTCCAGCTTGGTCGTTTGCACATAGTCAAGTGCCTGGGCCATACTGCGATCTTGTTCGCTAAGGGAAGAGGCATGTTTGGCGAACTTTACAAGGTCGGCGGTGAGCAGCACGGTTCTCAGCTCGAGCAGGGCATCCGCATGATCGGTGGCCGTCAGTTCGTCAATGATTTCCTGTGTGGTCATCTCTTTGGCGTTGATGCCGAATCGGTCAGCCAGGTAGTTTCGTAGCGTTTCAGTCAATTTCATGTAATACGCCTTGGCATCGGCACTGTCGGCCTTGGGCTTTATCAGCTCGATGCCGCGCATAGCCTTGACGTGAGCCGGAGTGGGGGGCTGTATGACGATACGGCGCGTGATGAGGCGCGGGTCTGTGCGGCGAATCCAGATGGCGAGCATGCACAGAGCGGCAATGATGGCAATGAGCGAAAGCCCCGTCTGCCGCCAGGACCATTTGAATGGCATATCGACAACGGGGTTCGGTCCGTAGAACTGGTCTACGTGTGTGGTATCAACGGGGACGGTGCTCACTTTCAGCCCGATGCTTCCGTGTGAAGCGTAGTTTTTCCCATCCACATTCACCTCAAATGGTGGCAGGCTGTAAAGGGCGGAGTCAAACGCAGTGATCGTATATCTACGTGTGAGGATCATGCGTTTTCCACCATTGTCCCGTAGTGTATCGATGCGCCCGTTATTCACCACTTCTACGCCCGGTGTCAGTTCCTGCTGTGGGTTGAAGTGGGGGAACACCACCTTTTGCCGGGCACCGGCGCTGCATTTAACTTGAAGCTCCACTTGTTCGCCAATCAGTATGTTGGCGGTGTCCAGACGGGTCTCTACTATTACCTGGCCGTGGCCCAGCAGTGCTACAAGCAGGCTGGTCAATAGCAGTAGGTGCTTTTTCATTGCTTCGTTATTATTGTGTACATTGAGCATGGGATTACAGCCTTACATGACGTATGGCGGGACGGATCTGCCTGTATGAGGCTTATCGCCTGCGTGCGAGCAGGCTGATGAGCGGGCGTACGTAGTCGCCTGCGGTAGGTATGCTCGTGTAGTCTACCCCGTTCTTCCTGAAGAGAGCTTGCAGGCGTTCTTCCTCATCGAGCCACCACCGTCTGTGCCGTTCGCGCACGGTCTTGCTGGAAGTGTCCAGATAAAGTTCATGCCCCGTCTCCGCATCTGCGGCCTTGATAAGCCCCACGTTCGGCAAGTTGGCCATCAGCGGGTCGTACAGGCGGATGCTTACCACATCATGTTTGCGGGCGGCTACCAGTAGGGGGCGCGTGAAGTCACGTACGTCCAGAAAGTCGCTCAGAACGAAGGTGATGGTGCGTTTGGTCATTACCTTCATCAGGTACTCTACTGCAATGGCTACATCCGTTCGCCGTCCTTCAGGCGTGAAGTCGAGCAGTTCGCGAATGATGTAGAGGATGTGCTTGCGCCCCTTCTGCGGGGGGATGAACTTTTCTATACGGTCCGTGAAGAAGATGACACCTATCTTGTCGTTGTTCTGCATGGCGGAGAAAGCCATGGTTGCGGCAATCTCAGCCGCGAGTTCACGCTGGGTGCGTTCACGTGTGCCGAACTTCTGACTGGCCGACAGGTCGATAAGGAGCATCATGGTAAGCTCACGCTCTTCTTCGAATACCTTGATGTACGGACGGTTCATTCGTGCCGTCACGTTCCAGTCTATGTCGCGCACATCATCGCCAGGCTGGTATTCCCGCACTTCGGCAAACGACATACCCCTTCCTTTGAAGGCGGAGTGGTATTCGCCGGCAAACACGTTTTCGGTTAGTGCCCGAGTCTTGATTTCAAGGCGCCTTACGCGCCGAAGCAATTCAGAAGTCTCCATTTTATTCTCAAGCGCCGTTATACGTTAAAGCTTCAAGTCGTCAGCCGCTACCCGTAGGGAGGCGGTGGACGGCGTGTTCCTTGCGTCAGGGCACTTCAACCTTGTTGAGTATCTCTTTGATGATGTCGTCTGCGGTGACTTCCGAAGCTTCCGCCTCATAGGTGAGACCGATGCGGTGGCGCAGTATATCAAATGCGATTTCACGCACGTCTTCAGGAACTACATAGCCTCTCCGCTTGACAAAGGCGCAGGCACGGGCAGCCAGTGCCATGTTGATGCTTGCACGGGGAGATCCGCCAAAGGCGATATAGGGCTTCATGTCTCCAAGCTTGTATTGATCCGGATAGCGGGTGGCGAACACGAGGTCGGCTACGTATTGCTCGATGCGTTCGTCTACGTAAACCTCCTTGACCAGCTTGCGAGCCTCGATAATTCGTGAAGTGTCAGTGACAGGGCGCGGAGTGCTGAAGCGGTCGTCGATATGCGCACGCATAATGCGTTTCTCCTCTTCAAGAGTAGGGTAGTCTATCACCACTTTCAGCATGAAACGGTCCGTTTGGGCTTCAGGCAGCTCGTAAGTGCCTTCCTGCTCTATGGGGTTTTGTGTGGCCATGACGAGGAAGGGCTCCGGCAGGTGATAGGTGTTGTCCCCTATCGTCACTTGATGCTCCTGCATGGCTTCGAGCAGGGCGCTCTGTACTTTGGCCGGGGCACGGTTGATTTCGTCAGCCAGTACGAAATTGGCGAAGATAGGGCCTTTCTTGACCTTAAAACTCTCATCGGACTGACTGTAGATAAGCGTACCTGTCACATCGGCCGGCAACAAGTCGGGGGTGAACTGCAGGCGGCCGAACTTAGCCTCAATCAGCGAGGCCAGCGTTTTGATGGCCAGCGTCTTGGCAAGACCGGGAACACCTTCCAGCAGAATATGCCCGTCAGCAAGCAGGCCGATAAGCAGGGAGTTGATCAAGTGCTTCTGTCCTACAATGGTATGGTTCATGCCCTCTACCAGGTCGGTGATGAAGCCCGTTTCCGCTTCGATACGGGCATTGAGCTGACGGATGTCAATGGGTTCTGACATATTGGAAGTCTTTAGTGGTTAGGCTGTTATATTGGGGCGGAGCCATGCGTCCGCAACCTGTGGAACAAGGATGCATTTTCGCATGAGAAGTGGCACGTAAAGAATGTGCTCCGCCCGATTTGGTGAACAAAATTACGGCTTTTCAATATACCCCGTACGGTTGATTCCATAATTATTCTAAATACACGTTTGTGCCAGCGGGCTTGTCGTGTCATGAGATGTGCGTTGGTATTGTACAAGTAGGGGCGATATTTTGTTAGAGGCAAATGCCATAGCCAAGTTCGTGATAGAGACGGGCACACATGCTCAGGTGGCATTCTCAGACACAGTCTGTACGTCTCTCTTGTCAGGTTGAGGCAAACAAGTGCATTGGGTAACGGATCGGTAGAATGTGACCGCCTTTCATTATTCGTTGTAAAGGCGTGTGCCTCCTTGTCGTGATGCCGTGGGCTGTGCCTCTTTCTGTCAGTGGATATATGAGAAAGTTTTTTTGTTTATATAATTTCTCTCTTCGACCTACTTGCACTAACTTTGTCGCGCAAAGATGTGGGGGCATGCTTAACTTACATGGACAGAGCCGTTTATGCCTCACGTCTCTCATGCAGCGTGTTTGGCGAACACCTGTTTTTATAAAGAACTAATTCGTAGCTGCTGCCAGCCATAGTAAGGCACAGTATGCTACACCAATTTCTCAACACATAATTATGGTTAACTACAAAGACTTGGGCTTGGTGAACACTCGCGAGATGTTTGCCCGTGCCATCAAGGGCGGTTATGCTATTCCCGCTTTCAACTTCAACAACATGGAACAGTTGCAGGCCATCATCCAGGCAGCTGTGGAAAAGAAAAGCCCGGTGATCCTGCAGGTTTCCAAAGGTGCGCGCGCTTACGCCAATCAGACTCTGCTGCGCTACATGGCTGAAGGTGCAGTTGAATATGCCAAGGAATTGGGCTGCAAGCATCCCGAGATCGTGCTCCACTTGGATCACGGTGATTCTTTCGAGACTTGCAAGAGCTGCATTGACATGGGCTTCAGCTCTGTCATGATCGATGGTTCCGCTCTTCCCTATGAGGAGAACGTAGCACTGACCAAGAAGGTTGTGGACTATGCTCACCAGTTCGATGTGACTGTTGAGGGCGAACTGGGTGTGCTTGCCGGTGTCGAGGACGAGGTTTCCCATGCCGAGAGCCACTATACCAAACCTGAGGAAGTAGTGGACTTCGCTACTCGTACAGGTTGTGACAGCCTCGCGATCTCTATCGGTACCAGCCATGGCGCTTACAAGTTCACTCCTGAGCAGTGCACACGTGATCCGAAGACAGGCCGTCTCGTTCCCCCTCCCTTGGCTTTCGATGTGCTTGACGCTGTCATGAAGCAGCTTCCGGGCTTCCCCATCGTGCTCCATGGTTCTTCAAGCGTACCTCAGGAAGAGGTTGACACCATCAACAAGTATGGTGGCAAGCTTCCTAACGCAGTGGGTATACCCGAGGAGCAGCTCCGCAAGGCATCCAAGAGCGCTGTTTGCAAGATCAACATCGACTCTGACTCCCGCCTTGCCATGACTGCAGCTGTCCGCAAGGTATTTGCAGAGAAGCCTCAGGAATTTGACCCGCGCAAGTATCTGGGTCCGGCTCGCGACAACATGAAGAAGCTCTACGAGCACAAGATTGTTGACGTTCTGGGTTCTGAGAACAAGCTGGCCAACCTTGACTGATGAGTAAGCGGCTGTGCCGCAGGAAAAAGCAAGTCCGCCCGTCTTCCTCCTAATCGGAGGGAAGACGGGCGGACTTTTGTCTGCTCCTATACTTATTTCTCCGTACCTGCCAGGCGGGTCGATGTTGAGGGGGCAGAGTAGTACTTTGCAGGTGGGTCAGCGGTTTCTTTTCCCTGTATAGAGGTAGGCGTGCATCCAATGATTGAAGGGTCGTTCGTATAGGTAGCCATCGATTGTTCGGAGCATGGGGCAGTCCTTGTCCGCATAGACATAGAGCGTGTCCTTCGGTTCGGTGGAGCTGATTTGTCTGTGAATCTCAGATGTGTCTGCGGCGATAATGCATTTCTGCCTTTCTCCTAAAAAAGGGGATAGCTGCGTGAGTGAGTTCCTTTCCCAGCAGTCTGGCCCGTAGAGTGCGACAACCGGAGACGTTCGGGGCCAAAAAGTACGGGCGTATTCTTGTCCGGTGTGCTCTACCGCACGAGGATAGCAGGAGCTGAAGACGAACAACATAAGGAAGATTCTGGTGACGGCCTTCGGCAGGCGGTGGCAGGCCGTTAATGCAAGCCAAGCTATCAGCGACATGCACAGCGGTAGCGCTGGATAGAGATAGTGCGTGAGTTTCCACGGGGAAAACAGCAGGGCGAGCAGGCTCCAAATGCATGCACATCCGAACAGCCACATGCCTTGCGAACGGAGAATGGGCATCGTATTTCGCTTGTACCTGAATGCGGACAGCACGATGGGAATAATCATGGCAACCAGACCGATGGGGGAGGCAATGTGTAAGACGAACATGAGTATGCCGCTCTTGGCGGATGCCCGTATGTTGGTCAGCCAGTTCGTGCCTTGCAGTTTTTCTGAAACCTCCTGGGTGCGCACATCCGTGAGGAAGTTGAAATAGCCGCTGTACATCCATTTGCACAGAAGGATGGAGCAGGCTGCAAGCAAGAGTATATGCCCAATTGCCACACGTTTTTGATGGTGGAAGGAAGTCCAGAGCAGACAGCAGAGGGTAATGCCGAAAAAAAACAGGTTGAAATAGCCGCATGACAGCAGACAAGCAGCAAGTGCAATCCCTGTCCCGAGGAGTGTTAGGCTACCCGGCTGCGTTTTCTTCAGGCGGAGGAGGAAACAGAGACACCAGTATGCCCATAGGGAGAACGCCGCCTCGGCCATGGCGTATTCACGCAGGAGCAGCGTGTTGGATATGGAGGCCGGATTTAGAAAAGCCACCAGCAAACAGCCGGTTGCAAGCGATGGATTTGTGGCAAACTGTTTGCGCAATAGCAGCCACATGCCAGTGAATGATAGGGTGAAAAATAAAAGATTCAGCATGCAGCCCCGCTTCATCACGCTATCCATTGTTGCAGTCTGGTTGCCGGTTAGTGCGCATCGCAGAGCCATATAATACAGGCTTGCATGTGACCGGTCACCGTTGTCCGTGTGCAATACGGAAAGATCGTCTGTCATCCCCTTGAATCCTTTTCCTCCGTCCGTGTACAGGAGGGCTCTCAATTCTTGCCCTGTGTAGGTTTGGTCGGCGGGAAAGGTTTTTTCCGCCCATCCCGGATTGTCATACGCGATGGAGACGGAGGTAAATTCATCACCGTAGAGTGCCTTTTTCTGCTCAATCCAATACAAGCGCATGGAGAGAGCCAGCATAAATACCAATAGTGGCAGAGCAGTTTTGCTTGTCAGAATCTGCTTGAGGCGGGAATGCATGGGATGGATGCTGAATGATGGATACCGCAGGCTACAGCAGCATGGCAATGGGCAACTTGCCGGTTGGTGTTGTTGCTTTGTCGGGGTGGGAGACTTTAATTGACAAAATTCCAGGATATTCCCATTCTGATAACCATTCGGTTAATGGGATAGTGAGGCACGAGAAAGGGGTTGCCGGTTCCTGACTTGTAATTGACATGTGATGCCATGAGGTAGAAGCGCGTTCGCTTGAGGTGGAAATTTACATAGGCATTCACGATGGGGTAGTTTCCGGTCTGCACGCCATATAGGGCATCTTGTACGGCATACTGCCCGATAATGGGGGAATAGGCGGGAGCTTTATAGCGTGTAAAGTAACGCACATCGGCTCCGACTTCCGTGCGCAGCACCTTGGCTATGCGAAACAGAAGGTAGATATTTGAGTAGGCGGTGAAGGCGGGTAGGGGAAAGGCGTCTTGATTAGTCGAAGCCTGATAGGTCAGTTCGTTGTCCCAATGAAATACTCCCCATTTCTGGTTGTGGCGGAGTGTGAGTGCGAGCAGCTGTACATTACGGCTGGCCTGTGAGACATCCACATGGTGCCGATACGAGGAGTAGCCGTCTGTATTCTCGAAAGGTGTGAGACTTTCCTGAAAGTAAATGTAGTTTTGGATATTCTCGACCGTTGCGGTCAGGGAGGTTTGACGGTAGCGTAATGTACCTTCCACGCGTGCGTGGAACATCTTGCTGAGGTCGTTGTTGTCCCACCATGCGTTGCGTCCTCTGTAGTGCCTGTAATAGAAGGAAGGGCGTTCGTTGCGCACGAAACCATTGAGGTCGAATTGGATGGAGTCCCGCTTCAATGGAATGCGGAGTGAGGCCTGCGCCTCTATGTTGAACTCTCCCCAGTCGCTGCCGGTCGTCCGCAGTTCTCCCAAAAGGTTGTAGCGGATGATGTGGCTTTGCTGAGAGAGGAGCTGTGCGCCCAGTGTGATGTAGTTCTCTGTGAATTTGGTGCGCTGTCCAGCCACGATAGACGATGCAGGGAGATTGAAGTCAAACGAAGCGAACTCATGCTTGCCATACAGGCGCATTCCCATCTTCATCCATCGGTTGAAGCCTTCATGCAGTTCAAAGGCAAATGTGTTTTCAACGCTCAAATGGTGCGTGTAGTCGTTGGCGGAATCACCGGGGAGGTAGAAATCTGCGAAGTAGCCCGGCGTTTCGGCATTGTTGGACTCATTGGAGAGGAACCGGCGTGTGTTGTCATCGATGCGCAGGGTATGGATGAAGGAACTTACCGGCACGAACTCAGATGTGATTTGCAGCGAATCCGTGGCTGCCGTCTGCCCGTCCTCATTAGCGACAGTCTTGGGCATGCGCATCCCCTTGGGGATGCGGGGAGCGTTGGCTTCCTGTCTGGGGGCGATGCTGTCGGTCCGCGAGCCGGTCTGGGCCGGTTCGGTGGGGAGGGAGGCCGAAATTGTGCTGTCCTCGCGGGAAACACCCCATCCCTTAGGTAGTTTGTCCCGGCGTATGATGTGTCCCTTGGCATCGCGGTAGCGGCGGAAGCCTACATTGTAGCGGTGCGTGAGATAGACGAGGTTTCCGCCAAGTTTGTTCCACGCACGGGCGAGATTGATGGGGATGTCGCCGGTTCCGTAACTGGTGGGGAAGCTTTCGGGACGGGTGACATAATCGTCATTCTCGATGCCGCCGTTCTCTCTTGTCTTGAGATAGGTATGCTGTACCAGCGCATGCATTTGGTATTGGTCGCCACGGTAGGAGGCATAGACCGTACCGTCAAAATCGGCGGTGGACTGTCCCTCGTAATACCCTCTGCCGTATAGGTAGTCTGCCTTGAATCCCATGCCGAACTTCTTGCCGGCATTGACGGCGAAGAGTGCGCGTATGCGGTCCTCTCCGTTGGTTTTGTTGCCGCAGGAGTGGTAGGTCACATTGGTAAAGGGCGATTTGGTGTTGGTGAAAAGCAGCTCGTCCGTTCTTTTCAGGAAAAAGTCATAGGGAAGTTTGAAGATGAAGGGATTTTGCTGCATGTTCGCCCCTTGTTCGCTGAAGAGTCGGCTGATACGCGGTGCGCCGAGATTGCCGGTATAGTTGTAGCGTCCGGTGAGGCCCGATGTGAAATCCTCGTTCTGAAACATGTGGGGAACGGTATCGTACTGTGCCGGCCTGATGTCACCGAAACGGCTGTCCACCGTCCAGACATAGATCCCTTCCGGCACATCGGTTGTTTGCGTCGTGTCGTTTTGGAAAGCGCTTTGCAGCCTGTTGGGGTTCAGTGGGTTGTCTGTATTGATTTGTTGTGCCAAGCCAGGCCGGACTATCAGAAGAAGCACTCCCAACAAGCGGAAATATAAGCGGGGCATAGGATGTTTCAGAATGTAGGGTTATAACAGGCGAATAACGTATGGCGGCAGATGGAAGCCGGCCGGTCAGTCGGTGTGGCCTTTCTCTGCCTTCATGCGTTATTCAGTTTGTTGCAGTGTCGGAGAATCGCCTCAAAGGGCGGTTACTTGTATTTCTTGATGAAGGTGTCAACGGAGTCGTCCCCCATCTTTTTGGCCTTTTCCAAGTTTTCCAATGCCTGTGCCTTGTGGCCCAATTCTCCTTGGGCAATACCTAAGATTTTGTAGCAGTCCGCATTATCCGGAAATTCCGCTGCCAGTTTGGCCGCCGCATCGGCAGCCTGCTGAAATTCTCCTACACGCAAAAGTATGGACGCCTCTTCCAGACGGTAGGGGGCGGGGTCTGTGGAAGTGGCTATGGCTGTTCTGATGTCGTCCAGTGCCTGTTGGTACATGCGGGCGGGCATTTCAGCCTGCTCGCGCAGGTAGTAAAATTCCGCACTGAGATTCTTGGGGCCTACAGCTTTTTCGTATTCGTTATAGTCGAGTACGGCAGCCCGGTAGCGCTGTGCCCGCAGCAGTCTCTGTGAGCGTTCCAAATAGTACTGGGCATCTTGGGCCGAGACGGGCTTTTGTACATGCGCCACGCAGCTGTCGAGTAGGGCAAGCACACGGGTGCTGTCGCCGCCGGCCAGTTCGAGCGAGCGTGCAGCGGAGAAATAAGTTGCGGGAGAGGCGAAATTCTTGTCCTCACAGGCTTTTTGGTAAGTCTGTGCGGCCTCCCCATAATGGTGCCGGGCGAACTGGCAGTTGCCTTTCTGCATCAGGTATAGCGTATAGGGGGCGGCGGCGTAAGCTTGATCTGCTTCTTTTTCAGCGCGTTCAAAGGTCCAGCCCTGATAGGGGGCTACAGTGTCCGTGCGTTGGAGCAGTGTTTGGTAGATGAGATTGCTCAAATTATAGTGCAGGGCGTCGGTTTTTAGGGAGGTACTGTCTGTTTCCGTACGGGCCTTGTCAAAGGCTGTGGCGAAGTCGGCTTCGCAGGCAGCGTAGTTTCCCTGCGAGGCATACCAACCGGCACGGCTGGCGTAGCCGTCAGGCATTTGCGGCCATCTGCTGACGAAATCATTGTATGCTGTATGGCAGGACAGGGAGTCCGTCTGCGGCAGCATGTAGAGATAGGTGAGCGCGTCCTTGGCATTATCCGGCAAGGCTTTGGGAATCGCTATTGCAGACAGGTCGGCGTTAAGGGCTGAGGTGGAGGTGATGCTCAAGTCATTGATGAAGCGGGCGTCTATGGCGCACGAGGTGGTAGCTCCCTTCTCAACGTTGCGTTGCACGATGGCCACGAGTTTCCCGGTGTTGTCAATCAGGGGGCAACCGAAAAAGGCCGTTTCGTTCGGGGCAGTGGTGTGGTAGTAGCGGTATGCGTTGTATGCCTCGTCCGAGCTGATGCTGACTCCCCTGTTGGGCTTGGCGGCCTTTTTTCCGTTGGCATATTGCACGAGCTGCAGCGAGCACTCTTTGCCCACAGGAGCGGATACAATGCTGAAAAAGTCTTTGCTCCTGTCTGCCTCAATCCTGAATTTCACCAGGTCTGTGGCCGCATTGGCTCCGCTGATGCGGATCACAGGGTATTTTTTCCCTTTATAATCTATGACTTCTGCCCGGGAAGCTCCTTGCAGCAGCGTATAGGATGCAGCGGCCTGCCCCTGGGCGTCAACGAGAAACGCCGGTCCCGACTGAAGCAGTTTTCCCCCGCTGTCGTAAGTGAACAGTTCGAGCATGGCCTTGTAGGCATTTTGGGGAGAGACATCTGCCAAAGCCAGACTGCAGGATGCAGACAGCAGGGCAAAGAGGAGTATGTGCTTTTTCATAAGAGACATGATGGTTGAATGGTTTTATAGTTTGAGCAGGGCTTTGGCGTTGTCGATAGCGGCTTTCGTGAGCTGTGCCCCGGAGAGCATGTGCGCTATTTCCTCTATGCGTTGCCGGCTGTCGAGTTGTATGATGTGGCTGTGTGTCATGTCGGAAGTCTCGTCCTTGTACACTTTGTAGTGATATGCGCCGAGCGCGGCGATTTGCGGCAGATGGGTGATGCAGATGACCTGGCAGGTCTCTGCGATTTGCCGCATCAGTCCGGCCATGCGTTCCGCCATGTTGCCCGAGACGCCCGTGTCTATCTCATCAAAAACGATGGTGGGCAGCTGAGTCCGCCGTGCGACAAGGGCTTTCAGTGAGAGCATCAGACGGGCGATTTCGCCGCCGGAGGCAATCCGGCTGACATCCTGTGGCGGGACATTCTTGTTGGCTGAAAAGAGGAACGTTACGCAGTCTGCTCCCGTGGAGTCTGGTTCTGCACGCTTGGCCAGTTCGATCGAGAGTGTCACATGAGGCATGCCCAAGGTTTGTAGGGTTTGGGCCAGCTCACCGCACATGGTTTGGGCGGCATGCCGGCGCACCTGGGTCAGGGCATCGGCTGCCGTGTCGCGTTGCTGTGTCAGCCGGCGGGTCTCTGCGGTCAGCCGTTGGATGTCTTCTTCGATATTTTCGATGCTGTCCAGCTCTTCCCGCAGCTGTCCGGCCAATGTGAGAAGCGCATCGATGCTGTCCGCCCGGTGCTTCTGTTCCAGATCGTAGATGGTGTTCAGGCGGTCTTCTATATAGCTGAGCCTGTTGGGGTCGAACTCTATGCGTTCAGCCTGGTCAGACAGCTCGTTGCCTATGTCGTTTAACTCTATTCTGGCGCTGTCCAACCTTTCTGCGAGTGGAGCGGCTGAAGGATAGTTGTCGGATATGGCTCTTAACGCGTCTGCCGCCTGCCGCAGACTTTGGGGCATGCTGCGGTCTTCGGTTTCTATGGTTTCCAGAGCCTGAAACAATGCCTGCTTGATTTCTTCCGCATGTCCCAGAATGTGGTGTTCCGCTTCCAGTTCGCTTTGCTCGCCGGGAGAGAGGGCTGCATCTTCTATTTGAGCGAGCTGGAATCTCTTGTATTCCTGCTCCGCCTGTCCTTGCTCCGCCTGCCTTTGGAGCTTTTTCAGCTGTGCGTGTGCGGTCAGGCATTCTTGATAGAGCGTACTGTAGCTGGCGAGCAGGTCGGGACGGGCCGCCATGGTGTCGAGTGTCTCGATTAGAAAATGCTCGTTACGAAGCAGCAGATTTTGGTGTTGTGAGTGAATGTCTATCAGCGAGCCTCCGACCTCTTTCAGCCGGGCGGTAGGCACCGGGGTGTCATTGATGAAGGCACGGCTCTTGCCCGAAGCGTATACCTCACGGCGGATGATGCACTCCTCCGGATCGAAGTCTATGTCATTGCGCTCAAAGAAATCTTTGAAGCCTGTGGCCTCGATGCCAAATGTGGCTTCGACCATGCATTTCTTCTCTCCTGTCTGTATGGCTTTGGCCTCGGCACGGCCTCCCAGCAGCAGGTTGAGTGCGCCCAGCATGATGCTTTTACCCGCACCGGTTTCGCCGGTTATGACAGAAAATCCCGAGTGCCAGTCAATGTCGAGCCGCTCAATCAGCGCATAGTGTGAAATCGTAAGATGTTTGAGCATGATGCAGTTTAGTGAGATGACGCTTCACGAGTTCATCTGCCTCCAGTAGGCATTCTGTGAAGGGTCTATTTGGGAGAGCGTCGCAACGATCTCTTCCTTTTCCTTGGCGGTGCCGTGTCCTTTGTAGATGGATACCAGCTCATCCCGCTTGTATTCAGCGAAGATTTGCGGAACCATGCTCATGGACTTGTTTTCCTTGGCCTGTTTCAACAGCGTCAGGGCTTGTGTGACACCTGCACGTCCGCGCTCCGTGTTTTCGTTCATGATGTCCAGCCCCTCGCGGTAATAGGCATACTGCATTTTGCGGAAGGGCTCCATGCCGCCGTCAAGCAGGTCGTTGATGATGGCGTAACGGTTCTTGCTGTCATCGAACGCTTTCCAGCCCTTGTAGGTGAGGCCCTGTGCGTTGTTGACGATGGTCTGCGCCATTTGCAGGCATTCCGTGCCTCCCAGGGGAGACATGGAGTCCATGTCAAAGCCTATGATGAGATAGGCGTAGTAGGCCAGCATGGCAGTGAGGTTGTTGTCTATGACATCCGGACGGAAGTCTATCTGATCGTATTCCTGATAATTGAAGTTGAAGTTGGGGTCGCTGAAGGCAAAGGCGGTGGTGGTATAGTTTGATCCGTACACGGGACGTGTGGACTGCACGTTGAGCGTGCCCTCGAAGGAATTGTCTGTATTGGAGTATTTCTTGACAGTGATGCTGAAGGTGCAGTCTATCCGCTCGTTGCGCTTAAACTGCATTTCGGTCCATTGCCGTTCGTTGAGAAATTGTGTGATGGCGGTTTGCAGGGTTTCAAACACGGAAGTACTGCTCCCCTGCACCTGCTGGTGATTGATGCTTACGCGTGCGTTGAGTTCCTGTGCGTCCGCAGCGGACGTGCATGCTGCCAGTGCGAAGAAAAGTAGAAGGACACGGAGATGCTTCATGGCGCTTATAGTATTTGGAGCAATTGGCTTACAATGTCCCGCGCCACGAATTCCTTGCTCTTCAAGGGGAAGTCTGCGGTCTGCCCATTAGCCCGGATGATGGTGATTTTGTTGGTGTCGCAGGCAAATCCCGCTCCGGCGTCACGCAGGGAGTTGAGCACGATAAAGTCGAGGTGCTTCCTTTGCAGCTTGTCGGTGGCGTGTTCCCTTTCATGGTCGGTCTCAAGGGCGAACCCCACCAGTCGCTGGCGCGCGGTCTTCATCCGCCCCAGTTGGGCGGCGATGTCGCGGGTGGGGACGAGATCAAGCTGCAGGCCCGTAGAGGACTCGCGCTTCATCTTGCCCGTCAGGGCATGCGGCATGGTGAAGTCAGCGACGGCCGCGCACAGTATGGCGGCATCGGTTGACGGGAATATCCGTGTGGCCGCTTCATACATGTCTTGGGCACTTACAACATCGGTGCGGTGTATGTGCGGGTGGTGCGTGTCCAGCGAAACCGGCCCGGCGACCAATTCTACGTGTGCCCCCATCTCCGCACAGGCTTCCGCCAGGGCAAAGCCCATCTTGCCGGATGAGTAATTGCTGATGAAGCGTACGGCGTCGATCTTCTCTTGGGTCGGCCCGGCTGTGATGAGAATCCTCTTGCCCTCCAACGGGATGGGAGAAGCTTGCGCTTCGGGAAAAGCCGCGAAGTGGGCCTCCAGGCATTCACATATACGTTCAGGCTCTTCCATGCGCCCCTTTCCGATAAGATGGCTGGCCAGTTCGCCGGAGGCCGGCTCAATGATATGGCAGCCGTGCTGCTGCAAAACATGCAGGTTATGCTGGGTGGCGGGATGGCTGAACATGTCAAGATCCATGGCCGGGGCCACGAATACGGGCGCTTTCATGGAGAGGTAGGTGGTGATCAGCATGTTGTCGGCTATGCCCTGGGCCATCTTGCCGATGGTGGATGCCGTAGCGGGGGCTATCAGCATGGCGTCAGCCCACAGACCCAAATCCACGTGGCTGTGCCACGAGCCGTCACGCCGGTCAAAAAAGTCCGATATGACAGCGTGGGAACTCAGGGTGGACAGCGTGAGCGGAGTGACGAACTCCTTGCCGGCGGGAGTGATGACCACCTGAACTTCACAGCCCGCTTTGACCAGCAGGCGTATGAGTGTGCAGGCTTTGTAGGCGGCGATGCTTCCCGTAACACCTACCACGATGTGTTTGCCTTTCAATACTGACATGGGGAATGAGTGTGTGCTGCGTCGGGCCGTACCTAAGCTCCCGCTTTCAGCTTCAGACGCATGAGAGTCTGTTTGGTGTTTTGTGTGAAGTCGCCCTGCATCATCCACGAGAAATATCCCGGGTCACGGCGCAGCACGTCCGTTACGGCACGTCCACGGTACTTGCCAAAATTGAATGTTTCGATGTTCTGGTCGTTCAGTACGATGCGTCCGGCTAAGTCCACGTTGCGGTTGCGGCGCGAGAAGTCGGCCAGGTAGTCCACATTGTTCTTCAGCGTGTCGGCATAGCGGTCCAGCTGGGCCTTCAGCACTTCGAGGGTGGCGCGGGTGTCGGCTTCGGCCGTATGAGCGTCTTCCAGATTTTTGTGGCAGTAGAAATGGTAAGCGGCGGTGAGGTCGCGTTTCTCCATCTTGTGGAAGATGCCTTGTACATCGACAAAGCGCACTCCGCTGATGTTATAGTCTATGCCGGCCCGGATGAACTCCTCTACGAGCATAGGGATGTCGAAATGGTTGGAGTTGAATCCGGCCAAGTCACAGTCGCTGAATACGTGGAGCAGCTCTGCGGCCTTGTCCTTGAAGGTCGGGCACTGCGCGACATCCTCGTCGTGTATGCCGTTTACGGCCGTGGCTTCTGCGGCGATATGCTTGCCGGGATTGAAACGTTGGGTTTGTACATCTTCGCTTCCGTCCGGATACACTTTGATGTAGCAGAGTTCTACGATTCGGTCTGTAGCTATGTTGAGACCTGTAGCCTCGATGTCAAAGAATATGAGCGGGCGCGACAGTTGCAGTTGCATAAGCAGTCAGTATGTTGTGTGGGATGGGGACACCTGTGAAGTTGAGGCTCGCATCGTCGGGCTGTGAATGTTCAGCTGGGGCAGGTGCGGCCTTGTGCCTGGCGGGGCGTCAGTCGTTAAAGAAAGAGGGTACGATGAGCATGAGCACCTCCTCCTCCTCTTTCTTTTCCGCGGGGAGAATCAAGGTGGGACGGCTGGGGTCGGACATCTTGAAAGTGATGTCCTCCGATTCGATGTGCTGTACGAGTTCGAGCAGAGTGGAGCCCTTGAAGGCTATGCGCATGGGCGTGCCGGTAAATTCGCAAAGCATCGTCTCTTCCGCTGACTTGCCGAAGTCCGTGTCTTGGCTGGATACCACGAGCGTGTTAGGCTCAATACGGAATTTGACAAGTACGACGCTCGGGTTGGCGAATACCAGCACCCGGCGCAGCACGCTGATCAGCGCCTCCCGGTTTACGGTGACCGCATTGGGGTTGTCCTGCGGTATGATGATGCGGTAGTTGGGGTATTTCCCCTCTACCAGACGGCTGGTCATGGTGTATTCATCGCAGGTGAAGGTGGCGTCGCGCTGGCCGAAGCTTAGCTTCACCTCACTCTGCGTCTTGGCCAGCACGTTCCGCAGCAGGGTGGCGGGGCGGGTGTTGAGCAGGTAGGTGCCGTTGGCGCTGGCGTTTTCGGCCTGTACGGTCGTAAGCGCCAGGTGCAGGCCGTTGCAGGCCACCATGGAGAGCTTGCCGTCCTGTATGTCGAAGCACACGGCGCTCAGCTGCGGGCGTACATTGCCGGTGGCTGCCGCTACAAGTCCGCGTGAGATGCCGGACAGCAGAAGCGGAGCGCCCAGTGACAGGTCCGTGCGGCCCTCTTCGGAGAGAACGGGCATGGGGTATTCGTCCGCGTCTTGCGCCATGAGCTTGTACTGGCCGTTCTGATAGTTGACGGTCAGTTCGTAAGTCTCCGTATTGAGGTCGAAGTCGAGGGGCTGCTCGGGTATTTCCTTGATGGCATCCTGCAAAGTCTTGGCATTGACGGCAAAACGCACATCCGCGTCACACTCGTTGAGTTCCAACTGTGCGCGGAGAGTCGTGTCGTTGTCCGATGCCGTAACCGTGAGGGCATGGCCTTTGATGTCAAAGCAGAAGCAGTCAAGGATGGGCAGGCTGTTCTTTTGTGCTATGACACGGCCGATGGTCATCAGGTGTGCAGACAGCAGGGAGCTGGATATGACAAATTTCATGAAGATATGGTTTGAGTTTTATTCTTTTCGCGAAGCAAATTTACTCAAATAATCCGTAGCGTTTTAAGTTTGGCGTTCAAAATGCGGACGGGTAAAAAAGAAAATCGTACTTTCGCGCAACTTAAGAATGCAACCCTATTATTTTGATTGATGGAAATATCCGGTAAAATTATTCAGGCTCTTGAGCCTCGCAGCGGCGTTTCGCAGCGCTCTGGTAACAAGTGGAAGTCGCAAGAGTTCGTCATCGAGACGCACGAGCAATACCCGAAGCACTGCGTGTTCCGCGTGTTTGGCGAGGATCGTCTGCGTGATTTCAACATACAGGTGGGCGAGGAGCTTACCGTGTCTTTCGACTTGGACGCGCATGAGTACAATGGACGCTGGTTCAACGACATCAGCGCCTGGCGCGTACAGCGTGGCACACCCGCTGCGGGCGCTCCTGCCGGCACTCCGGCTGAAGTGCCTGCACCTACGGCTTCTGCCGCTCCGTCGGCTTCACCGGCATCCTCGTCTGACCAAGGTGTGACAGACGACCTGCCTTTCTGACACTTTCCGATGAAAGCATGACGAGCTTCGTCCGCCGCATATGCCCTGTCAGGCGCATGTGCGGTGGGCGCGGCTCTTTTTATTACGCCTCAACCAAGTCAACTGAAGAGCCTTATGCGCATTGTATATAAAGTTTTCAAGTGGTTCTTTATCCTGTTTTTCGCTTCCACTGTGCTGGCCGTTCTGTTCTATAAATGGGTGCCCGTTTCGCTGACCCCGTTGATGGTCATACGCTGCGTGCAGAATGTGTCGCAGGGGAAGCCGGCTGCGATCCATCACGACTGGGTGCCGCTGGAGCGGATGAGCAGGTACATGCCTGTTGCCGTAATGGCCTCTGAGGACCAGAATTTCATGCATCACCATGGTTTTGACTTCGGGGCCATTCAGGATGCGGCGGAGGAGAAAATCCGTGGCGGGCGGTCCCGTGGTGCGAGCACCATATCGCAACAGACAGCCAAGAATGTTTTTCTATGGCCCACCTCCTCATGGGTGCGCAAGGGCTTTGAGGCATATTTTACGGTACTGATAGAGCTGTTGTGGTCCAAGGAGCGCATCATGGAAGTCTACCTGAACAGCATCGAGATGGGCAACAATATTTATGGCGTGGAAGCCGTGGCGCAGAAGCATTTCGGCTGTTCCGCCGCCGACCTGCGCAGGTCGGACTGTGCCCTGATCGCGGCCACCCTGCCCAATCCCCGCCGTTACAGTTCGCTCTCGCCGTCCGGCTATATGCGCAGAAGGCAGAAGCAGATAGAGCACCAGATGCGTTTCATACCTCTCCTGTCGCAGGATTAGGCCGAGTACTTGTCTTCTGTGCGATTCTCAAGGCAGGCGGGCACTTGTTGGCGGCTTACGCGCACTTCCCGCACCTGCCTTGCGGCATTGGAGGATGAACGGCAAGCGGCCCAGACTCGCTAAGGCTTAGTCTGGACTCAATTTTAAGTCGTGAATTATATAAATACAGACTTGAATTATATATTTCAAGTCTGTATTTATATGTTTCACGACTGTATTTATATAATTCAAGTCTGTGTTTTATTTCGGGGCAGTGTCTGCAGGACACTGCCCCCTTTGTTTAGGACCCAAGCTGCCCGAATGGCCGCTTGGGAGAGTGGGCGGAGGTCGGAGGAATGCCCGGTGGAGCATGGGAATGCGGAGACCATTCGGCCGAAGGCGTTTCAGATTCACGAGTGTGCCGGCTGGGGCGTCAACTTGCTTAGTACGGGGAATCTCCGTCCCGTTGCGTATAGCCGGCGCTCTGATGTGGCGGCGCGGCTTTCTGAGGTCGATTGTGCAGGGGCGCTTCCTGCTTGCGGATACTGCCGGAGACAATGCCCCAATATAGAAAGGGCCGCCCCGTCAATGGGGGCGGCCCTTTCTGCGCTCAGGCTTATGGGGGGGCAGTGCGGGACGCACTGACCTGTCTTTCAGAAGAGGAAGTTGCGGATATCGTTGAATACGGCGAAAGCCATCAGCAACAGCAGGAGCGTCATGCCTATCATCTGCGCCCGCTCCATGAACGCGTCGCTGGGCTTGCGGCGGGTGATGACCTCCACCAGAAGGAAGAACACGTGGCCACCGTCAAGCGCGGGGATAGGCAGCACGTTCATTAAGGCCAGCATGAGTGAGATGAAGGCGGTGAGTTCCCAGAAGCGCGCCCAGTCCCAGGTGGTGGGGAACAGGCTGCCTATGGCTCCGAACGAGCCTACACTCTTGGCGCCGTCGGCTGTGAAGAGGTATTTCAGGTCGTCCACATACCCGCTGAGCACCTCCCATCCGTGTGCAGCGCCTGCGGGTATGCTTTCCAGCAGGCCGAAGTGGCGCGTGACGGTTTTGTATTCTCCGTTCATCGGGTTGTCCCATGCGATGTCCAGCATGTATTGCGCGTTGAGGCGGGTACGGACCGTGTCCACCTTGCCGGTGGCTGCGCGTCTGACTACGAGAATGGCCTCCCGCAGGCGCAGACTGTCGGCGTGGGTGGCCGAGGTGAGCTGGTCTTCGAGCGAGCCGCGCACGATGCTGAACTCATTGACTGTCGTCAGCGCCTTTCCGTTGAAGCCGAGTATTTGGTCGCCTGCCCGCAGACCGGCCTTGGCTCCCGGCCCTCCCGGTATGACGCTGTCTATTTTGGAGGGTACGAGCGGTTCTACAAAGCGTGGCTGCTGTTTGATCATTTCCAGCATGTTGAGGTTTCCGGGCAGGGCGATGCTGACTTCGCGTCCGTTGCGCAGGACGGTGGCGGCATGGGCCTCGCTCAGGTCTCTGTAGACGTTGCCGTCAAATTTCGTAAAGGTGCGGGTGTCTGTACCCAGCAGGATGTCTCCGTCACGGAATCCCAGTTGCTGCGCCTTCTCGCTGAACTTGAAACCGTGCGTGATGTTGCGTATGGGCACGTAGGTCTCTCCCCATGTGAAAAGCACTGCAGCGTAGATGACAAAGGCGAGTATGAAATTGACCAGTACGCCGCCGAGCATGATGAGCAGGCGCTGCCAGGCCGGTTTGGCGCGAAACTCCCAAGGCTTGACCGGCTGCTTCATCTGTTCCTTGTCCATCGACTCGTCGATCATGCCCGATATTTTCACGTATCCGCCCAGAGGCAGCCAGCCGAGGCAATAGGTCGTGTCGCTCCATTTGGGCTTGAACTTAAACGGAGTGAACCAGGGGTCAAAGAAAAGGCAGAATTTTTCCACTCTGACCTTGAAAAGCTTGGCGAAAAAGAAATGGCCGCCTTCATGCAGCACGATGAGTATGGCAAAGCAGAGGATAAGCTGCAATGCGCGGATCAGAAAAACTTCCACAGCAGGAACAAGAATGTAAGTTAATAGTTATAGTATTTGTGAACAGGGGAAAGAAGCCTTTGCGGGATGCAGGAACGTTTCGCCTCACGGGCGGGGCAGGTGCAGGTAGGTGGATGCTACGGCACGGGCTTCGCGGTCACAGGCGAAGAGATCGTCAAATGTCGGATGTGCTACGAACGGAACAACCCGCATGCAGTGACTGGCAGTCTGGGCGATGTCCGTGAATGCGGCCTTGCCCTCGCGGAAGGCCAGATTGGCCACTTCGTTGGCGGCGTTCAGCACGCAGGGCATGTTGCCCCCGCTCCCGATGGCTTCGTAGCAGAGGCTCAGGCAGGGAAACCGGTGCTCGTCTGCCGGCTCGAAATGCAGGTCGGCCAATTCAAAGAGATCCAGCCGTTTTCCCGCAAGAGGCAGTCGTTTGGGGTAGCTGAAGGCATATTGGATGGGCAGGCGCATGTCCGGGCATCCCATTTGGGCCATTACTGCGCCGTCATCAAATTCAACAGCGGAATGGACGACGCTCTCCGGATGCACAACCACCTGTATGTCGCGGGGCGGTACATCGTACAGCCAGTGGGCCTCAATCATCTCAAAGCCCTTGTTCATCATAGAGGCAGAGTCAACGGTTATCTTGGCACCCATCTGCCAATTGGGATGGTGCAGGGCCTGCCGGGGGGTGACCGTCTTCAGCTGCTCCTCTGTAAAGTGGCGGAACGGCCCGCCTGATGCGGTAAGCAGGATACGCCTGATGTGGTTGGCATTTTCTCCATTCAGGCATTGGAAGATGGCCGAGTGCTCACTGTCTACCGGCAGGATGGACACGCGGTGTTCGTTGCAAAGCCGCCTGATAGGCTGTCCGGCGACGACGAGGGTCTCCTTGTTGGCCAAGGCCAGAGTCTTGCGGGCCTGGATGGCCGCGATGGTGGGGCGCAGTCCTGCAAATCCGACCATTGCCGTGAGCACCATGTCGATGGCTGAATTCTGCACGGCCTGGCAGATGGCTTCGCTGCCTGCGTATACCTTGATGGGCAGATGAGCCAGTGCGTCACGCACTTCTCCGTATTTGTCCTCATTGGCGATGACGACGGTGTCGGGCCTGAACTGTAGCGTTTGCGCGATGAGCAGACGGGCATTGTTGCCGGCAGTAAGCGTGTGCGCTTCAAATTCATCGGGATGCCTGCTGATGACATCGAGCGCCTGAGTGCCAATAGAGCCGGTGGAGCCAAGAATGGCAATGCGTTTCATACGTTCCTTTTATTCATTGAGTGACAGCAGTCCCTCGGGCAGATCCAGCTGGAGGGTACGCTCGCGGAGGTCGAAGTGGAGAAGAAAGTCGTTGTGGAAGGGAATCAGTGTCATGCTTCCGTCCGGACGCTTGATGGTCAGCAGTATGTTTTGCGAAGAGTCGTCCACCGCTTCCACAGTACCGAGGTGATGCCCTTGGGGGTCACTTATGGAAAAGCCTGTGAGCGCCTTGTAGGAGGAGAGGGTGGCAGTGTCTTCCCCTTCCGGAGACGGCGGCAAATGTCTCTTGGGATAGAAGACCGCATGTCCTGTGAGGAGACGCGCCTGCGCCTCTGTGTCGATGCCGTCAAATTTCAGAATGACGGTATCCCGGTTCTTGAATTTGTATTCTTCCCAAAAGAAGGGTACGAGGATACCGTCCATGTCGAGCACAAGATAATCGGCGCTGCCTGTGTCGAAACTGTCATCAGTAAAGGACATCTCTACCTCACCGCGGAGACCGCGATGGCGAGTGATGTGTCCGATACGGAAAACTTCTTCAGGTCGAATCATGGAGATGGGAGATATGGGAGTGGGGCTTTAGAGGGGCATGGCACGCATTGGGTACGTGGAGGAAGCGTCTGTCAGCATCCGGTCACACGTCTGATCTGTGCGCCCAAACGGTTGAGACGGTCCTCGATGTTCTCATAGCCGCGGTCGATCTGCTCAACATTGTCGATCTTGCTGACTCCGTCCGCGCTGAGGGCAGCGATGAGCAGGGCGATGCCGGCCCGGATGTCGGGAGAGGCCATACGCCGGCCGCGCAGGCGCATCTTATGGTCGTGCCCTACAACAACGGCACGGTGCGGGTCACACAGGATGATCTGTGCCCCCATGTCTATCAGCTTGTCTACGAAGAACAGACGGCTTTCAAACATTTTCTGGTGGAACAAGACGGTTCCCCGCGCTTGTGTGGCCACGACGATGAGCACGCTTAGCAGGTCGGGCGAGAGGCCGGGCCACGGAGCGTCGGCCAATGTCATGAATGAGCCGTCAATGAACGACTCTATCTGGTAGTGTTTCTGTGCAGGTATGAGGATGTCGTCGCCCTTGATGTAGAGGCGTATGCCGAGCCGTCTGAAGGCTTCGGGGATGATGCCGAGCTGCTTGACTCCGGCGGCGCGTATGGTCAGGCCATCGCCGACCATCGCCCCGATGCCAATGAATGAGCCGATCTCGATCATGTCGGGTAAGATGCGGTGCAGCGTGTTGCCGTGAAGGGAACTGACACCGACGATGGTCAGCAGGTTGGAGGCTATGCCCGAAATGCGGGCACCCATTTGGTTGAGCAGGTGGCAGAGCTGTTGGATGTAGGGCTCGCAAGCGGCATTGTAGATTGTGGTGGTGCCCTTGGCCAGAACTCCCGCCATGATGATGTTGGCCGTGCCGGTGATGGAAGCCTCATCGAGCAACATATAGGTTCCCTTCAGCTGCTGTGCCTCTATGGAGTAGGTTCCCTCCTCATTGTTGTAGAAGAAGCGCGCTCCCAGTTTCTGCAGGCCGTAGAAGTGCGTGTCGAGACGGCGGCGACCGATCTTGTCGCCTCCGGGTTGGGATATGACGGCAAAGCCGAAACGGGCTGTCAGCGGGCCTATGAGAAGGACTGAGCCGCGAAGCCGTGAGCAACGTTCCAGAAACTCCTCGCTGCGCAGGTAGTCCAAGTTGATATCGGACGCGCAGAAAGTGCAGTCACCCTCACTGTTCCACCGTGTGGCCACACCCATCTGTTCCAGCAAGGCGATGAGGTTGTTGACATCGAGGATGTTGGGTATGTTTTGGATTCGGACTTCTTCAGCGGTGAGCAGGGTGGCACAGATGACTTGCAGTGCCTCATTTTTGGCGCCCTGTGGAGTGATCTCACCTTGGAGTCTGTGCCCGCCTTCTATAATGAATGTGCTCATAGTGTTATATGGTTTATAGGGTTGCGGCTGCGCCTCTGGGAACTGTGGGGAGAGGTTTTCCCACATGGTTGGTTTCTCTGGTTGCAGTTGCCGTCAGACGGGGAAAACTGCTACATCTGACTTCTGTTCTTGCGCGTTCTGAATCGGTTTTCGCCGATTTGCATCAACTGCTTGCCAGGTTGTGAAAAGTCAGGAACGACCTCACCGTCAGTGTAGAAGGCTATGTCACGTGCCACCTTGGAGTCTTGTACGCCGTCGCCTTTCCAGTCAGCGAGATTGCGTTTCATGCGATTGGCCAGCAATCTGACATATTCCTCACGTTGTGCCCCCGCCGGCTGTTGGGGTATTTCCTGTATGGCCTCCTCAATCAGATGTCCGTAGTGCCGGAAGCGTATGGTGTTCTTGGGATAGTTGAGACGGGGTGGGGGCATGTGCCTGCCTTCGTGGCGCGTTATCTCAAAAGGGTAGTTGATATCAAGTTTGTAGCCGGACAGGTATGCCAGGTGATCCCATATCTTGTGTCTGAAGTCCGGCACATCGCTCATCTTGGGGTTGAGACCGATCATGACCCTGACGATGGCTTCGGCATAGCGCTGCCGTTCCTCTTTATTGCTTATGGTCAAGGCGTATTCTACCATGTCCTGCACCATCCGCCCATATTCAGGCAGCTTTAGGGCCTCGCGGGTGGAGTTGTAGTCAGGTTTCTCGTTCTTATCCGGTACGGGCATGGTCAGCTCGTATGGTTTGTTGGGCGTAGTCATCAAGTTTTTAGAAGGGGATTTAAAGAAGTTTCTTGCTTCGGGTGGCCACAAACTCTTTGAGATAGAAAGGCTCGAAGTAGGCGACATCCTCATACTGTCCGAGGGCCATGGCCTTTTCAGCCAGGGGTATCATGTTCTTCGCCTTGGGAACAACACCTTGAATAAAGTGGGCATTGGGATGTTTGATGGTTTCGGCGCACTTGTCCGCTCCGTTTCCCATAAAATAGACTGGGTGCGTGTCGAGCAGGTCCGAAAAAGAAGTCCCATCAATGATTTGGGCAGCGATGGGTCGCACCTCGCGTAATGCCCGGTCATAGACCGCACAGTACACCTCCATGCGGCGTGCGTCAAGCATGGGGCAGAGCAGTGCGTCTTCCGGCAATTCCTGCTGTCCGAGCAGTACGGGTACTGTGAGCAGTTTGAGTGTAGGCACAGAGAGCAGTTTGGCATCTCGTCCGTAGGCCACGCCCTTGGCTTCGGACACGCCGATTCGCAGCCCGGTGTAGGATCCCGGCCCCTTGCTCACGGCCACTGCATCCAATGGGATGGCGTGACTGTCGGCAAAGGAAAGAGTTTCTTGAACGAAGCCGGCCAGCACTTGGGCGTGTGAGGGGCCATCTTCGTCTGCGGTCTGGTACAGGCATACTCCGTCTTGTGAAAGGGCGACGGAGCACACCTTGGTAGATGTTTCGATATGTAATATACAGGACATAATGTAAGTTCGGGGTAAGGGCGCGAAATGCAGCTGCCGCGTTCATCAGCCAGAACGGAAGTGCCGGGAGCTACTTTTGGTTGCGCCGCGCTCTCCGCTGGCGTATATTGGCCTTCATTTTGGCCGATCCGGAGCCGTGCTGGCCGGTGATGTAGCTCTTTTTCTTTGCTTTCGTCTTGACCTTTGATGAGGATGTGTCGCTCTCCTTCCTCGATGGTCTGAATGTGATGCCACTCATGATGGCTTGTCGTACCTCTTCTCTGGAGGCTTTTCTGATTCTGCTCATGGCGTGAGAGGTGGTTTCGGATCAGTGGTGGAAGAGCCGGATGCCGGTAAAGGCCATGGCAATTCCATATTTGTCGCACGTGGCAATCACATGGTCGTCGCGCACGCTTCCACCCGCCTGCGCCACATACTGCACGCCGCTCTTGTGCGCACGTTCGATGTTGTCACCGAAGGGGAAGAAAGCGTCTGATCCAAGGGATACGCCAACGTTCCGGGCGATCCAGTCCCTCTTCTCTTCGCGAGTAAGCACTTCGGGCTTGTGCGTGAAGAACTGAGGCCATACCTCATCGGCCAAGACATCGTCATGGTCCTCGGAGATGTAGATGTCAATCGTGTTGTCACGGTCAGCGCGGCGTATCTTTTCCACCCAGGGCAGGTTCATGACCTTGGGGTGCTGTCGAAGCCACCAGATATCGGCTTTATTTCCCGCAAGCCGCGTGCAGTGTATGCGGCTTTGCTGGCCCGCTCCGATACCTATAGCCTGTCCGTCCTTCACGTAGCAAACAGAGTTGGATTGCGTGTATTTGAGTGTGATGAGCGCGATCTTTAGGTCGCGCTTGGCTTCTGCGGTGAAGAGCTTGTTCTGGGTGGGGATGTTGTCAAAGAGCGAATCGCCGGACAGGTCGATCTCGTTCCGTCCCTGTTCGAAGGTGACGCCGTAGACTTGCTTGTGCTCGATGGGGGCGGGGCGGTAGTCGGTGTCCATCTGTAAGATGACGTAAGTGCCTTTCCGCTTATTTCTTAAAATCTCAAGAGCTTCATCGGTATATCCCGGGGCGATGATGCCGTCACTGACCTCGCGCTTGATGAGCAGCGCGGTAGCCTTGTCACATACATCGGACAAGGAGATGAAGTCGCCATAAGATGACATGCGGTCTGCCCCGCGCGCCCGTGCGTAGGCAGTGGCGATGGGACTGAGCGGTTCCTGCAGGTCGTCTACGAAGTATATTTTTTTCAGCGTGTCGCTTAACGGCAAGCCGACAGCTGCACCTGCGGGTGACACATGCTTGAATGATGCGGCGGCGGGCAGCCCCGTGGCCTGACGCAGTTCGCGCACCAGTTGCCAGCCGTTGAAGGCATCAAGAAAATTGATGTACCCCGGACGACCTCCGAGCACCTTGACGGGAAGCTCTCCCTCGGTCATGTAGATACGTGCAGGCTTTTGGTTAGGGTTGCATCCGTATTTCAGCTCTAATTCTTTCATAGATAGGAATGTTGATGTTTTTGTTCGGGGGCAGGAAAATAGCTGGAGCGCCTTTGCACTCCTGTCTAAGAGGGGCTATGACGGGGGCGGTACTTTACGCGATGATTCCGTACTCCTCCCACGTCTTCATAATCTGTGTGGCGTCGGCGAGTGCCGTGTCTGCATCCACTTCGTATTCGGCAGAGAGCAGTCGGGCTAAATCCCGAGCCTCGAAGTCCGTGTCTGCCACGGCCTGCCACAGATAAGCGGCACTTTCGTTGAGTGAGATGAGTTTGCTGAAATCCACATTTTCGATGCCGGTAGCCAACACTACCTTTTCGCCACAGACATCCCGGAGTTCAAAACCTTTCTTGATTTTCATAATAAGAAACGGAATTAATAATAGAACCGCTGCCCCTTCAAACGGAGAAGGGCAGTCTCTTGCAAATGGCAAGAATCGGTCTTCTGAAAGGGGTGAGGTGAAGCCATGCCCAAGAATACAGACGCCATTTGATGCCGCTCGTGTCGTCCGGCAGGGAGCGTCCTTTTCGGTAAAACGCCGTTGCGCGTCCTATGAGGTTCTGTCTCTGACAATGCTCTGTTCCCCGTATGTTACCATCGCCCATCAGCGTGATAAGAGTACCCTGCATGTCTATGATGCGGTGAAGCACGAAAATGCCGGGGCGGGTTTCTGCCAGAACCACATCACCGATGTCGACGGGGGCGTCCTTGGGCAGGGGGGACAGTTCCACCAAGTCCCGTGCGTTTTCGAGGAAGGGACGCATGCTGTATCCCTTGATGCGGAACGTTACGTGTTTTCCGGCCTGCAACATCTGCCTCACTTCGTCCATGAGCGATTGGTTGGGGACTGTTATCTGGCTATTCCGACTGTCCACGGTGCATAACGGTTCGGTGACACAAGAGTGCCGCGTCTTCATTGGGCAGACACTTCAGATAATAGACCGGTACTGCCCGCACCACTCTTTCGACCGTTTCGGTGATGGCATGGTAGGAGGCATTATCCCAAGGCATGGTGGAGCAAGAGGACAGTATCGAGCCGAATGCCTGTAGCTTGGCTTGCCGTTTGATCTCGTTTTGATGGGCCTGCTCCAGACGTACGAAGGCGCATGCCGGGCGACAGTCATTTTTATAACAGGGAGTCTTTCCACTCCAGGGAGTGCCGTATACTGTTACTGTACCTCCCCCTCCCACCCGGATGACGGGATTGTCATCGTTGAGCAGTTCCGCGTCATTGAAGCATTTCAGCCAAAGTGCGGCATGTGTGCTTTTGCCCGTTCCGCTGGTACCTAAAAACAGACAGCCACAACCGTCCTTCATAACGACTGAGGCATGCATGAGCAGAATGTCGTGATAGGAACCTGCAAATGCGAAAGCAATCATAATGGCGTTGTTGAGGCCGAATTTACGACTGTCCGGTGATCCGAAGAGTGAAATGGTGCAGGTACTGAAGTCCGCGCTTGTCACCATGGCGGCAGCCGTTTCACTGCCCGGCTGGCTGATGACGATCTTGTAGCCGTCTTCCAGCCGGTATACTCCATGTTGGGCGCTTCCGGAGTTGAAGCAGCCCAATTCAAGACCTTCGCCCTCCGCGTCAACGGCTCCGTTGGCTATTTCCGCCTCGAAGATAAGATCCTCTCCAGGTTCAGACAGAAAGAAGGGCTTGTAGGATGGGAGCAGAGTCCTGACATCGTCTCTTTCGTCAGCCGTGAGAGAAAAGCAAGCTTCTGCTATTTTAAAATGCAACGTTTCCAAGTGCAAAGGCTGTGATAACTCGTTTTGGCTTCGGAACTCACTGTTTCCGATTGACGTTGATGAACTTAAAATCACTCGCGGGGAGTTCTACCAAGCGGACATCCTTTACTTTGCGGCTGTAGTGGCGGCGCAGTTGCGTATATTGCTTATCCAGCTTGTTGCGTTTAGTCGAGAAGAATAAAGCGCAGGTATGCGGTGTCTTGTATAATTTGTCAAGGTAGACCTTGAGCTGGTAGGAATACAGGGAGCGGTCTTCCAGAAAATGGTTTTTGTCATTGACAACCGCACTGTCAAGGGCGCAGATAGCTGTGGTGTAGAATGTGGAATCCTTCAGGCTGGTTCCTATCGCGAAAGCGTAGACGGTCTTTGCCTCTTGCTTCTTTTTGGCCTGAAGCGTAGAAACAGACAGCGCTGTCGCCAGCAAGATCAAGAGGATACGTGATAAGATTTTCATACGGTGCTTGCGTGACAATGTTAGAATTGGGGCGTCTTGAGACAAGACGCAAAAGCAAACCGGACACGCTTGAGAGAATAGGGGCATTGCTCCCCATTCTTGGTGTGGGGTCTGCTATTCGTGAAGCAAAAGTACGCCAAGGTTGGGGAAGTACAAAATATAACGGGGCGAAAGTATGGTAATCACGACACATTACGGTCTTATGTGGCAGATATATGTGTGTGATTGGGGCGGACGGCAGTCTGCTTACAGGTAGCCTTTCAGTACACAGCCAGCCTGTGCGTTACGGAGTAGGGAAAGTCCCTTTTCCTTGATCTGTCTGACACGCTCTCTACTCAGATGCATAAGAGCGCTGATCTCTTCCAGACTGTGCTCCGGACTGTTGATGCCGAAAAACAGACGGATGATCTTGTCTTCGCGTTCGGGCAGGCTTTTCAGGGCTTGCTCTATTTCCTTGGCCAGCGACTCTGTAATGAGGGCGGAGTCTGTATTGGGCGCGTCACGGCTGGCCAGCAGGTCGAGCAGACAACTGTCCTCGTCTTCCACCAGAGGGGCGTCTACGGACATGTGCTTGCCTGTGCTGAGCAGCGCGTTGCGCACCTTTTCCGGCTCCAGGTTCATGGCTTCAGCTATTTCGTAGATGGAGGGCTTTCTTTCGTTCTTCTGCACGAAATGATTGTAGAACCGGTTGATCTTGCTCGCATTGTTCAGTTGGTTTAACGGGAAGCGTACGATGCGGCTGTTCTCGGCGAGAGACTGAAGGATGCTTTGGCGAATCCACCACACAGCGTAGGAAATGAATTTGAAGCCGCGTGTCTCGTCGAATTTCCGCGCAGCGGTGATGAGCCCCACGTTTCCTTCGTTTATCAAGTCGATGAGGCCAAGTCCCTGTCCTTGGTATTGCTTGGCTACGGAGACGACAAAGCGGAGGTTGGCACTCACCAGACGTTCCAAGGCTTGGGTGTCCCCCCTTCGTATCCTGCGGGCAAGTTCCGCTTCCTCTTCGGTGTCGATAAGCTCTTCCCGGCTTATTTCCTGTAGATACCGCTCAAGCGACTCCCCTTCCCGGTTGGTGATGCTCTGCAGGATTTTCAGTTGTCTCATGGTAAGGTGTTTTTCATTTTCAGCCTCAAATGTATGTTTTTGTATTCGCCCAGCCAAAGTTTTGCAGAATAATTGCCTATCTTCGCGGAAGATTCGGTGTGAGCGGTGATTGTCGGGCGGTCGGAGCATTCCGTCAGCGGGCACAACCGCCTCTTCCAAATGCAAAAACATGAAGTCAGCTTTATATCTATCCGACAAATACCATTTCGTTCGCACATTCCTTGGGTTGGCAGTCGTGCTGTGTCTTGCAGCGGAGGCTCATGCACAAACGTGGCCGAGCCGCTATCTTTCCCGGCGCTCACGTGGGGCCGCTACGGCGAGTGAGCGGGTGGAGGCACGTTATGCGGCATCGCTTGATTCCTTGGCAAGGTTCTATCGTGGCTGGCGCTACGAAGGGGCGGATACGCTGGCCAATCCCTATTACATTTCTCTTTTTGCAAGTCCCACCCTCTATAAGTCTGCGATAGATCGGACGTTAGCCCGTATAGATACATCGGAGACCGTTCCCATGTTGCCCTCATCACGGCATGCTTATGATGTCACTGCATCCTCTGATGCCAGTTTGTTGCAGGCTTACACTCTCTTCCCTTGGCTGGTGACGCATGAAGAGGCACAGACGGGGACGATCAATGTGGATAGGGAAATCAGGGAGGCTTCCAACCCGGAGCAGACGTTGACAGAGCGCTTTGCGGATGACGAGCGGAGTCAGCCTGCTACGCCCCTGTTCGGTACAGGAGACAATTGGGGAATCGTGGTGAGAAAACCCAATTTTTGGACCTTTAAGGCTAACGTAGCGCTTCAGTTTACGCAGAATTATGTCAGTGACAACTGGTACAAAGGGGGGGAAAGCCAAAACGCTATTTTGGCCTCAACGATTATTGACGCCAACTACAATAACCAGCAGAAGGTGACCTTTGAAAACAGGCTGGAGATGAAGATTGGTTTCCAAACTGCCCAAAATGATGAGCAGCATAAGTATAGAACCAATTCCGACCTTCTCCGTTTGACCAACAAACTCGGACTTCGGGCGGTAAAGAATTGGTATTATACGATCATGCTCCAAAGCTGGACGCAGTTCTATAGAGGCTATAAGGCAAATGATCCTCAAGTGTACTCCGACTTCATGTCGCCTTTTGAATCGTTGCTTTCGATCGGTATGGACTATCAGCTCACTACGAAAAATAAGAAGTTTGCGGTGAGCGCGACTTTGTCTCCCTTGGCTCTTAAACTGAAATATGTTGACCGCCTCGGACTGGCCACCTCCTTTGGACTGGACGAGGGGCATCACACCTTGTGGAATTATGGTTCCAACATTACGGTCAATTATACGTGGAACATTGCGAAGAATATCAGTTGGGGCGGACGAATATATTGGTTTACGGACTACTCGAAGACTCAATTGGAATGGGAGAACACCTTTCGCTTGGGCATCAACCGTTACCTTTCTGCCCAGCTGTTCCTCTATCCGCGTTTCGATGACAGTGTGGCGAGAAAGGACGGCAGTTCCTATTTCCAGTTTAATGAACTGCTCAGTCTCGGACTTAGCGTGGACTTCTGATAGGGGAACAGGGTGAAATGCCGTCCTCACTTTATGTGAAGCCCCAAACGCGGGGAGGAATGGATCTTAGTTCTTCCCCGCGTTTGGGGTTTTGCATGGGGTTCGATCCGGTTGAAGACATTCGGGTCGTACTGTACTTAAATCGGCAGGCTTCACTTGCAGAAGCCTGCGGCTTATACTACCTTTGCAGAAGATAGGCTGCACCTCGGCAACTTCAAGCAAGCTTGGCTGCACTCGGTTTGCGCTACCTTTGCAGAAGATAGGCTGCACCTCGGCAACTTCAGGCAAGCTTGGCTGCACTCGGTTTGCACTACCTTTGCAGAAGATAGGCTGCATCTCGGCAACTTCAAGCAAACTTGACGGCGCTCGCTTTGCACTACCTTTGCAGAAGATAGGCTGCGGATCGGTCGTTCAAGCAAGCTTGACGGCGCTCGCCTTGCACTGTCTTTGCATAGGAAATCGCTGTGGTTCAGCTTTTTAAGTGGATTGGCGGCTTTGGAGGCGCACTGCCTATGCAAGCAATTTGCATGGACAAGCAATTTGCATGAAATGATAAACGAACAGTATCCTTCTAAGTTGTTGGAGCGGGCTGTGCAGGAGCTGACAAGCCTGCCGGGTGTGGGGCGGAAAACAGCCCTGCGTTATGCCCTTTATCTGCTGTCGCAAGACAAACAGTTGTCCCGTGCATTGGGGGACAGTCTGGTACGCCTGCGTGAAGACGTGAAGCATTGCCGTATATGTCACAATTTGTCGGACTCGGATGTGTGTGACATCTGTTCCAACCCGGCGCGTGACAGTTCGGTGATCTGCGTGGTGGAAAACATACACAGTGTGATGTGCATAGAGAACACTTCACAGTTTCATGGTCTCTACCATGTGTTGGGCGGAGTCATATCTCCCGTGGACGGCATTGGCCCGTCAGATTTGGAGTTGGACTCTCTCTTTGCCCGTGTAGAGCAGGGTGGGGTGAAAGAAGTGATACTGGCTCTTAATCCTACGCTTGAGGGTGACACGACTAATTTTTACATATCACGCCGTTTGGCCGACACCGGAGTTCTGCTGACCGTCTTGGCCCGTGGCGTGAGCGTGGGGGATGATTTGGAATACACGGACGAGGTGACCCTGGGACGCTCCATCGTGGCCCGCACTCCTTTAAAATAAATGTTATGACGCAAGACCCTGACTACGAAAAGTCCCGCTGGCGGTATGCCCGCCTGCTCTATGCAGCCGTGTGGTTGGTTGTGGTATTGTTCGTGGCTCTTTCGGAGACAGACGTGCTTCCGGCCGGATATATCAAGGATGGAGCTGGGCTGTCCTACGCACTGCATTTGTCGTGCATCGTGTTGACGCTGGCTTCCACTTGGGGCGCACTCCGCCTGCCGGCCTTCGCTCATGTCAAACGCGCTTGTGAGGAACGGCGGGGACTTTTGCCCGTCCTTTATATGTTGCGCACCTCATGGCTGGGAGTTGCGGCTCTGCTGGACGCGGTGATATATTATGGTCTGCTGGACGGGACGACACCCCTTTACTGTTTGTTGATAGCGGTGGTTGGTCTGATGTTCTGCCGTCCTTCCCGCGAAGCATAGAGTTGGCGTGTCGTAAAACCGATTGTGACTATGAAGCTTAGACCGATAGAACCCGAAGACTTGGATTTCCTCTATACAATCGAGAACGATGCGGAAATGTGGGACTCTACTGATTCGGATGCCCCGTATTCACGCTATGCGTTGAAGCGGTATGTGGCCGCTTCATCTTCGGTATATGCCTCGGGTGAGCTGCGTCTGGTCGTTGAGGTGGATGACGAGACTGCTGCGTGCGTGCCGGTGGGTACGGTTCAGCTTTCGGAATTCGTTCCTTTGGCCGCACGGGCGGAGGTCGGCATTGCTATGTTGAGGGAATACCGCAGGCGGGGCTATGGCCTGCGGGCGCTTGCATTGCTTGAGCGTATTGCGGTCGAGCGTTTGCGGATTCACACGCTTTACGCAGTGGTGGCCGTGACCAACGAAGCTTCGCAAGGCCTGTTCCGCCAGTCGGGTTACCGCGAGAGTGCATGTCTGACGGATTGGCTTTATGCGGGCGGACGCTATGTAGACGCCTTGCTTTATACGAAAGTTTTTCAAAAAAAATAGCCACCTCACTTGGAGGTTTAGGATATTGTCGTACCTTTGCACCCGCAATCGAGACGGAAAGCTGATTGAGAGCAACATTGGTGTGTTAGTTCAGCTGGTTAGAATACATGCCTGTCACGCATGGGGTCACGGGTTCGAGTCCCGTACACACCGCTTTTCAACTTGATTGGTACCCTGACCGAGTGGCTAGGTAGCGGTCTGCAAAACCGCGTACAGCAGTTCGAATCTGCTGGGTACCTCTTAGAGCATGGGACAACGTTTTTGTTGTCCCTTTTTTATTTTCCATTGTCGTAATGGTTTTTAGGCAGTGAAAAAGTACCGTGATTTCTTTTCCTGCGGCGGCATTTTGGCGTAACTTTGCCGTGCCTACCCGAGATGGGGAACCGCGCCATATGCTGTAAACGTATAGTCATGGGTGCGGGTTGGATAGAGCGGAGGACGTGACGAAGTGGTAGGAAAACAGACATCAACATCAAAACGATAAGAAACGATATGAACGCATTTGTATTTCCCGGACAGGGAGCGCAGTTTGTCGGTATGGGCAAGGACTTGTATGACAGGCATCCGATAGCCAAGCAGTTTTTTGAGAAGGCCAACGACATTCTGAACTTCCGCATCACCGATATAATGTTTGACGGCACCGATGAAGAGCTCAAGCAGACCAAAGTAACGCAGCCTGCCATGTTTCTTCACAGCGTGGTTAGTGCCTTGTGCTTAGGTTCAGATTTTCAGCCCGCTATGGTCGCCGGTCATTCCTTGGGTGAGTTTTCCGCGCTGACTGCAGCGCGTTGCTTGAGCTTCGAGGATGGCTTGAAGCTCGTTTCTGCACGTGCGAAAGCCATGCAGAAAGCTTGTGAGGCCCATCCCGGTACGATGGCGGCCATTATAGCTTTGGCCGACGAGAAGGTGGAGGAGGTTTGCGCCGCTGTATCGAAAGAGACGGGCAAGGTCGTAGTGCCCGCCAACTATAACTGCCCCGGGCAGCTCGTGATTTCGGGCGACAAGGAGGCCATCGAAGTAGCTTGCCAGCGTCTGAAGGAGATGGGAGCCAAGCGTGCCTTGGTACTCCCTGTAGGCGGAGCGTTCCACTCTCCCCTGATGCAGCCGGCCAAGGAGGAGCTGGAATCTGCCATCTCCACGACGGAGTTCCACAAGCCCATTTGCCCTGTGTATCAGAATGTGGACGGCCTGCCCCACGTAGATCCTGAGGAGATCAAGGCGAACCTCATCGCCCAGCTGACCGCTTCCGTGCGTTGGACCAAGGAGGTGACTCAGATGGTTGCAGATGGTGCTACGGACTTTACGGAGTGTGGCCCAGGAAAGACCCTTCAGGGCATGATTGCCAAGATTTGCCGTGGCAATGAAGCCGTCAAGGCACACGGAGTGAACGACTAAGCTACAAGAGCAAATTTTATATCATGGCCCGAGGGGCTGATGGCATCATTCCGCCGTCAATGAGTAATCTCTGTGAATCAGCAGTTGGCAAGCCGAAAAGCGCGTGCCATACTGCTGATTCGTCATTTCTCTTGACGGACAGTCTCCCGAGTATTTCCTGCACTTCTTTTCCATCGCAGAATCAAACAGAAGAAGAAATGAAACCACTGATCTATCAAATCTTTACACGCCTTTACGGTAACACGCCTTTGGAAAACATACCCTCGGGCACTTACGGACAAAACGGTTGTGCCAAGCTCAACGACATCACGATGAAACAACTGCGGCGAATCGCCGATTTTGGTTTCACGCATGTATGGTTTACCGGGTTGCTGGAGCATGCCACACAGACGGATTATTCGGCTTATGGCATTCGTCCGGATCATCCGGCTGTGGTGAAAGGCCGTGCCGGCTCTCCATATGCCATAAAGGACTATTACGACATAGATCCTGACTTGGCGGAGAATGTGGCAGATCGCATGAAGGAGTTTGAAGATCTCCTGCGGCGTACGCACGAGGCAGGGTTGAAATTGGTTCTCGATTTTGTGCCCAACCATGTGGCGCGGCAATATGCCAGTGACGCTCGTCCGCAAGGAGTGACGGACTTGGGGGCGGAGGACGATATCTCCAAAGCTTTTGACCCGCAGAACAACTTCTACTATATCCTCGGTCAGACACTCCATACTGACTTTGACACGGAACGTACGGCCGCCGGCCCCTATCGGGAGTATCCGGCCAAGGCCACGGGCAATGACCACTTCGATGCATGGCCGTCACGCAATGACTGGTACGAGACTGTCAAGCTCAACTACGGCGTGGACTATGTGGGCGGGCGTGTGCCCCACTTTGACCCTACACCCTCCACTTGGCTGAAGATGACGGACATCCTGCTTTTCTGGGCACGGAAGGGAGTGGATGCATTTCGCTGCGACATGGCAGAGATGGTGCCCGCTGAATTTTGGGCTTATGCCATTGCGCGTGTCAAGGCGGCGTACCCAGATGTACAGTTCATCGCAGAAATCTACAATCCGGGCGCTTACCGGCAGTATTTATCCAGCGGGTTCGATTACCTCTACGACAAGGTGGGGCTTTACGACACCCTTCGGTCAGTGGTATGCAGACAGGCATCAGCCAACTGCATCACAGGATGCTGGCAGTCGGTGGACGACATTCGGGGGCACATGCTCAATTTTTTGGAGAACCACGACGAGCAGCGCATCGCTTCGGCCTATTTTGCGGGCGACGCCCGGAAGGCTCTGCCCGCTTTGGTGGTGAGTGCTATGATGGGGGACAACCCGTTTATGGTCTATGCCGGTCAGGAGTTGGGTGAGCCGGGAATGGATGCGGAGGGGTTCAGCGGCAGCGATGGACGCACCACGATCTTTGACTATTGGTCGGTATCCTCGCTCTGCAAATTGACCGCACCGGCCCCCGAATCCGCCATGACTGAGGACGAGCGGGCGCTCTACGCTTATTACAAGCGCGTCATGGGACTTTGCCGCCACCTGCCGGCGATAAGGGAGGGAGTTTTTTATGACTTGCAGTATGCCAATTATCAGAATGATTGCGGATACAACTGCGACCGTCAGTATGCCTTTATACGTAAGTCCGGGAAAGGAAAAGCCCTGTTTGTCATAGCCAATTTTGATCCCGTACCCGTCCATGTCGGAGTGCGCGTGCCTCGCCATGCATTTGAGTGGCTTCACCTGCGGGCCGGCATTCGTTCGGCCATGGACCTGCTGTCTGACAATCTGCAGACAGTGGAGCTGAAGGTGGATGCGCCGCTTTACGCCGAAGTTCCCGGCTATGGGGCCATCGCCCTGGAGCTGTAACGTTCATGCCGCAGTTCCGAGGTGAAGGTCTGGGATAGGTCTCTGGGGTTCTGGCTTTCCTCACTGCATCCATACTCCGGGTACGGATAGGGTGGGGGGCAAACGCCTGCCCTCATGAGGGCGGCGTATAGAGAGACCCTCTTTTCCCATGGCGCGGTAAGGCATGCAAGCTCGCCTGCCCCCATCACAGATTCAATTTCAAGACTTGAATTATATAAATACAGTCTTGAAATATATAAATAAAGACTTGAAACATATAAATACAGACTTGAATTATATAATTCAAGTCTGTATTTTGAGTCTGCGCCCCACCTCGGTGAGTCGTCATAGGAGTTTGCAGCGCGTGCCGCTGGATTTTCTGTTCTGGCATGACTGCTCTATGCTTCACCAAATTGCGTATAGGGCATTTAAACAAAGGCTCAATCTATATGCAGATAGAATAGCTGTTGCAAAGGCAAAGATAGAAGGAGGGCCTGCACTCTAACAGCTTGCTGCAAATACAGACCTTTGTTTACCCGATGCACTGTTGTTAATATGCGGGAAGATTCCTGACAAAAGAAATCGGGCACTTGCGATTGTAGTCCGACTAAAAATGGCTAATTTGTAAGCAGAATTAGCTAAGGGCGAATTGAAGAAGATATTTGTAGCGTAATTGTCTATAGTAGAACTGATTATATTAGTTCAACGATTTCATCTACTTTGCCAAATAAGGTGGCTCTCAATGAGGTCTTGTCAACGGCATAATGCTCGTGGATTTGTCTGAACAGCTTCACCCAATAAAGATGAACCTCATCGGTGAAGTCGAATTTCCAGCCCATCACCGGTACGCCACGATGAAAGTAACTATTGCGGTTGATAGTCTCTGTGAACCCATTTTTTATCGGCTTTGATCGACTTCTCACCATTGTTCAGCTGCTCACGAAGTTGGTAAGCTTTGCAGCCATTTGGGGTAGCCAATGCTGGTACGTCCCACTTTGCGAATTTTGTTGTGATGCCCATAAACTCAAACTTTTTATTTCCCTTGTTTCGCTTCAGCTACTTTCGGGATTGATTAAAATTTTGTTGCTTCAAAAGGTCTTGCGAGTCATTGTGCAAGGTTCTCTGGCCAATACTACCCAAAGGGGGGAGATTTTACCAGAGACCATAGGCTTGACCTCGCGACAATACAGACACAAGAAGTACCGTTGCAACCCCAATTGCTATCAAATCCCCAAAAGACGACGAGGATGAATCAATGATAGTCAGCTTGTAAGGTCTTAGAGGGTTATATAAGCCTCTCATTATTATAAACGGCCCGTGACTTGTCGGCATTTCAGAAAAGTAGCACCATGAGCATCTAAAAATAACACATAATGTACCATATAATGAATCAAGAGCCTTAGCTTTGTATGCGGTATTATAACTTATTGCTATGTCAAAGGCAACAATGGGCAATAAGCTCCCCCGAAAATTGGAGCAAAAGATGCAAGTGGTTGGCGAGCAAATCAGGCTCGCTCGCCTTCGTCGTAACTTGAGCGTGGCACAAGTCGCAGAACGAGCCACCTGCTCTCCACTCACCGTGATGCGCATTGAAAAAGGCGTGGCCACCGTTTCGATGGGCATTTACCTCCGTGTGCTCTATGCGCTACAACTGGATGATGACATTTTGCTTTTAGCAAAAGAGGATAGAATGGGTCGCGCCTTGCAGGACCTGCAATTAAAACAACGGGAGCGTGCTTCTAAAAAAGGATAGATGATGAAGAAGCTGTATGTATTCGCCAACTTCGATTGGCTAAAGGAAGAAGAATTGATTGGAACACTGGCCTACGAATCCTTGCGTGGGGCAGATAGCTATGCTTTTGAATATGACAAAGGTTGGTTAGCTCGACATGGTGACATCTTCTTGAGCGATGACTTGAATAATTATCCTGGGGTGCAGTATACACAGCCCGACAAAGACATCTTCTGTTGCTTTTCCGATGCTTTGCCCGATCGCTGGGGGCGTACTTTGCTGAACCGAAGAGAGCAAATCGCTGCCGAAGAAGAAAAGCGTCTCATTCGTCGTCTTTCTTCTTTCGACTATCTGATGGGCATCGACGACTATTCACGCATGGGAGGATTTCGATTCAAAGAAAAGATGGATGGGGGATATATCAATGTAGCCGTACCTTTGCGCATTCCACCCCTTACCGATTTGCGCGAACTGATTGCTGCCAGTGCAGAGATCGAACTCAGCGAAGAGAAGAATCTTCTGCCTGAAAAGAAATGGCTGCAACAGCTCATCCAGCCGGGGTCGTCATTGGGTGGTGCCCGTCCGAAGGCAAGCGTTATTGGTACAGACCGCAGGCTCTATGTAGCTAAGTTCCCTTCACGCAAGGACGATTACGACATGGGGCTTTGGGAACACTTTAGCCACCTGTTAGCCAAGAAAGCCGGTATCAATTCCGCCACCACAAAAGCCGTATCCACAGGCTGCAAATACCACACGCTCCTCTCTCAGCGTTTCGACAGAACAACTGCAGGCGAACGCATCCATTTTGCATCAGCCATGACGCTCTTAGGTTTGACCGATGGCGATAACGCCAACACAGGGCATGGTTATCTTGACATCGTAGACTTCATTCTTCAGCATTGCACTGACGTGGAAGCCAACCTTCAGGAGCTGTATCGCAGAGTCGCCTTCAACATTTGCATAGGCAATGCCGATGATCACTTCCGCAACCATGGTTTTCAGCTTCATGAGAAAGGTTGGACGCTTTCACCGGCTTACGACATGAATCCCACATTAAATACCGCACAAAGCCTGCTTATCAACGATACCACTAACGAGAGTAACCTGCTGGCCCTCCTAACTTCCTGCGAAGCCTATATGCTGCCTCAAGCTGTAGCCGATAAAATCGTAGAAGAAGTGCTACTTGCCGTCAAGGATTGGCAGCAGCTTGCCACACGTTTGGGCATCAGTCAAAGGGATCAATCCTACTTTGCAGGTCGCTTTGAAACATCACTGGAGTAGAGCAACTCTCTCCAGTATCTTTCGTTCACTTCATTCAATTACCCTATATAGTTTAACTCGTATGAATTCATAGGAACTGAACTCTCTGTTGGTGAGACAACCATAAAAAAATGCTCTTGCAAATCACGAGAGCATAGTAGCGATTAAAAGATGAAATATAGTGCTTTCTCAAAATATTCGTATCTATAAGAATAAGATGATTACCCTATGTCGTTTTGAGATTCTTCACAACGGAATCAATGGTAGAATCGGCAAACCATTCACGGAAGGTTTTCATTACAAACGAGCTGCTAACTGCCCGGGCAATTCATTTCCGCGTAGAAGAAACGGTGTATTAGAATCCAAAGACCTATGATGCAGCCTCAATGTGAAAGAGGAAGTTCTTGGACAGCTACGGTAACTATTACGGTGTGGCTTTGAGGATTCCGCGAGGTGGGATGATATTGCAGATGATTATACTACAAAGCAATATAAGCCATAGAATGTCAAGTTTCATACAATCAAACGGCGATATTCTGTTCTTGGAAATGTGGTATCCTGGGAGTAGCTGATGGATTTGTATTCCCCCAAACGACTTATGTCCGTCCGACCATAGGCTTGTGCAGCAGCTTGGTGTGACCGATATATCCACATCGCGATGGTGTGCAAGCAAGCTTGTCCTTCTGTCTTCGATTTGCACTATCTTTGGATAAGATAGGCTGCATCTCAACAAAAGGCCCAAGCGAGCTTGTCCTTCTGTCTTCGATTTGCACTATCTTTGCAGTACGGTAGAAACTCAAAATTTATTTGTCATGAAAAAGACGATACTTGTGACCGGCGGTACCGGTTTTATCGGGTCGCATACAACGGTCGAGCTCCAGAATGCCGGCTACGATGTAGTCATCATTGACAACCTGTCTAACTCGAAGGCTGATGTGGTGGACGGCATCGAGCAGATTACCGGCGTGCGTCCGGCTTTTGAAAAGGTGGACTGCTGTGACCTGCCGGCATTGGAAGGGGTCTTCCGGAAGTATCCCGGCATTTCCGGCATCATACACTTTGCCGCGTCTAAGGCTGTGGGTGAAAGTGTGGAGAAGCCCCTTAAGTATTACGAGAACAACCTGCTTTCCCTCATCAACCTGCTGAAGCTCATGCCGAAGTATGGTGTCAAAGGCATCATTTTCTCTTCGTCCTGCACCGTTTACGGACAGCCCGATCCCGAGAACCTTCCCGTCACAGAAGAGGCTCCGATCAAGAAGGCCGAAAGCCCCTATGGCAATACCAAGCAGATCAACGAGGAGATTATACAGGACTACATACACAGCGGCGCCCAGGTGAACGCCATCATCCTGCGCTACTTCAATCCGATCGGCGCACACCCGACAGCAATTATCGGTGAGATGCCCAATGGCGTTCCTGCCAACCTGATTCCCTATCTGACACAGACGGCCATTGGCATCCGTCCTTGTCTGAAGGTCTTCGGCGACGACTATGACACGCCCGATGGGTCGTGCATCCGCGACTACATCTATGTGGTGGACTTGGCCAAGGCACATGTGGCTGCCATGGCACGCATTGTGGAGGACAAGAATACCAGCCCCGTGGAGATTTACAATATCGGAACAGGCCATGGCGTGAGTGTGCTGGAGCTTATCCATACGTTCGAGAAATGCACGGGCGTGAAACTCAATTATGAGATAGCGCCGCGCCGGCAAGGTGACATTGAAAAGGTTTGGGGCAACGTGGACAAGGCCAACAAGGTGCTGGGCTGGAAGGCCGTACATACTTTGGAAGACGCTCTGACCTCGGCGTGGAACTGGCAGTTGAAGCTTCGTGAGCGCGGAGTGATGTAATTCCTCCCCGTCTGCCGGAACCTTGCGGTGATAGAATGATGGATCTACAGTGCTTGATGGCCGGAGATCCATCATTATTTATCTTGTATTTTCACGACCCTAAAAATCGATTGGCTACTTGAGACCCTACTATTTAGTTGACGAAGGACTGTTGCGCAATAATCTGTCGCTTATCAGACGTATTGCGAAGGAGGCGGATGTAGAGTTTATATTGGCTTTCAAGGCTTTTGCCCTGTGGAAGACTTTCCCCATCTTCAGAGAATACATTCGCCACACCACTGCCTCTTCCCCCTTTGAGGCGCGACTGGCCTATGAGGAGTTCGGTTCGAAGGCACATACCTATTCACCTGCCTACGAGGAGGAGACTTTCGGAGAGATACTCCGATGCTCCAGTCACATCACTTTCAACTCGTTGTCACAGTACGGGCGTTTCGCTCCATCTGTCAGGCAAGCGCCGGATGCCCCGTCAATGGGCATCCGGATCAATCCCGAATACAGCGAGATAGAGACTGAGCTGTACAATCCCTGTGCTCCTGGCTCACGTTTCGGTGTGCTTGCCGGCCAATTGCCCGACCGTCTGCCCGACGGGATTGAGGGATTTCACTGCCATTGCCATTGTGAGAGTTCGGCGGAGAATCTTCAGCGGACCTTGCGGCACATCGAGGCAAGATTCGGGCGTTGGCTGCCCCACCTGCGGTGGTTGAATCTGGGAGGCGGACATCTGGTCACCCGTAAGGATTACAACGTACCGCTTCTCATAGATTTGCTGAAAGGGCTTCACACGAAATACCCAAACCTGCGCATCATATTGGAACCCGGATCGGCCTTTGCCTGGCAGACGGGAGATTTGGTCTCACAGGTCGTGGATATAGTGGAGAATCATGGCATACGGACGGCACTTCTCAATGTGAGTTTTACCTGCCACATGCCGGACTGTCTGGAAATGCCTTACATGCCGGCGGTTGTGGGGGCGGCCGTTGCGGGAAGCTTGGAGCAGAAGGCGGACACGTTGGGCGACAATGTATATAGATTGGGAGGCAACAGCTGTCTTAGTGGGGACTATATGGGGTATTGGCGCTTTGAGAAACCGCTGGCGATAGGCGATACGGTGATATTCAAGGACATGATACACTATACGACCGTAAAGACGAACATGTTCAATGGTATTGCCCATCCGGCTATCCGGATGGCCTGCCGGAATGGGACGGTCGTCACGCTGAGAGAATTTACTTACGAAGACTATCGGGATCGTATGGACTGACCGGGAACTCATGCAGTTCCGCGTGAAAGTACCAGAGGGTGCAGACCCTAATTTCAAATACAAAGCATGCTGATATTGCCCAAGGGAATGGCGGGAGAGTTGAACCTGCCCGAGACTGTGTGCGGCATAGCATCCAGAGTGGCGCATGACGCGCGGCCGTTGAGGGTCGGCGTTCTGAACTTGATGCCCCACAAGCAGGTGACGGATACGGACCTGGTATATGCCTTGCAGGCGGCAGATGTGCCCTTGCGCATTTTGCCCGTCAAGATAAGGGGGCAGCAGTACAAGACGACGCCGGCGGCGTATGTGCAACAATATTACACGGATTTCGAGACTGTGGCGGCGGACGGTCTCGACCGTCTCATTGTCACAGGAGCGCCCTTGGAGCAGATTCCGTTTGAGGAGGTGCGCTATTGGCCGCAGTTGTGCGACATCATGGACTGGGCACACAGCCACGTGAGGCGCACACTCCATATTTGCTGGGGGGCGCAAGCCGCCCTTTACCATTATTATGGGATAGACAAGCGCGCACTCCCGGCCAAGTGCTTCGGCATATTCAGACAGCATAACCTGTGTCCCGGCCACCCCTTGATGAGATTGATGGGGGAGATGTTTAATATGCCCAACTCCCGTCATACCACGATCCGGCGTGAGGATGTGCTGGCTTTGTCTGCCAGCGGACTGTGCCTGCTGGCAGACAGCGCCGAGAGCGGACCCGGCATCGTGGGAACGGATGACGGGCGGCATGCATTTGTCTTGGGACATTTTGAGTATGGCCCGCAGACGCTGGACAACGAATACCGGCGAGATCTTTCGCGTGGCCTGTCCATAGCGCCTCCACGCCATTACTATGACAAGGCGGGAAACATAGCCTACAGTTGGAGGGAGGCGGCCCGTACATTTTATAAGAGTTGGGTGGAATAAGGTTAGAAAACTTGTAGAAACAGACAGTATGATATATCCGGAAAGCTTTGAGCATAAAATAGGTTTTGACGAGATACGCACGATGCTCAAGGGACGTTGCCTTTCCTCTTTGGGAACGGAATGGATCGACCGTGAACTGCACTTCATGTCCTCCTATGATGAAGTGACGGGCGCCCTGGCCCGGGCTGCGGACTATGCGCGTTTCATGGCGGAATGTGACGATGAGGTAGAGAGTGAGTTCTTTGATGTGAGAGAGGCTTTGCTGAGGGTGCGTCCGGAGCGGACATACATGGAGGAAAATGATTTGTATAATCTGAAGCGTTCCATGCAGAGTGTTTGCTCATACTGCGCCCTTTTTCAGAAATCCAATGATATTGAGAGTGAACCTGCTGAGCACATCGATACGCCGACAGAGCCGGACTATCTGTATCCCGCCTTGCAGACTATGACGACCGGCATCAGTTCGTTCCCTCAGCTTGTGCAGCGTATCGATGCGGTGCTCAACAAATATGGACGTGTCAAGGACACGGCTTCGCCGCAGCTGCTGAGCATCCGCCACCAGTTGGAGACTACTGTCAGGAGCATATCACATAGTTTGCGCACCATTGTCACGGAGGCGCAGGCGGCAGGGTATATAGATAAGGATGTCAAACCGACCTTGCGCGACGGCCGCCTGATGATACCAGTTCCGCAGTCGACCAAGAAGAAGATCAAGGGTATTGTACACGATGAGAGCGCTACGGGAAAGACCGTATTCATAGAGCCGTCGGCCGTAGTAGAGGCCAACAACCACATCCGGGAGCTGCAGGCGGCGGAGAAACGCGAGATCATAAGCATTCTGCAAGAACTGACAGCAGCCATCCGGCCCTATATACCTGAAATTGGGCGTTCTTTGGTTTTCTTGGGGCAAGTGGACTGGCTGCGCGCGCTGACGCTGTTCAGCCAGTCGGTCAAGGCCGTAATTCCTCAGGTGGAAGATGCGCCAAGGCTGGACTGGAACAAAGCGCGCCATCCCGTGCTGGAACTTTCGCTCGCCCGACATGGGAACAAGATCATTCCGCTGGACGTGTCGCTGCGGCAGGGGCAGCGCATTCTGCTCATTTCAGGACCCAATGCCGGTGGTAAGTCCGTCTGTCTGAAGACTGTAGGATTGCTGCAGTATATGTTGCAGTGCGGCATGCCCGTGCCGGCAGGCGAGAGTTCGGTGGCGGGGATCTTCAGTGACATCTTTATCGATATTGGTGACGAGCAGAGCTTGGAGGACGATTTGTCCACTTATTCTTCGCATCTGCTGAACATGAAGATGATGATGCGCCATGCCGGCGACGGCAGCCTGCTGCTCATTGATGAATTTGGCGGCGGTACCGATCCGCTTATTGGCGGAGCTTTGGCGCAGGCCATGCTGGACCGTTTTGTGAAAATCAAGACCTGGGGCATTATTACTACCCATTATCAGAACTTGAAACACTTCGCCAGTGCGACACCGGGGCTGGTGAACGGCGCCATGCTCTATGACCGGGCGGACATGAAGCCCTTGTTCATGTTGCAGGTGGGCAATCCCGGAAGCTCGTTTGCAGTGGAGATCGCCCGTAAGATCGGCATACCTGAAGAGGTCATCAAGTATGCTTCGGACATTGTGGGGCAGGACTATATCATGAGTGACAAGTATCTTCAGGATATCGTACGCGACAAGATCTATTGGGAGAACAAGCGCCGGAACATCCGTCAGCGTGAGAAGCAGCTTGAGACGACTGTTGAGAGCTACGAGCGCGAGATGACGGATTTCCAACAACAGAGACGTGACATTCTGGCCCAGGCCAAGGAGGAGGCACGGCATATACTTGAACAGACCAATGCCAAGATAGAAAATACGATACGCACTATCAAGGAAGCCCAAGCCGAGAAGCAGCGGACCAAGGAGGTGCGTGCGGACTTGGCAGAATTTAAGGAGCGGATCGAACAGACGAAGGACGAGGAGGAGCGGTTGGCCCGGAAGATCGCACAGATACAGCGCCGCCGCCAGCGCAAGCAGAATGATGGCGTGTCGCGCAAGCAGCTCAACGCGGAACAGCAGGCATTGGCTGCGGCCAAGTTGCGCACGGGAACGGTTGCCGAACGTGCTGTGGCACAGCAGACGGCGGGTGCTGTTCCTAAAGGCAGCTTTGAGAAGGGGCAGTATGTGAGGCTGAAAGGGCAGACCTCCGTCGGGAAAATCGAAAGCGTCAGTGGGAGCACTGCCAAAGTGCTGTTTGGCATGATGTTCACGCAGGTGCCCTTGAAAAGGCTCGAACATGCGGAACGGCCGCAACAGGATTCGGTAACCCAAGCTTCGACATTTGTCAGTCGTCAGACGCGTGATGCCATGTACGAGAAGAAACTGCAGTTCAGGCCGGAGCTGGACATACGGGGCATGCACGTGGACGAGGCACTGACGGCCGTCTCTTACTTTATTGACGATGCCATACAGCTGGAGCAGGGCAGCGTGAGGATTTTGCACGGAACGGGGACAGGGGCTTTGCGTGAGCTGGTACGCAATTACCTGACTACCGTGCCGGGGGTGCGTGCCTTCCACGATGAGCATGTGCAGTTCGGTGGTGCGGGTATCACAGTTGTCGAGCTAAAGTAGGAACTTCCACACATTAAAGTGGATGGATGTGGGAGTGGGGAGGAATCTTTGATCTTCAGATCTTGCTGTCACATCTATGTTGCGCCTTCGACCCGTTGTCGGAGGGGCTGGGGGACTTTCTTTATTTCTAAATAGACGGGCTGTTTGCAAGAAATGTCCGCCCACGCATGAACCGGATATCGGTCTGCGTGGGCGGACATTCCTCTGGATTTTTCAGGCGACAGGCCAGTCCCTCATATGATTTTATCGGAAGATCAAGATGGCGATGCTTGTAAGCACAGACGTGACGGACAGCCACGTGGAGATGTTGCGCACGGAATTGTCATTGTTGGTGGACTGTCCCATGCGCACCTTGTTGGGTTCTACATAGATTACATCGTTTTGCTGCAAGTTGTACACAGGCGAGTTGAAGAGGCTCTTGGAGCGCAGGTCTACGAAATAAGTCTTGCTCTCGTTGCCCTCCTGCCGGATCACCTTGACGGCATCGCGGCGTCCGGTTATGGTCAAGTCGCCCGCTTGTCCGATGGCCTCGAGGAGGGTCATGTTATCGCGTGGGATGAGCAAACGTCCGGGATTCGCCACTTCGCCAAGCACCGTCACGTACTGGTTATAAGCGGATACGGTGATGACGGCATCGTTGAGCAGGCCGTTTCGGAAGGCAGCCTGCAGCTTGCCGGCCGCTTCGGATCGGGTGAGCCCTCCGATCTTCACACGGCCTATGCCCAGCATGTCTATATTGCCGTTCTCATCGATGGTATAGCGCATATTGTCAGCATTGGTGGTACCCGATGAGGCGGCCTGCCCCGGAGAAATATTGTATCGTGCAGCCAATTCGGGGGTGGCCGCACTGGTCACAACCACTCCGACCTTGTCGCCCGGCATCAGCTTGAGGGTGGTGGTCGGTTGGGTGGGGATGTTCTCGTTGGCGTTCAGATCTTGCAAATAGACAACCTTTTCCCGCGTTTTGCACGATGCGAGTGTGAGAATTGCAATAAGGAGGAGGAAAAAATTCTTTCTCATTAATTATGTGAAGTTTGTTTTATGCGAAGATGGTGTTAAAGGAGACTATAGAAACATCAGTCTTGTCGGGTGAGTTCTGTAATAATAGAGGCGCAGCCTGTTTTATGCAAAGATAGTGCAAGCCGAATGCAATGAAGCCCGCTTCAATTGCTGAGGCGCAGCCTATCTTATGCAAAGATAGTGCAAGCCGAATGCAATGAAGCCCGCTTCAATTGCTGAGGC
>Cebus_capucinus_imitator_PRJNA485217_SSR118__coassemble_106_pt1 | contig 53192 bp, 38 predicted proteins | sample Cebus_capucinus_imitator_PRJNA485217_SSR118__metabat2_low_PE_012 | metagenome-assembled genome bin Cebus_capucinus_imitator_PRJNA485217_SSR118
CAGCCGCTTGCCCCCTTTCTTTGCCCATTCCGGACACCGTGGGATTATCTTACCAGAACCTTCTGACCGTTGATAATATAAATTCCGCCGGACAGGCCCTTCAAAGCCTGCTCCATTGTAGCTGCCTTACGTACCAGGTGCCCGTAAAGATTCCTGACCTCTACAGCCCCCTTGCCCGCAGCCACAATGGATTGCAGGCCGCTCTCCGTCTCACGGACGAACAGGGACACAGGCTGAAGGTTTCCCCGGTAGCACGCAAAGCGCGGACTCCCCGAATTGTACATGATGCACCAGTCTTCATACTTAACGCTCGCGATGGTAGCCGTACCGTCGGCATCCACCGTTATGTTCCATTGTGCTTCCGGTGCGCCGGCTGTCTTTGTAGAATTTAGCTTGTTGCCGTTCGAGTTCAGGGACAGGTAGCTCTCGTCCGCCTGACAATAAAGTGTCCATGCATTTGCGGACTTTCCCAGCGTCACGGTGTAAGGCTTGTCATCGGCATTAACCTCTGTCTCTACCGTCTGACCATTTCCCGCATCGATCTGCGCCCCGTTTCTTACGCCATTGCTGGCGCTCGCTCCCATGGCTACGTTGCTGCCAACGCATACGATCAGCGCCTCCTGCCCTGCGGCCAAGGCATCCTGCCCTGTCACCAGTCTATATACATAGGCGGAAGAGGAGCCTTGCTCGCGAAGCGTATAGGTGGCCTCCGCCGTCTCGCTCCGCTCATCGCCCAATGTAGCATAAGCGGACACGCTCGTACGCTCATTGACCGTAAGGCTTACTGGAGTGGGCTGCGCCTGCTCCGCACCGCCATTGACCACATAGTGGATGGTCGCACCGCTGGCCGCCGTGATGGAAACGACTGTTCCCGGGGTTACAGACCCTGATGCCGGTGAGAACTGAGGAGCGGCCAGCACCGAGGGCTGGGGGCCTTCACCTCCATAATTGTCTGGGTCGAAAGTGGCGGACATCTTGTCGCCCCATACATATTGTTCCAGTCCGGGAAAGTCGATGTACGGATTGCGGTTGCCCTGAATCTTGTAGACCGCATTGTTACGGGCAACCTCCTTTTCACTGACAGGGTCCTCAGCCGCCCATTTCAAGAGCAGGGTGACGGCCCATCCGGCATAAGCCGGGTATTTGTTTCCGGCCAGCATCGGAGATGACCAAGAGGCGATCTTGTCCTCATAAGCTGTGGCCATATAGAAATAGGTGCGGGCGAAATCTCCCTTGTACTCATCGTTGGGTTCGAACACCGTGCCGCTGTAGCCGGGCGTGGTGCTCGCACCCAACTTGCTGAAACCGTTCTTGGACTGGTAGATGTCCCCTTTGGTTTCCCCAAAAGGGTAGTTGCTCCGCTGGTTGTTGACATAGCCGTCCGTCGGATACAGATGGAACAGATCGGTATACATGGGATATTTGTCATCGAACCAGCTCTTCGGAAAAGAGTGCTCGCGGTTGTACACGTCACCTTCTCTTTTGTAGCTGCCCGCCTGATCCTTTCCGGGAACAAAATTCGTTGCATTGGAATACATGTCCCAGATTTTGCCGTCCGGGCGCACATCCGTTGTCTTGAAGTCCTCCCACAGCTGCTTGTAACTGCGCTGCTTGTGTGATGAAACGATTTGATAAAGGGCTGTCTTGAGCGAAGATCCGCTATAGCCCTTGGCCTTCTGATAATAGCTCGCAGGAGCCTGGGCCTGCATAGTAAAAGCCAGACACAACATGGCCCATAACAAGATGCCGTGCCGGTATGAAAAGTGTACCATAACAAAAAATAAGATATTCGTAAATGAAGCCTTCTGTTCCCGACCGCAACAGCCGGGGGGCACTGCCGGCATTGACGGACTTGTAGGGATGGCGCAAGGCTGCACTGTCAAGTCCGCAGGAATGGCAAGACTGCAACAAAAGGGTTGCAAAGATAGTGCAATATGAACGCAAAATCGCCCGGGCGACTTGTACATTTCTGTTAAGATGCTGCTTTTTTGCTTGCGGCACGACAGATGGCGCAAGCCAGAGGCCACAAACTGGCCCTATACTCCTCGCAAAGACTAACGGGATATCGCATACTTAGCCGAACAAGCGGCAAAAGGTGCAGAGACCGGGAGCGCAAACTCCGTACCCACAGGCAACGGCTCGTCCAGGCGCAGCGCAGATTCAAAATACAGACTTGAATTATATAATTTAAGTCTGTATTTATATAATTCAAGTCTTAATTTATAAAGTTCAAGACTGTATTTATATAAATCAAGTCTTGAAATTGAATATAAGATGGGGCAAGGGGAGACCACATGGCTGGTAGGGATGTCTGGTCCGCCGTTCCTGCAGCCTTCTATCCGTGCCAATGCAAACAGGCCGATCCTGTCTCCCGCCTGAAAATGGCAGAGGACTCACCAACAGGAGACCGCTCCCTTCCGCCACCTCCTGAAACAACAGGGGCGCACCGGCCTTCGGCGCGCCCCTGACTCAAATCGTTCGCGAAGCAAGAATCACGTCTTACTTCTTGGCTACAGTGACCGTGTACTCACTATCCGAAGTGGCAACCCTGACAATGTATACACCGGGTGCAAACTGCCCCATGTCTATCGTCTGAGGCTTGCCGGCAGACTGATGATCCGCATATGCCCTGGCCACGACACGGCCCGCGCTGTCATAAACGCGGTAGCTGACGCTGTAGGCTTCCCGGGCCAAAACCACATGAGCACGGTCCACAACAGGATTGGGATAGACACTGACATCCCTGCCGGACTCTACAGAACCTATTCCTGTGGCATCACTCACAGCAACCGGTATGGAGACGGAAGTTTCGCCACCGGCATTGTCAACCGCCTTCAGTGTAAGCTTCGTCTGCCCGACAGCCTTTCCGGTGATGATGAAGCCACCGCTGTTGGTCATGAGTTCAGCGAAACTGTTGCCGGGCATCGTGGCTGTGAAGGTCATGTAGTCACCGTCCGGATCGGTGAAAAGCGTCTCATAGGAGACGATGCCGGTATTCTGTCCTACATAGACCGTCATCTCGTCCTCACCTTTGTAAACAGGTGCGCGGTTGGTGAACTCCACATTGTACGGAACCGTGACACTTCGTGCGTTGCTGCGGGCATCCGTAGCCTTGACCACGAAACTGTGCAGGCCGGAAGTGCCGTAATCGGGCGCAAGCTCAACTTTCAGATTGAGCGCCTTGCCTGCCGGCACACTGACCACACCGTCCGCCACAGTAGCGGGAGTATTGTCGTTCAGCATGCACTCACCGACTGTGGCTATGCCACTTTCATCACTGACGGCCACCTTGAACGCATCATTCTCTGCATCGGCCACAGTCAGTGACACAACGGCTGTGTCTCCTTCAGACACACTGACTGTGCCTTCGGGTACTGTGACGGCCGGAGCCGCGTTCTTGTTCAATGTGATATGGTAATTGACTAACTTCTGCGTCGGGTCGTTGGACTTGATGACAAGCGTCGCCGTATTGTCCTTGTCGAAGTAGGTGCTGTTCGCATTGATGGCAAACTTTATTTCCTTCTTCGCACCAACTGCAACAGTGTCTTCGCGCACAGTGTCGAGGAGCTTGATCCAAGGATTGCCCGGCTCCTTCTCCACACAAGTCATGAAGTAACCCATAGATCCGTACTGCGTCTCCAGCTCCTTACCGAGGTCTATCCACCCATTTTCACGCAGCCAGGCCATATAGCGGCCCTCGCGCACGCGTTCGGATTTCTGCGCCAAAATGGCCGAGTGGGCATACCCGGCCGGGTACTTCAGCACAACGTAGAAAGTGTCATTGGGATTGATGTAGACCGGTCTGTCGAACTCGAGCATGCGCGGAACCCCGAAGTATGAGCCCTGAACAGGCTCCTCCTTCTCCACCCGCAACTTGCCGTGGCCGATGACCCGGTCAGAAGTCACATCGGAGCTGCCTATGACAGAAGCCTCGATATCGACATTCTCCAAGTCGCCAATCGTTCCGACAAAGTAAAGGTGCGTCAGGTTAAACCCTTGCTCCGGAGCAGTATAGCGCGTAGCCGCCAAGAAATTGTCATCCAGATTGCCGGATCCTGTACCGATCATCAGTGACGACGGGCTTGAAACGTTCAGAATGGGATAGTACAGCAAATTGCTCACATCCTCGTCCGGCACATCATAAATGAACCCGTCAAATTTCTCATTAGGCAGGATGGGCGCAGCGTGCCGGGTGACGAGTTCCCTGCGCAGAGAATCGGCCAGCGCCGGGGAGTACACATTCATGCCTCCGGGGGCAATGCCACCGCCTCCTTCTTCAGATACCTCGTCCACGCCATTGGGATCCAGACGCAGGGAGTAGGTCAGCTTGTACTTTCCGGTGTTAGACACCTCCAGCGCCGTAGTTCCGCTATAAGAATCTTCCACATTGTCTATGACTATTTCGGGCTTGTCGAAAGCCATGACAGGAGCTTCTGTAAGCTTCAGCTCAAAGGGAACGACCTTGGTGGGCTCATCAAGACCCTCTACCGTGAAAGTGACAGGCTCACTGACTGTCACGGGTTCACCCATGTCCATGTACTGGAGCTGGAACTTCACCGGCTCTTTTCCCACGATGATCTCCTGACCGTTCCAGGGGAAATAGCCCGACATGTACTGCCCCTCCAAGTCATCGTAGAACGAGGAATAGACGAGCAGCTGTGCCTGCAGATGGTAGTCGGCGTTGAACTCCACGTTGGTAATCTTGAAGGCGCGCGATCCCTTGTTGGCTACTTCAAAGTCGTACGTCAGCATGGGATAATTGACAAAATCGGCCACTGCCTCGCCACCAACCTTCGCAGGGAACACGGCATCCGGCTCGCCGGTGATGTTCATCCGGAGGGGAATCTTCACAACCGGCTGTGCAGGGATGTTCGTATTGACCGTAAGCTCCGAGCTGTAAGAGCCGGCAAGGCTGTCGGCCTTCAACTCAACGGGAACGGACAACTCGCTTCCCGGAGCAACCGTGAAACTCTTGACCGGATAGAACTCCACTGCATTTCCGGACTCTATATGCTGGTCCGCGAGACGCACGCCGCGTGTGCCCGTCTCATCCTGCATGCCGGCCAAGCCAAACAGGCCGATCATGAGGCCGTCATCGTTCAGCTTATATTGGAACTTATAATGTCCGTCCTTGTAAAGCAGGAGCTGGAAGTTCATGCCAATCATCATGGTATTTCCATAATTGATGAACGAAACGACCACATGATCGTCTTCTGCCTTATAATAGGTGCCGTCTTCTTCCGCCGTCCCCATGGAATGATTTCCCCAGAACGGAGCGATGATATTGGTGTAGAATGTCTCTGTGGTCGGGAAGGAAGAAGGCGGTTCCGGGAATTCCTTATAATCGGTATGCTCGGAGAATGACACGAAACCTGTGTCATAGATGTACATCTTCTTATACTTCTTGCCATAGAAGGGGAACTCAAACGGAAGATCTACCGTATAAAAATCGGTCTTGTCCAGGTAATAGGTCGCATCTTGATGCGCCACACCCTTATCCTTCGTGATGTCCACCCATTCGAAGGGAACGGCGCTGTAATCGGCCTTCGACTTATATACATAGTCGACAGACGAGCGGCCCGAAGCCGTCAGTTCTGTCAGATCCAACCAATTGGAATGCTCGATATTGAACTCCAGATCCTCATTGCCCGTATTGGCAATTTTGAGTTCCTTGCGGACATTCACACCATAGGGAGTAGTCTCCTCGATGCTGCTTGGGGTGACAGACCACTGGGGGACGCCAATGACCGTACCCTTCAGCGACAGAACCAAGGTCTGTCCGTCACCGAATGTGATGACCGCCTCGTCACTGACCGCACCCTCGGCTTCCGTAGGAAGCGTGAAAGCCAGGTCTCTTCCGGTCCCGGCTGCTATCGCAAACGGTTTCTTCAAGTTTTCGGCAACCTCAAACTTTCCATTCTTCACCGTAACGCTCTGCACGTCAAGTGCGGCGTTGCCCTTGTTGCTCAGCAGCACGCGCCGGACGGCATTCGATGTACGGAACACCTTGCCGAAATCGACCGTGTCGCTCTCAACTTCAGCTACGGGCTTCATGCCCTCCCCGCTGACATTCGCCTTAAGCACGATGTTGGTGCCTGGCTGCAAGGGATCGTTGGTGACAAGTGTCAGGGTGTTCGTCAACGGACCGGCATACATGTCATCGCCGGCCTTGGCCGTCACTGTGATTTCCTTGCTGTCGCCGATATTGATAACTCCGGAAGTGCTTGATATCTCACTAATCATAGACTTGGCCGGAGCGACAATCCGGATGGCCGACCCTGTATGGATAGACTGATAAAGCAGGTTATTGCCGTCATAGGCAAGATCCAGGTCTGTCACGACAAACGGATCTTCGCATTCTATGTCACTGACACCCACGAAAATGTTCTGGCCGCTGCCCCATACCTTGGTTGGGTCGTAGTCATCGTAGAACATCTCCACGCTGCCGTCGGCACTTAAGGACAAGCGGAAGCTTACAGGCGTGTACGCACCGTTCCCGTCCAAAGCCCCAGTCAGCACATTCTTGAACTTGACCGTGAATTTGCCATCTTGGCGTCCGTAAGAGATCTTACTGTCCGCCCCAAAGGAAAGCTTGCCGGAATTGGCAAAGGCAGACACATATCCGAATCCCTGCACGCAAGTGGCCTCGGGAACCAGACAACCGATATTGCTGTCCTTTGTCTGCATCATGACAGCGCCATGCGAAGACACATAGATCTTGTCATAATCCTTGCCATAGAACGGGAACTTGAAGCCGAGGTCTATAGCGGAAGACTGCCATTTGTAACTATTGAACTGGTCGGTTATGTCGACCTCGTTGTTCAAGTCGGTATCAGCATCATACACGAAAGTGGTGTCGCCGTCCAGATTGGATTCGTAGGTGTAACCGAATCGATGGGTGAAACCTGCATAGTCAACGGCCTCATCGCTAAATTTCGGAAATACATACTGCAACGGGTATTCGCCCTCATTCTTGATGGTAAACTTACGGGTCACAGCCTCTCCGGCAACCTTGAGATCGCCAAAATCAATATTCACAGGGTCTACGCTAACCTTGGCCGGCATAGACGATATGCCACGCACGATGAAGCTGTACACTGTACCGTCATCGCTTCTCAACGTGATGGTTCCACTCTGACTGCCACTCTTCGTAGGCTTGAAGGTCACGTCAAGCTTGCCGGCGGACCGGGCAGAGAAATTGTTGACAGACGTGGGAACAACGAACTGATCTGAAGAACTCTGGATATCGTCCCCTTGGATTACGGAATATTTCCCTCCAAACACGCCATAGCCTTCATTGACTATCTCTACGGACAGGGTTTTCTCCTCGCCCACGAGCAGGTCTCCGAAATCCACCATTTTGGCACTGACCAACTTGGGAGAGTTCCCCTTGACCTTCATCGTCACCTTCATCTTCTTCTTAGAGTCGGAAGATTCGTTCGTGTTCAGATAAAGATTGTAGGTATATGTGCCGTTGACCATCTTTTGGCCATCGTTTTTCAACGTGACCGTCTGGCTCTCACCGGGACGGACTTCGCCGCTCGCCGGCTGGGGGTCGAGCACGGTGCTCCAGTCGGGATTCTGGCTGACAGCTGTAATGGCCCATGTGAGAGAATCGGCATATGCCGCCAGATTGCCGTCACGAAGCACCTCGCTCAGCTGAGTCCAAGTTTTGCCGTTGTCGCTGCTGTAGAAGCTGTACGATTTGACATCCTTTCCCTGAACCATGCGTCCGGCGCCAAGGGGGTTCTCCTGCCCTGACGGGAACTTGGCAACAATCCAGAACGACGAGCCGGCATCGAAGTGTATCTGCTCGTCCACCGCCATGTTCCAATTGTTGAAAAATGAGGTGCTCAGAGTCTGAAGCAACGACGCTTTCGTGATGGAAGACGCTCCATCGTATATCTCCACCTTGGCGTCGCTCCCATAAATACCTCCGACATTGATGTGCGTAAGGTTGAAGCCATTGGGGTAAGTGGCAGGATCTACGTAGAAATACTGCGCCTGTGCGTTAGGCAAAGACAAATCCCCCTCGCCTACATAGGCGGCGATGCTTCTTGAATACGTGAAGTTTACCGGATAATCGTCCGCCTGATAGTCAGCGCTTACTACAGGATGCTCGTCTAAAGACTTCGCCACGACGCTCTTGCTGGCGGGAACAATCCTGCCCGGACTCACAGGGGTCGAAGCAGACTGGGAAATACTCGGAACCTTGGCCGTTGCCGCAGACATAGAATACTTCAACAATCCTTCTCCTGTGTTGTTGATGGTAAACTGATCCTGTCCTACCAACGAAGCGGAGGCGTCGACATCAAGCGTCAGACTGGTCTTGTCTATATCCACCTCCGGACCTGCGTTGGTCGTTGCGGACTTCACCTCGGACAGCGCGGAAGCGTTGCCATAACGGTTGACCGCCTTAATGGCCACATAGTAGGCCGTGAGCGGAGACAAGCCATCGATCTCATACTTCATCTTGTCGCCCGACGCGTAGAATTTGGTGTCTATCGTGACGGACTTCAATTTACTCAGGTCGCTGCCTGACGTAAAAGCATTCGTGCTATAGTAAAGAATATGATGGTCTACCGACTTCTCCTCGGCCTCGGGAATAGTCCATTCCACCAGAATATTGTCCTGCGAGGGTGTCAGCGCCAGGTCCGACACGGAGGCAGGAGCCGCGCCACTGCCCACCTGCAAAGCTTTGTAGGCATCAATGTACCCACTGCCGAATTTACCCTCAGCACTGGGATTGGCTGTATAGAAATCGTTCACGGACGAAACGAGCTGACTGCGCAGGTTCTCGTTGGTAAAGTCGCTGCTGCCATACTTTGACAGGACAAGCGCCGCGATGCCCGACACATGCGGACAGGCCATGGACGTGCCCTCATTGTACCCATAGGTGCTGTTGGGCAAGGTACTGAGCACACCGTACTTCTCGCCAAAGTCCATATTGCCGCCGGGAGCTGTCACATCTACCCAATCGCCATAAGTCGAATAGGAAGCGGGAGTAAGCATGGCTGTCATGGCCCCTACGGACAACACCTTGTCATAGCAGGCGGGCCAGTAATTCCCTTCGGTTCCGGTATTTCCGTTGGCGAAAATGCACAGACCGCCTCTCATCTTCTCGCCCCCACCGTTCGCGGTGAAGTAATCGATGCCGTCTATCGTAGACTGCTCCACATAATCCGGAGAACTCCAGCCCCAAGAGCACTGGGCGATGCTGGCTCCCATATCCGCAGCGTAAGTAAGCGCCGCAAGATTATTGGCAGAAAGATTGGAGCGCGTGTCAAACACTTGGCAGACGACCATCTTGACACCGCCGTTTCCGCTGCCGCCGGCCACACCGGCCACGCCAATGCCGTTATTGTTGACTGCACCGACCGTTCCCGCCACATGCGTGCCGTGGCTGTGAGCGTTGATGTCCGATGACATGGTTACGAAATTGTAACCATAGACATCATCGACATATCCATTGCCGTCATCATCCACGCCCGGCTGCCCGTTGAGTTCTTTTTCGTTCACCCAGGCATTGGCCTTCAAGTCGGGATGGTCCGTCTGGAAACCGCCGTCGATAATGGCCACAATGACATCGCTCTTTCCCGTCTCTATATCCCATGCCTTCCAGACATTGGCATCAGCACCGGCCACGCTCCCGGCCAGAGAGCCGTCATTGTGGTAATGCCATTGGGACGAAAGCAAGGGGTCATTGAACGGTAATGCCGCCATGGCCGAAGCCTTTGCCATCACTTCCGGCGATATGGGACGGAAGCTGTTGCCGCCTATCGCCTGAATCGGACGGACGTTCTCAACACTTTGAATGCCGGGAACGCTCTTGTACAAGTTGCGGGCTTGAAGCGGAGTGATTCCTGTCTCCTCGAACCGAACCTCATACCAAAGATCCAAGCCATAAGCCTTGTGTCTGGCTTCAAACTTCGGCGAATAGGGCACAAGACGCGTCATACTGACTGCTCTCACTTTGGCATTCACACGGTCAAACTGTGTAACGCCTGTGGTCACAATCCCGTTGCTCATCGGAATGGCACCTTGCGCGATGCGTGACGCAACTTCACGTTGAAGCTTCACACGCACTACGCCCGGCTCAAAATCCGAAGACGCGACCTGTGCCTGCAGCTGCACGCCACCCGTCCATGAGAGCAACGACAGCACAAGCAAAAGTAGAGATTTTCGCATAATGCTAATTTATAAATGAATAAATATTTGAGCTAAGAATAGCCCATCTGAATGAACGCTTATATACATAAAGGCTACGGAAAAGCCTTCATACACCCAATCCCTCCTTCAAAGAATTTATACAGCTGATGCAAAAGTAACGATTATTATCGTAGCGGCAACAAAAATAAATAAGTTATCCCTAATTTTAATCGACCTGACTCCTGAGGCGGATAGGATAGAGCATGGATTCATGGAGGAGCGCACACCTTAGAACCCATAATGCACATGGAATAGACATTGCACGCCATACATAAATATACGATCCCATGAAGGTGATATGCATACCCCTAAAAGAAGCCAGCGACCGCCGAGCACAAGGTTTCCCCGGCACAGTAACAGCCACACAATCAGAGGCATGCCCCACAGCCAAGCGACAGCTTATATGTCACGGCCTTTAATGACAGTTTCTTCGTATCTTCGCAACGGCATCGCATGTTGCCCGCAAACCATTTAAACAAAAATATATGATCAAAGTATTTGTAATGCGAAGCTGCCCGGATTGCGCACGGGTAGAAAAAGAGATTGCGCAGGATCCGCGTTTTGAACTGATAGACATAGGGCAGGACGTAAAAAACCTCAAACAGTTTCTGGCTCTGCGCGACAGCAACCCGATCTTTTCCCCCATCAAGGAGCGGGGGGCAGTCGGCATTCCCTGTTTCATGAAAGAAGACGGAACTGTCACATTCTCCCCCAGCGATTTCCACCTGTCTGCCCCCCAGGAGGAAACCTCCTGCAGACTGGACGGCAAGGGTTGCTAAAGTTTGGGCATGTTTCTCCTGCATCATACACCTATATATAAGTGGCATGCCGCTTCCGTTGGACAGCAACCAACAGCGGGAGAAGGCTTCAATGCCATAGATCAGCCTACGCCATCCTTGTTTATGAAAGAGCTACAAGTCGTTGCGGCAGTGGTAACTGACGGCCACGAAATACTGTGCGTGCAGAAAGGGGCGACCCCATATGCCTACACCTCCTATAAATATGAATTTCCGGGAGGCAAAATCGAGAAGGGCGAAACGCCGCAGCAGGCATTGAAACGCGAAATGCGGGAAGAGCTTGACTGCGAAGTGACAGTCGGCCCGCTATTGGTTTCCGTCAAGCATAGCTACCCCGACTTCGCCATCACCTTACACGTCTACCTCTGCCGTACTACCGGCAGGCAGTTATCCTTGAAGGAACACGTGGCCTGCCAGTGGCTGTCCTGTGGAAGACTGCGCACATTAGATTGGGCTGAGGCCGATCTCAAAGTGGTACAATCTCTCCTTGAAATGGACAAGCCCCCGTGTCCCACTCAGGCCGAATAGCATCCGTCGTATCTTTCATTTTACCCGACATTTCCCTCTTTCTCTAACGAAATGCGTCCCTTGCGAGACCTGTTCGGAACACTTTGCCGAACCGGAACTCACAAAGGGCGCATTTTGTATACACGAAGTTCCAAATCGAATCCTTTTATACAGGAAAATATAAGTGGAATTTATTGCAGGCTATTCAAAGCCTCACTATATTTGCGGCCATACCTATTCACAAAACCTTAACATTCAGGGAGGGGCAACGCACCGCCATACACCATGAAAAGTTTCTCTCTCACTGACATACCCACAGACACCCTTTTCATATGAAAATGAAAGTTGCACAGGCCGGAACGCTCGAATCGGGCGACATCTTGATAAGGATCTCCCCCTCTCCCTCTACGGGATTGACCATCAACCTCGACAGCAGTGTCGCGCATCAGTTCGGCCGACAAATCAAGGCTGTCATCCAAGACACGTTGAACAGTCTCGACATAGACAGTGCGATAGTGGACGCTACAGACAAGGGGGCATTGGACTGCACCATACGTGCGCGCGTCACTGCTGCCGCTGTCCGCGCAACGGGAAGGGATGTCTGGAAAGATGCCTAAGACTCCCCTTATTCTACTATCTGACAACATCTACATACCCCCTACCATGAAAAGGCTTAGAAGAACCATGATGTTCGTACCCGGGAACAATCCCGGCATGATGGCCGACGCACATATTTACGGCCCGGACTCGATCATGCTCGATTTGGAAGATTCCGTCAGCTTAACGGAGAAGGACACCGCCCGCCTCCTCGTTTACCATGCCCTGAAGAGCGTGGACTACGGAAACACAGAGATGGTCGTACGCATCAACCCGCTCAACACTCCCTACGGCAAGAAAGACATCGAGGCCATGGTAAAAGCCGGCGCCCACATACTGCGCATGCCCAAAACGGAAAGTGCCGAAGAGGTCCAGGAAGTAGAACAGGCCATCGAAGCGGTGGAGAAGGACTTGGGATGCGTAGGCCGCACCCAAATCATGGCGGCAATAGAGAGCGCACTGGGCGTGGTGAACGCCTATGCCATAGCCACCGCGTCTCCGCGCATGATGGGAATAGCCCTCGGAGCGGAAGACTACTGCGCCAATCTGAAGACGCAGCGCTCCGCCGAGGGAGATGAGCTGAGACTGGCCCGCGAAACCATAGTCGTGGCCGCCCGTGCCGCCGGCATCGATGCGCTTGACACCGTTTACTCCAATCTCAACGACATGGAAACCTTCAGACGGGAGGTGGAATATATCAAGACCCTTGGCTTTGACGGAAAGTCCATCATCAATCCCCGGCAGATCGAAGTGGTCAATGAAGTGTTCGCACCCACTGAAAGGGAGATAGAGAAGGCACGCATCATCATAGCCGCCATCAAGGAAGCCGAACGGAAGGGAAGCGGGGTCATCTCGGTCAATGGCAGGATGATAGACAAACCAGTCGTGACACGAGCCAAGCGAACCATAGACTTGGCCATAGCATCAGGTATTCTTAAAGAGGAGGAAGCAGGATGAAAATGATAAGAAACACACGCCAGCATCTCATAGAGGCCGAAGCCGCCTACCTGGGGAAAGAGGCATACAACCACCCTCACCCCGCCAAGAACACAACGGGAAGGAGGATGCTGCAGGCAGAAAGTCCCAAACTCGCCACCTTGGAAGAGGCCATCAGACGGTCGGGACTGCGCAACGGCATGACCATCTCGTTTCACCACCACTTCCGCGGAGGGGACAAAGTGGTGAATATGGTGGTTGACAAGCTTGCCCAAATGGGCTACAAGGACTTGCAGCTGGCGGCATCGAGCCTGCAGGACGTGCACGAGCCGCTGATCAAGCACATCCAAGACGGTGTGATAACCCGCATATCCACTTCCGGCCTACGAGGCAAACTGGCTGCGGCCATCTCTCACGGCCTCATGGCCCACCCCGTCATATTCCGAAGCCACGGAGGCCGGGGCAGCGCCATCGCCAACGGAGACCTGCACATCGACGTGGCCTTCATAGGCGCGTCCTCGTCAGACCCGCTGGGCAATGCCTGTGGCTACTCGCGCTCCGAAAACGCCCGATCCATCTGCGGCTCTTTAGGATACGCACTGCCAGACGCACGGTACGCTGACAAGGTGGTGGTCATCACCGATGACCTCGTTCCCTTCCCCAATACGCCACGTTCCATTTCCGAACATGACGTGGACTTCGTAGTGCAGGCCGAGTCCGTAGGTGACTCGTCCAAGATCGCCTCGGGAGCCATCCGCGACACCAAGAACCCACGCGACATCCTCCTGGCTCAACAGGCGGCAAAGGTCATCATCAACAGCGGCTATTTCAAAGACGGGTTCTCCATACAGACGGGTTCGGGCGGCGCCTCACTCGCCGCAGTCAAGTTCATCCGTGAAAGCATGATCAGTCAGGGCATAAAGGCATCGTTCGCCTTAGGTGGCATCACCGCCCACATGGTCAAGATGCACCAAGAAGGACTGATAGACCGGCTGATCGATGTACAGTCTTTCGACAAAGTGGCGGCGGAATCGCTTCGCGATGACCCCATGCATCAAGAAGTATCGGCCAATGAATACGCCTCCGCCGACGAACCCGGATCTGCCGTACATTACCTCGACATCGTCATCCTGTCCGCTCTTGAGGCAGACATCCATTTCAACGTGAACGTTCTGGTCGGAAGCGACGGCATCATACGGGGAGCCATCGGCGGACACCCCGATACGGCGGAAGACTCCGCCCTCTCCATCATCGTATGTCCCTTGCTGCGCGGACGCATCCCCTGCATTGTCAATGAGGTGACGACCCTTGTCACCCCGGGCCAGTCCGTTGACGTCATCGTGACGGAATATGGCATAGCCGTCAACCCATCGCGCCCGGAACTGGCGCAGAAGCTGCTGGCCGCAGGCCTGCACGTAGTGGATATAGCCTGGCTGCGCGACAAGGCGCTGCAGGTCATCGGGACACCGGCTCCCCTGCCTTTCGGCGAAAAGGTGGTAGGTGTTGTGATGAACCGCAATGGGCAGGTGCAGGACGTGATACTCAATATGAAGGAATAAAAGGAAAGGCGATTTCTATGACCGAGGGGGGGATAACGCTGGACGAACTGCTCCGAAGCCGTGACGAACGGCAAAGACTACAGCGGCAACTGCTGGCGGAGTACCCGGGACTGACACTTCTGGTGGCTACGGTCATCATGCCGGGAGTCGTCAAGCGCACCCGCTGCACCCAAATTGCGGCCCGGGCCATAGAAGAGGAAATGAAGAGAGCTTTTTCCAAGCATATCACCCTGCATTTTCACCATGACTATCCTACCGGTTATGAGGGATGGTATCTGGTGGCGGTTTCTCCAGACTGCGCCAAGCGCACAGCATGCCGAATAGAGGACGGACATCCCTTGGGCCGCATGTTCGACATTGACGTGATCGGTTCCACGGGAATCCCCATCAGCCGCGTAAGCATCGGGCTAAACGAAAGGAAATGCCTGCTCTGCGACCATGAAGCCAGGTATTGCATGCGTCAGCGTACGCATTCACTCCAAGAATTGCAGGATTGTATCCAATCACTCGTAGACCATTATGTACGGTGAATATGACATACGCGAAGTCTGCCAGTCTGTCGGCCGCCTGCGCAGGGAAGCGGAACAGCTGCTCGCCGGCAACGGGCTTCAACCCCATCTGCCGGCATTCTATCTGGGGGCATACGACAGTTCGGACAGACTGGTAGCGGGCGGCGGTCTGGAGGGAAATGTCATCAAATGCCTCGCCATCAACTGTGATCGGCGTGGCGAGGCTTTGGCCAACCGCATTGTCAGCCGCCTGCTGGAAAGAGCCGGTCTGGACGGCCACGACAATGTGTTCGTCTTCACCAAGCCCGCCTACACAGAGCAGTTGGAGTCCCTATCCTTTCACCTCATCGGCCAGTCTTCCGAAGCGGTATTGCTGGAGAGCAACCCAAGGGGAATAGCCGCATACCGGGATGAGCTGAAAGCCTTGCGCCGCAACGGACGCTGCGGAGTGGCGGTCATGAACTGCAACCCCATGACTCAAGGACACCTGTACTTGATCAGGCAGGCTATCCAAAAGGTGGACACCCTCTTTATCATCCCGCTCAATTCCGACCATCAAGAATTTTCCTACGCCGAACGCCGCGCCATCCTGCAAGAAGAACTAAAGGGCATTCCCCAAGCCGTCTTATGCCCGGGCAGCGACTACCTTGTATCCCCCGCATCCTTTCCCACCTATTTTATCAAAGAAGCCTCCCGCCGCGCCGACGCCCAGATAGCCTTGGACTGTGACATCTTCAACCGTCACATAGCCCCCTCACTGCAAGTGTGCTGCCGCTTCGTGGGAAGCGAACCGCAAGATGCCGCCACCGCCCGTTACAATGAGCTGATGAGGAAGGAGTTACAGGCAGACACCATCGTGACGGAACGGCTTGCCACCAACGGACAGCCCATATCTGCCTCGACCTTGCGGCGGGCGCTACACGCCAGGCACGTGGCCCCTTCACTCCCGCTTGCCGCGCCAGCGGCTGTGCCCTATGTATTGGCCCATGCAGCAGTCCAAGCTCTTCACGATGAGTTGTACCTGTCGCCCAAACCCGGACTCGTACAGCCCGATGACTGCGGATCGCACAGCGACATGGATCTTTCCGTCATGCAACGGGGCATCCAGGCCATACAGCCCTACCTGGTACAGATTGCCCTGAGCGGATTTGCTGACAAGATGCCCTCCATCTCTTCCCTGCAATCCATCGGCTTGGAAGCTGAAGCGGCCATGCTCCAGACCACCAACGGAGTCAACACACACAAAGGGGCGCTCTTCGCCCTGGGCGTCACGCTGGCCGTTGCCTCACACTGCTACCAAACGGGCCACACCGTCTGTCCCCAGCGCCTGAGCGGCCTCATCGCCGAAACCGCATGCCAACTGTCACCGGCCACCGGAACGCACGGACATGCGGTGAGGACGGAGCATCATGTGGCCGGCGCACTCGACATGGCGCAAAGCGGCTATGCCCCTCTCTTTGGGCAGTGGCTCCCCTACTACCGTTCACTAAGGGAAGAAGACCCACTACGCCGCCACAAGCTTCTGCTCAAAATCATGTGCGGCCTTGACGACACCAACATTTACCACCGGGGAGGGCCGCAGGCCGCACACTGGATGCAGTCGCTCGCCCGGAAAACACTGCCGGAAATCTCCACGGACAAACTACGCGAAATGAACGCACAGCTGAAGGCACGCCACCTGTCACCGGGAGGCAGTGCCGACATGCTGGCCTTAACTCTGTTCATTCATAGCATAACATCTTCATAACCTAAATCTGAGTGTCACATGGTAGAACTAATCGAAAAAGGAGTATATCTGCTGCACGGACAAGAGTGGACGACCGAAAATGCCGGAAAACCTTCTCCCGATGAGGCCCGCGAGAACACCATCACCTACCAGATCCTGCGCAAGCATGAAAGGGCCGGAGCTTCCAAGGGGAAAATGCGCATCAAGTTTGACGCCATGATGAGCCACGACATCACCTACGTGGGCATCATCCAAACAGCCCGGGCGAGCGGACTGAAGAAGTTCGACCTGCCCTACGCCATGACCAACTGCCACAATTCCCTCTGTGCCGTAGGAGGCACCATCAACGAGGACGACCATGTATTCGGCCTCTCCGCCGCCCAAAAATACGGCGGCATCTACGTCCCCGCCAACCTGGCCGTCATACACCAATATGCACGGGAGGCCATGACCGAATGCGGAAACATGATTCTGGGCTCTGATTCACACACGCGCTACGGCTCACTCGGGAACATGGGCGTAGGCGAAGGCGGCGGCGAACTGGTGAAGCAACTGCTGGGAAACACATGGGACATCAATGCCCCCGAAGTGGTGCTCGTCTGGCTGGAAGGCAAGCCCCGCAAGGGCATCGGCCCGCACGACGTGGCGATCTCGCTGGTCAAGGCCGTCTTTGACAACGGCTTCGTCAAGAACAAGATACTCGAATTTGCCGGCCCCGGCGTGGCGAACCTGCCCATCGACTTCCGCAACGGCATCGACATCATGACCACAGAAACCACCTGTCTCAGTTCCATCTGGGTGACGGACGATGAAGTCAAACGGCACTACGAGCTGCACAAGCGTCCGCAAGGCTACAGGCAGCTACAGCCGGGTGACATAGCCTATTACGATGGTCTCATCCGTATCGACCTGTCGAAGCAGGAAAGCATGATAGCCCTGCCTTTCCATCCTTCCCATGCCTATACCATACACGAGTTACAGGCCGACCCCGAAAGAATTTTGCGTGAGGTGGAGGCCGATGCGAAGAAGCGCTTCGGCGCTCAGGTTCATGTAGACCTTGTCGGGAAAATCCACCACGGCAAAGTCGTGGCAGACCAAGGCATCATTGCCGGCTGCTCCGGCGGCACGTATGACAATCTGTCGGAGGCCGCAGCCATCCTGCGCGGTCGCTCTACGGGCAACGGCTACTTCTCCCTGTCCGCCTACCCGCAGTCCGTTCCCGTCTACATGGCCGCCACGCGCAGCCACATCGCCGAAGAGCTGCTCGATGCGGGAACCATCCTCAAGCCGGCCTTCTGCGGCCCCTGTTTCGGTGCGGGCGATGTGCCGGCCAACAATGGACTGTCCATACGCCACACCACACGCAACTTCCCCAACCGTGAAGGCTCCAAACCCGGACAGGGCCAGTTGTCGCTCGTCGCCCTGATGGACGCACGCTCCATCGCCGCTACAGCGGCCAACGGTGGGGTCATCACAGCTGCCACGGACATGGACTACACGGACGACCACGCTCCCTACAGCTTCGATGCCCGCATCTACGAGAAACGGGTTTACAACGGATTCGGGCATGAGCGTCTGCAAACACCTCTGCGCTACGGTCCCAATATCAAGGACTGGCCGACCATGTACCCACTGCAAAAGAACATGTTGCTCGAACTGGCTGCCGTCATACACGATGATGTGACGACCACCGATGAGCTTATCCCGTCCGGCGAAACATCCAGCTACCGCTCCAATCCGCTGAAACTCTCGGAGTTCGCCCTGTCGCGCCGTGTACCTGAATACGTAGGCAACAGCAAACGGATACAGGCCGAAGACCTGGCACGGCGCAAGGGCGAAAGTCCCGACTGGCTGAAGCAGATGCTGGAACAGGTAGGTGCGTTTGAGAAAGACACATCGCTGGGTTCGTGTGTCTTTGCCAAACGACCGGGCGACGGCTCTGCACGCGAGCAGGCCGCATCCTGTCAGAAGGTGCTGGGCGGCGATGCCAACATCTGCTACGAATACGCCACCAAGCGCTACCGCTCCAACTGCATCAACTGGGGCATCGTGCCTTTCACCATCAGCAAAGAGACCGATTTCCCCTACCATACAGGCGACCACATCTTCATCCCCAACCTGCGGGAAGCCATCCTCGCAGGACGTGAAGAGACGGAGGCCGTCGTGATCAGCCCCCAAGGCACCACCCCCATCACGCTCCACTTCGCCAACCTCACCCCGACAGAAAGGGAGATACTTGCCGATGGTTGCCTGATGAACTACTATGCCAAGAGACAGGGGCAAGGCTGACGCAAAGACGGCAAGCCTGCTTGGACAGCCCTGCAGGGCCGAGCCCCGTCTTCGACAAAGAACCTATAACTTAAAAATACCACTATGAAAAAAATCCAGATGACCACTCCGCTGGTGGAGATGGACGGTGACGAAATGACCCGCATCCTTTGGAAAATGATCAAGGAGGAGCTGATCACGCCCTATGTGGATCTCCATACCGAATACTACGACTTGGGGCTTCCTGAACGCGACAAGACCCACGACCGCATCACGGCTGAAGCCGCAATGGCCACCCGGAAGTACGGAGTAGCCGTCAAGTGCGCCACCATCACCCCCAACGCCCAGCGCATGACGGAATACAAGCTGCACGAGATGTGGAAAAGCCCCAACGGCACCATACGCTCCCTGCTCGACGGCACGGTTTTCCGCGCTCCCATCACCATACCCTCCATCAAACCCGCCGTCCGCTCCTGGAAGAAACCCATCACCATCGCCCGCCACGCCTATGGCGATGTGTACAAGAATGTGGAGATACGGGTCACCGAGCCGGGAACGGCCCGTCTGGTATTTGAAGGCGCCGATGGCCGGAACGAGACGCAAGTCATACACGAATTCAAGGGGGCGGGCATCATCCAGGGCATCCATAACACCGACAAGTCCATCCGCTCTTTCGCACACGCATGCTTCAAGTACGCCATAGCAACCCGTCAGGACGTGTGGTTCTCTACCAAAGACACCATCTCCAAGAAATATGACGCTGACTTCCGCGAAATATTCGAGGATGTATTTGAGAGTGACTACCAGACCACCTTCAAGGAGATGGGACTCACCTACTTCTACACACTCATCGATGATGCGGTAGCCCGTGTCATGCGCAGTGAGGGAGGATTCATCTGGGCCTGCAAGAACTATGACGGCGATGTGATGAGCGACATGGTAAGTACGGCCTTCGGATCGCTGGCCATGATGACATCTGTCCTCGTCAGCCCGGACGGATGCTTCGAATATGAGGCCGCACACGGCACGGTGACGCGCCACTACTACAAATACCTGCAAGGGGAGGAAACCTCCACCAATCCCATGGCCACCATCTTCGCCTGGAGCGGCGCCCTGCGCAAGCGCGGTGAGAAGGATGAACTGCCCGAACTCATGCACTATGCCGACCAACTCGAAAACGCCTGCTTCGACACCCTGGCGGAAGGAACGGTAACAAAAGACCTCGTAGGGTTGATGGAGGGTGTGTTGCCCCATCCCGTCAACTCCGCCGACTTCCTAAAGGCCATACGCAGGCATCTCGACATCCGCATGCGGGAATAAGAGGAATACAAGCGCACAGCACCACAGAAAACGTGGCCGTAAGGACCCTTCATAAGGGTTTCTTACGGCCACGTCCTCGTTTACGAACGTTCAAAACTACATGCACCTACGAAGCGCCACAGCGACTGTTATCCAATTCTTTTCCTCCATCTTCCAAAGACAACTACCGCATGCTGTAGTCCTCCGGATAGAGACTGACGGTGGCCACAGGCTTCCCGTTCTTGTCATCGTAAACAAAAACAAACGTGTAGCTCGCATCCATGCACCGGCGAACCAGCTCAACGCTTTGAGAGTCCTGCCGCAAATTCGCGATCAGTAAGGGCTTCAGCTGTTCGCGGAATTTCCGGACCTGTTCCTCGGTCAGGTCATCGCGGTTCATCCCGAGCACCTGGTAATGGTACTCCAGACGCACCTCGTCCTGGCCGCCACAGTTTATCGACATGAACTGCACACCCTCCACCACCTGCGGATGTGCAGCCAGCATGCGGTTGACCCCCTCACAATATGCCTCTACTTCCTCACGCATGCTCGCGTAGTGTGTCTCGGTGCGCTTGTGCCGCTTCCAAGTGATCGAACGCCAGATCTGCGGAAGCCTGGACACCGTTCCCACCTTATAGGCGCCCACCGCCAGCAAAGAGCATCCGCCCTCGTTAAAGGCATACGCCGCCCCATTGGCCGGCACGCCCGCAACGGTCGTGGTAAAATTAACCATGCTCGCCGGCTTGCCCATGAAGGTGGATGGCACGATATCGCCAAATGTCGCATACTGGAAGAGCGCGTTGTTAGCCTTCAGCTCTATCTGCTGCTACAGCATGTAAGTGGGATCCTGCATCTGTTCCTGTCCGATGACCATCCCCATGTTGAAAATACCCGCTCCTTCGATGGAGAAACTGAGCAGTTCCATCTTCAGGTCCGGCAGTTCACGGTTCTCCACCTGCCATCCGTCCGGCACCTTCATCTTCAAATAACTGTTCTCCACAACCTGTTGCCCCCACAGCAACAGGGGCAACGCAAACAGCCACAACAACAACGTCTTCTTCATCCGATCATATGATTAATTGGTTAGACAAATACCGAAACAGAAAAACACAGCCTGTCTTATACAAAGACAGTGCAAACCGAGTGCAATAAGCCGAGCTTGCTCGAACTAATTGCCGAGGTGCAGCCTGTCTTATACAAAGACAGTGCAAACCGAGAACAATAAATCGAGCTTGCTCGAACTAATTGCCGAGGTGCAGCCTGGCCTATACAAAGATAATGCATTCCCCGGAAAGTATGTGAATGCAGCTTCAAATATCTTAATCCAAACAAATAATCAACCGCCGACAAGGTTTTATGACCATACCCAGAAACCCGCGCCGCGCAATCACCGGCCCGGACTCCCCAAGTCCCGTCTTTCGTTCAAATTCAAGTCTTGAATTATATAAATACAGACTTGAAATATATAAATGCAGTCTTGAATTATATAATTCAAGACTGTATTTTAAACCGAGGCCGGAGGTTGGGGAGCTGGAGCCGGTTCCGGTGCTGCCACACCGGCGGAACGGCATCCCTCCCAAGGATGGCCGGACGACCGGTCAGCGCAGAAACTTCGGGGACAGCCCCTTGCCCCCAATCACCCGTTTTTACTTATATGCATCAGGATAGAAACTGTCCCAGTTTACGATGTCTGTCGTGTTTTCTATCTTCAGGGAAGAGTATTTCCAGTTCTCCCCCATCCGGACAATGACACCGCCTTTGAGATTCAGCTCCTGATTCTTTTCATCGTTCATATACTCAATCAGAGCGTTATGCTTGTTTACCGCCTCCGGATCACTGTTTGCACTCTTGGTATCGAACAGAAACACTTGCCCGTTCTTCATTCGCACCACAAAATCTACATAGAAGAGGGCCTTGTCGCCTTGACTATTGGTGTACCCCACGGCATAATGCTGCTTGCCTGCATCGCCGTTCTTGTACCACCAGTCAATGTAGTCCGCATTGTCTTCGAGGAAAGCCGTGAACTCCCGCTCGGGGTTTGAAACGCCGTTCAGCTGTATGAAAGGCATCAGGGCGTGGTTTTTCACATCGTTCTCTACATGGTTCGTGTCCTCCTTGTATAGGCGATCGGCGGGCACTTCCCAGTGGTAAGCAACAAATCCCTTGGCCTTATAGTTCTTCATGCGCTGTTGCAGGATGAGGGCATATCGTTTGAGGGCGCGCTGAATGACATCCTCAAACTTCGGCCGGTTGGCATGATAGAGAATCACCTTGACGGCATCGCTCTCGAACAGCTCAAAGAGTTCCTCCATCGCCTCTTTCAGGTCAACGGCCAGCGTGCGGATACTCACCTTCTCATAGCTGCCGCCCAGCATCTTGGCGCAGAAAGCCATAAACGCAGCGTCCAGCTCCTGCATGGTGCGCACATACTTCATCTTGTTTTCGACCAGGGTGCGCCCCACTTCACCCGTGATGTTCAGGTCTTCCACAATGTCGATGCTGATGCTCTGTACTTTGAAGGAAATCTTGTCCCGGACAGCCTCGCGGTTCTTGAATGTCTGGCTTTGGTTGCCCTCCTTATCTGCTTCCGGGTCATCATCCCCTTCCAACTGTGACAGCGTAAAGAGCGAAGGCCGCATGTGCTGAAGCTGCCATGTTTCAGTGAGCGTATCTATCAGCACTTTCTTGAAATCAGATCCCAGACGGTTACGCTCGGCCGAAGTACGCTCATTATAATAAGACAGCAGACATACGTTAGTCAGCCCGTCACGCCTTACGGCATGGAGTGCCGTCATGTAGTCCATGTCGTCCTTGACAATCTCAATGATATCCTTGCTCAGGTTGGTATAGACATAGCCACGGTTCAAGCGGTCGTCCTGATAGAAATGCTGTTCCGGCATACGCAGAATACGGCCTACGGTCTGCGCCGAGAAAGTGAAGCTCTCTATCTTACGGAAGATGAGCAGCACGGCCGCGCGCGGACAGTCCCATCCCAGGGCGATCGCCTGCTTGAAGAGCAATACTTCGGTCAGGTCGTCGGGATTGGCTATATTAGCTAAGTTGTCAGTCTTCTCCTTGCTCAACCAGATGGCCAGTTTTCCGTTGGCCACTGATATACCCTTTATCTTGTCGAGATAGGCAATTACTTCCTCTTTCACCGTATTGTCATCGGCATTCATGCTCTCGCCGTCATTGGGCAACTGTATGAGCAACAGCGGATTGACATTCACGCCCAACTTTCGGTAAGCCCCTGCCAGTTCCTCACGCTTCCGCAAAGCCAAGTGAATAAGGTGCTGGTTGAGCGAGCCCAAAGCCTCGTTGAAGTTCAAGGCAGGGTTGAGCACAACGCCCTCCTTGATCATTTCCTCGGCTATCACCTCCTCACGCGGTACAATCACCGTATCCTTGGCCTTGGCCAGGGTTTCAGGCAAGGGGGTGGCAGAGATGCGTATCTCCACTTTAGGGCAGATATTGTTCAGCACCTTTTCCGACTTCTTGGCGTTACGGCTTCCGAACATATGTTCTTCGTCGACAATCACGATGAGAGGGATGCCGTGGTCCTCCTGCGTGCGGCGTGTAATATCGTAGAGGGAAGCACAGAGTTCGGTTTCACGTACCATTACCGCATTGTCCTTGTTGACACTCTCCCAGTTGACGAAGAGTATCTCCCCGGGCTTTATATAACCTTCGACCGAGTGGTCCAGGTCAGCATAGATGACGGGACGCAGTTCACGCGTCTCGGTGAAGGCATTCTTCATCTTGAAGTAGCTCTGCTCGTGCAGCTTGTTCGGGGCTATCCAGATGTAGGCAACTTCGCTGTATGGCGCATCGGGGCGGTCGCCCAGTTCGTCATTCAGGCGGCGCAGCATCTCGCTGGCCATCACGGTCTTGCCTGAACCTGTGGGCGACTTGAACACCAGTATCTGGCGGTTGCCGTTATAAGAAAGGAGTTTGATGGTCTTCTCCACCAACTCCGTGATAGCTTTCTGCTGGTATCTTACGTTCTTCATTCATTGCCTCCTTTCTTTTTTCCACCATCTTTTTTGTCACCTTTCAGTTTCTGGATTTCCTTGTCAAAATCAGAAACAATCTTTTGGGTGCGATTGAATATATCATATTCATTTTCAGCCTTTACCTTGGCTTGTGCAGCTGACACCTTACCTTTGTCGGGTAAAATCTTATAGCGCCGGAACTGAAGAAACTCGTTCACGCTGTCTGAAAACTGGGACATCGTAAATGTATTTTCTCGTTCAATAAGGTCTTCAATATAGTCAAAATAACCTGTAACAGCACGCTCCAACTGTCGAATTTCTTTTTCCGGCAGATAGTTCTTTGCTATTGACACATCCGATTTTAAAATTCTACCGTCCGGGGCGTTCTTCCATGTGGTCAGCCCCATGTGTTCTTTTGCGTGGTCAACCTTGTCATAGATAATCTCAGCTGCAGTCTGTCCCATGATTGCATAATGGAACCGGTTCTGTATCATGGCATAAAAGTCTTTGGTCGTGGGGGATTGACGGTCATAATCTGTGCTGCACTCTGCGTAGATATCGGTTATCTGCTGCCATATCCGTCGTTCGCTTGCACGAATCGAACGAACCCTTTCGAGCAATTCACGGAAGTAATCTTTACCGAAAACGGCATTGCCTTGTTTCAGCCTGTCGTCATCCAACACAAATCCCTTGCGGATATACTCGTTCAGTATCTTTGTTGCCCACTGACGAAACCTTGTTGCCCTCAAAGAAGACACACGATATCCAACTGCTATAATCACATCCAAGTTATAGAAATCGATTTCCTCTTTTACTTCTCCACGCAGACCTCGATTTACGACTGTTGCAATTTTTGCAACAGTCGTATTTGCGTTAAGTTCTCCTTCTTTGAATATATTTGAAATATGGCGGCTTATGCCCGATTTGTCAATCCCGAATAGTTGCGCCATGGCCTTTTGCGTACACCAGACGTTTTCGTCCTTAATTATAACCTGTACTGTGCCTTTATCATCAGGCAGATTGTATAATAAGAATTGTATCTCGTTCATGCTTTACAGTATTTTATTTGAACTGTTGCAAATTCTGCAACAGTTGCTTTTCCATTAAAACACTCGGTTGATGCAAATTCTGCAACAACTGACATCATATGAGCGGAGGTGGTTGGTGTATTTTTTGCAACAACCACTTTGATAATATTTATAATCTGACAGAGTTGACTCCATACTCTGCGCCGAACCAATATTATTCTCTCCCGAATCATGATTTGCCTCCTTTCTTTCTGTAATCAGCATCGCTCTCTGCTGCAATGTTTTCTCTTGTCGACTCTGTCGTCGTTCTTTCTTCATACAAAGCTTCGGGCAGGTACTTCGGCTTGCGCTTGGGAAGCACTTGCTTGTAGGCATCGTAGATGGCGGCGGGCAGGGCACAAAGCTCCACCTTGTCAGCAACCTCCATAAATTCGTCGTCAAAGGCGTAGCGGCTGGGCGAGAAGGTGTAGACCTTTATCTTGCCCCGCTCGTCCGTTTCCACCGCTTCGAGCAGTTCCACGATAGCGCCAATGGCGCGCTCATCATAGATGACGAGCATACGGCAGTGCTTGTCTTCGAAGTAGCGGACTATCTTTTTGTTGAGCTTCTTTCCGGCAAAGTCCGCCTCGGTGTAGATGTCATTCTTGATGCAGAGCAGGTCGGTACTGGCGGCAACAAGGGCGCGCATATTCCGGGGGCTTGGGTCGCGGCTGATGAAGCCGGTCTTGTAGTAGCGCAGGGTGTTGGCGTACAGCCCTTCCACCCGTTCACCCTTGGGCGTGGTGTAGCCGTTGATCACCCGCTTGTTGCGCTCGTAGGTCACATTCTCGCAAATGCCGTTCTCGTTGTTGGTGACGAGGATGCACTTGCGGTGGCCGTCATCTTCCTTGTTGAGCTGCATGGTGGCATGGAGGGTCGTGCCACTGCCGGCGAAGAAGTCGAGGATGGTGGAATCGTCATTTGATGCTATCTTTTCAATGAATCTGATAAGTTTCGTAGGCTTCGGAGTACTAAATAATGTAGATGTCGCTTTTTCAGGAAAGAGTTTCTTCAATTCATATTTGGCATTACGATTATGACCTGTAATATCCAAATCAAGCCAAAGGTTTGAAGGTACTAAACCTTGCTGATTGGCAAGAAAAGTCTTTTTAATTATTCTTTTTTCATCCGAAGAAAAGATTATTTCTTTCTTGCTAATCATTTCATCCACCTTGGATTTACTCCATCTCCATCCGTTTTTGGGTGGATGAATTTTTATTCCTGAGGGGGAAATAATGTCATACTTTAAATTTTCACGTGGATTGGGCGATGAAAGATTTCCTGAGAACCAAGGTCCTCTAGGATCGTTGTCTGGATTAGAATAATGCTGATTGTCTTTTTCCGTTCGTTCCAATCGATGTGGCTGCCATCGTTCGCATTTAGAATAAATAAGGGTATGGTTATAGTCAATAGAAAATCGTTTTGCATCATGATTAGAAGAATCTGAACTTCTCCATGCAACATCTGTAATAAAATTACTTTCTCCAAACACCTCATCACACAACAATTTCAGCTGTGCCTGTTCGTTGTCATCAATCGAAATAAAAATCACCCCTTTATCAGAAAGCAAGCCTTTAGCCAGCTTCAGCCGTTTGTCCATAAATGACAGCCACTTGGAATGGCGGAACGAGTCTTCCGAATCCACGAAAGAGTCGTTGTAGACAAAATCCTTGTTGCCCGTATTATAAGGCGGATCGATATAAATGACGTCAATCTTTCCGGCATGGGTATAGCTCAAAGCGGTGAGGGCTTCCAGGTTATCGCCTTCAACAAGAATATGGTTAGGAGCATCGTCAGCATCACTCACGATGGCACGCTCTTTCACCTCGCGGAATACGGGAAGCTCATCGCGCAGGCGTTCCTCCACGGCTTCGGGCTTGTCCTCCCACACGAGACCGTACTTCTTGTTGTGGTTGAGCATTTCGATAAGTGCCGACTTCTCTTCATTCGTCAGCCCATCGAGAGAGCGAATTTTATTCTTCAGTTCTATTTTATCCATGTCTTTATCAAAATTCATTGAATGAACAAGCTGCTTTTACCGCCCTCACCATTTGCAAGAACGCCCCCCCCAGTTGCGAAGAGCCGGCACACCGTTCTGAAACGGTTGAGCCATCCTTTCCCATCCGCCCCTGTGGCCACTTGTGCGCCCCCTTCCCCCTCCCTTCCGGCGCGGCTCCGGCCTGTCAGATCCTCCTCCATCAGATTCCCAACTTGGTGATTTGTCTACAAGGTTAACGAATTATTTTCAATTAATCAAAAAAGCGTGTGCTAATAATTGGCCGAAAATAGTTACTTTGCGCCTGTTTCCCACTCATAGATACGCACCCTATGTCCGTCATACAGATCCACTCGCTCAGCCATCCCGGCGTAGAAGTTTTCAGCACGCTGACCGAAGCCCAGCTGCGCAACAGGCTGGAACCCGCCAAGGGGCTGTTCATTGCAGAAAGCCCCAAGGTGATCAAAGTGGCCCTCGATGCAGGATACACACCCGTATCCCTATTGTGCGAAGAGCGCCACCTGCAAGGTGACGCCTCTGAAATCATGGCCCGGTGCGGAAACGACCTGCCGGTCTTCACAGGAAAAAGGGAATTACTGGCAGAGCTTACGGGATATACGCTCACAAGGGGAGTGCTGTGCGCCATGCGCCGGCCCGCTCAGGCTGAAGCAGACGACATCTGCCGGAACGCCCGGCGCATCGTGGTGATCGACGGCGTAGTGGACACCACCAACATCGGCGCCATATTCCGATCCGCCGCCGCTCTGGGCATCGACGGCGTGCTGCTCTCGCCCAACTCTTGCGATCCCCTCAACCGCCGGGCCGTCCGGGTGTCTATGGGCAGTGTGTTCTTGGTGCCTTGGGCCTGGGCAGACGATCCATTAAAAGTACTCCGCCGGAACGGGTTTCTCACTGCTGCCATGGCACTGACAGAAAAATCCATTCCACTGGACGATCCGCGACTGAAGCAGGCGGACAAGCTGGCGCTGGTCATGGGCACGGAGGGTGACGGCCTGCCGCATGACATCATCGCCGGAACTGACTATGTGGTGCGTATCCCCATGGCACACGGGGTGGACTCACTCAATGTGGCGGCGGCAGCGGCTGTGGCATTTTGGGAAACACGGCGCAAAAACTGACAAGCTCCCACGCGGCCGGAGACACCCGGCAACCGGACATATAACAATCTTCTTTCTACAAGATGCTCGCTTATCTCATTTCAGCCTATCGCGACCCACCGCATCTGGCACGTCTGATCCAGGCACTCGACTTTCAGGCCGACTTCTATATCCACATCGACGCCAACACGGACGGTGAAGCGTTCAGGCGCGCCCTGCCCGAAAAGGTGCATTACGTGCCCCGCCACAAGGTGAGCTGGGGCGGCTGGGAACAAGTGGCCTACCAGCATGAACTGCTCAGAGCCGCCCTGGACAGCGGGCGGAAATACTCCCATCTCGTATGCCTGAGCGGACAGGACTATCCGTTATGGAGCAATCACCGCATACACCGGTTCTTCGACACGCACAAGGACAGCGAGAGGATCTGCGGTTACAACCTGACACGGGGAGACGACCCTGAACAGCTCCGCAAGATCACCCGCATCCACCCCTTCCGCGACCTGACAGCCCTGAGTCCATGGTGGCGCAACAAACTGGTGGTCAGTTCGCGACACCTGCTGGGCATACTCGGCATACGCCGCCACCCGCAAGTACCTATCGGGCAGAAGGCATGCGACGTGTATTTCGGCTCGGACTATTGGGCCATCACCCCTGCCTGCGCCCGATACGTGACCGAGACGCTCGAAAGGGAAAAGGACATCAGCACCTACTTCCGCACGACCTTCGTGCCGAGTGAGCTATGCCTGCAAACCATCATCTTCAACTCCCCCTTCGCGGAGAAGGCACTTCTCCGAAAAGGCCACTATCCGGGACTTACAGCCCTGACCCCCTTGCACTATATCAACTACGGCAGCTGCATCAAGATACTCACCCTCGAAGACTGGACCGTGTTACAGGAAAGCGGCAAAATGTTTTGCCGGAAAGTCGTGACGGGAATCTCCGACGGCCTGCGCGAGCGCATCGACAGTATCCGCAGGGAAGAGCCGTCCACCTTGAAAGAACTTACATAAATGTCTAACCATAAAACAAATATTTCCTATGAAAATCAACCGCTTACTGGTATGCGGCCTTCTGCTGGCATGGACAATGCCGGCACTGGCTCAAAGCCATACTACTCAGAATGAGGTGATCTCCACCATCATGCAGCGCAGATCCGTACGCAAATATCAGGCGAGCCCCGTCGAGCATGCCAAACTGGAACTGATAGCCCGGTGCGGCATCAACGCCCCCAACGGCATGAACCGGCAACCCTGGGAGGTACGGATCGTTGAAAGTGAGGAATGGATCAACGGAGTAACGGCGGAATTTGTAAAGAAGAATGGCGAAGCCGCACAACGCGACCCTAACTTCAAGAACATGTTCCGTAATGCACCGAACTTGATTGTCATCGCAACCCCCGCCAACCAAGGACTGATAGAGGCGGGACTAATGGGTGAGAACATGATACTGGCCGCACAAAGCCTCGGGCTGGGGACCTGCTGCCTGGGCGGCCCTGTGCAGTTCGTCAAGAATGACGCTTCAGCCCGTCCCTATCTCCAAAAGCTGGAGATCCCCGACGGCTACGAGATAGCCTATATGATCGCTGTCGGCTATCCGGATGAACAGCCCGAAGCCAAGCCCCGCGACTTCAGCAAGGTGAAATTCATCAAGTAGCAAAGCCCCTCTCCCTTACGGCAGACGGCAGCTCACGGACATTCGCGCCTCCCGTCAGGGGCGCGGCACGCGGGATGCCGCCCGTACTTTCAAAGAGAAGAGCGCCGTGCGAAGGAAACGCACCTCCCAACCCTACAAAAAAAGGAGGAGAAGAACTCTTGCGAGTCTTCTCCTCCTTACGTGCAATTATAGAGTGTTTACTTAACCTTGGCTACGATGGCCTTGAAGGCCTGAGGGTTGTTGACAGCGAGGTCAGCGAGCACCTTGCGGTTGATCTCGATGCCTGCCTTATGAAGCGCACCCATGAGCTGCGAGTAAGAGAGACCCTCCAAACGTGCGGCAGCATTGATACGCTGAATCCACAAAGCGCGGAAATTGCGTTTCTTGTTGCGGCGGTCACGGAAAGCATATGTCAGACCCTTCTCCCAAGTGTTCTTGGCTACGGTCCAAACATTCTTGCGGGCACCAAAGTAACCGCGGGTGAGCTTAAGGATTCTCTTGCGCTTGGCTCTTGAAGCTACGTGATTTACTGATCTTGGCATTTTGTAGTTTGGATTTGGAAGTTAGCGCCGCCACCTAAGCATACGGGCGGACGGTCTTGTGAGCTAAACATCCGATTAGACTTTTGTTGTGTGTAAGAAAGATGAGATCGCTTGTCAGTTCAGATCTACGAACCCTTAACGGAGACAGAGAAGCTCACGTACCTGACGTACATTGGAGTGGTCAACGATGGCCATGTGGTCCAGGTTGCGCTTCTGCTTCTTGGTCTTCTTGGTCAAGATATGACTGTGGTAAGCGTGACGTCTTTTGATCTTACCCGTTCCAGTAAGCTTGAAACGCTTCTTCGCACTGGAATTAGTCTTTACTTTCGGCATTTTCTTTTGTTTTTATGATGTAAATAGATGCTGCGGCTACGTGAGATACCGAACGCAGCGCGCTAGCGTTTTCTGTCAAATAGAGAAGAACTCTTTCCGCAGGGATTTCTTAGAAATCCTCGCCTTCCACTTTGGGTCCCAAGTATTCTTTGGGAGCCTTGACTTGCGGCGCGCGGCGCACCTTAGCATCCTCGCGAGGCTGTTCCTCCGTGTCCGCAGTTCCGTCCGGCTCCGCCTTCTTGGGTACAGGTGTCTTCTTGGGAGCGATGAATATGATCATGCGCTTACCTTCCAACACGGGCATTTGCTCAACCTTGCCAAAGTCCTCCAGATCATTGGCAAAGCGCAGCAACAACACTTCGCCCTGCTCCTTGAACAGGATGGAGCGTCCCCGGAAGAACACGTAGGCTTTCACCTTGTCACCCTCAGACAGGAACTCCTTGGCATGCTTCAGCTTGAAGTTGTAGTCATGCTCATCGGTCTGCGGGCCAAACCGGATTTCCTTCACCTCAATCTTCACCTGCTTGGCCTTCAGCTCCTTCTGACGCTTCTTCTGCTGATACAGGAACTTGGAGTAGTTGATAAGCCTGCATACCGGAGGCTGTGCGTTGGGAGAAATCTCTACGAGGTCTATGCCCTTCTGCTGCGCAAGCTGTAAAGCCTGACGGGTGGGCATCACCTCAGATTCTATATCATCCCCAACGATACGTACTTCACGGCAACGTATCTGCTCGTTGATTCTATGTTGAGGTTTGTTACGGTCGCGGCGCGATCTCTGCGGTGCTGGCATTCATTAGTTGTTTATGGTTGGTACAACCGACATGCAGGCTTTCGCACGCGCTGGCGTGGCTACTGCTGCATCCGGCATTTTCCGCTCCCCCAAGGGGCTTTTTGCGGGCGCAAAGTTAATGCAAAGCTTGTGTATTGCAAAGCGTTAACGATACTTTTTGCCTTGCGACACACAAACTTTGCATGTACTTGAAGATGCAGCCTAATAGTTCTTCGTCATCTCGGCTACCTCGTCGTTGATCTTCTTGGCGAAATCCGTCACCTTGACGCAGCCTTCGTCGCCCTCACCCTGTTTGCGGACAGACACGGTACGAGTCTCGGCTTCCTTCTCGCCCACAACGAGCAAGTAAGGCACATGCTTCAGCTCATTGTCACGGATCTTGCGCCCGATCTTCTCCGAACGGTCATCCACATAGGCGCGTACACCCAACTCGTCCAGCTCTTTGCAGACCAAAGTGGCGTAGTCGTTGTACTTGTCTGATATGGGCAAGATGGCAGCCTGATCGGGAGTCAGCCATAGCGGGAAACGTCCGGCGGTATGCTCGATGAGTACGGCAACGAAGCGTTCGAGCGAGCCGAATGGCGCACGGTGTATCATCACGGGGCGATGCTTCAGGTTGTCCGCACCGGTGTACTCGAGTTTGAAGCGCTCGGGCAAGTTATAGTCCACTTGAATCGTACCCAACTGCCAACGGCGTCCGATGGCGTCCTTGACCATAAAGTCGAGCTTCGGCCCATAGAACGCGGCCTCGCCATACTCGATATGAGCGGGCAGCCCCTTTTCGTGACAAGCCTCGATGATGGCCTGTTCGGCACGTTCCCAATTCTCCTCAGAACCGATGTACTTTTCGCGATGCACCTTGTCGCGCAGGGAAATCTGTGCCTCAAACTTGTCGAACTTCAAGGCGCGGAAAATGATCATGATGATGTCCATCACGCGCAGGAACTCGTCTTTCACCTGTTCCGGAGCACAGAAGATGTGTGCATCGTCCTGCGTAAACCCACGCACACGCGTCAGTCCGTGCAGCTCACCGCTCTGCTCGTAGCGATAGACCGTACCAAACTCTGCGATACGCAAGGGCAGTTCCTTATAGGAGCGAGGTTTCCAAGCGTACACAGCACAGTGATGCGGACAGTTCATAGGTTTAAGCATATACTCTTCGCCTTCCTCCGGCGTATGAATGGGCTGGAAGGAATCCTTGCCATACTTGGCATAGTGTCCGGAAGTTACGTAGAGGCTCTTGGAACCGATGTGAGGAGTGATGACCTGCTGATAGCCGTAGCGCTTCTGAATCTTCTTCAAGAAATCCTCCAGACGCAGGCGGAGAGCCGTTCCCTTGGGCAACCAGATGGGCAGTCCCTTGCCCACCAAGTCGGAGAACGTGAACAGTTCCATCTCCTTGCCGATCTTGCGGTGGTCGCGGCGCTTGGCCTCCTCAACCATCTGAAGATACTCATCGAGCAACTTCTTCTTGGGGAAGGAAATGCCATAAGCACGTGTCATCTGCGGACGCTTCTCATCGCCGCGCCAATAGGCAGAGCTGACAGCCAAGACCTTGACGGCTTTGATTGGAGCTGTAGACATGAGGTGCGGGCCTTTGCAAAGATCCGTATAATTGCCCTGCGTGTATATGGTAATGTGACCGTCTTCGAGTTCCTCTATCAGTTCATTCTTGTAGGTCTGGCCATGCTCGCTGAAGAAATTCAAGGCATCGGCCTTGGATATCTCCTTCCGTACAAGTTGCTCCTTGCGCTGCACGAGTTCCGCCATCTTCTTCTCAATCTTCGGGAAGTCGCTCTCGGTGATCGCCACGCCTTCGGGCGGCATCACGTCATAGTAGAAACCATTTTCAATAGCCGGCCCGATACCGAACTGCATGCCCGGCCACAGCTCTTGCATGGCCTCGGCCATCAAGTGTGCGGAGGTGTGCCAGAAAGCGTGCTTGCCCTCCTCGTCATCCCACTTGTAAAGGGTGATGGAAGCGTCTTCATTGATGGGGCGGTTCAGCTCTACAGTCTCACCATTCACTCCGCATGCCAGCACCTCTTGTGCCAGACGCGGAGAAATGCTCTCAGCTATTTGGAGACCCGTCACGCCCTTTTCGTATTCGCGTACGGATTCATCCGGAAAGGTAATCTTTATCATAACAATATATGATTGTGTTATTTCTTTATTTTGGCGGCAAAGTTAGGGCTTTTTCATAAAAGAAGGACAAGCGGAATTGAATAAATATAGCCACCGCAACTACCGCCCACCCCCGCTTGTCTGACAGGCGAAAAACCTATGCCTACTCCACTTCAAGCACCAAGCCTTTCAGATATTCACCTTCGGGATGGTATATATTGACCGGATGGTCCGCAGGCTGATGAAGTTGGTGAAGTATGCGCACATAACGTCCGCTCTGCGCAGCCGCCGTAAATACTGACAGACGGAACTGCTCTTTGCTCACCGCTTGGGAGCAACTGAAAGTAAACAGGATTCCCCCGGGGCGTATCTGCTCAAAGGCGGCGGCATTGAGGCGGGTGTACCCTTTCAGGGCATTGCGCAGGGCATCCCGATGTTTGGCAAAGGCCGGCGGGTCCAGGACAATCAAGTCATAGCCGGCATCAGCCTGCCCCATAAACTTGAAAGCATCTTCAGCAAAAGCCTTGTGGCGAGCCTCATCCGGGAAATTCAGCCCCACGTTCGCATTCGTAAGGTCTATGGCCTTGGAGGAAGAATCCACGGAATGAACCAATTCCGCTCCGCCCCGAAGCGCGTACACGCTGAAGCCCCCCGTATAACAAAACATGTTGAGCACCCGCCTTCCGGCAGCATAATGCTCCAGCAAGGAACGGTTTTCGCGCTGGTCCACAAAAAAGCCGGTCTTCTGGCCACGCAGCCAGTCAATGTGGAAGCGCAAACCATTTTCCACCGCCACATTGCCTTCGTCATGTCCGCAAAGGAAGCCGTTTTCCTGGTGCAGATCGGCCTTAAAAGGCAAAGTGGTCTCCGACTTGTAATACACATTCTCCACAAGACCCTCCGAAGCTTCGACCAGAGCTTGGGCAATGGCTTCGCGGCTCACATGCATACCCACAGAATGAGCCTGCATCACAGCCGTCCGGCCATAGATGTCTATAACAAGTCCGGGCAGGCGGTCGCCCTCTCCATGCACCAGCCGGTAGATGTCATTGTCAGCACGTCCGGTCAGCCCCAATGCCTTCCGCAAGCGGAAAGCCTCTGCCAAGCGATTACGCCAAAAGGCTCCGTCTATCGCCTCGTCGCGAAAGGTTAGCATGCGCACGGCTATCGATCCTACCTGCGAATGGCCGTAACCCATCAATTCACCGTCTTGGGTCTCGACTCTTACCACATCGCCCTCCTCTATGGGACCATTGCTACCGGCTATGGCTCCGGAGAAAACCCAAGGATGGAAACGACGCAGGCTCGCGTCCTTGCCGCGACGGAGATATAATGTCTTCATATGCTTGATTGCTTGTTTGTGGTCAGAATGAAATACGTTTCACCTGAAGTGCGGCAAACGAATTTTCTTAAGAATTTAGACAAGCTCGTATGACTTGCTCTCACGCAAGCGCTTGAGTTCCCTATAAAGCTGTATGCAGGTGACCGCGTCTGTAGCGGCGTAGACTTTCTGCGCGTCTGTCAGCACATCTGCCTCCCAGTTGGTCAGACGCGCATTTTTGGAAATGCGCTTATGAAAAACATTGGCGTAGAGCTTCTGCAAACTCATGTCCTCTATCCCCATTTGGCGCACATAATCCTGCAAGTCTATATATCCGGCTGGCACAAAGGACGCATCGCGCTGACGCAATACATGAAAATCGTCACGCAACGACAGCCCCACCTTCAGCACATGGGGATCTGCCAGCAAATCCCGCAAGCAGGGCAGGAATCCTATTTCGTTAATGCGAAAAAGGAAGCAAAGCTCCTCACTGGCTATCTGGAGTAAGGCAACCCGATGGTTCTCCCCCTTGCGGAAGGCAGGGCGTGTTTCGGTATCTATGCCTAAGACAGGGGCTTTGCCAAGCACCTCAACTGCACGCCTGGCAGTCTCTTCGCTCTGTATAACCACGATTTTGCCCTCATAGGCAAAACGGGGCAAATCTGGTATGAACGACTTGTCTGTTCTAATATATAATTGACGCATGAATATTTTTGTGGGAAAACGCCCCGCACGCCCTCAAATGGCGGAAAACGGCATCATTATCCCCTTCTAATCGTTGTTCATTGAAATATCGTGCAAGACCCTTAGGGCATTAAGCAGTTTTTGCCCCCATTGCTGTCGGAACTCATCCGCCACTTCGTAAAGGGCCACCTGCATGGCTTCATCATAGCCTTCACGGAAAACCTCCACCAATTCGCGCAGCTGTTGGTATACATCTGCCAGACACTCGCTGACTGTACAGAGCACAGGATGTTCGGAATACTTGAAGTCTTCCACAAACACATCCAGAAAGCTGTCATTCTCACCAAGTACGCCTGACACGACATTCCGTATATAGTCATAATCTGCTTCGGTAACCTTGTGCTCGTTCCACCCCTGCACTTCCGGCACTTCTCCCAAAAGTGTCATCTTCAAATAAACCATCGGCAGCAGCCCACGCATCACGCGGCAAAAATCAGCAACGCTCTTGCCGCCGCACTGCTCAACATACTTACAAAATTCCGTGCTGACAGTCACAAAGTCAAGTGTGGCCTGCGAATATATGTATTTGTCATCTGTCTGCATATCGGCTGCAAAGTTAGTGCAAGCCCATAGCATGGTGAAACGTTGGATACATGTTTTTCCTTCTGCTTCCGATAATACTGCCATTATGAACGCATTGCCGGAGTCCACTCTTTTTACACACTATACCTGCCACATGCAGAATGAAATCGTATCTTTGTAATTGGAAACAGCTATAACCCTTATAATACAACAATATGAGCAAGAATATAGAAAAGAAGCAAGTTATTGAACTCCAATCCCTTGTCGACTATACCGCAAACAGCATAGCCAGACAGGAAGTCCTGCACTCGGACACAGGCAGCGCAACCGTGTTTGCCTTCGATGCCGGACAAGGATTCGGCAAACACGCCGCCCCCTTTGACGTCATCATACAGATTCTCGACGGCGAAGGCGAAATCATGATAGAGGATGAACTATTCCATCCCCATGCAGGTGAGATTCTGATCATTCCGAAAGGTGCCATACATGCCGTAACGGCTGTCAAACGCTTCAAGATGCTGCTTACGAAAATATAAAATCCCATCAGGCTGGACGACAACCATCACAAGGATTTTTGTCCGCCAGAGGCTTATCCAAGAGAGAACGGAGTCCCTATGCGAGGGGTCCGTTCTCTCTTTTCATTGAAATCCACCAGCAGTCCGGCCCCATCAACGGTTGCGGTAAATCTTCTTACGATTGAAGAAGAAACCCACATAGACATTTAAATAGTTGACACTGTTAGTCAGCGAAAGGCGGTTCTTGCGGTACATATACAAATGACTGACGCAGGATGCTCCCGCGAACCAGTGCGTATTATTCCAGACTACCCCGAGACGTGAGGTGCAGTCGAAACTGAAATTCCTTAGGTCGAGCAGCACTTCGTTGCCACGCACCTTCTCCCCCTTGGCCTTTCTGAAACCTAAGGAAGGCATAATCGAGCCTCCCAACAGCCAGTCACGGGCAAAGACCCAATTATAGGCATAACCGGCACTCGCATAATAATAATTATAGTCTACTGTCGAAAATTGAAGCTCGTCTATAATCTTTGGTACCTCCGGCGTACCTATGAGCGAGGAAGGCAGCTGGGTGTAGTCGAAATGCACCTCCTGCTTGCTGAAGCCGGCGCCCAACATCCATGAGCCGCAGCTCTTGCGCTGTACCGTACTCTGGTTGTATGCGGCAGGATAAGAGAAATGCCGATGGTTGAAGATATAGTATGCGCTGAATGACAGTGTGCTGGCCGTCATGCCGCTCAATGGCACATCGCGTACCGATTTGGGATCCACCCCCTCAAAGCCGTCTGCACGGCGCAGACGGAAATTTCCCTTATTGCGCACATAAACCAAGTCGCAACCAAGCAGGGCGCTATATAAGCTTAAATTGAACTCCGATGACTGCCCCGGCGAACGGGGATGACTGACATCAAACGTATACCCCAAGAATATCCAGCGCCAGCCGAAATACGGCCCGACCTTTATGTTTGGTTCCGGACGGGTGGCAAGCGATTGGGAACGCCCGTCCTCACTATTCCCCGCAAGCCGATAGGTCTGAAAATAATTGGTATTTTGCATCATCGCCGTATAATTGTAATAATTGGGCGTGATATAGGTGGTGTCGTAGTCATCGAAACTCTTCAGAAAACGGTAGAGGAGGCTTCCTGTCCGCTTTACCTTTTGCTTTAATTGCTGCGTACGGCTGAGCGTATCAGCCCCTTCTGCCATGGCAGAAATGCAGGAGTCTGCCAATGCTTGGGCACGCAACAAGCTGCCCGGCATAAAAGCCAGTACACACAAGAGGCACGCTATGTAAATATGGTTTCTGATAAAATGGGGAGTTTATGCAGAAAGAGAAGAACAAGCGGCATGGAAGCCGCCCCATACAAATCCAATCTATGTCCATTGGGGCTTCCCGTTTTCCTTCCCGGCAAGACTGCTACAGAACTACAATTTACCTAAGATACGGTCTACCACCCAGTTTACGGGGGTAGCACTCACACTGTCACAGCGACAAATGGCCTTGTCGAGCAAATGATCTACCACCAACTTGATAAGAGGCAGCTGCACATAGGGCGGATTGGGTTCCTCGAACTCCTGCCGTCCCTCCTCATTTTGCAAGACAATGGGCTGATAAGTAAATACAGAAAAAGAGAGGGAGCCGCGCTCGCCTACAATGTCGATTCGATCTTCTTTAGCAGACTCATGGGCGACAAAGCACCACGAGCCGGAACCGGGCAACCCATCCCGGAACTTGAAACACGCACTGACTGAATCCTCAGTCTGGTACAACCCACCGCGGTTAGCGGTCATGCCCTCCGCCTCAACAATAGGGCCGAACATCTCTTGCAACAGATCTATTTGGTGCGGCGCCAAATCGTAAAAATAACCACCACCCGCAATGTCGGGCTGTACACGCCAAGGCAGATTCTTCTTATTATAGTCAAGATCACGCGGAGGGACGGCAAAACGTATCTGTACATTGACGACCTTGCCTACCGCTCCTGACTTGACCAATTTCATCACCTTAATGAAATAGGGCAAGTAGCGACGGTAATAAGCTACAAAACAGGGCATGCCGGTCTTCTCGGCTATACGGTTTATGCGACAGCAATCCTCATAATTAGATGCCATGGGCTTCTCCACGTATACGGCCTTACCGCTCTTCATGGCCATGATGGCATAAGTGGCATGGGTGGAAGGCGGCGTGGCAATGTATACCGCGTTGACATCCGGATCGTTAAGAAGCTCCTGCGCGTCAGTATACCAACGCTTCACCCCATGCCGCAGGGCGTATGAGCGTGCCTTTTCTTCACTGCGGCTCATTACAGCCACGACATGCGAACCGTCCACAATATTAAAAGCTGGCCCGCTCTTCTTCTCGGTGACTTCACCACAACCGATAAAGCCCCAGTTTACTCTGTCCATATACGATCGGATTTTTCCTCTGTCTACAACATATGGTCGGAACAGGTGCGATAGCCACTCCTTGTTTTACCGTTGTTTGATGAGAGATGGTACGACAAAATGAGCCAATGCATAATGCACAAGGAGAACAAAGGCACTGCATTCAGCTGATGCCAACTGCGCACTCCTCATGCATTATGCATTGCAGGGAAACCCAACAGGCAAGCAGCCTTAATATTCCTGCCAGGATTTGATCTCCAGTTCATCCAGCTTCATCGTGCAGAAAGCATAGATGAATGCCGAAGCCAGACGTGCATTGGTAATGAGGGGCACGTTTAGGTCAATGGCGGCACGGCGTATCTTGTAGCCGTTCGTCAGTTCACCCGTTGACAGGTTCTTGGGCACATTGACTACCATGTCAATTTCCTTACTATGAAGCATGGCGAGTGCTTGCGGCTCCTGCGGAGCCTCACTGGGCCAATGCACGAGTGTGTTGGCTATGCCGTTCTCCGTCAGGTAGCGGCTCGTCCCCGGTGTGGCAAAAAGCTTGTACCCATGGTCACGGAGCATCGTACAAGCTTGAAGCATTTCCGCCTTCTGTTTGCCATCGCCGGTGGAGAGAAGAATGTTCTTCTTCGGGATACGGTGGCCTACCGACAACATGGCTTTCAACAGGGCGGCACGGGAATCCTCGCCCAAGCAACCCACTTCACCCGTAGATGCCATGTCAACGCCCAGCACGGGGTCGGCTTTCTGCAAACGGTTGAAAGAGAACTGCGAAGCTTTGATGCCCACATAATCGAGGTCAAACAGGCTCTTGGCAGGTTTCTCGACCGGCAGCCCCAACATGATGCGTGTAGCCAGCTCGATGAGATTGATCTTCAGCACCTTGCTGACAAAGGGGAACGAACGCGAAGCGCGAAGATTGCACTCGATAACCTTGATGTCATTTTCCCGAGCCAAGAACTGTATGTTGAAGGGACCGGAAATGTGAAGCTCCTTGGCGATATGCTTCGAAATCCGTTTGATACGGCGGGCAGTTTCCACATAGAGCTTTTGCGGCGGGAACTGAATCGTAGCATCCCCAGAATGTACGCCGGCAAATTCTATATGCTCGGATATGGCGTAAGCGATGATCTCGCCATCCTTGGCAACGGCATCCATCTCCACCTCCTTGGCATGCATCAAGAAACGGCTCACCACTACCGGGTGTTTCTTCGATACATTCGCAGCCAATTTCAGGAAACGCTCCAGCTCCTCCTGATTGGAGCAAACATTCATGGCCGCTCCAGACAGCACATAGGAAGGACGTACCAATACAGGGAATCCCACACGTTCGATGAAGGTCTGAATGTCATCCATGGAAGTCAGGGCGCTCCATTCGGGCTGATCCACCCCTATGCGCCCTAACATGGCAGAGAACTTCTCACGATCCTCGGCATTATCTATATACTGTGCCTTGGTTCCGAGCAGATTCACATGCTCCGCATCAAGCCGCATGGCCAGGTTATTGGGGATCTGCCCGCCCGTGCTGACGATCACACCATAAGGAGTCTCCAGATCGATAATGTCCATCACACGCTCGAAGGTCAGCTCATCGAAGTAGAGCCTGTCGCACATGTCATAGTCGGTAGAAACGGTCTCGGGGTTGTAATTGATCATGACCGAACGGTAACCTTCACGGCGAATAGTATGCAATGCCTGCACGCCGCACCAGTCAAACTCTACGGAAGAGCCTATACGGTAGGCCCCCGAACCGAGCACAACGACCGAACGCTTGTCGTGCTCGAATTGTATGTCATGTGCGACTCCGCTGTAGGTCAGATACAGATAATTCGTCTGTGCCGGGTATTCCGCCGCCAAAGTATCTATCTGCTTGACTACCGGCAGAATACCAGCCTGCTTGCGCCGGGCACGTACAGCCATGATAGCCTTTTCGATCTCCATCTCCTGCTCCATACCAACGGCACGGGCTATTTGGAAATCGGTGAATCCCTGTACCTTGGCACGGCGCAACAAGTCGTTGTCCAGTACGTTGATGGAAGTACAGGCATGCAGTTCACGGTCTGTCAGGTATATCTTATAAAGCTTTTGCAAGAACCAGCGGTCGATCTTGGTCAGCTCGTGTATGCGGTCAATCGTGTAGCCGGCTGCAAAGGCTTTCTCAATGGCAAAAATGCGTTTGTCCGTAGGCTCTTTGAGAGCCTCTTCCACATTGTCGATCTGTAGCTCCTTGTTATCCACAAATCCATGCATCCCCTGCCCGATCATACGCAGTCCCTTCTGTATCACCTCCTCAAAGGTACGTCCGATAGCCATAACCTCACCAACGGACTTCATAGAAGAACCTAACTCACGGTCCACCCCTCGGAATTTGCCCAAATCCCAACGCGGTATCTTACAAACCACATAGTCCAAAGCCGGCTCGAAAAATGCTGAAGTTGTTTTGGTTACAGAGTTCTTCAGTTCAAACAAGCCATAGCCCAATCCCAACTTGGCAGCTACAAAGGCCAACGGATACCCTGTGGCCTTGGAGGCCAAAGCCGATGAACGGGATAGACGGGCATTAACCTCTATCACACGATAATCTTCACTTTGAGGGTCAAAGGCATATTGCACATTACATTCCCCCACAATGCCGACATGACGCACGATGCGGATGGAGAGTTCGCGAAGCTTATGATACTCGGAATTGGTGAGCGTCTGTGAAGGAGCAATGACTATGCTCTCACCGGTATGAATGCCGAGAGGATCGAAATTCTCCATGTTGCAGACAGTTATGCAGTTGTCATAGCGGTCACGCACCACCTCATATTCTACTTCCTTCCATCCTTTCAAGCTCTTCTCCACCAAAACCTGCGGCGAGAAAGAGAAGGCTTTCTCGGCCAGCTTGCGAAGTTCTTCCTCATTGTCACAGAAGCCCGAGCCCAATCCACCCAATGCATAGGCAGCACGCAGTATGACCGGATATCCCAGTTCGGCTGCGGCCTTCGCTGCCTGATCTATGCTCTCGCATGCCTCGCTCTTGATGGTCTTCACACCAATCTCGTTGAGTCTTTCGACAAAGAGTTCGCGATCCTCCGTATCCATAATGGCCTGAACCGGCGTGCCGAGTACTTTCAAGTTGTACTTTTCCAGCACACCATTCTTGTACAACTCCACACCACAGTTGAGCGCAGTCTGTCCGCCGAAAGCCAGCATTATACCGTCCGGGCGCTCTTTCTCGATGACACGTTCTACAAAATAGGGCGTAACGGGCAGGAAGTAAATTTGGTCTGCCACACCCTCTGATGTCTGCACCGTGGCAATATTAGGGTTAATCAAGACGGTGTTAATCCCCTCTTCCTTAAGGGCTTTCAACGCCTGCGAACCCGAATAGTCAAACTCGCCGGCTTCGCCGATCTTCAGAGCGCCAGAACCGAGAAGCAGTACTTTCTTTATTTCGTTCATTGTGGAATATGTCTTAGTTAGTGCAGCAATTTTACAAAGTCATCGAAGAGAAACTCCGTATCAACAGGTCCGGAGCATGCCTCGGGATGGAACTGAGCAGAGAACCAAGGATTCGTGCGATGCCGCACGCCCTCATTGGAACCATCGTTCATGTTTACAAAATAAGGCTCCCATTCTGCCGGCAATGTCCGGCTGTCTACAGCATAACCATGATTTTGCGATGTGATGAAACAACGATTCGTGCCTACCATACGCACGGGCTGGTTATGGCTGCGGTGTCCGTACTTCAACTTATAGATACTGGCACCTGCTGCTTTGGAGAGCAACTGGTTACCCATACAGATACCCATGCAAGGACGCACCTGTTGACGGGACAGGAATCTGCGTATGTTGTCTACTGCCGCCGAACAGGTATCCGGGTCACCGGGACCATTGGCCAAAAAAAGGCCGTCGAATTCCATCTCATTGAAATCGTAGTCCCATGGCACACGAACCACTTCCACACCGCGCCGGATCAGACATCGGATGATGTTATTTTTTACGCCACAATCTACGAGAACGACTTTTTTATGTCCCTCCCCTTCATTGTAGTGGATGATTTGCTTGCACGATACCCTGGCCACGTAGTTTACCCCTTCATATTGGGCGGTGGGCACATTGTCCGGCTCGTCATCAAAGAGTATTTTGCCCATCATAACACCGTGCTCACGCAGAACCTTGGTAAGCTGGCGGGTGTCGATACCTGTTATCCCCGGTACCCGCTCGCGCTTCAACCACTCTCCCAAACTTTCTACAGCATTCCAATGGCTGTATTGTTCGCTGTAATCGCTCACGATAATGGCGGAAGCATAGATGCGGTCACTCTCCATAAAAGTGGCCAGACCATTGGGTTCAACGGTAAAAGGTGGGACACCATAGTTGCCGACTAAGGGGTAGGTAAGCGTCATGAGCTGGCCAGCATACGAAGGGTCGGTCAAACTTTCGGGATACCCCGTCATAGCGGTGTTAAACACCACCTCGCCCGCCACCGGAGCCTCATAACCAAACGACTGCCCGTGAAATTGAGTTCCGTCGTCAAGAACAAGTGTTACGTTACGCATACGTTCTATTTGGATAGGGTTTCAATGATATTGCCGCAATATTTCTTTCGACAAAGGCTCAACCAAGCAGTGACATTCCGCCTGGGGCCGTACTTGAAAGAATCAAATGCCGCTCGCGTTCACTGAATAATTGGTTTCATAATAATCTATATAGGCTTTGTTCACCCGCATGTTGCCGCCTGGTGTCGGGTAGTTTCCCGAGAAATACCAGTCACCGGGACTATGCTTGCAGGCTCTGTGCAATCCTTCCAGACTCTGATAAACAATATGTATTTCTGCCGCCACGCCATCAGGCCGCAACATCTGAGCCATTTTTTCAGAAATATCTTCCGCCGTAAAAGGTTCGTACACCTCTCGCACATAGTTCACCACCTCCTCTTTGGGCAGATGTTCCTGTGCCTTGCAACGGCGGTAAATGTCGGCCAAACGTGCCTCTAATCCCCGATCCTTGTGTAGGGCAACAGCGGCACGAAAGGCGATGAACTCGTCCATATTGGCCATATCAATACCGTAATAGTCTGGGTATCGCACTTGCGGTGAGGAGCTTACTACCACTATACGGCGCGGATGCAGGCGATCAAGAATGCGTATAATACTTTCTCTCAACGTTGTTCCGCGCACAATGCTGTCATCTATCACCACCAAATTGTCCACCCCCGGACGAACCGACCCATAAGTAACATCGTACACGTGAGCCGCCAAGTCATTACGTGAATTTCCTTCAGCGATAAACGTTCGCATCTTGATATCCTTCCACGCCACTTTTTCGGCTCTTACGCGGCGTGAAAGTATACGGTTCAGGTCTTCTTGCGTAAAGTTTCCACCCAATTTTTCGATTTCCTCAGCCTTCTGCCTATTTAACCGCTCGTTGAATCCTTGAAGCAGACCATAATAAGCAGCCTCAGCCGTATTGGGAATATACCCTAAAACGGTGTTGTCCATTTCACCCTTTACCGCCTTCAGTATGGGGTCAACGAGCGTACGGCCCAGTTCCTTGCGCTCACGGTAGATGTCCCTGTCCGACCCCCGGCTGAAATACACCCGTTCAAAAGAACAGGCTGAATACTTCTTGGCCGGAAGTACCTGCTCCGTACGCAATCCACCACGATAATTCATGAAGAGTCCCTGTCCGGGAAGTAGCTCATGAACATCCTCCGCCTCTACATCAAGCGTGGTCTGTATGACCGGACGCTCCGACGCAATAACGAGGAGCTCGTCATCCATGTACCAGAAGGCCGGGCGTATCCCCCAAGGGTCACGCATGGAAAACAATTCACCTGAACCCGTCACACCGCACAACACATAGCCCCCGTCCCATACAGGCGCAGACTGCTTCAGCACGTTGCACAGGTTGATATGGTCTTCAATGTAGGTGGTTATATCGGTATTCTCCAGCCCCTGTTTCTGGGCCTCTACATAACACCTCTCACTCTCACGGTCCAAACGGTGCCCCAACTGTTCAAGCAGGATATAAGTATCCGATACCATTCGTGGGTGCTGTCCCTTGATGGCTATCTCATCAAAGATCTCCATCACATTGGTCATATTGAAATTGGCACATATGCACAAATTCTTGGCTCGCCAATTATTGCGTCTCAAAAAGGGATGTACATACGAAAGGCCACTCTTGCCGGTAGTTGAATACCGTAGGTGGCCCATATAAAGTTCGCCTGCAAACGGCACGTGGCGGGCTGCAAAGTCCGCATCGTGCAACTGGCTGTCCGTATAACCGCTGAATTGTCGGTGTACGTTTCCGAAAATCTCCTGAATCGCCCCGCTTCCCAAACCGCGTTCGCGAAACATGAACTCCTCACCAGGAGCCGCCTGCATTTTCACACAAGCAAACCCGGCTCCCTCCTGACCGCGATTGTGTTGTTTCTCCATAAGCAAATAAAGCTTATTGAGACCATACATCCACGTCCCGTATTTCTTCTCGTAAAAACTCAGAGGCTTAAGCAGCCGCACCATGGCGACACCGCACTCATGTTTCAAAGGTTCCATTGTGTAGCTTTAAACTGTCTTTGCCCGACCGCCGCATACAGGCTACGCCAGCTTCATACCCCGATGGGCAGTCTGGTTCTTATGCGACCGTATCATTTGCAAAAGTACGAAAAAATGGCACATTTTGGAGGATGTACAGTGAATATTGAACGGCAGCAGATGAATATAGAAGGAACAAATCCAATCCACATGGAGACAGTAGTAACAGATCGTGACTCGTACCCAGACGGACAACGTTCTTAAAGACCGGAACATGGTAAATGCGCTGGCAAAACGCGGGATACCGCACATCTTATAGCTGCGCAAACATTCGCCGATGCTTAGAAATAATGAAGTGCAGAACGCAGGAATCGAGGACTTACGTCAAGACGGGAAAGCCTCAAAAGGCAACGTCTACCGCAGCGGGATAGATACGGCAAGGATCATAGAAAGCCGCCACAGACCGAAGCATGTGCCTGCGGTCCAATCGCAGCTTGCCTTTAAAAAGCTGTTTTCCATTGACCCTTACGATAACGGGACGGCTCAAATCTACCAAATGCTCGTCAAGAAACAGCGTGAAACGCCCCTGCGCTGAAGGGGTGTATGTGCGTGCAAACTTCATTTCTATGCCGTAGACAGAATCCCGCTCCGTAGTAGCATAGTGTACATCCTGTACCTTGACATTCACGGTATTACCGTTTATATCCACATCATAACGTGTACGCAGGCTGTCTGTCGGCCGCTCATTCACCAACAGGTTGTAAAAGCCATTACGGTGCCGGCCGTCCATCTCATAGTCTTCCCAAATAAAGTGCCGTGGCCAAGGGTTACGCTCATAGCCGCTCAGCCAAGGAGTGGTCGGACTATAATCTATATGATGCCCCCTTCCTGGTATCAATTCGACACGATGCACATATTCTGCCGGATAGGCGGCAGAAAGGCTGTCAAGCGCGGAACGCGTATAGCCTGTCAGTATATCGCGATAAAAATCCTTGTCCTCCGCGCCGGTAAGCAAACTGAAGGCCACATGACCCAAATTCTCTGCGGGTGCATTCTTTAGCGGTTCTCCCCCTGCCATGGGGCCTGCCCCCGCCCAGTAATCAGCGTAGAAAGAAGCCAAACGCTGTGAACCGTACCCTCCTTCACTGATGCCAAACACATAAAGTCGACGGGCATTCACATCCGGACGGAGCAATGCCTGACGCAACAGTCTTTCCCAGGCGAACTGCTTGCTGCGCTGATACCAGCGGTACCAACGCCCTTCATTGGGAATCTGCGGAATAAAATAAAGCGAGGGGCTGTCTGCAAACCGTTTGGCCAAAACTAAGCCGTTGCTCCATTCCTGGGCTTTCGGTCCGGACCCATGCAGATAAAGAAACAGCGGATAGCCCGACATGGGACGCTCTCCCTTATAGCCGAAATAAAACGGCATGACCGCGTGAGGCTCTATAGAATCCGGCAACTCCCAATCCCCCACAACAGCCGCCCCGATGCTGTCTAAAGGCGGCAAGACGGGTTCGTCCCATATACGGTTCGCATCCCGCCAAGCCTCCCACACGAGGCTTCGCTCGTTCTCAAGATGATTGGCCTTAAAGTGCTTTTCGGGAATCTTCCCTTGCCGGCCACACAGGAAATCCATAAAAAAAGTACGGATTTGGGTATCACCATCTTGGGCAGAGAGAGCAGATGGGAGAATCAGTAAAAGGAGAAAGAGGACAGATTCCCCCAGGTTCTTTCTTCGTTGCATCATCAATTATTTATCAAGAATATTCAGAAAATGCGATTAAAGGAACATTCATAGCTTACCCGCGTCAGCCAGAACTGCGTCCGTCATCAAGGAACGGTCATCGGCTGTCAAGCCAGCCTTGTCAAGCAATGGAATGTCATTTTCCAGAAAACGCCATGGCTCTTCATCAGGCAATGAACGCTCATACCGGGATACGGCATCCGCTACATGTCCCTGTAGCCAGGCGGCATGTCCCGCATTGAGCCAATCAGCGCGTGTAGGCGCATCTGCGAGCACCTTGGTATAATAACGTTCCGCCTGCTCATACTTGCCAGTGAGCAGCGAGCACCATGCCAAGGCACGAACGGCCTGACCTGACGCAGAATCCAAATAATCCGCCTTATACAGGAACTTGAAAGCCTCATCATAGCGGTTCAAGTGTATCAGACACTCTGCCTGCCGCAAGGAGAGGGATGCGCTCTCCGTATGAATTGCGGCCAGTTCGTCATAAGCTCCGAGAGCCTTTTCATATTGCTCTGTAACCCGATAACACGCTGCCAAGCGACGTAATGTCCATTCTGAGGAAGGTTTCAAAGAATTGGCCAAATCATAAGCGTCTATGGCATGTACAAAATCGTCTTCCTGTTCATAACAGAAACCTAATTTCTGACACATGTCCGCCTTTAGCTTTTTGCGGTCTATCCGCTTATAAAGACTCATGGCAAGAGGGTATGTTTTGTTCCTAAACGCGAAATCTGCCATACGTTCCAAGAAGCCTCCATCATTAAGCAATCGGTCGAAAGGCGGATAGTCCACTACATAAAGATCGCTCTTGAACGGATTGGGAAAGTCCTCACGGTGAATGAACAAGTGGCAGAAACGATAGAAACCCTGCACATAAGACCTCAAATAATCCTTGAAGGTCGGCTGCGCCTGTAAGCCTTCTTGTTCCGCCAACATTTGGCGGAGGTTGTCAGACATGAAACTTCCCGGCTCTCCTCCCGTCTCATTTTGCGGCATCATACCTGCCATCAGACAGAAAGAGTATTTATCTGAATCGCACAGTCCAGCCCCTTTTAATAGGAGTTTCAGCGTTTCGCTGTGACGGGCAGTTTCAGGTACTTCCGGGTGGTTTAGCGTGAAAGGCCAAAACCAGTTGTACACCTGCTGGAAGAACGGAAAGCGCTGCTTCAGCATTTTAAATGTGGTGATATACATATCCGCACCCCGCTGCTGCAGTTCTATAAATTCCTTCATATATTCAGCCAGCCTCGATGGTGTACCATCCTCTTCCCACTCTGGATTGAGGTCTGCCTCAGTCAGTTTGTCCTTTATCTCTTCAAGGCCGATAGACCGATCCAGCCTTAAATCCTTAACCTGCTTCATCATTTGTGGTAAAATCTCATCGCGCAGATTACGCTCGATGCGTTTGGTCTCAAGCGAGAGGAACAGTTGTGCCTGCAACATTTCAAGCTCTGTTCCAAACCCGGGTACATCTGCCATCAAACGAAGTCGGGCCTCTACCTCCGGATAATACGCCAAGCGATCCGGATGTGCCAGGTGAACAAACACCAAACCGACAAGCGCCCTCGCACGTAGCCAAGCATGAGGCACGAGCACACAATCGAGCAAGATGCGGTATTTGCTGATGTCGAAAAATCGCATGGCCGACAGCGTCAGTGCGCTTATCGCCAGACACTTACCTTCAGACAGCACTTTCCCAGACATCAGATAGTCGCGTACAGCAGACTCTTCCTCTGACGACAACATGCCCGACAGCCACAAACCATTAAAGACCTCTGTCAAATCTGCTGCGGGAGACAGCAAGTCATGCAGGGGACGTATGCCCGTTCGTGTCTGAAAGTCACGAAATCTGGCCGCATAGAAAGAGCGGGTATCCGCCAGAGTCCCCTTACGCTCCAAGCAGTCGGCCAACTCATAAGAGCGGCAGACGAAACGTCGGTACATAGCGGTACGCGACGGATCGTTGGCTCCCTGAACCATATATCCAAGCAACATGTGGTAAGCAGACAGTACAGTCTGCACCTCATCCGCCTCGGGTGTCGCCTTCAGCAGGGAAGCCAAGCCTTTGAGAGACTCTAATGCGGAAAGCAGGCGGCACGACTTCAAAGCACTGCGCGCATCGGCTAACAAGTAAGTATAAGTGTCGCTATTCATTTTCGTTTGTATAGACCTTGTCCACACATGCCTGACCACAGCTGGAGGCAGGTGTCATACCGTTACGCCCGCCTATGCACGATGAACTTGACGGCATGGTCTTGCAATATTCGTAAAATAAGCCGAAATACGCAAGAATGCGTCCAGCGAGAATGCAAAAAAGCCTGCATTTGTTTCCTGCTTAAACACGTTTAAAGTAACTTCGCGGCGTAGAAAATTCTCTTGATGAAAGATACAAAGACCTATCAATTAACCCAAATATTATCACATTATGACCATTGACACTTGTAACTTCAAGGGCAAGAAAGTGATTGTGCGCGTTGACTTCAACGTGCCCCTCGATGAGAATGGAAAAATTACCGATGACACCCGTATTCGCGGCGCACTTCCCACACTGAAGAAAGTATTGGCTGACGGCGGCGCACTGATCATCATGAGCCATATGGGCAAGCCCAAAGGCAAGGTGAACCCCAAGCTCTCGCTTGGTCAGATTGTGGATGCCGTCAGTGAGCATCTCGGCGTGAAAGTAAAATTCGCCCCCGACTGTGCCAAGGCCGGTGAAGCCGCCGCCGCACTGAAAGATGGCGAGGTACTGCTGCTTGAGAACTTGCGTTTCTATCCGGAAGAGGAAGGTAAGCCTGTCGGAATCGACAAGACTGATCCCGGTTATGAGGCAGCCAAGAGTGAGATGAAAGAGCGTCAGAAAGAATTTGCCAAGACCCTCGCCTCATATGCTGACTATTACATCATGGACGCGTTTGGCACTGCACACCGCCGCCATGCTTCTACGGCTGTAATCGCTGACTACTTCGACAAGGATCACAAGATGCTGGGCTATTTGATGGAGAAGGAAGTGAAGGCTGTTGACAATGTGCTCAACAATATCAAGCATCCCTTCACTGCCATCATGGGCGGTTCGAAAGTCTCCACGAAAATCGGTATCATCGAGAACCTGATGGACAAGGTCGACAACCTGATCTTGTGCGGTGGCATGACTTACACTTTCGCCAAGGCTCAAGGCGGTCACATCGGCATTTCCATCTGCGAAGACGACAAACTCGACCTCGCTCTCGACATCATTGCCAAGGCCAAGGCTAAGGGGGTCAATCTGATCCTCGGTACAGACTGCGTGGCAGCTGACTCCTTCTCGAACGATGCCCATACACAAATCGTTCCGGCAGGAAATATTCCTGACGGGTGGGAAGGTCTCGATGCCGGCCCCGAAACACGCAAACTCTTCGCTCAAGCCATCGAAGGTTCCAAGACCATCCTGTGGAACGGCCCGGCTGGCGTATTTGAGTTTGACAACTTTACCGGCGGCTCACGTGCCATTGCCGAAGCCATTGCCAAGGCAACAGCCAATGGAGCTTTCTCCCTCATCGGAGGCGGTGATTCCGTAGCCTGCATCAATAAGTTTGGAATGGCTGACAAGGTTTCCTACATCTCCACAGGCGGCGGTGCCCTGCTCGAGGCCATAGAGGGCAAGAAACTGCCGGGTATTGAGGCCATTGAAGGATAAAGAATAATCAGCCCATCTGTAATTACAGGAGTGAATGGCAAGACAGCCTGAGATCAAGGCTGGCAGCCATTCACTCTGCTTTTTTATCTGCCCGCCCCACGTCCGTGTCCCTGCCACAAGTTAGCAAGAGTTACACGTCATGCACTCATACGGATGTGGCACGACACACCCGAGGCATCTGCCACATCTTATTAACGTCACCTCACCCAATGCACAAATTTCTAAAGATCCTGTTGTCAGGCATCCTGACACCTTTTCTTTTTTCGTGCGGCAAGCACAAGGCTGAATCCGAACTCAACTTCGGGCTGGAACGCTATGACTCAACGGCGCTCCATCTGGCACTGATGACCAACGGGGAATGCCTCCCCATCCTCTACGCCGAACGTACTGGAATCTACGACTCACTCGGCCTCAAGCTCCAAGTGGCGCTATACAACTCGCAAACAGATTGCGACACCGCTCTCTTGGGGAAAATGGCAGACGGAGGCTGCGCCGATCTCATAAGAATGGAAACTTACGGAAACAGAACCCGTAATTTGCGCGTGGCATGGAAAGGCGGTGACAAACGCTATTTGTTCGTCTCCAATGTCCTACGCATCAAGAGTATAAAAGCGCTCAAGGGACGCACCGTAGGATTGTCCCCGCGCAGTGCTGACAACAACATGCTGGACAGAGTTCTCAGTAGTCATAGCCTCGGCAAGAATGATGTCTTCCGTCCCCAGATTGCTGATATCAGATACCGTGAGGCAATGCTGACCGATAACCAGATCGACGCGACCATCCTCACCTGGCCCTATACTTCACAAGCATATGCAGACGGCCACCGCTGTATCTATATCCAAAAGGATTCGGAGCCTCACACGGCCATCGTGACACGGCTTCCCCAAAAAGAGAGTCTACGGCTGCTTAAACAATGGAAACTACTTGAAACTGGCAGGCAGATGGCCATAGACTCTATACGTAACCCACGATACAGAGCCAAGGTGTCGCTGATTTTGCAAAAGGACTACCGACTGCCCAAATCCATAGCTGATACCATCCGGCTACCATTCTAAAACAAGACAAGCAAGATACCATACACCCCACCAATAATAAAGAAAGAATGTCCGACGGAAACTACAATCGCAATCTTCTCCCCTACCACCAATACACCAGCGGACTCAAGGCCGGTCGGGCGCAAATGCATACGTTGGCTCTCCGCGCCTTCGAGCGATGGATCTCAGAACAGCCATTTTCAGAAGAAGAGCGTCGAAGCCAACTGCGGCATTTTCGCACCTTGTTGGATGGAGACTGACACCATCATCAACCGATATATACGTGCCAAGAACCCAGAGAACAAATAGGCAATCCCCCAACCCACCAAGAAAGATAATCAGAAAAGTTGCTAAAGCATATCTCTGAAAAACAAGTCTCAGCGCCTGCACTGGCATAACGACAAGAAGTAGACACTCACTATATGGCAATCCCCACACGGTATGTATTATCGTGTGGGGATTGCCATGTATAATGTTCCGCCTTCCGCAGATCCTCATACACTTTCAAAGAGTAATGCTTAACGCCCGCTGATTACGGCAAGCATCATGAACTCATTGCGCACAGGAAACCAGAATCCTGTGAGCTTTAAGAAACGGCAGGAAGAAAGGCACACGTTCCAGACTTTCTCTAATAGCATGCTGCATAAGACGAGGAGGCGGGAGTACGTGCCCGTCCAACACCAAAAGCCCCCCGCA
>Cebus_capucinus_imitator_PRJNA485217_SSR118__coassemble_108_pt1 | contig 51916 bp, 48 predicted proteins | sample Cebus_capucinus_imitator_PRJNA485217_SSR118__metabat2_low_PE_012 | metagenome-assembled genome bin Cebus_capucinus_imitator_PRJNA485217_SSR118
ACCCCGAGATTACAAATCACGTGCTCTGGCCAACTGAGCTAAAGAGGCGGGTGGGTAAGCTCACTGCATCGCGCCGCTACAACCAACTACCTTTGCTGCCGTCAGGCCCTGGAGGATTCGAAGGGAGCTGGCCGTACAGCACTTACCCGTGTGAGCTTCATGATGGGTGCGCCGGCTTATCGTCCGCGCCCCTCATGTTTGCGGATGCAAAAGTAGAAAGGAGAAATGGAATGGCCAAGCAATGCGCATGTTTTTTTGCATCCAGATGAAAAAACGAAGTGGCTTTCGAAACGCGCCACCCCCTATCTGACGCCAATCAACTTGTGCATTTGCAACGACAAGCGCCAGGCCGGATGCGCCAGGCACCAATCCACACAATGCCTCAATATACGTTCATTGGCGGCAACGTCTCCCACATCGCAAGGCTGCACGAAACGGTGATCCGCCTCTATGCCCTCATACAATTCCGTGAGTCCCTCTTCGGTATACACCAGTTTAAGCTCGCTGCATCGCGACAACGCCAGAACATCCCCGCCCGGGGCATGCCCCCCCTTGGGAGACAACGTAATCCAGTCTACATTGGGCGGAAGCTCATGCGTACCGTTTGTCTCTACGGCCACAAACTTTCCCGCCGCATGCAATTTATCGACCAAGGTTGAAGTCAACTGCAAAGACGGTTCGCCGCCTGTCAGAATCGTATGTCTGGCCGGGTACCTCGCAGCTGCCGCCGCAACCTCGTCCTCATCCATCAGCTTGCCCGTCTCGTGCCGCGTGTCGCAAAACGGACAGCGCAGGTTACAGCCGGACAATCGGATGAAGACGGAGGGCGTACCCACAAAAAAGCCTTCACCCTGAAGAGAATAGAATATTTCATTGACACGCATGGCCGTACCGCCACCCGTTTCCTTTGAATGCCTCAAAAAGCCCATTGCTCACAGCCCTTCTTGACATACCCCGCCACGTTGCCCTCCGACTCCTGCACCGTCACCTTATAGCACCCCTTGATGTGCTCTGCCAGCCAGCGGGCCAGATTCTCAGCCGTAGGATTGAAGTCGAAATGCTCGTTCAAAAATTGGTGGTCCATCTTCTCCGCCACCAAACGTTTGACATGGGTGAAGTCTACCACCATTCCATTCTCATCGAGTTCTTCCGCGCAGCAGTAGATCGTCACGATCCCATTATGCCCATGCAGCTGACGGCACTTGCTCTCATACGGAAGGTTCAGCTTATGGGCAAAAGAAACCTCTATTCGCTTAGATATAAAATACATTCTTCTTTTCTTATGAAATTAGACACATACAAGCATGCGCCACCAGTCTCGAAAACTGTCGGCACATGCCTGTCTTTTCTCTTTTCTTCCCCCCGCCCTGCGTGCGGACAGGGTTCTGTTTCTCTATCTTCCGAAAGACCTCGACCGCGAGACGCCGGAGGCGCCGCTCCTCGAAGGGCTCGTATTGGATACAGCTGCACCGTTGCGCCCCCTTGTGGAGCTGCTGCCACCTGTACCCTTATTGCGCGACGGACGTTGTGCCCTCACGGTCTCTGCCGGCTGTGTCCGTCCACCACTCTGCGGTCTCGAACTGCCGAAACTGCCGGACACTCCTCTGCCCCCTTCGGGCCGATAGCTGCCTCTGTTCCCTGACGGACGTCCCGTACCGCCCCATCTGTTGCTGGGCGGATTGGCTGCGTCCGGCCTGCGTCCGGGCCTGCCGCCCGCTCCCGGCCTGTCGTTGGGCGCCTGCGGACGGCCTCCAGACATCCCCGGACGGCTTCCGGGGTGCTGCTGGCTGCCATATCCCGGACGCCTCGGACGACTGTTATCCGGGTAACGGTCGCGCATGCCGCTTCCCACTGCAGGCCGCAGTCCTATGTAAGGACTCGGGGTTCCCGGCCTGCGGCCGCGCCACCGCCCCCCTCTGTAAGAAACGTATACCGGCGGACGATGGTAATAATAATAGCCATAGTGATAACGTGCGGCAATGGGGTAATACCACCGGCTGCGCTGCCAGATCACGGGTCGGAAGAAATAATCAAGTGTGCGGTAGAGATTGTACTGCCAGTCATACAGCACACAGCGGAGATCAGCGTCACGATAATACCACCAGTCTCCCATATAGTCAGACGGAGAGCGCAGAGACATCAGATAGTCGAGGTTTATCTCGTAGGCACGATCGTACTGCTCCGGCGTGAGATTCAATTCGTAGGCCATCTTGTCGGTCAAGAACCATGCTTGCCGCCGCGCCTCCTCATAGCTCATGGCACTCAACGCCAGCCACGAACCCAACAAGAGCGTCAAGGCCAAAACAAGTGTCCGTTTCATCGTATAATCGTTTTTGTTTGACAATGCGAAGATATATCATCTGCCGTAAAAGCAAAGGGAATGGCCGGAATAAAACGCTCCCGTTCCCTTGTTTACACATCTTTTAAACCATAAGGGGTGCGTTACTATTCAAAACATACACTATCTCCGCACCGGGGCTGCACCACCGCCCTCCAAACGCACACGACTCCACCCATAGAGCGCCCTGACGGCAAATCCACCGCCCGTTCCGGTTGCACCAACTTCCACCGCCGCACATTCATATGTGAAACGTCACTTAATGCAGCCGGCATGCTACCCATATCACCCAAAAGCGCTATCTTCGCAGCATATTCAGCGACAGCATACCCGCCTTATGCAACAAGAAAAGACTGACAAGCAGTTCAAGCAAATCATAGCACAGTGCCGCGACCTTTTTGCCAACAAGCTGCACGACTACAAAGCCGCATGGCGAACCATGCGGCCGTCTACCGTAACAGACCAACTGTACATCAAGGCTTCCCGTATCCGCTCCCTGCAAACCAAGGGGGAGGCCCAAATACCCGAAGGCATTCAGTCTGAATTCACCGCCATCGTCAACTACAGCATCATCGGCCTGATCCAGTTGGACCGGGGAGCCGCCCCCACAGCAGACATCAGCAACCAAGAGGCGCTGGCCCTGTACGACGAGAAGGCAAAGGAGGCCATCGGCCTCATGGAGCGCAAGAACCATGACTACGACGAGGCCTGGCGCGGCATGCGGGTCAGCTCCTTGGCGGACCTCATCTACATGAAGATATTCCGCACCAAGCAGATAGAGGACATACAAGGGCATACGCTCGTCAGCGAAGGCATAGCCGCCAACTACATGGATATGCTGAACTATGCCGTTTTCGCACTCATCAAACTTACCACGGATACTGCCTCCCCCAGCTGAAAACGGCAGTTGCAAGGCTCCGTCCCCGTGTGCCGGCTTCCAAGAATATGCTGAAAAAGAACAGACCCGACTAACAGACTGAGGAGACAGTTTTCTCCTCGCCCCACCCGACCTGCATGAAGTTCAAAAAAGCCTTTTTATTAGCGTTGAACGTGGTTTGCCGCCTGCTTCTGGGGGCCACGTTTCTCTTCTCCGGCTTCGTGAAAGTAGCGGATCCGATGGGCATGACGCACAAGCTTTACGCTTACAGCAGTGCGACGGGACTCCCATGGGGCGAATACTCCCTCCTGCTGCAAATGACAGCGGTGGCACTCGGCACGCTCGAATTTGTAATCGGAGTCTATACGCTGCTCGGCATCCGCAGGAAATTTACGACACGGGCCACCGCTCTTTTCATGGCCTCCTTCACCGCTATGACGGTCTGGATTTACATCGACAATCCTGTATCTGATTGCGGGTGCTTCGGAGATGCGGTGACGCTGACCAATGGCCAGAGCCTGGCCAAGAACATCGTGCTGCTCGCCGCCTCGCTCTATCTGCTGTACGGCCCGGTGCGCACCCGGCGGATCGTCAGTGACCGCAATTCGTGGCTCGTGTCCGTCTATGCATGGATGTACGCCATCATTCTGGGCATCTACACCCTGCATTACCAGCCGGTCCTGGACTTTACTCCTTACCGCCCGGGGGCAGACATACGCTCCGCTGTCCAAGGAACGGACAACGGCGACGGACTGAACGGCAGGGAGACAGCCCAACTGGCCAGTTTCTATCTGTACGACCCGCACACGGGTGAGGACCTCACCTTCCCCATTCTGGCCGATACCGGATACACATTCATCCTCACCCTGCCTACTACAGAAAAGGCAGATGACGGCTGCAACGACCGCATCAACGACATCTACGACTTCTGCCGCGACCACCACCACTCATTCTATATGGCCACGGCCTCATCTCCCAAGGGCACCAGTGACTGGATAGACCGTACCGGGGCCGCTTACCCCGTAGTAATGGCAGAAAAGAATGAGCTTCAGACCATGTCGCGCTCTAATCCCGGCCTCCTGCTGCTGCACAACGGCCGGCTGGTTGCCAAATGGAGCAACAATGACCTGCCGGAATTGGACACGCCCCGTGCCACAATCGCGTCTGTCACCGGCAAGCCCTCCGTCAGCCCGACGGGGAAACTCGTACTATGGTTCATTATACCACTGTTCCTTATCATCTTAGGTGACACCCTATGGATCGGACACAAATTCTACAAACATCATTTATACGTCAAACGTTTTAAAATCAAGAAAATCATGCGTAAAAAAATTGTTGCAGGCAACTGGAAGATGAACAAGACCCTGCAGGAAGGCGTGGCTCTCGCCAAGGAGCTGAATGAAGTTCTTAAGGCTGACAAGCCCCAATGTGAGGTCATCATCTGCACTCCCTTCATCCACCTGGCCAGCGTGGCCGGCATCATCGACCAGCAGGTGATCGGCTTGGGCGCTGAAAACTGCGCCGACAAGGAGAGCGGAGCTTATACCGGCGAGGTTTCGGCAGCCATGGTCAAGAGCACAGGCGCCCAATACGTCATCCTGGGCCACAGCGAGCGCCGTGCCTATTACCACGAGACCCCCGCTATTCTGAAGGACAAGGTGAATCTGGCGCTGGAGAACGGACTGAAGGTCATCTTCTGCATCGGCGAAGTTCTCGAAGACCGCGAGGCCGGCAAGCAGAACGAGGTGGTCAAGGCGCAGCTGGAAGGCTCTCTCTTTGACCTCACCGCAGAGCAGTTCGCCAACGTGATCCTCGCTTACGAACCCGTTTGGGCCATCGGTACCGGCAAGACCGCCACGTCTGACCAAGCCGAGGAAATGCACGCATTCATCCGCCAGACCATCGCAGGCAAATTCGGTGCAGACGCAGCCGAGAACGTCAGCATCCTTTACGGCGGAAGCTGCAAGCCCGGCAATGCCAAGGAACTCTTCTCCAAGGTGGATGTCGACGGCGGTCTCATTGGGGGCGCCGCACTGAAAGCCGCTGACTTCAAGGGCATCATCGACGCTTGGAAAAAGTAAGCAGCCAGCAAGCCCAATCAAGAAATAACGAATAAAAACCTTGCCCGTGCGGCGGCCGAGACAGGCCACCCACGGCGCAAGGATTATTCATTATCCGTTTTCAGACTACGAACATGCGTACCGTTTCTTTCCTTTTATTGCTATTGTCACTGTGGGGCACGAGCCTGTCCGTCCAGAGTCAGACCACCTATACGGCCTTTCTGAGACGTTACGAGGCGGGCAAAGGCATGATTGTCATCAATCAGTCCGCACAAATCGAGCAGATCGTGAACAATGTACTCCCGGCTACGCACAACACCCCCAGCCACGAACAGGCGGTACAGAGACCGGACCATCAGGAAAGCCGGACGGTTACCCATCCTGACACGGACAACACACGCAACAAGACGGCAAGCGAACACAGCCTGCCTGCAAACCGGGAAAGCCACGAAAGCACGGCAGGACATGCCGCCAGCGACCACCGCACGCATGTCAACCGACTGCGCCACAAGGCACGCGGCTACCGCATTTGCATCTTTACAGGAGGCAACACCAGGGCAGACAAGACCAGGGCCCTGCAGATGGGACAGAAATGCAGGCAGAAATTCCCTGAACTTGCCACATACACCTCCTTCATAGCCCCACGGTGGGTCACCCACGTCGGAGACTTCAAGACCCAACAGGAAGCACAGAAGTACGTGCGCCTCATACGGCGCGCCCACTTTACCTACGAGGTGCGCATCATTGGCAGCGAGGTGAACCTGCCCTACTGAAACCGACCAACCCATTGTCAAAGACCTGACTTATCCCATTCACAGAAGTATGGAAAACGAACGCACGGAACAAGAAAAACTGCTGCGGCACCATTATAGCGAAATACTGCGCCTGCTGGGCGAAGACACTGAACGCGAGGGATTGGTAAAGACCCCCGAGCGCATCACTAAAGCCATGCTCGACCTTACACGCGGCTACCGGCAAGACCCCAAAGCTGTTTTGCTCTCGGCCAAATTCAGTGAGACCTACGACCAGATGGTCATCGTCAAAGACATTCAATTCTATTCGCTCTGCGAACACCACATACTTCCCTTCTACGGAAAGGCGCACGTGGCCTACATCCCCAACGGCTATATCACGGGGCTCTCCAAAATAGCCCGTGTCGTTGACATCTTCTCGCACAGACTGCAGGTGCAGGAACGCCTCACCCAGCAGATCATGCAATGCATAGACGAGGCGCTCTCCCCCATGGGAACCATGGTGGTGATAGAGGCGCACCACATGTGCATGCAAATGCGCGGAATAGAAAAGACCGGTTCCCTCACCACGACCTCCGCCATCAGCGGCGCCTTCACGCAGGCCAAGACACGCGCAGAATTTCTGCGTCTGATCGGACACCCCTCGACCTGCGAGTGATCCTCCCGCGCGTTCAACACGAATGCCGGATAATCCCTCCACCCCTCCCCTACAGCGTGATGCAATGCCCCGCAAAGGCGTTCCATCACGCTGTAGGTTTGTAAACAGACGAACCGTCCCCCCAAGTACCCCCCCCTTGACGCCACTGTGACACGGCGATGCCCGCAGGCCACCTCCGACCCTCCTCCCACAGGCCCCCTCCATCGCAAGAACGGCCCGCAGGATACAAGGAAGAGCAGGCCGAACTCCCCGACCTACAGCGGCAGTTCTTCCAAACGCGGCGCAGACTCAAAATACAGACTTGATTTATATATTTCAAGACTGTATTTATATATTTCAAGTCTTGAATTATATAATTCAAGACTTGAATTTGAATCGGCGATGCGCGAAGGGGAATCTGCATTGCCCACAGGTGTACCAATCCCGCCTCCCCGCAGCTCCGCATAAAGAATTTGCACCATCTGGCAGTGGCGGACCATTGTCCAGTGCGCCATCCGGATTCCGAAAAGCCGCCATCCGCTAACAGTGCCCTACCGTACACACAAGAACAGCACCAACTCCAACAATACCCCATTTAGGGTATTGCTTTTCTCAAACAATTTTTCCCCTCCAATATTTGCAGGATCGAAAACAAGGACTTACCTTTGCACCAAAATCAGAGTTGTAATCATTACGGATAGGATAATGGAAACAGAAGCGACGCTTAAACACCTTGCCCGACATGGCATCAAGCCGTCCATCCAGCGTATGGCTGTTATCGACTTTTTGATGGGCACGCATTCCCATCCGACCGCCGATGACATCTACAACGCGCTGCACCCCAAACTGCCCACCTTGTCGCGCACCACTATATACAACACGCTCAAATTGCTGGTGGAACAGGGCGCCGCACGCCAAGTGACCATCGACGAGCGCAATTCCTGCTACGATGCGGTGACGACGGAACACGCACACTTCAAGTGCAAGCGCTGCGGCAAGGTCTTCGACATCCCTCTGCGGACGGCCAAGCTGGAGGACGTGGCCTCCATTCCCCAAGGCTTCAAGACCGAACAATCCGCACTCTACTTCCACGGACTCTGCGAAGCGTGTGCCCAGAAGGTGCAGGAAGAAGACGCACAAAAGAACTGACAGAACTCGACATAACGGACATAACAATCTAATTTAACTCACAATGAAGAAGAAATTCATCTGCACCGTATGCGGCTACGTGTACGAAGGCGAACATGCACCCGAGAAATGCCCCATGTGCGGCGTACCCGCCTCTAAGTTCAAGGAACTGAAGGAAGACAGCGGCCTGTCTTTCGTGGCAGAGCACGAACTGGGCGTGGCCAAGGGCTGCGATGAGGAAATGATCAAGGACCTGAACGCCCACTTCAACGGTGAATGCACCGAAGTCGGCATGTATCTCGCCATGAGCCGCCAAGCGGACCGCGAAGGCTATCCGGAAATCGCAGAGGCATTCAAGCGCTACGCGTGGGAAGAGGCCGAACACGCCTCCAAGTTCGCAGAACTGCTCGGCGACGTGGTATGGGACACCAAGACCAACCTGGAAAAGCGCATGAACGCCGAAGCCGGCGCCTGCGAGGACAAGACGCGGATCGCCAAGCGCGCCAAGCAGCTCAACCTGGATGCCATCCATGACACCGTACACGAGATGGCACGCGATGAGGCGCGCCACGGACGCGGCTTCGAGGGACTGTACAACCGCTACTTCAAGAAGTAACGCAGGTGTCTGCAACCTATTAGCTTAACTCTCACAAAAGACAAGAACAATGAAGGATCTAAAAGGAACGCGCACAGAGAAGAACCTCGCCACCGCCTTTGCCGGCGAGTCACAAGCCCACACGAAGTACCAGTTCTACGCCTCCAAGGCCAAAAAGGACGGTTTCGTGCAGATGGGCGACATCTTCGAGGAAACTTCGCGCAACGAAAAGGAGCACGCAAAGATATGGTTCAAGTACCTGCACGGCGGCGACATGCCCGACACGGCAACCAACCTGGCTGATGCAGCTGCCGGCGAGAACTACGAATGGACCGACATGTACGCAACCTTCGCCAAGGAAGCGCGCGAAGAGGGCTTTCACGAAATCGCCTCCAAATTCGAGATGGTGGGAGCCATCGAGAAGCATCACGAAGAGCGCTACCGCAAGTTGCTGAAGAACATCGAGGACAGCATCGTATTCTCCCGTGACGGCGACTGCGTATGGCAATGCTCCAACTGCGGACATATCGTCATCGGCAAGAAGGCTCCCAGCATTTGCCCCGTGTGCAAACACCCGCAAAGCTTCTTCGAACTCCGCGCGGAAAACTATTAAACCGCACATCACTACACAGCGAGGGCGCACACCCGATGGGTGTGCGCCCCTTGTATATATGCAGGCTGCCTATCCCAGCATGTAGGTATAATATGTGTCCTTCCCGTAAACACATGAAGTAATTGGCTAACTTTGCACGGATTTACAATCGAGACAACTATTATCTTATGAAAAGCTTCATAAACCACTGGCGCAAGCGCTGGCACTTGCGCGAAAGATCCTATACGAGCGGACTTGACATTCTGAAGCACATCGGCCCGGGACTGCTGGTCACGGTAGGCTTCATAGACCCGGGAAACTGGGCCTCCAACTTCGCGGCCGGCTCGCAATTCGGCTACGCCCTGCTTTGGGTAGTCACGCTGTCAACCATCATGCTGATCATCCTGCAGCACAACGTGGCACACCTCGGCATCGTTACCGGACAATGCCTCTCAGAAGCAACGTCCAAATATCTGCCCAAGTGGCAAAGCGCCCCCATCCTGTGGAGTGCCATGGCTGCATCCGTCTCGACCTCGCTGGCCGAGATCCTCGGAGCCGCCATCGCACTGCAAATGCTGTTCAACATTCCCATCATAGTCGGGTCCGCCATTGCCACCGTAACCTGCACCTTCCTGCTGCTCAGTAACTCTTACTCACACGTCGAACGCGGCATCATCACCTTCGTCTCCCTCATCGGGTTTTCCTTCCTGTACGAGCTGACACTGACCGACACCAAATGGTCTGAGGCCGCCATGGCTGCCATCACCCCCACCCTGCCGCATGGCAGCATGCTGGTAGTGATGAGCGTACTGGGAGCCGTGGTCATGCCCCACAACCTCTTCCTGCATTCAGAAGTCATACAGAGCCGGCAGATACAGAAACAGGGGGAAGAGAAGATAAAATACGCCCTGAGATACGAATTTTATGACACCCTGCTGGCCATGACCATCGGCTGGGCCATCAACTCTGCGATGATCGTGCTGGCTGCCGACACCTTCTTCGTACAAGGCAGGCTGGTAGAATCCCTCCCCGATGCCGGCACCCTGCTGTCGCCCCTGCTGGGCAACAGCGCCGGTCTTGTCTTCGCCATCGCCCTATTGCTGGCCGGCGTATCCAGCACTATCACCAGCGGCATGGCGGCCGGCTCCATTTTCTCTGGCATCTACAACGAGCCTTACAACGTGAAGGATATCCACTCACGGGCCGGGATTCTCATATCCTTCATCGGAGCCTTCGTCATCCTGATCTTCGTGGGCGACGCCTTCAAGGGGCTGATCGTCTCGCAGGCGGTTCTCAGCCTGCAACTGCCGCTGACGATTTTTACGCAAGTGCGGCTGACCTCCTCACGCAAAGTCATGGGGAAATACGTGAACACGCGATCCACCACCATCGTGCTCTATGCGCTCGCCATACTGATCACACTGCTAAACCTGTATCTGCTCGCCCAGCTCGTGTGGGGATAGGGCGGCGGGCATCGCACTTCTGCCCCAATCGGCACACCGCTACAGGCAGAACACCTATAGAAAATGAGGCGATGACAAGAGACCGTCCTTGGCGGATATCTCTTGTCATCGCCTCGTATGATATGGGACAGCATTTCTCCGGCCGCCTATTCCCACTCTATCGTTGAAGGCGGCTTGGAGGAGATGTCATAGCATACGCGGTTGACTCCCTTCACGTGGTTGATGATGTCATTGGACACCTTCGCCATGAAGTCATAAGGCAGGTGCGCCCAATCGGCTGTCATGGCGTCAGTACTCGTCACCGCGCGCAGGGCCACCGCACGCTCGTACGTACGCTCATCGCCCATGACACCCACACTCTTGATGGGAAGCAGAACGACGCCGGCCTGCCATACCTGATTGTACAGGCTGTCCTCTTTACCGTTCGCGTCCTTGACCTTCCAGTCGCGCAGGGCACGGATAAAGATCTCATCCGCATTCTGCAAGACGGCCACCTTCTCGCGGGTGATGTCACCGAGGATGCGGACTGCCAGACCCGGGCCGGGGAACGGATGACGGTTGATCAGATGTTCGGGCATGCCCAGCTGCCGGCCTACCCTGCGCACCTCATCCTTGAACAGCCATTTCAGGGGCTCGCACAATTTCAAATGCATCTTCTCGGGCAGGCCTCCCACGTTGTGATGGCTTTTAATCACCTTGCCGGTGATGTTCAGGCTTTCAATGCGGTCGGGATAGATCGTGCCCTGTGCCAGCCATTTGGCATCGGTTATCTTCTGCGCCTCCGCGTCAAAGACATCGATAAATCCCTTGCCGATGATCTTGCGCTTCTTCTCGGGGTCTGAGACACCCGCCAGTTCGGAGAAGAACTTATCGCTGGCATCCACCCCGATGACGTGCAGACCCAGTCCCTCATAGTCGCGCATGACATCATGGAACTCATTTTTGCGCAACAGGCCGTGATCCACAAATATGCAGGTCAAATTGTCGCCGATGGCACGGTGCAACAACACGGCGGCTACCGAACTGTCTACACCGCCCGACAGACCCAGTATCACGCGGTCGCTCCCCAGTTGCTCCTTGAGTTCCGCTACAGTCGTGTCGACAAAGGAAGCTGCGCTCCAGTCCTGACGGCTACCGCAGATGTCGACCACAAAATTGCGGAGCAACAGCGCCCCCTGCAAAGAGTGGAAGACCTCGGGATGGAACTGCACGCCCCACAACGGCTCGTCATCGGCCTGGTAAGCTGCATATTTGACCTTGGCTGTGGAGGCTATGCAATGGAAATGCCCGGGGATGGCCGTAATGGTATCACCGTGGCTCATCCACACCTGCGAGTGCTGGTCGAACCCTTTGAACAGCGGATTAGTCGCGTCTACCGTCTCCAGATTGGCACGTCCGTATTCGCGGCTGCCCGCAGGCTCTACCTTGCCGCCATAAAGCTGTGCCATGAACTGGGCGCCATAGCATATGCCCAATATCGGATAACGCCCCCGTATGCGGGACAGATCCACTTTGAATGCCTCGGGATCGTAAACGCTGTAAGGGGAACCGGAGAGGATCACGCCTATCACGCTGGGGTCATCATGCGGGAACTTGTTATAAGGCAAGATCTCGCAGAAAGTGTCAAGCTCACGTACACGCCGCCCGATAAGCTGCGTCGTTTGCGAGCCGAAGTCAAGAATGATTATCTTCTGTTGCATAGATGCGATGTATTAAATTCTATCTGTGTAACTGCGTGTAGACGAAAGTCTCTTTCCGCCACTCTACGAAAGGCTCCTCCCGTGTCAGAGGATAATGGGAAACAGGATGCCCCTCCCTGTCGAATACGACCACTTCGCGCTCGAGCACTTGCCCGTCTGGCAGAAGTACTTTTGCAAAGGCTGTACGCCGACAGGTCTTCACCTCAAAACGGATGCCCATCTTCTTTCCGAATTCATGGCCTGCGACGGTTACCATTGCGAAGCTCCATGGCGCTGTCACGCACGAGCGGCACGGAAGAGTTCACGTTTCGTCCCGCCGAGTCCGGTCTGCTGCCGGCAGATGGAGGGGTTACAGAAGCGGGCTGCCGCATCCTCACGCGCAAAAGGCGCATATTAGAGAGAGCCAGAAGGCGCGGACGCTCCGACCATGCCCCCCGCTGGTAGACAAAGCCGCGAACGCGCTTCACCCCGCGTTGCTGCGCCAGACTGAGGCTTAACAGGATGCCGCCCTGCATGCTTAAAGGCTGCACGACCGTCGCGATGGAGTCGCCCTCATACTCGACAGCCAACACGGCTACTGCACTCCTCTCTCCTTCCGAATAATACCAGTCCATGTCGAAGCGCCATTGCAGGACGTCGCCAGCCTTTAAGGCCGTATCAGCCGGTTGGTCGAAAACGAACCGGTTGGCAGCCTGAGAACTGAGCAACACATAGGGCGCACCGCGCCATACGTTCGCCGTGTCGCCGGACATGGCCGTGAAACCGCCGGCCCTATCTCCGGGTGTCCCTGTCGCACTGCCGCCTCCAGAGCCCAGACGATCAGACAACCGCTTGTAGATCTTGCTGAGGCGATCGGTATGCCTGGAATACCATTCAAGGCTGCGGTCGAAGTCGGATTCCTTGAGTTCGTACTTGGCTAAAACCGCATCGCGGTACAGACGGCTATAATACGACACACTGTCGGCCGGCTTCAGCTGGGCGAGCGACTGGGCCGTGTGCATGTCCAGCAGCACATCCTCCATCTTGCCATCGGACATCACGCCCTTGGGCGCTCCAGGGCGGCAAGAGCACAAAAGAAGCAGCGACAGACATAACGGCAGAAGGCCGGCAAGACGATTCGTCATAAGATTCAGGTGTGTTCGACAGACTTCATTCCCCGCGAAACATACTTGTGATAGAAAAGTATCAGGGCCACAGCCCCGCAGCTGATGGAGGCGTCCGCGAAGTTGAAGATGGCGCCAAAGAATACATTTCCCCCTACCAGCGGCATCCAATCAGGCCACGTAAACAGCGGGAAATAAAACATGTCCACCACTTTTCCGGAAAGGAACGTGCCGTAGCCCTGACCGAACGGAACAACATGCGCGGGCGTGCCAAAGGGCAGGCTCTCGGTGAAGATAAGGCCGTAAAACATGTTGTCTATGATGTTGCCCACCGCTCCGGCGATAATCATCGTCACGCAGATGATCAGGCCGTAGGGAGCCTTGCGGCGGATGATCCTATACAGACAGATGCTGAAAAACACAATAGCGGCCACCCTGAAGACAGCCAGAAACATGGTGCCCACAAACTGCATGCCGAATGCCATTCCGCGGTTTTCTGTAAAGAGCAACTTGAACCACCCTGTCACATCGTATGCCTCATGCAACAGGTAGGTGGTTTTCACCTCGAACTTGATCAGCTGATCCACCACTATCACAACCAGCAAGACACACCACGCCAAGGCAGAGCGCACCGAAATCTTCATGAAATTTCTTTTGTTTAGGTATATGGGAAACTGCAAACGTGTGGAAGGGAGAGGAAATACACTTACAGCCTACCACAAAAGGCGAAGAGAACTCGCAGGGATTCAGTCCCTGCGGTCTTTCATCTGCTTGGCCTCGATGCTGAGCGTGGCGTGCGGAACGGCACGCAGGCGCTCCTTGGGAATCAGCTTGCCCGTAACGCGGCAAATGCCGTAAGTCTTGTTTTCAATGCGCACCAGTGCGGCCTGCAATGCTTGTATGAATTTCTGCTGGCGGGCGGCCATGGTGGTAATCTCCTCCTTGGTCTGAGTCATAGACCCTTCTTCAAGCACCTTGTACGTGGGCATGGTGTCATCCACATCATTTCCACCGCGGTTGGACAGTGTGTCCATCATCTGCCTGTAATCGCGACGGGCCAACTCAAGTTTGTCCAATATGATTTTCTTGAATTCTTCCAGCTCCTCATCGCTGTAACGGTTCTTCTCTGCCATGGTGATTAGGAATTGAGTTTCTTGTTTGTATATAAGTGTGTAGATATCGTATTACCTAAAATGCTCTGTCAGATCCCATCGGAAAACTGCTTACGTCTTCCTCCGACAGGATCTGACAGGTCATTTTATACCTTGCTAATCTGAATGCGCACTTGGAAGCCATCGAAATCAAACGACGGAACATCCTCGGGCAATGTGTCGGCGAAAGCGATGCCAGATGCCAGCACCTGCGAGGAAATATAGTCCGTGAAAGCCTGCACGGCCTCGGACAGCTGCGGCTGACGCTCTACGAGGATATGGATGCGGTCTGTTATCTCGAATCCGCTGTCCTTGCGATACGTCTGCACGCGCTTGACAAACTCACGTGCCAGTCCTTCGCTTCTCAGAGCCGGCGTTATCTCCAAGTCGAGGGCAACCGTCAGATTGCCTTCGTTGGCAACAGTCCATCCCGGCATGTCTTCGCTGACGATTTCCACGTCCGCACGCTCTACTACGAGTTCCTGCCCTTCGACTTGAAGTGCCAGGCTTCCCTCGCTGTCCAATCGGTTAATGTCGCTCTGGCCCAAAGCAGTGACGGCGGCGTTTACAGCCTTCATCAGCTTGCCGTACTTCTTGCCCATGACCCGGAAATTGCACTTGACTTTCTTCTCAAGCATGTTAGCGTCGGCATAGCGAAGCTCCTTCACGTTCACTTCTTCCAGAATCAGACGGCGCACGCTTTCCAAGTCGTCTGCCAACTGCTGGGAGGTAACGGGCACAGAGATGCACTGCAGGGGTTGTCTGACGATGACATGCTCCTTCTTCCTGAGGGACAGCACCATTGAAGTGACCCGCTGCGCCAGCTCCATGCGGCGTTCGAGGTCCTTGTCGACAAAGGCCGCATCGGACACCGGGAAATGAGCCAAGTGAACGCTCTCCGCCAGCCCGTGCCTTCCGGCAGTGAGATCTGCATAGAGGCGGTCAGCATAGAACGGTGCGATCGGAGCCATCAGTTCAGAGACGGCAAGCAGGCAGGTGTAGAGTGTCTGGTAGGCGCTCAGCTTGTCACGGTCCATCTCACCGCCCCAAAAGCGCTTGCGGCTCAAGCGCACATGCCAGTTCGACAAATTGTCTATGACGAAGCTTTGTATCATGCGCCCGGCGCGTGTCGGCTCGTAAGCGTCGTACGCGGCTGTCACGTCAGCCGTCAGCGTATGGAGTTCGGACAAAATCCAACGGTCTATCTCCGGACGTTCTGCCAAAGGCACTTGCGGCGCCTCGGGATCGAAATCATCCACATTGGCATACATGGAGAAGAACGAATAGGTCTGGAAAAGCTTTCCGAAGAAGGTACGGGCCACTTCCTGCACGCCCTCCTCATCAAACTTCAAGTTGTCCCAGGGAGCGGAGTTGGTGATCATGTACCAGCGTAAGGGGTCTGACCCATACTTTTGGATGGCGCCGAAAGGATCAACGGCATTGCCCAGACGCTTGGACATCTTATTGCCATTCTTGTCCAGTACCAGTCCATTGCTGATCACAGCCTTGAAAGCCACGCTGTCAAACACCATTGTGGCGATCGCGTGCAGGGTAAAGAACCAGCCGCGTGTCTGATCCACGCCCTCCGCGATAAAGTCCGCCGGGAAGGCCGTACGGCCGTCTATCGCCTCCTGGTGCTCGAACGGGTAGTGCATCTGCGCATAAGGCATCGAGCCTGAATCGAACCATACATCGATCAGATCCGCCTCACGCTTCATCGGCTTGCCTGTAGGTGACACCAGAACAATCTGGTCTACATACGGGCGGTGCAGGTCTATGCGGTGGTAATTTTCTTCAGAATAGTCTCCGGGGATGAAGCCCTTCTGACGAAGCGGATTCGTCTCCATGAATCCGGCCTCCACACTCTTCTCTATCTCGCCATAAAGCTCCTCGAGGGAGGATATGCATATTTCCTCGCGGGTCTCCGCATTGCGCCATATAGGCAGCGGAGTACCCCAGTAGCGCGAGCGGCTCAGGTTCCAGTCGTTCAGGTTTTCGAGCCATTTCCCAAAACGTCCTGTTCCTGTAGAGGCGGGTTTCCAAAGAATGCCCTCGTTCAGCTCCATCATGCGTTGCTTCAGGGCGGAGCTTCTGATGAACCAGCTGTCCAGCGGATAGTACAGGATGGGCTTGTCCGTGCGCCAGCAATGGGGGTAATTGTGTATGTGCTTCTCGATCTTGAACGCCTCGCCCGCAGCCTTCATCTCCAGGGCTATCACGATGTTCAAGTCCTCAGCCTTGGCCGCAGCCTTTTCATCGTACTTTCCGTCCTTGTTGAACTTGGGATCGTAGGCATTCTTCACATAGTCGCCCGCGTGACGGCCGTAGGCGTCAGTGTCCACACAAGCGGCCAGGAAAGCATTGTCCAGTTCGTCTGTCAGGTAATACTTGCCCGTGAGATCCACCATCGGGCGTGTCTCCCCGGCCTTGTTCACCAAGAACAGCGAAGGTATGCCGGCCGCCTTGGCCACCTTGGCGTCGTCAGCACCGAACGTCGGTGCGATGTGTACGATGCCCGTACCGTCTTCGGTGGTAACATAGTCGCCGCCTATCACACGGAAGGCGGCCTCCTCCATCTCCACGAACCGGTCAATGCCTGCGGCGAAACATTTTTCGGGATGCGCCGCAGCATAGTCCTTGACAAAGGCCGGCGCGTTCTCATCCACCTTCTCAACGGGCTTGACCCAAGGCATCAGCTGCTTGTAGCGCATGCCGACCAGTTCAGAACCCTTCCATTTGCCCGTCACACGCCAAGGCACAAGCTTGTCCCCTTTCTTGTAGGCGCTGAAATCGGCATTCTCCGCCTCGGGGCTGAAATAGGATTTGACCAGCACTTCTGCCAGTACAGCGGTCATCGGCTCGCCGGTATAGGGATTGAAAGTCTCAACCGCCACATAGTCGAACGAAGGGCCTACGCACAGCGCGGTATTGGAGGGAAGCGTCCAGGGCGTAGTGGTCCAGGCCAGAAAATAAGGCTTGCCCCATCCCGTCATTTCCGGCTTGGGGTCAAGTATGGCAAACTGTGCGGTGACAGTCGTGTCCTTCACATCCCGGTAACAGCCGGGCTGGTTTAATTCGTGCGAACTCAGTCCGGTGCCGGCCGCCGGCGAGTAGGGCTGGATGGTATAGCCCTTGTACAGCAGTCCTTTCTTGTAGAGCTGCCCGAGCAGCCACCACAATGTTTCGATATAGGAATTTTCGTAAGTGACGTACGGATGCTCCATGTCCACCCAGTAACCCATCAAGTGGCTCAGCTCCGTCCACTCCTTGGTGAACTTCATCACATCCTGACGGCAGTGCGTGTTGTAGTCCTCTATCGATATGGTTTTGCCTATATCTTCCTTGGTAATGCCCAATTTCTTCTCCACGCCCAGTTCAACCGGCAGTCCGTGGGTATCCCAGCCGGCCTTACGCTTCACCTGGAAGCCCTGCATGGTCTTGTATCGGCAAAAGACATCCTTGATCGTACGCGCCATCACGTGATGGATGCCCGGGTGTCCGTTAGCCGAAGGAGGCCCTTCATAAAAGACAAAGGAGGGGCATCCCTCCCGCTCGCTCATGCTTCGGTGAAACAAATCCTGCTTGTCCCACAACTTGAGCACCTCTTCGTTCACCCCAAAGAGGTCCAACCCGGTACGTTCGGTAAATTTCATATCTGATGCTGGTTACTTTCTGAAAAATTTGCCGCAAAGATACGCAAGCCATCTGAAAAGGGAAATGAATACAAGCATTTTTTGACGGCCGTGCCTACCGGGCCAGAACCTGCAAAGCGCTTCCTTCGGAGAGCCTTCCTCCCCCCCGAAGCACTGAGCGTCCGCGCCCCGTGAAGCCACTACGTGATATGGAATTTGCGTAAGAAGAAGAAGCCAGCATACAGTGCGTCCTCTCCACCCTCCCGGTATATGCCAAGCGGAAGGCAGAAACGTGGAAAATCACGATGATCTTGCAGAAACTGAAGACACACCCCTGCATGCTCATGCAAGATTTTAAGAATCAGAAAGTTTGTTGAATAGTCACTTCATTGCGGACCGGAAAAGAGAGGCACTCCCCCCTCAATATCCCCTCCCTTCTTCACCTCTATAAATTATCTGTTCTATGGTACGATTCAAGCAAGCGTTACTGGCACTATTTGCTGCCGCATCCTGCACCGCCGCCTATTCACAAAGGGAAGAACCCATACGACTCGGCATTGAGGCCGGCCCGAGTTTCAACAAATACACCGGATCCGGACGGGAGAGCCTCGCCGGCGGATTCTTCGGCGTCAGGAGTGAATTTGACATAAGCAAACATGCCTATCTGGCAGGAAGCCTGCGCTACATCATGAAAGGCGCCGACCAAGGCCAAACGTGGGCAGACTGGTATGCCCCGGGCTACGTAGAACTGCCGCTCGCCGTCGGCGGCTACAAGCAGATAGGCCGGCGCCTGGGCATCTTTGCCGAAACGGGGCCTTACTTTGCCATTGGGACGGGCGGCAAGGCATACAGACCTACAGAGAGCGAAGACCGGCCTTGGCATCTCTGGTTCGATGACGAAGACATGCCGTTCTACAGTGCGGCGAACGGCAGGCCCCGCCGCTTTGACATGGGCTGGGGGGCGCAGGCCGGCTTTGCCTTCCGGCATTTCAGATTGACGCTAGGCTATGAAATAGGCTTTCTCCCCGTATGGAAGAAAGGGATGTCCCCCTCCGGCAGCGGCAGTTATCGCAACTCGAGTTTCCTGATCGGCTTTTCGTATCTCTTTTACTAAAGAATAACGCCTCACCCTTCATTGCGGTGCAGCCAGTTCCTGCGCCATAAACCAAAATATACAGCCAGCGAACACAGGCAGCAAGCGATGTACACCCAGACCGGAACACCCGGCGCAAAATTGGCTACGGCAAAGCCCAAGGCAAAAGCCAAGTGCCACGACAGCAGACAGGTGTTCTGCGCGGTGCCCCGCTGGCAATGGCTGGCAGCGGCAATCCAGTCCATCAAGTGGCGTGAAGAGACGACCGCCACTCCCATGCCTACCGCCAGGCAGGCCAGCATCCCTTCACCAGGGAGCTGCGGAAACCAAGTCCGGACACCCAACCCCGCAACGGACAACAAGTAACCTACGGTCATGGCGGCAAGCTGACTGACACGGCGGCGCAGCAGCATCTGCAAGCCAAATACAACCACAAAAGCCACCGCCAGCGCAATCAGGGCTATGACACTCTCCCCCGACCGGACGAGGAACGCCCCCATCACGAAGGGAGCGGCAAACACCGTCAGCACAAGCGGCAAACTGCGCGGCAGCAAGAAGCGGTCGCACGTGAGCAACGGCATGCGTACCGGAGCCTTGACCGGCACGGGGGTCTGTGCCACGAGCAGAAAAGACACCACGCAGGAAAGCAGCACCCACAACAGGGCCTGACCCAACGGCACGAGCCGCAGCAACAGCACTCCCAACAGCAAGCCGGCCGGCACGCCGAGGCGGCCGGCCCAGGCATAGAGGATGTCGCCCCGGTTGCGCTGCGGCGACATCAAGACATCATTGACCAACGTTGAGCCCAAAGCCATCTGCGCCACACCGTAACACATGCCCTGCAGTCCGTAGACGGCCACTACCGCATACGCAAATTCGGAAAAATGCCATCCCGCCAAGGCCAAGGCCCCCATCCAGAACAAAGCCCGCAAACAGACGGACTTGCGGGAGCGGCACTCCAGCAGACGGGCACAGAAGGGACCGGGCAAGAGCATGCCAATGGCAAAAGCCAGTACAGCACAGGCCGCTCTTCCGTTGAACGGCAGGACACCTCCACCGCCTGCTCCAATCAAGGGTATGAGTGCGCAAACATAAACATTCAAGAACCAATTAGAAAGGCTCAGGCACAGGAAGCGTGAACCACTCAGCCGACTACGCTCGGAAAAGTTCATCGTACGCTTATCAATAAATTAAACAAGACTTACAAGAATCCAACAGACCGCCTCCGTCCATCCGCCGCAGCGAACCGGCACCGCTGGCACATGGCGTATGCACAGGCATGAAGCGGGAAAGACTTTCCGCTAATAGCGCTCTGTCTCATTGGGAAAATCTCCGCTCTTGACATCCGTCACATACTGACCGATCGCATCGGTCATGACCGTGAACAAATCAGCGTAGCGCCTCAGGAATTTGGGAGAGAACCCCTTGTTCTTGCCCAACATGTCATCGACCACCAGCACCTGGCCGTCAGCCGGGCCGCCACCGATGCCTATGATGGGAATGTCCACCGAAGCCACGGCCTGCGCGGTGAGCGCCGACGGGATTTTCTCCAACACGATGCCGCAACAGCCAGCATCCGCCAGCAGCTGCACGTCAGAGAGAAGTTTGGCGGCCTCCCGCTCTTCCTTGGCGCGTACGGCATAAGTGCCGAACTTGTTGATACTCTGAGGGGTCAGGCCCAGGTGGCCAAAGACCGGAATGCCCGCGTCAAGGATGCGTCGGGCCGCATCGATGATCTCCACGCCCCCTTCGAGCTTGACCGCATCGCAGCGCGTCTCTTTCATGATCCGGATGGCGTTGCGCACCGCCTCCTTGGCATCTATTTGATAAGTGCCAAACGGCATGTCGCAAACAACAAAGGCACGTGTGACTGCACGCGCCACGGAACTGGCATGATAAATCATCTGGTCGAGCGTAATGGGCAGTGTCGTGGCATGACCCGCCATCACGTTGGAGGCGCTGTCGCCTATCAGGATAACATCCACCCCGGCCGCATCAACGATCTGGGCCGTAGTATAATCATAGGAAGTGAGCATGGCAATCTTCTTGCCCTCACTCTTCATCTCTTTCAGACGGTGCGTTGTGACCTTGCGCATGTCCTCTACCAAATATCCCGGCATAGCTTATATTCTTATATATAAATTATAGTTGTTTTTTATCGGACGGACCGCAGTTCGGTTGCCCAGCCCCGCAGACGCCCCCTTCAAGTATTATCCCCGCTGGCGCAAGGCGGGCAAATCCTCCACGCCAAAACCCGTGAAATCTTTGATAGCAAACCGACAATAGGGACGGACTTCCTCCAGACTGTGGGTGGTAGTCAGCGCCACAACCGTTGCACCACTGTCGCGCCCGGCACGCAATCCATTGATGGAGTCCTCAAAAACATAGCAGTCCTTCGGATCCAGACCCCAATAATGAGCCGCCTGTATATAGCAGTCCGGCGCGGGCTTGGATCGGGTGAAGTCCTCTGCGGTGAAGATATGGTCGAAGTGAGCCGAGAAGTCAGGATGCTGACTGTAAAGGCTGGCCATCTTGTCGCGGTTCGAACTGGTAACTACTGCCACGCGAATCCCATTGGCACGCAATTCGCCGACGAACCGCATGGCCCCTGGCACATACGCATAGCTCATCTGACTCTCGAACCGCTCGAGCTGCTCCGTGATCGACTTTTGCCGCCCGGCATTGCCCGGATAGAACTCCTGAAAGATCTGCACGAGCGTGCGTCCCTTGATATGGTCCGCAAAATCGGGGATTTCTGGAAAATCACTTGCGCCCACGGCCTTCCAAAAGAGAGAATACTGCCCCTCCGTGTCAACGAGCACACCGTCAAGGTCAAAAAGCGCTGCTGTCTGCTGCATAATAGATATTACCATAATAGTTTAGCCGGAAAACCTCCCTGTCAGACGAATCCGAGACGGGGCCGCCGTTTATTGAATGCAAAGATAGTGCAAGCCGAATGCAATCAAGCTTGCTTGGATTGCTGAGGCGCAGCCTATCTTATGCAAAGATAGTGCAAGCCGAATGCCGCCAAGCTTGCTTGGGTGGCTGAGGCGCTGCCTATCTTATGCAAAGATAGTGCAAGCCGGGGGCAGAAGCGGCATCCCGGCCTGATTCTTCATCACGTGAGCTTATCCAACTCTTAGACCATCCTTGTCTGCAAAGTCCTCCAAGCAATGCCGGGAGAAACCGAGCTTCCTCCGCCGCTGTTTTCGCCCAGCCTCCTCCAGACACGGCTTGGACTCAACATGTCGGCTCGAACTATATAAATAACTATGGAATTTCTCCCCGTATCAACGGCCGGGGCATCATGGGAGGCATCTCACCTACTTTACCCGACATGAAGGTGTGGCGCACGCTATTGATATGGACGGGAACGCAATCGTCAACCTGAATGGGGAAGTCCCTGATGTCACCCGCCAGACAGGCTCCGGCCAAGAGCAGGAGAAGAGTCACCAGCCAGAAAGTCCCTTAAAAGAACAGACTGCGTGATGCAGCAGGCGGAGGCCAAAACGAGAACGGCGAATGGGAAGTTGGGCAGAAGAACAAGCGCGAGGACGATGTTGGCGGAGGGCGTAGATGAATGTGCAGGAGTGGGAAAAAGCACTGATCCTCACGTGTCTAAGGTTTGATGCTTTCTGCACTATGCAAAGTCTCTATCAGACTGCACAGGTTGAACTTCTCTCAATATATTGAGACAACTGTTTATTTATAGATACAGTCCTCATCATCGGGATGCATTTTATGTACCTTTGCGCCCAAATTCAAAGACAATGGTAAATGATGATTTAAATAGAATAAAAGTCATGTTGGCTGAAAAGAAGAAGTCGAATAAATGGCTTGCCGGCCAGTTGGGAAAGGACCAAGGCACCGTTTCCAAGTGGTGTACCAATACATGCCAGCCAGATTTGAAGACATTAATCAGAATAGCGGAACTTCTTGAGGTTGATTTGAACGAACTCGTCAGGATGCCACATAAATAATATATACGAAGAGAATAAATTAAGAATGACCAAGAAAATAGCTTCATTATTTTCCGGATGCGGAGGTCTCGACCTTGGCTTTACCGGTGGATTTTGTTTCGGAAAACATAACTATGAAAAGTTAGATACAAAAATTGTTTTTGCAGATGATTTTGATCAGGATGCTTGTACTTGTTATAATGCAAATCCCCTGCTTACCCGTGATGGAAGCAAATGTTTGTTAGCTGATATTCGAGATATTGATGCAATTAGTATACCCGACTTTGACATCCTTTTGGCCGGCTTTCCATGTCAACCATTCTCAAATGCCGGAAAGAGAAAGGGTGTTAACGATGACAATGGAAGAGGTACATTGTTTGCTGAATGTGAGCGTATTATAAAGTCTAAAATAGGAAATGGACATAAACCACAAGCTTTCGTTTTTGAGAATGTTAGAGGAATTTTGTCTTCTAAAATGCCGGATGGAAAGACCAATGTTCCACAAGAAATAACAAACAGAATGCAAAAATTGGGTTATAATGTAACGGTACACCTTGTCTGCGCATCTGACTATGGCGTTCCGCAAAAGCGTTACCGTGTTATAATTGTGGGCATTGATGAACAACTCAATTTAGGCTCATTTGATTTTGCATTTATGAATGATGTCGTTAAGCAATATAACATTCCTTCCGAACACTTCGGAAAGAAAGAAGAGTTGCTCTTAGGGCGTATTCTACAAGGTGTTGAAAATGTAGATGATAATGACGTTTGGGAATATAGTCCAGGAACCCAACAAACGGTAGATTTAATAGGCCCATGCCCTCATGGTATGGATGCCATTAAATTCTTTACGGACAATTACCATGTTGAAGATTTGCCTGCTGTATGCTTTGAGGGCAAATCCTGGAAAGATATTCCTTATGAGAATTTGACTCCAAGATTTCGTAACATAGCAGACAACCCCCAAAAATATCACGCTCCCAAATTCTTTAGAAGATTTGCCTTTGGTGAAATAAACGGGACAATTACAGCATCGGCACAACCGGATAAATGTGGAGTTACTCATCCTGTAGAGAACAGACGTTATGCAGTTCGCGAATGCGCAAGAATACAATCATTCCCGGATGATTATACTTTCAGTTCCATACCAATTCAATCGAGATATAAGGTCATAGGTAATGCTGTGCCTCCGGTGTTGGGTTGGGTGTTGGCTAAAGCTTTGTTGAACTTCTTATCCTAACATCTATTATGGGTTACTTAACTAAAAAAGCCATTTTACAGGCATATAAATGTTTGTCACATCTATCTGAAGATCCTTCTGTCCAAGGTGCAACACAAAAAGTTAGTGCCATTCGGCATTTTTTTGCATTAGATCAATTCTTTGAAGAATACCATAAAGATTGCAATACAAGAGAAGCAAATAACAAGAAAGTTTATGCTGACCTTGTTGGTCATGTCTGTGGCATTTGTTCGGATTTATATACGACCAATTTCTATTATCCCTTGAAGAAACACACAGGTGATTTTAGTGTTGGTAGCAATTTCTACTCAGCTGGTCAGGTTGCAGCTTCTCTGGTCAATCCCGCATTAATAGCAGATTATCCCAAGCGTGGGAATGTCCCTTTGTTTAGAATATCTAATGGCATTCTTATTCGGGATATTTCATTGTATAAAAATCTAAATCATTATATTGAGAATGACGAACTAAAGGCTGCGTTTGTCATTTGGCTCTTACGGTCATCTGATATTGTTAAAGTTGACAATCAAGGTTTTTATGAGTGTCTATATGAAACACTCACGGGAGTATATACGAAAGAATTAATAGAGGTCTTATTTCAGAATAAAAATGAAATAAATCGATTCTTAGACGCATACGACAAAACTCTAAATAAGAGCTTATGCTCTATCACAGAGGAAGATGTCAAAAGTCTTTTCACTATAAAGCCAAGTGTTAAGCTCCCAAATTCAACAATGGTAGAAAAATCAGCAAAAATACAATATCTCACAGCCCTCCGTACAAAGCCCTTCATGCTTTTAGCCGGCATCTCTGGTACAGGCAAGAGCCGAATTGTAAGGAAGTTAGCCCAAGCTACGGTCACAGAGGCCTTGCAGCGTGAAAATGATTCATCTTTCGTTGCATCAGACAGATGGAATTTGCATTCGCCTGCAAACTTTCAACTGATCCAAGTTAAGCCTAACTGGCATAACTCCATGGACGTGGCAGGCTATCTGTCCAACATTCCTGCTCCCCACTATGTATTTACGCCTTTCGTGAATTTCATAGTTAAAGCATGGATGAATCTGGACGTACCATTCTTCCTGTGTCTGGACGAAATGAACCTTGCCCCGGTTGAAGAATACTTTGCCGAGTTCCTTAGCGCGATAGAAAGCCGGAGCTTTGAGGACGGAAGCTACATGACGGACCCCATCATCAGGCCTTTTAATGAGTTTGGCAACGGGATCAGCGTCAGTATGATAAAGGAGCTTAACGACACTTTGAAGACCCCTATAAGCCAAAAAATCGAAGACCATTTGAGGACAAGGGGATTGACCTTGCCCAAGAATCTGATTGTCATCGGCACAGTGAATATGGATGAAACAACATTCTCCTTTTCCCGCAAAGTGCTTGACAGGGCTATGTCCATTGAAATGAATGAGGTAGACTATGGCAGCTTCCTGTCTTCAAATACCGATGAAGATTTGAAAACTATAGTGTCTGCCTTCGAGGACGGGCAATACAAGAAAACCAACGGAGAGATCCTCACCCTTAACGAGCTGCTTGTGGACAGACATATCGAGGCAAGGGAAGTGATAAACGAGCTTGGGGGAACATCTGAAGACGGCGCTGCCAGATTTGTAACAGACTATCTTGCAACCGTCAACCAGCTGCTTGACGGAACGCCCTTCAAGCTTGGGTATCGTGCGGCCAATGAAGCCCTGATTTACGTCCGTTCATGCCAGGAGTTCGGCATCAACGATACGGCTGCCGCCTTGGATGATTTTACGCTGATGAAGATACTGTCAAGGATAGAGGGCGACGAATCGAAGCTGAAAATAACGGATTCATTAACCGACAACAAGAAACTTCAAAGGTGTGGCGTTTCGGCTGATGATGCAACCCAACATGGAGAACTCACTCTATTGACCGCATTGAGAGAAATCATAAAGAACAAGCTCGGTGAATTTAATGAGGACATCACTGCCGACCCGTCAGATAATACCGACCATGCAGCTTCGACAGATTCCAACGAAAAGCAACGCAAGTCTGTACAGAAAATTGACCAAATGATCAGCCAACTGGCGCGGGATCACTTTGTATCTTATTGGAACTAAATAAGGGCAACCATGGCAGCGGCTTTCAATTTTACGATAAGCAACGAGGACTTGCTGATAAGGTTCTCTTGCCCTAACCATGCCAAACGCATCGGACAGATTGTGAACAATCTCCGTCTTGACACTTCCACCCAAGCGGGGAAAGAGAAGACGATGTGCCGTTACATTGTTTTGGAGGGCGATGCCACATTCCGTATAGGTAAAGACGTGGTGGACGGCAAGGACATTTGTCATGAGGCCGCATTCTTTGAGAATACCGAATATCCGTTGATAGTACGCGGAAATAACGGAAGGTCTTTGTCTTTCATATCTTTGGCCATTAATGACCGTTTGCGTTCCAGTGAAGACGGCACAGATACGGTTATCAGTGAAGACGGCGAGCTGTACGGATCGTTGAACTTCCATAACCAAGTGGGAATGACGGATTTCACGTTCATTTATCAGGTGAACGGTGAGCCTCAGACAAAACGGCTGAAATTCCAAACAGAAGTTTTAAGCTACAAGCTTGATTACCGTTCCGACCTGCGAACCATCATATCAGACATTGAACGTGAGTACGCCATGCTCAGCGCATCGTTTCTGAAAGATACCTATCTAAGCATGCGCAGGCACAACGGAGAAAGCAATCCGTTGATTTGGTGGCAGATATTCAAGTCCTGCTACGAGGAAATCGTTGCTTCGGCCAAGCATATTATTGAATGCCCCCAAAGACGTTTGCGCAGTATAGTCAGATATGAACGTGCCGATCGGCTGGCTGTTCTCCCACGGGAAATGGAGCCTGAATATCAGATTCACAGAGACAACCCGGCATATCTTTACAGGACAGAGGAATTGGTTCCAAGTCATGATACGATAGAAAACCGTTTTCTTAAACATGCATTGAAAGACATGTGCCGCAAATTCCTGACCATCAAGGAACATATCATGACTGCCATGTACATAGACAACCCGATGCGAATGGATGTTTCATTGCCCCGGATGGAGGACGAACTGATGCGTCTGTGCAACCATTCCTTTTTCCGTAGTGTCGGGGTATTCAAAGGCTTTACACAGGACAATCTCGTTATGAAACGGGCACATGGATATAAAACCATTCTTGAAAAATGGATAGAGTTACAACAAGGCTATGAGTTGGAGGATGGTATGCGCAAACTGGAAGCAAAGGATATAAGCGACCTCTATGAGATATGGTGTTTCATAAAAGTCAAGAATATCGTCAGAGACACCCTGCATGAACTCGGCACGAAAGCGGTACAGAAAGTGAATGGCAGGGACATGACTCGTGACTTCATCCCTAAGTTGATACACGGCGGTTCCATGAATTTTTTCAATGAGGACAATGTAGAACTGGCGACTGTCAGCTATAATGCGCAGGTGGAGAAATCCTCCACAACCAAGATGTCTGCCATAAGCGGAACGGATACGATGACCACAGTACAACGTCCTGATATCGTTTTGCGATTGAGCCAGTCGACAGATATCGGAATGAAATACACCTACCTCTTCGATGCAAAATACCGTATTGATGATACCCGTGACAAGAACGGTTACGATGTGCCGCCGGAAGACGCAATAGACCAAATGCACCGTTATAGGGATGCTGTCTATTATACGGAAGAGGGGCATGACCATTCACACCTGAAAAAGGAAGTCATAGCCGGTTACGTGCTGTTTCCGGGGGTGGTACCTTTGAACGCCTTGGACTATGACAAGGGCAATTACTACTACCAGCGTTCAAACCGCCTGATAGGCATTGGGGCATTCCCCTTACGGCCCGATCAGGAGAGGCATGGAGAGGACGGAAGCCTTGTCGTTGGATCCGACAGCTCCGAAACAGCATTGCGGAAGCAGATAAGGAAATGGCTTGAAGATGACAATGCAAGGGAGACATTGCTTGAACAAAGTATTCCGCAAAAGGGCTTGGAATATTCAGACGAGCCTGTGGTGAAAGGCTCTTATTTCCTCTCTATGGTGGACTCATATGCAAATGCCGACTCCCGGGCGGTTATAGACGGAAAAGCAAAGCTATTCTATTCCGGATATAGTGCTATATTGGGGGGAACAGACTTCCAAAAAGTGAAGTACTTTATCCCGGTGGATGGCCACATAGTTCTTGGCTACTATAAAGTCACTAAGATTGAGGCCCAGGACATTACATCACAATTGGAACAGGTTAAAAGGGCACGTCTTGCAGCGGGAAAAAGAGTTGACAGGTACAAGGGCTTTGACAAAGGCATCCGCATCTGCTTTCATCTCGGTGAATACGTTTCCTTGCCGTCTCCATTCACTTACGGATTAGACACTAATGCTGCCAAGGGCATTGCATTGAGCCGGAAAGAGTTTCAAGAGTATTGCAGGAATAGTAAAGTTAAGGATGGGTAAGGCTTATCTTTGAGAAGAACGATCATACATATAACCTATGTTTAACGCCCACCCGCCAGCCTCTGCAGAAACGAAATGTCATGATTCGCTTCCGCTTTCGCACTACAAGCTGTAATTTTGCATAAGACAGGCGGCGGCTCAGCCATCCAAGCAAGCTTGACCGCGTTCGCCTTGCACTGTCTTTGCATAAGACAGGCGGTGGCTCAGCCATCCAAGCAAGCTTGATTGCGTTCGCCTTGCACTGTCTTTGCACCCCCTTCAACCAACATACCTGCATACATGACACCAACCATCATCTTCGATAAGGACCGCAGCGTCAAGGCCTGTGTGGCCGATGCGTGGCGCCTCTTTGCCCGCACGTGGAAACGCTATCTGAGAGCTGTCTGGCTATACCTGATATTGGCCGGAAGCACTCAAGCCTTACTGCTCGAGCTTTTCATACGCTACATTGCCAACCATGCCCTGCCCGCCCTCAGACTGTCGCAAAGCGGAGGCGATCCCCGAATCGTGCGATACATACTGATGCCGGACGGTCTCACCCTACTCTACTTCTGCCTGTCCGCCATACTGTGCATTTTCGCGACATACGCGTGCTACGGACGCATCAGCAGCCTCATACAGACGTACAAGTCCTGGAATGTTATGCCGCGCCTGGTACGGCCGGCACTGTCCAAAACGGAAAGTAACTGCGGACTGCGCCTGCTCGGCATTGACGCGCTGGCCGCCTTCATCACCCTACTGCTACTGGCAGGCGTATGGCTGCTGGCTGTGAAGGTGACCCCGTGGCTGGCACTGCTCATACCCCTCTTCACCCTCTATATATGGACAACCGCAAATGTAGCGCGCATACAGTTTGCCGTGAACGGGCAGAAGCTGAAAGCGTCCCTCCGCTATGCCCTGCGGCACAGCTTGGGCACGCCGCTGGTCGTGCAAATCCTGACGCTGATTCCCGCAGGACTGCTGACGACCATCCTTTCCCTGCCCATACTTACCTACATGTTGGGTTCATGGGCGGCTGCCGACTCGCTCCTACGCGGTGACGTGACAACCATTCCTCCAGTGTTGCCGCTGCTCTTCTTCATCGTCAACACGCTGTGCTTCACCGTCATACAGGCCATCTGCTCTTGGCGCACCTGGGCTTTGTCCATGAAGTGCAGAAGTCTGTAACCCAGACCCAACCATTATAAAAACAACCATAAGGGCAAGCGCAAGTCCCGCCGCAAGGAAAACATTTTCCTTGCGGCGGGACTTGCGCTTCACTGACCATGAAAAAAACAGAGCACCAGCTCTACAGCGTCACACAGTCGCCTGCGCATTCCCGCCACGGGCGGAGCACACCGCCACATCAAGCGCAACGCCGCTCCGCATCCTCACCGCCAAAGTCGTCATCAACCTTGATCAAGGCCGCCACGACAAATGTCAGCACGCAGAGAACCATGGCGATGATGAAAAAGTTGAGATAACCCACCCGTTCCTGCAAGTAACCGGCCGCCATGCCCGGAAGCATCATGCTCAGTGCCATAAATCCCGTGCAAAAAGCATAATGGGCGGTCGAAGAAGCACCACGGGAAAAGTAGATGAGGTAGAGCATATAAGCCGTAAAGCCGAAGCCGTAGCCAAACTGCTCGACAAACACGCAAAGGCTGACCCACGTGAGGCCGTCAGGCTGGAAATAGGCCAATCCGATGTACACGGCATCGGGCAAGGTGATGCTCAGAACCATCGGCCACAGCCAACGTCTCAATCCACCGCGTTCGGCTGCAATACCCCCCAGAATGCCGCCAAGCGTCAAGCCGATCACACCGATCGTGCCCTGCACCATACCCAGCTCTCCTGTACCCAGACCCAAGCCGCCATGGTCGGGCGTATCCAGCATAAAGAGGGGGCACATCTTAACCAGTAGAGCCTCGGGCAACCGGTAGAGCAGCATGAACGACAGAGCCACCACAATCTGAGGCTTCCGGAAGAAACTGACAAAGGTTTTCATAAAGCCACTGAAAACCCCACGCCAGTCCACGCCCGTGTGCGGCACATCCGCCGAGGCATGCGGAAGCACACGGGAATGAAAAAGAAAGAACAGGAGGAACAGCACCGCCGTAAATGCAAACGTCATAGACCATGCCTCAGAAGGACGGAAGCGGGTCTCCAAACTACCTGCAAGCATGATCAGCAGTCCCGACCCGAGAATGCTGGCAATACGATAGAACGTAGAGCGGATGCCCACAAAGAAAGCCTGCTCCCGGGGGGTGAGCGCCAGCATGTAGAATCCGTCGGCTGCAATGTCATGCGTGGCACTGCTGAAAGCCATCAGCCACAGCAAGGCCAGTGACCATTGCACGAAAGCCGGCACGTGCAGGCTGAAAGCCAGACCGGCCAAGGCCGCGCCTATGACAAGCTGCATCGTGATGATCCACCAACGCTTGGTACGCAACAATTCCACCACGGGACTCCAAAATGGCTTGATGACCCACGGCAGGTAGAGCCAGGAGGTATAAAGTGCAATCTGCTCGTTGGTAAGCCCCAACCGCTTATACATGACCGTGGCCACCGTCATGACGATGACATAGGGTATTCCCTCCGCCATATACAGGGTAGGCACCCAAGACCAGGGACTGGCCGTACTCTTCTTCATATTCATTGCTTAGGAACAACAGGAAACTGTAAAACGAAAGGCCGGCAGCGTCAAGGACATATACTGGTAACTACTCGAACCATTTGTCCGCAAAACGCTGCCGGTCTTTCACTGTCCTCCTGACAGACTGTGTGAAACGTACGCCCTACTTCGCGTAGCTGACAGAGCGCGTCTCTCGAATCACCGTGATTTTGACCTGTCCGGGATAGGTCATCTCATTCTGAATACGTGTCGCGATGTCTGTGCTGAGCTTCTCTATCTGCTTGTCATCGATTTTGTCAGCACCAACAATCACGCGCAGCTCACGCCCGGCCTGAATGGCATAAGTCTTCGTGACACCCTCATAGCTGGAGGCAATCTGCTCCAAATCGTTCAAGCGCTTGATGTAGGCTTCCACGATTTCCCGGCGCGCACCGGGACGCGCTCCGCTGATGGCATCGCACACCTGCACGATGGGAGCCAGCAAAGTGGTCATCTCCACTTCATCGTGGTGAGCGGCGATGGCGTTGACTATTTCGGGCTTCTCCTTGTATTTCTCCGCCAGTTTGGCTCCATAAAGGGCGTGGGGCAGCTCACTTTCCTCATCGGGCACTTTGCCAATATCGTGCAGCAGCCCCGCACGCTTGGCCTTCTTCGGGTTCAAGCCAAGCTCTGCAGCCATGACCGCACACAGGTTGGCCGTTTCACGGGCGTGCTGCAACAGGTTCTGCCCATAGGAGGAGCGGTACTTCATCTTACCGATGATACGCACAAGCTCGGGATGGAGTCCATGGATGCCGAGGTCGATGGCCGTGCGCTTGCCCGTCTCGATCACTTCATCGTCCACCTGCTTCTTCACCTTGGCCACCACTTCCTCTATCCGCGCCGGGTGAATACGCCCATCGGCGATGAGCTGATGGAGAGCCAAACGGCAGATCTCACGGCGCACGGGGTCAAACGCACTGATGACGATGGCTTCCGGCGTATCGTCCACCACAATCTCAACCCCCGTGGCAGCCTCCAAGGCCCGGATATTGCGTCCCTCACGACCGATGATGCGACCTTTCACCTCATCATTGTCTATGTGGAATACAGTCACGCTGTTTTCGATAGCCGTCTCAGTCGCCACTCGCTGTATAGTCTGTATGACGATGCGCTTGGCCTCTTTGTTGGCCGTGAGCTTGGCATCGTCCATGATGTCGTTGATGTAGCTCTGCGCGTCACTGCGCGCCTCGTCCTTCAGAGATTCCACGAGACGTTTCTTAGCCTCGTCAGCTGACAATCCGCTCAGCTCTTCGAGCTTTTCACGCTCCTTCTGCTGTTGCTTGGCCAGTTCCTCCTCCTTGCGTGCGAGCGCCTGCTGCTGGTTGTTCAGGCGGTTGCCGGCATTGTCAAGTTCCTGTTTCCGGCGTCCCAACTCTTCCTGACGCTGGTTCAAACCCAATTCGCGCTGCTTTAACTTGTTCTCTACCTGCAGAATACGCTGGTTGCGCTGCTGCACTTCCTTTTCCAATTCTGCCTTCTTGTTCAAGAACTTTTCTTTTACTTCAAGAAGTTTCTTCTCCTTGATGACGTTTGCCTCCTTGTCCGCATTGTCCAGCATGCGCAGGTATTTCTTCTTCAGCACGTATCGGAAAAAAGCATAGCCCACACATGCTCCCGCAAGCAGGCCAACGACAAATAATATGGTTTCTAACATTTTCTTGGTTGATTATATTCTAATTCTATATCAATATGGATACCGTATGACGGATTCGGTTCACTGCCCTTCACTGCCGGAACAGCGCACATCGCACGCCACCACAGAAACGCGGCCACCGCTCCATATCCGGATGATCAGACATCAGAGAGCGCCTTGTCGATGTCCTCACCCAAACGTTTCAAGCGGTTCTCGTAAGGGGACTCATCTCTCTCCTCCTGAAAATGGATCACTTGTACCGCGAAATCGAGCAAGGCGACAGACATGTAACGGTCATAGCCCAAATTGGGATATGACTGTTCGTAACGTCCCAGCTTTTCATTAATCATACGGGCGGCCTTACGATACGCCTCCTCCTGATCGCGCCGAACCGTAATGGAATGCAGCTGTTTGCCGATCAGCAACTGTATGACAAATTTATCATTCGTATCTTCCATGGCTGATTTGCGGAGTTTATGTTCTTTTGAAAAGAAGCCTGCGTCCCTGAATCCGCTTAGATGTCAAGCAGTGCAATGCACTTGTCCACTTCCCGTATGAGTCTGGCCAAACGGGCACGCGCGTCTTTCACATCATCTCCACTGACTTCGATGATTCTGGCGGTACGCAGCGTCTCATAACGGGATTCCAGTGTTTTCAAGTTCTCCTGCGTCTCACGGAGGTTAAGGCGGTCTGTCTCCAAAGCCGCACGCAGTACTGCATTGTCACGTTTTTCCTCCTCGTACGCCACAATCAAGCGGCGCACAAGAAACTCAAAATCGCGTAATTTCTGTTCTTGATCGTGCGTCATCAGCTATTCCCTTCACACTCCCGGATGGCGGCGCTCTGCAGCCCCCGTCCTACTCGTCCTTGTCCTTGGGCTTGGGTTCCTTCTTGGCCAGTATTACGATATTGTACACATAAGTGGTCATCCACGCCGCGCTGTAGCCGAGCTGCTGCTGGTAACGGCGTACAGACAGGCATGCCTTGCGAACCCCCTCATCCTTCCAAGCATCCTTGGTCAGCACATCATTGATGGACTTGGCCGTCAAATTGTAAAGAGCCTTGCGGAACATAGAAGGCAGGCGGAACTTCCACTTCATCAGATTCCCCATCAGCATCATCAGCTCCTGAGAGAACCCTTGGAACATGTACAGATAATTTCGCACTTCGTTGACATTGCGACAATGGCGCTTAATGCTCTGGTCTATCTCTTTGAAGAAAAAGTCATCTATGCCATAAACCTCCATCAGCATCTTGCGGCAGCGGTTGCGCTCCCCCAGTCCCAGACGGTTGTTGACGGTCGGCACATGAAGGGTCTGCTTGAACACGCGCAAGTCGGGCAATGCCGCCAAATTGGTAATGCCCAAATTGGCGGCCATCACAGCCTGATAGTAGACCCGGATAAGCATCATGAAATCCTCCATGCCACCTACTCGCCAGCCCCTCTCGTTGGCCTGTTCCCTATGCCTGAATATTTTTGAAAATAATCCCATATTGGTTATATAAAAGAGAAGCAGATGTCAGCATACACGCACAAAGCGCACACTACAACTGCGAAGCAAAGGTAACACTTGGCATGCTACGGGCAAAGAGTTTAATTGTTTTTCTTCTCCTTAACTTAAAAACAATATGTATGAATTAGAAGCCTGCACGCCGAACAGTTGAAGCGGAACTTTATGATTAACTTCGCCATCAGTTTCAACTTTCATTCATGCCCTATCATTAACCCCACCATCTCTATGCTGCTTCTCCCTAACTGTAAAATCAACTTGGGCCTCAATGTCGTGTCACGCCGTGAAGATGGCTACCACAACATCGAAACCGTATTCTACCCCATCCCACTACGCGACAACCTGGAATTCAGCGTAATGGCGGACGCACCTTCCGAGTACAACCTGACCATACACGGAATGCCCGTTACGGGAGCCGCAGAAGACAATCTGGTGGTCAAGGTCTACCTCTCACTGAAAAAGGACTTTGACCTGCCCCCCTTGGATATCTTCCTGTACAAAAAGATTCCGATGGGGGCGGGGCTCGGCGGCGGAAGCAGTGATGCCGCATTCATGATGACCGGTCTGAACGAAGTGTTTGACCTGGGTATGGGCTGCAACGAAATGGAGCGACGCATCTCGGCCTTCGGAGCGGATTGTGCATTTTTCATACGCAACCGTCCGGTCTTCGCCCAAGGTATCGGAGACCAGATGACCCCTCTCCCACTTTCGCTAAAGGGCCGGTATATCGTATTGGTCAAACCGGACATATTCATCTCCACCCAAGAGGCATATGCCCATGTTGCTCCGCGCAAGCCACACTACCCGCTCAAAAGCTCCATCCTGGCCCCCATCAACTTGTGGCGGAGTACCATCGTCAATGATTTTGAGCTGTCGGTATTCCCGTCGCATCCCGAATTAAAGGCCATCAAGAAGACGCTATACGATATGGGAGCCATCTACGCAGCCATGAGCGGCAGCGGCAGTACGATATTCGGCCTATTCGACAGACCGGCGGAAGAAGCGAGAAAGGTCTTCAGCAAGCATTTCGTCTTCATACAAAAACTACTGTAACCAGTGATCTATTACTTTTCCGGCACCGGAAACACCCGCCACGTGGCACAGGCCCTTGCCCAAAGGCTGGAGGACAAAACCATTCCCGTCAACTGGGAGACCGCACCATCCCTTTCGCATGACGAGCGCGACACACTGGGAATAGTCCTCCCCGTATATGCCTGGGGGCCGCCGCTTGTCATAGAGCACTTCCTGCAAGAAATGCCGTGGCTCATTATGGGCAAACAACCCTATATCTATGTTGTGTTGACCTGCGGAGATGATGTGGGCCTTACGGACCGGGTAGTCAAACGTGCCTTAAAGAAGAAAGGGCTTAAAGTATCCGCCGTATTTTCCGTACAAATGCGCAACACTTACGTCTGCCTGCCTGGCTTTGACATAGACAAGCCGGAGACTGAAAGGCAAAAGATGGAGCGGGCGGACCGGAGAATTGAGCAGATCGCAGCATACATAGAAAAACGCGTATCGCCCCATCCTCCTTTGCTGACTCCGGGAAACATGCCCTGGCTAAAGACCTATATACTTCGGCCGCTCTTCAACCGATGGCTCATCTCAGACAGTCATTTTCACATAGACGCGGAAAAGTGCATACGCTGCGGGCAATGCGTCCGAACCTGTCAACTCGATAACATGCGCATGCCCGCAGCCCCGGAAGTACCCCAATGGACAGGGCGCTGCACCCATTGCCTGGCCTGTTACCATGTCTGTCCGCAACATGCCATCGAGTACGGATTTTTCACAAGGGGGAAGGGACAAGTAAAGATAAATGGCTAAATTCGCGCACCATTTGAGGCCGGCCGAAAGAGCCGTGAACTACCGTACCGGTCTGGCCACTGCGAAACAACATCAATACAACATACAATATGAATAACGAATGGTTTGAGTGCAAGGTCAAATATGAAAAGACCATGGAGAACGGATTGGTGAAGAAAGTCAACGAGCCATATCTGGTTGACGCACTCAACTTTACCGAGGCCGAGCGTCGAATCATCGAGGAGATCACACCTTTCATGACGGGCGCATTCGAGGTGAGCGACATCAAACGCGCACACTACGCCGAGCTGTTTGAAGCGCCTAATGACGACAGCGCGGACCGTTACTTCCGCGCCAAACTGGTATTCATCACATTGGACGAAAAGAGCGGAAAGGAGAAGAAGAGTTCGCAGAACGTGCTAATCCAAGCCTCAGACCTGCGTGACTCCATCAAGCGCCTTGATGAAGGCATGAAGGGGTCTATGATGGACTACACGATAGCCAACGTCACAGAAACCGCCATCATGGATGTCTACCACTATGTGGCACCTGCTTCAAAAAGTGAAAAGCCGGAATACGAACAGTAAAAAGCCACGCACCCATGGCGGGCGGCTACGGCGCAACAGCCAGCCTAACAGGCTTGCGCACATTGCTTCGCCAGAGTGCCTCCTCTGCTATGATTCATCTCAACGAAGTCAAGGCTACCATCTCTCAAGGAGTGGAGCTGGTTGCAGTATCTAAATTTCACCCTGCCTCAGCGATACAGGAGGCATACGACCAAGGACAGCGCATATTCGGCGAGAGCCGCGTGCAGGAGCTGCAGGCCAAGCATTGCCTGCTTCCACAAGACATTAAATGGCATTTCATAGGACACCTCCAGCCCAACAAGGTCAAATACATAGCCCCCTACATATCACTGATCCATGCAGTGGACAGCTACAAGCTACTGGAGGAAATCAACAAGCAGGCTCTGAAATGCGGCCGCGTGATTCCCTGCCTGCTGGAACTCCACATCGCGCAGGAAGCCACTAAATTCGGCCTGTCCCCGGACAGTTGTACGGAAATGCTCGAAAGCAGTAAATGGCGGGAACTGAAAGGAGTGCAGATCGCCGGACTGATGTGTATGGCCAGCAATACCGGCGATACCGCTCAAATCCGTTCGGAATTTCATACCGCACGCACATTTTTCGACACACTGAAGACACGCTACTTTCAGGATTCTCCCTCATTCTGCCAACGCTCATGGGGCATGAGCCATGATTACAAAATCGCCATGGACGAAGGCGCAACTCTTGTCAGAATCGGCACTGCCATCTTCGGTGAAAGAGGATAGCACCACCCGATCATTCATGACTTAGGCCAATCACTCTAAAAGAGCGGCCGACATTCCTTTTGGGATGTCGGCCGCTCTTCTAATTTATTCAGCAAGAGGTTGCAGACTCATCGCCAGCAACCTTGGCACACTTACTCAGCACGAAGCGTGAAACGCTTGAAGTCAATGACAGTCAGATCCTTGTCACAGGATTTCAAGTACTCGGCCACAGTCATCTTGCTGTCCTGAATGTATTCCTGATCAAGAAGGCAAGACTCCTTGTAGAACTTCTTCATACGGCCATTGGCAATGTTCTGTACCATTTGTTCGGGAAGGTTGGCAGCCTTTTGCTCCGCAGTGGTCTTCTTAAGCTCGCGAATCTTATCAGCATCCTCAGCGGTGATATTACCTTTCATAATACCCTCCTCCAAGTGCTCTTCGCTTTCGGCAATGTACAGATTATAGCCGGCCTTTTTAAGGGCAGCCTCAACAGCCTTCTTAACCTGCTCTTCCTTGGTCTTCTCAACAGCAACCTTGAATTCCTCGTCCTTCACATTCTGCGGTACGCTTTCTTCGTTGAGTGCGACAGGGTTCATGGCAGCCACCTGCATGGCTACGTTGTGGGCTTGCTCCTCGGCGGGCTTGTTGGTCTGAACCATCGTGCAAAGCATGTGGCGGTTCATATGGTCATAAACCGAAACATTCTCACCCTCGATGAAACAATAACCGTCAAGCTCCATCTTTTCGCCCGTGATGCCACTACGTCCCGTTACAGCGTCGGCTACGGTGAGTCCGTCAAGAGGAAGTGCCTTCACCTCTTCAATAGACTTGCACTTGTTGGCTACAGCCGCATCCAAAATGTCTTGAGCCAATTTTACAAAGTCGGCATTTTTGGCAACGAAGTCTGTCTCGCACTTTAGAGCAACAATGGCTGCAAAGCCATTCTCTTTCTTTACAAGCACTGCACCTTCAGATGCCTCGCGGTCGGAACGCTTGGCTGCCACGGCCTGTCCCTTCTTGCGGATGATTTCAATGGCCTCTTCCATATTGCCATTAGCCTCTGCGAGTGCCTTCTTGCAGTCGCCCAAGCCTGCACCAGTCATGGTGCGGAGCTTTTTGATATCTTCTAATCCAACTCCCATATCAGGAAATATTTGTGTATCAGTTAGTTAGTAATGAAAAATCGTTTGAAAAACCAATGTGCCGTGTTTTCAGCAACGGGCGTGGAAGCTGACAGGCAGTTCCGCACCGCTTCTGAAAGCCCGGCACATTCTTCTCTTCGTCAGTCAGACCGCGTTATTCTGCCATAGTCTCAGCAGCCTCTTCCGCAGGTGCGGTTGCGGCAGCATCAGCAGGGGTCTCTTCCTTTTCTGCACGAGCCTTGACAGCACGACGACGGGGCTGTTTGGCAGCTTCGCCTTCACCTGCGGCCTCTGCATCAACCTTCTCGGCCTTGCGCTCCTCAATACCTTCGGCGATAGCGCCACAAACAGCGTCGAGAATCACCTCGATGCTCTTGTTGGAATCGTCATTGGCGGGAATCACATAGTCTACTGTACGGGGATCAGAATTGGTATCCACGATACCGAAAACAGGGATACCCAAACGCTGGGCCTCCTTCACGGCAATGTGCTCCTTGCACACATCAACCACGAAAAGGGCAGCCGGCAAACGGGTCAGATCCTCGATAGAACCGAGATTCTTCTCCAGCTTGGCGCGCTGGCGGGTAATTTGAAGTATCTCACGCTTCGACAAGTTGGCATAAGTGCCGTCATTCATCAACTTGTCGATATTGGCCATTTTTTTCACAGCCTTGCGGATGGTGGGGAAGTTGGTGAGCATACCGCCCGGCCAGCGCTCTACCACGTAAGGCATGTTGACAGCAGCCGCTCTTTCAGCCACCGCCTCTTTTGCTTGTTTTTTAGTAGCTACGAAAAGGATGCGCTTGCCTTGCTTGGCAATGGCTTTCAAAGCCTCGGCAGCCTCGTCAATTTTGGCGACAGTCTTGTGAAGGTCAATAATGTGGATGCCGTTGCGCTCCATGAAAATATAAGGAGCCATGGCGGGATTCCATTTGCGTTTGAGGTGGCCAAAGTGGCAACCAGCCTCCAAAAGGGTGTCGAATGTTGTTCTGGACATTTCTTTGATAATTTGTTCGTTTACTTTCTTGTGAGTTGTTTGCTTGTACCATCGCCTTCCGGCAACTGGTATCAACCAGCCGGCAGGTAGTCCGCCCAGAATCGGTCAAAAATGTGGGCTTAGTCCTGCCAGTTTAGATACTAAACGGCTTCCGAATAGCAGGCAGACATTAACGCTTGCTGAACTGGAAGCGACGGCGAGCCTTGGGACGACCCGGTTTCTTACGCTCAACGGCACGGGGATCACGTGTCATGAAGCCTTCTGCGCGGAGAGCCTTCTTGTCGTCAGCGTTAATTTTGACAAGTGCACGGGCAATGGCCAAGCGCAAAGCCTGACTCTGTCCCGTAAAGCCGCCACCGCAAAGGTTGGCCTTGATATCATACTTCTCAACGACATCAAGGAGTGCCAGCGGCTGCTTAACGACAAACTGCAGAATGGAGGAGGGGAAATACTCCGTGAGATCCCTCTTGTTGATGGTGATTTTGCCAGTACCCTCAGTTACATAGATACGGGCGATGGCGCTTTTGCGACGGCCTAATGCATTAATCATTTCCATTGCTGCTTCGCTTATTTAAGAAGGTTAATATCGATTGCCTTGGGCTGTTGAGCCTCGTGCTTATGCTCCGTTCCCTCATAGACGTAGAGATTACGCAGAAGCTGTGCGCCAAGCTTATTCTTGGGGAGCATGCCCTTCACAACGCGACGGAAAAGTTTGTCTGCGCCATTGGGCTTAGCCATGATGCTGGCAGGCGTGTGCTCACGCTGGCCACCAGGATACCCCGTATAGGTAAGATAGATGCGGTCAGTCCACTTCTTCCCGGTCAGCTTGATTTTGTCTGCGTTGATGATGATGACATTATCGCCACAGTCTACATGAGGGGTGAAGTTGGGTTTGTACTTGCCGCGCAGCAGTTTGGCAACCTTTGCGCAAAGACGACCAAGAATCTGGTCATTGGCATCCACCACGACCCATTCTTTTTGAGCGGTCTCCTTGTTTGCAGAAATGGTCTTGTAGCTTAAAGTGTCCACTTTCTTTTGTTTTAAAATTGAGTAACTACTAATGTTTATCAGTCCGCGAGCTTACCTAACCATTACGCCCAGGCCAATAAATAGGACGCAACTATTAACTTGCGGGGCGGTGCCTCAACGGCACCTGATAATAATCGGCGTGCAAAAATACATAAATATCACAGCAAGGCAAATAGGACGGAGCAAGTTTTTAGAAAAAACAAAGCACCTACCCCCAATACACCCCTCGATGAGGGTTTAATGTGTACCTTCGCAACACGTAAATATACAAGACCACTGATATGAATGCAGAAGTCATCTTCAAATATTTTCCCGACCTGAACAGCAGACAGCAAGACCAGCTGGAACAGCTTGGAGCACTCTACGCCGAATGGAACAGCAAAATAAACGTCGTGTCACGCAAGGATATCGACAACCTATATCTACACCATGTGTTACACTCGTTGGGCATAGCCAAGGTCATACAATTTACCTCTGGAAGCCGAATCTTGGACATTGGGACGGGGGGAGGGTTTCCCGGCATCCCCTTAGCCATACTCTACCCCGAATGCAGGTTCAAGCTGATAGACAGCATCGGCAAGAAGATCAGGGTGGCACAGGCCATAGCCACAGCTATCGGCCTCCAGAACGTGGAAACAAGCCATCTCAATGCAATAGAGGAAAAGGGAAAATTCGACTTTGTAGTCAGCCGGGCTGTAATGAACGCCGGAGATTTGGTCAAGCTCATCAGCAAGAATATCAGCAACAAGCAACGCAATCCCTTACCCAACGGACTCATATGCCTTAAAGGGGGAGAAATCAGCGAAGAGGTATCCCCTTTCGAACCTCATTGCAAAATATGGAACCTGGACCGTTTCTTCGAGGAGACATTCTTCGAGACAAAGAAAGTTGTTTACATCAAACTATAGCACTCAACACACCATGCACATTACCCGTTTCGTAGTAAATATGGTAGAAGAGAACAGCTACCTCTTCTATGACGACACACGCGAAGCTGCCATCATTGACTGTGGAGCCCTTTATCCCGAAGAGAAGCAGGCAATCAGTGACTTCCTCTCCCGAAACAAGCTAAAGCTGACGCATCTGATCAACACACACGGGCATTTCGATCACATCTTCGGCGCAGAATACATTTACGCGCACTACGGAGTAAGTATCGAGCTGAGCGCGGCAGAACGCGCCACCTATGAATCGGCACACCAGCAAATGGTGCAGTTCATCCACCGGGACATTCCGGTACAGACACCGCCTGTCGGACGCTGGCTCAATGACGGCGACATCATCCATGTGGGAAATACATCCTTACAGGTCATTGCCACACCGGGCCATACGCCAGGTGGCATTTGCTTCTACTGCGAGCAGGAAGGGGTACTGTTCAGCGGCGACAGCCTGTTCCATCACGAAATAGGGCGCTGCGACCTGCCGGGCGGCAACCTACACCAACTCATAGATGCGCTCAAGACACGCATTCTCCCCCTCCCCGACACCGTAAAGGCCTTTCCGGGACATGGTGAGGCAACCACCATTGGCGAGGAACGAATGCACAATCCCTATTTGCAATAGCAAATATCGCTTCTTTTATAGGTATAAAAAGGCGGAAAGCTGTCCAAAGAGAGCTTTCCGCCTTTTATTACAGAATACGGTTTCGGCGGGTCAGGGCGTCAAACGATGAGACCGGAGCGATTCGTTTTACCCTCCGCCTCATCCATTCATAGAGGCAAGGAACTCCTCATTGTCACGAGTCGTCTCAATGCGTTTTTTCACATCTGTCAGCGCCTCGACCGGATTCATCTCCGCGATGTAGTTGCGCAGGACGTGCATTCGGCTGAGCGTATGAGAGTCCTGAAGCAAATCATCACGACGAGTGGATGAGGCGATGATATTGACGGCAGGGAATATACGCTTGTTGGCCAAAGAGCGGTCAAGCTGCAGTTCCATATTGCCTGTCCCCTTAAATTCTTCAAAGATGACCTCGTCCATCTTTGACCCAGTATCGATCAATGCAGTGGCAATGATGGTAAGTGACCCTCCGTTTTCGATATTACGAGCCGCACCGAAAAAGCGCTTGGGCTTTTGCAGGGCATTGGCATCCACACCACCGGAAAGGATCTTGCCAGAAGTTGGGGCGACAGTGTTATAAGCTCGTGCCAAACGGGTAATGGAGTCCAGGAATATGACTACATCGTGTCCACATTCTACCATACGCTTGGCTTTGTCAAGCACAATGCCGGCAATTTTCACGTGGCGTGCGGCGGGTTCGTCAAAAGTCGAGGCGATGACTTCCGCCTTGACAGTTCGCATCATGTCGGTCACCTCTTCCGGACGCTCGTCTATCAAAAGCATCATCAGATAAGTGTCCGGGTGATTGCGGGCGATGGCATTGGCAATATCCTTCATCAGCATCGTCTTACCAGTCTTGGGCTGTGCCACAATGAGTGCACGCTGTCCCTTACCGATCGGGGTAAACAGATCAACGATGCGACACGACAGGGAATCTGCCGCAGTTCCCGTACACAGCTTGAACTTATCCTTGGGAAACAGCGGCACCAAATGTTCAAAGGATATACGGTCACGCACGTCATTGGGTACGAGACCATTGATACGATCTATTTCTATCAGAGCGAAGAATTTCTCTCCTTCGCGGGGGATCTTCACCTTCCCTTCCACCACATCGCCGGGCTTCAGGCCGTATTGGCGAATCTGTGCGGGAGAGACATAAATGTCATCAGGAGAAGCCAGATAGTTATAATCAGAAGAACGCAGGAATCCAAAACCTTCCGGAACGATCTCGAGGACTCCACGCCCGTCAAGCAGATGACGCTCTGGCTCTTGTATGGGGTTAAGACTGAAATTGTCACGCCTTTGTACAGGCGCTGCATCTCCGTTCAAGTCACTGTCTCCCATCAAGGAACCTTGGCCACCACGGAAACCGCCCATACGTGCCTGGACAATCGGATCATCCTTGAACCGATGGAACTTGGGACGGGCATTAAAAGCATCGTCCTCAACTGAAGGGACAGCCTGCTGCGGAGTATAAGAAACAGGAGAAGATGTATGGGCCTGCGGAACATTCAGTTCTGCTCCCTCAAACATGACCGGAATGTCTTTGACAATAATAAATCCATCCTCATTATTGGGATTTCCCTTCACCGCAGTGGTGTGTACTCCCGTATCCTCCCCCGAAACAGGCTGCACAATCTGCCTGTCACTGCCCAGCGTGCGCTTCACCTCTTCCATGTCCAGCACGTCTGAGCTTTGGAATGATGAATCTTGAGGCAATGCCTGCATTTGCTCAGTTACAAAATCGGGCACATCATTGAGCGAAGAAGCCACAGGAGTTTTTTCAGAACCAGCTATTTCCACCCCATCTTCATGAGGAATTTCCTCCTGTCCGGCTTCGATGCTTGCGGAAGCTTTCTCGCGCTGTGCCATGGCCTCACGTCGCATCTTCAGCACAGCCTCCCGCTCGGCCAGATCAGCTTTGCTCGGCCGTCCCCGCTTGCGTTTGGGCAGTTCCGGGATGAGACCCTCGTCCATGAATGCGGACGGCTTTTCTCCACGCTGAGCTCCTTCTGTCTCCGTCTGTCCTGTTTCTGAAGTAAAAACATGCTCCGAATCAACCCGCTTAACGATTCGCGTGCGCGGACGTGGTTTTGCATTTTCACCCGAAGCAGAGAAGTCAGCCTGAGCGTCAAGAATCGCGTAGATCAAATCGTCACGCCCTTTATCTGACACGTCTTCAATATTCATCTGCTCCGCAATTTCACGCAACCCTGCGTCATCCTTTTCAAGAAGTTCTTCTTTTGTCAAATTAGCCATAAATTGAAATGGGCCTTATTTCCGTACAATAAATTGACAGGCATTAAAGGCCAAAATGCATTGCCACAGCTTGTGACACCGCATTAAGGGCCAAGAACTTTGACCTGTACAACTTTTCATTTTAATAAAAGTAAAAGTATAGGGATTTTGAAAACTGCCGAGCGCGTACCAAAAGGATCGGCAGAAAGCACAAGCCTGAGAACCTGTTGACAACAGTGTTTGGCGTGCCCGCATAAATGGAATGACTCGGAAACTATAGACATGCAGCACACTCACACCAGCTGCACGCCCCAGCCCCTACACGCACCATTCATTTCGCCTGCAAAGATAGTGCAACCATACTACAATACAAAATAAGATTCCAAAAGTTTTCAAACAGGCAGGAAGGGAAAGAAAATGCGCAAATACGGAATGCCAAGACTATTAATGAACCGGCTATAAAGAAACAGAATCGGTCATCGGAAAAAGCTACAACGAAACGCCATCTCATAAGAAACTGCCCCAATGAGTCACCCAGCTCACTTCATATGAGGAATAGCTATACAAGCCCTGCCGGGAACGAAAACGTTTTTCTAAATTTGCATTCCATACAGGGCTATTGCGAAGGCATGTATTCAACGGATTAACGCCGCTGGATCTGACCGCAACATCTCCCTTATTTAAGCAAAAGCAACACATGACACCCCTACTTGACATACAACACTTGACCAAACGCTTCGGGGCACTCGAACTGTTCAACGATATAAGCTTCAGCATAGCCGATGGCGAAAAGGTCGGCCTAATAGCACACAATGGTGCAGGGAAAAGCACGCTCCTCAACATTCTTGCCGGCGATGAGGACTATGAGGCGGGGACGATAGTAATTCGCCGCAACGCTTCAGTCGCCATATTGGAGCAATCCCCTCAATTCCCATCTTCATGCACAGTCATCGATGCCTGCTTCAGTCGTGCGGGAGAACTGGCCACCTTGATCACGAAATATGAACAATGTCTGGAAACTCCGGGAAATCCCGGTCTCAGCGAATTGATAGACGAAATGGAAAGACGGGAGGCATGGGACTTTGAAACTCGTGCCAAACAGATATTGTCCAAGCTGGACATCAACCACTTTAATCAGCCCGTCAGCGAACTTTCTGGAGGGCAGCTCAAACGTGTAGCGTTAGCCAACGTGTTACTGGCCGATCCAGACCTGCTAATTTTGGATGAACCGACCAACCACCTTGACTTGGACATGATCGAATGGCTTGAAAACTATCTGGGCCGTACGAACAAGGCGCTGCTCATGGTCACTCATGACCGATACTTCCTTGACAACGTATGCCAACGCATCTTGGAATTAGACAGCGAGACTCTCTATCAATACGAGGGAAATTACGAATACTATCTCGACAAGCGGGGGCAACGCCTCCAAGCGCTCAATGCCAATATCGCAAGAGCCAACAACCTATACCGCAAAGAGCTGGACTGGATGCGGCGCATGCCCTGCGCACGTGGAACCAAAGCACGCTACCGCAAAGAAGCCTTCGCCGAATTAGAACAACGGGCACGCCAACGCAGAGAAGAAAGAGTGGCAAGGCTGGAAGTGAAAAGCGGGTATATCGGCAGCAAGATATTTGAGGCCGAGTATGTAAGCAAGGCATTCCCCATACCAACGAGCCAAGGCTCCACAGAGCAGAAAATCATACTGAAAGATTTCTATTACAACTTTTCCCGCTTTGAAAAAATGGGAATCGTCGGAGGAAACGGAACAGGCAAAAGTACATTTATCAAAATGCTATTGGGGATCGAGAAGCCTGACAGCGGGCGCTTTGTAGTAGGCGAAACCGTGCGCTTCGGTTATTTCTCCCAAGACGGCATGACTTTTGATGAACATGAAAAGGTGATCGACTCCGTACGAAAGCATGCCGAATACATTGATCTTGGAGGGGGCCGCCACCTCACTGCCATGCAATTTCTCACCCATTTTCTGTTTCCACCATCACGCCAGCAAGACTATATATATAAGCTTTCTGGCGGTGAACGCAGGCGGCTACAACTCTGCACCGTCCTGCTGAAAAATCCCAACTTTCTCGTACTTGACGAGCCGACCAACGATTTGGACATCGCAACCCTACAGATACTTGAAGAGTACCTGCAAGACTTCAGGGGCTGCGTCATCGTAGTAAGCCACGACCGCTATTTCATGGACAAGGTGGTCGACCATCTTTTGGTATTTAAGGGTGATGGGGACATTGATGATTTTCCCGGCAATTACTCCGAATACCGCGAATGGAAGTCGCTGCGCGAAAGCGAAGCACAAGAACAAAAGGAAAATGCCAAAAAGAATGCCCTGCCGATGCAACCGAAACAGAAAAGTTGGCAAGGAACACATAAGAGGCGGCTGACATTCAACGAGAGAAAAGAACTTTCGCAACTTGAAACGGACATTGCCGCACTCGAAGAAGAGAAGAAACAGCTCGAAGAATCGCTATGCTCCGGCACTCTCAATACAGAAGAGCTGACAGAAAAAAGCAAGCGTCTGCCATTGGTAAACGATGAGATTGACGAGAAATCCATGCGCTGGTTGGAACTGAGCGAAATAGAAGAAAGCTGACAAACAACGGTATTCCTCATTTCCGTTGCGCACGCACCAAATATCTCCTCATTATTATTTAACTCACCTCGTCACATGCAACCCTTAGCAGAGAGGCTACGCCCCACCACACTGGACAATTACATAGGACAGAGACATCTTGTCGGCCCCGGAGCCGTACTTAGGCAGATGATAGACTCGGGGCACATCTCCTCATTTATATTATGGGGACCTCCGGGAGTAGGCAAAACCACCCTGGCTCAGATTATCGCACATAGGCTGAGTACGCCCTTCCACACTCTGTCCGCCGTGAATAGCGGAGTGAAGGAGGTACGGGAAGTGATCGAACGCGCCAAAAACGAAAGATTCTTCAATCAGCAAAGTCCCATTTTGTTTATAGACGAGATTCATCGATTCTCCAAATCACAGCAGGATTCCCTGCTATCCGCCGTTGAAACCGGTTCCATTACGTTGATAGGCGCAACAACAGAAAACCCTTCATTTGAAGTGATCCGCCCACTGCTGTCAAGATGTCAGGTCTACGTCCTTCACAGCCTGAACCGTGACGAACTGCTGGATTTACTCCACCATGCCATCACCACTGACACCATCCTGAAAAAGCGGAGTTTCGACATCAAAGAAGACGAGGCTTTGCTCAGATACAGTGGTGGAGATGCCCGCAAATTGCTCGGGATCATAGACTTGCTTGCCTCCGCATCAGAAGTGGATCCCATCGTGATAGACAATGCCACTGTTACTGAACGCTTGCAGCAAAATCCCATGGCATACGACAAGGATGGGGAAATGCATTACGACATCATATCAGCTTACATCAAAAGCATACGTGGCAGTGACCCCGATGCAGCAGTGTACTGGCTTGCACGCATGATTGAGGGCGGTGAAGACCCGAAATTTATCGCCCGGCGCTTGGTTATCTCCGCTGCGGAAGATATAGGTCTGGCCAATCCCAATGCCCTGCTGCTGGCCAATGCCGCTTTTGATGCCGTAGCCAAAATAGGCTGGCCTGAAGGCCGAATACCTTTGGCTGAAGCTACCGTCTATCTGGCGACAAGCCCCAAGAGCAACTCCGCCTACATGAGCATAAACAACGCACAACAACTCGTCAAGCGAACGGGCAATCTACCCGTGCCGCTTCATCTCCGGAACGCACCGACCCAGCTCATGGAAGACCTCGGCTATCATGACGGATATATCTACCCGCACGACTATCCCGCCAACTTCACCCCGCAACAATATATGCCCGATGAGCTTGACAAGACCATTCTCTGGCATCCGTGCAATAACCAGCAGGAAAACCGGTCACGCGACCATATGAATGCTCTCTGGAACAATAAGAAACGATAAGTCCACCTCTGACATCAGGCTACATAGAGTGCCTACGATATAGTCAAATTTTAATCTTACATCAATGAAAAAATTACGAACTTTCCTCTGTCTGGTCGCAAGCCTTATTGCACTATATGCTTGGAGCAGCCCGCAAGTGGTAAAATCCCCAAACGGGAAACTGATGTTAAGCTTCGATACCGATGCTACCGGGCAAATGCACTATCAAGTATACATCGGAAAGAAAAGCTTCATCCTGCCTTCAGACTTAGGATTCACAGAGAAGCAAGGTTTCAACCTTTCCCATGGTTTCCAAGTACAAACAGCACAAAGGTCACATACGGATGAAATGTGGTCTCAACCGTGGGGTGAAAACAAACACATCCGCAACAACTACAACCAGTTACGTGTGTCACTGACCAATCAGCAAGGAATTCATCTGGCTCTAACCTTCCGGCTGTACAACGATGGACTGGGATTCAGATATGAATATGATGTGCCCCAAGCCGACAGTCTGCTTCTGACGGATGAGCTGACATCATTCAATCTAACAGAAGACGGAATCTCTTGGTCCATACCGGCCAACTATGATACTTACGAATTGCTCTACCGTACCATGCCCATCAGCAAACTGGATAATGCCAACACACCAATGACATTCAAGAGTGCGGGAGTATACGCAAGCATACACGAGGCTGCCTTGACCGATTTCCCGGAAATGACACTGAAAAACATCGGGAACCGGCATCTCAAAGCAGAACTGGCACCTTGGCCTGACGGAATAAAAGCTCGCTTCAAGGGGGGAGCTTTCAAAAGTCCTTGGCGTAGCATACAAATCGCTAATAATGCCGTGGGTCTCATAAACTCCTCTCTTATCCTCAACCTGAATGACCCTTGCGCATTGCCCAGCACGGATTGGACAAAGCCTATGAAGTATGTAGGCGTCTGGTGGGGAATGCATTTGGGCGTGGAAAGCTGGGTAATCAATGACAGGCACGGTGCCACGACTGAAAATGCCAAACGCTACATCGATTTTGCCGCACAGAACAACATTGAAGGTGTGATGTTTGAAGGCTGGAATGAAGGCTGGGAAAACTGGGGAGGCACACAGCATTTTGACTACACCAAGCCTTATGCGGATTTCGACATCAAGGAAATTGCCAGATATGCCCACGAAAAAGGAATTGCCATTATTGGCCACCATGAGACGGGAGGCAATATCTTCAACTACGACCGGCAACTCGACAAAGCATATAAATGGTATGCAGACTTAGGCATACACTGTGTAAAAACCGGATATGCAGGAGGGATTCCCAACGGATTTAACCACCATGGCCAATTTACGGTAAGACATTATCGCAAGGTTGTGCTCACCGCTGCCGCTTACCATACCACCCTCGACGTGCATGAGCCGATCAAAGACACGGGGATACGGCGCACCTATCCCAATATGATGACCCGAGAGGGAGCGCGAGGTATGGAATGGAATGCATGGAGCGAGGGGAATCCCCCCGAACATCAAGTCATGCTGCCCTTCACACGCCTGCTCGCCGGCCCGATGGATTACACGCCCGGCATCTTCGATATCCTCTACAAACGAGCCAAGAACAGCCCAGACCGTAAGAAGTGGAATATGAAGGACAGCAAGGACTGCCGCGTCAACACCACACTGGCCAAACAAATTGCAGAGTGGGTTATCCTGTATTCCCCTCTACAGATGGCAGCGGACATGATCGAAAATTATGAGGGACATCCTGCCTTCCAATTCTTTCGCGACTTTGACGCAGATTGCGACTGGTCCAAGGCACTGGCTGGTGAACCGGGCGAATTTGTCGCCATTGTACGAAAAGCCAAAAACAAATATTTTTTAGGCGCAGCCACTAATAGCGAAGCCCGAAGTATCTCTATCAAACTTGATTTTCTGGAAAAGGGGAAAAAGTACAAGGCCATCATCTATGCCGATGCACCTGATGCCGACTGGATAAAAAATCCCGAAGCCTATACGATAACAGAAAAGGAGGTAAACTCAAAAGGAAGGCTGGAAATCAATATGGCAAGAGGCGGAGGTCAGGCCATCACTTTCCTTCCGCTCTAAATATTACGGTCTCAGTAGAAGCCGCACGCCTATTGAGACCCAACAAGAATATCCCACCATGAGCACAAAGGTCTGGGTGCGTTGGCAAAGATTGTCAACGCACCCAGACTTTTGTCTTATGCCCCAATCCCTCCAAAGGCTGTCAATGCCTGTATAGAGATTGACACCTAAAATAGGATGGAACAAAAACAGGATGGGAACAAAAAAAAAGACCGTCTAAGCGGTCTTTAAAGTGATTCCGTTGGGGTTCGAACCCAAGACCCACAGCTTAGAAGGCTGTTGCTCTAATCCAACTGAGCTACGGAACCATTGAATATTTTTATAGGACAGGATTGGGCCTTTCTGCCTAAGCGACTGCAAAAGTAAGCCTAAAAAACGGAAGAGCAAAACAAACATCCGCCTAATTGGTACTGCAGTCTTTTCATGAAAGTGCGTCTTCGGGAAGTTCTTTCCCTACATATTCAAAAGTAAAGTTGGCACCACGGGCAGAAGGAAACTGGCTGCGCAGGTCTATTTCGGGCCGGCTTTTAAGATGCTCAATGATCCGGTCATAGCACTCCTTTGCGGAATGGGCATAGACATAGACAACGAAATCTGTATCTTGGTAGCGGAATTTGGAGGTTTCGGCAATCTGAATCACCCTCTTAAATATTACAGTACACAGATACCAACCTTCACGTATTTCTGTAAGTTGGGCGGTGCGCATCTCCTTTCTGTTATAGACCGCCTCAGCCGGACCAACAGGCATTTCCGCCAATGCTCCAGCCTCTCTTGGATAATCTTTACGGTGAGCCTTGAACTCCTCCATCGTCTGCGCATTCGTCTTGATAAGAATAAAATAAACGCGCGGTCTTATCTTATAACGCTTCGGATAGGGTATATCACTTTCAACATAAGCCTTCACATCGTCAATCAAGCGTTGGTTTATGGGAATTTCTGATATAGAAGACAAGAAATCCATCAGTTCGTCAAAACTATGTGTCAAGGCATCTTGACTAAAATAGCGAACATAAATATTCATCGAATTAAATCTTTGCGAACAAACTCACCTCCTCCTATCTGCCATTTAGGCGAGTCAACAATCTGTATCTGTAAAAGTCTAACCGAACCATGTCATGGCAACGGAAAATCCCAAACAACGGCAGTCAAAAAGAGCGGAAAACGAGACTCGAACTCGCGACCCCAACCTTGGCAAGGTTGTGCTC
>Cebus_capucinus_imitator_PRJNA485217_SSR118__coassemble_112_pt1 | contig 51098 bp, 36 predicted proteins | sample Cebus_capucinus_imitator_PRJNA485217_SSR118__metabat2_low_PE_012 | metagenome-assembled genome bin Cebus_capucinus_imitator_PRJNA485217_SSR118
ACCAACGACCCCCTGATTAACAGTCAGGTGCTCTAACCAACTGAGCTACTGAAGCAAAGAGTAAAATGGATAAACTTGCCACCCCCTTGCTGAATTGCGGTGCAAAGGTAAGGCATAGTTTTGAAATAAGCTATATCTTTGCACGGAAAATTGCAAAAATATTTCGCCATGCATCCTTTGCCTTGCAAGGCGTTCCGAGAACCTTTCGGCACGTTTCTTTGCTTGGGGAAAAGTGGCATTTGCATGGAATTAAAGTCTGCGCCAAAGTATTGAGAATGGGAAAGATATTGGGTATAGGAAATGCGCTGGTCGATGCGCTTGTTCAGTTGGAGGATGATCAATTGTTGGCACAGTTGGACTTGCCCAAGGGGTCTATGCAGTTGATAGACGTCGCACGCTACCGCCAGCTGCAGGTTATGCAGTCCGCATACCCTGTCAAGCGGACGACGGGCGGGTCCGCCTGCAACACCATCTTGGCTGTTGCCCATTTGGGCGGACAGGCCGGTCTTATCGGCAAGGTCGGCTCTGACGAGGCCGGCGCCTTCTTCGCCCATAGCTTTGAGGCGCAGGGCGTGTCCATGCATTTGCTCGTTGAGGCGGAAATGCCCACTGGCGTTGCCTCCACCTTTATCACGCCCGACGGGCAGCGCACTTTTGGCACATTTCTGGGTGCGGCTTCCGCCTTGCAACCGTCCGAGTTGAGGCGGGAGTGGTTTGAGGGTTATAGCTATTTTTACATAGAGGGCTATTTGGTGCAGAACCACGCTTTGATCAGCCGGGCGGTTTCATTGGCTCGTGAGGCGGGGCTGAAGGTTTGTGTGGATATGGCCAGCTATAATATCGTGGAGGCCGATCGTGACTTCTTTGCGAAACTGCTTCCGCTGACTGATATCGTCTTTGCCAATGAACAGGAGGCTGCGGCCTATACCGGGCATGCAGATGTGCAGGCCAATGTCGAGACACTGTCGGAACTGTGCCGGCTGGCGGTAGTCAAGGTGGGGAAGAACGGGGTCATTGTGCGCGAAGGCAACTGCCAACTGTCATGTCCGGCATGCGACGTTCCGCAGGTGGTCGACACCACGGCTGCGGGCGATTATTTTTCCGCCGGCTTCCTTTATGCCCATTCGACCGGTTGTAGTCTCATGGAGTGTGCCCGTTTGGGATCTCTTCTTTCCGGGCATATCATTGAGGTGGTGGGCACCGCTCTCCCGCAGATTGTCTGGCAGAACATTCGGAAAGCCTTGCCCGCAAAAGCGGATTCGTCATTTAAATGAAAAACAGGAGACACGTGATGCGACTTTTCTTTTTACGCTTTGCCGTTGTATGGGCTTGTTGTCAGCTTTGTTCCGGTGCGTTGCTGGCTCAAAGTACCAACCATAATTTTGAGGTGGCCAAGCAGCTTGATATCTTCAATGCAGCTTACCGCGATTTGGATCTTTACTATGTGGATACTCTTGATGCGAAGAAAAACATCGAGAACGCCCTTGGCTACATGTTGGAAATGCTGGACCCCTATACGGAATACTACCCCGAGGAGGATACGGAGACGCTGAAGCAAATGACAACCGGCAAGTATGCAGGCATAGGGTCGGTCATCGGATTTAAGGAGAGCGAGTCCCGCTGTATCATTTCCAAGCCCTATATGGGCATGCCGGCAGCAGAGGCCGGACTGCGGCCCGGCGATGTGATATTGGCGATAGAGGGTAGGGATATTCCTGCCTGTGACTCCAAGGATCCGGATGAACGCCAGAAGTATTCCACGGATGTCAGCAACCGTTTGCGGGGTGAGCCTGGCACAACCTTTGAGCTGAAGGTGCGCCGTCCGGGAACAGGCAAGGTCTATCTCTGTAAGATCACCCGCCGGCAGATCATACGTCCCAGTGTCCTTCTTGCAACTCTTGTGGCGGACAGTACCGGGTATATACGCTTGTCGCAGTTCATAGAGGGGACGAGCAGTGAGGTCCGTCGTGCGCTTGTGGATCTGAAGCAAAAAGGAGCGCGCAGCCTGATACTGGATTTGCGTGACAATCCGGGCGGTGTGCTTGAGGAGGCCGTCAAGACAGTCAACCTCTTTATTCCTCGTGGGCGTGAGGTGCTAAGCACGAAGGGCAAGGTGAAGGAGTTGAACCAGACGTACAAGACCACCATCGACGCGCAGGATACCGACATACCTCTGATTGTGCTGACCAATGAGCGCTCTGCCTCTTCGGCGGAAATAACCAGCGGAGCCCTGCAAGATTATGACCGGGCGCTCATCATGGGGCGCAGGACTTATGGCAAGGGACTTGTGCAGCAAAGCCGCCAGCTTCCTTATAAATCAGTCATTAAGCTTACGACAGGAAAATATTATATACCCTCGGGGCGTTGTGTGCAGGCTTATTCGTTCAAGGACGGCCAGCCTGTCCACTTGCCCGATTCATTGAGCAAGGAGTTTCGGACAGCCGCAGGGCGCATTGTGCGTGACGGTGGTGGCATCACCCCCGATGTGGAGCTGAAGACAGACAGCCTCCCGAACCTTCTGGCCTATCTGGATGCCAGCGATCAGCTGTTTGACTACTGTGTGGCCTACCGCAATGCCCATCCTTCCATTGCCACGCCTGCAGATTTCCGGTTGACAGATGCCGAATATGCAGACTTCTGCGCCTTTATGAAAAAGCACGACTTCAGTTATGACCGTCAGAGCCTGCGCCTCCTCGGCTCACTCCGACAGATGGCCCGTTTTGAAGGCTACGGCACAGAGGCTGCGGCCGAACTCGATGCGCTAGAGAAGAAATTGCGCCACAACGAGGACTACGACTTTAAGCGCTGGGAGAAGGAGATACGCCAAGTGGTGGAAGGTGCGATCATAGAGAACTATTATTATGACGCTGGGCGGGAAGAATATAACTTGAAGACCGATTCGGATGTGAGGCAGGCCGTCGAGATGATGCACAAGCCTGCGGAAATGCATAAGATTCTTACAGGTGAGCCGGATGCCTGATGGCACGGGCTTCGCCTTTTGAAGGATACATTTTGCCCAAGTTGCAATTTTTTTCACCAAGGCATGGAATGAAGCCCGATATTAATTGGTATTTTTGTGCGATTTACGATGGTAAAACAAGAAATATTTAAAAAAGATCCGATGAACGTGATAACGAAAACCGTTTCGCTGCCCGATGGCCGTACCATCAGCATCGAAACCGGCAAGTTGGCCAAGCAGGCGGATGGGGCTGTGATGCTCCGTTTGAACAACACCATGCTGCTGGCCACAGTCTGCGCCGCAAAGACAGCACAGCCCGGTACAGACTTTATGCCTTTGCAGTGTGACTACAAAGAGAAGTACAGTGCGGCGGGCAGATTCCCCGGTGGCTTCACCAAGCGTGAAGGCCGCGCCGGCGATTATGAGATTTTGACCTCGCGCTTGGTGGATCGTGCCTTACGTCCCCTTTTCCCTGCAGACTATCACTGCGAAGTTTACGTTAACATCACGCTTTTCTCTGCTGACGGTGTAGACATGCCCGATGCCTTGGCCGGTTTTGCCGCATCAGCCGCCTTGGCTGCCAGCGACATCCCGTTTGAAGGCCTCATCTCCGAAGTGCGCGTAGCACGTATCAATGGAGAGTACGTAGTGGACCCTACTTATGAGCAGCTGGAGCATGCCGACATGGACATCATGGTGGGCGCAACGGAGGAAAACATCATGATGGTGGAGGGCGAGATGGATGAAGTGCCTGAGAGCGCACTCCTTGAAGCCCTCAAGGTGGCCCATGAGGCCATCAAGCCCATGTGCCGCTTGCAGAAGGAGCTTTCACAAGAGCTGGGCACCGATACCAAGCGGGAGTACGATGATGAGGTGAACGACGAGGATCTGCGCCAGCAGGTGAAGGATGAGTGCTACGCTCCGGCCTATGCCATCGCTCAGGCAGGCGACCACGACAAGCACCAGCGCGAAGATGCCTTTACCCAGATCCGCGAGGATTTTAAGGAACGCTACGCTGCAGCTCATCCCGATCTGACCCCTGATGAACTGGAGGAGAAAAACGGTTTGGTAGACCGCTATTATCACGATGTGGAGCGCGATGCCATGCGCCGTTGCATACTTGATGAGGGTAAACGCCTTGACGGTCGCGGCACTACGGACATCCGTCCCATTTGGAGCGAGGTAAGCCCCTTGCCCATGCCTCACGGATCTTCCATTTTCACCCGTGGTGAGACGCAGGCGCTTGCGACAGTCACACTCGGCACCAAACTCGATGAGAAGCTCGTTGACGATGTGCTCGACAAGAGTTACATGCGCTTCCTGCTTCACTATAACTTCCCTCCTTTCTCTACCGGTGAGGCAAAGGCCCAGCGTGGCGTAGGTCGTCGCGAGATCGGCCACGGACATCTGGCCTGGCGTGCTTTGAAGGGGCAGATCCCTGCAGAGTTCCCTTACACCGTACGTGTGGTGAGCGATATTCTGGAGTCCAACGGCTCTTCTTCCATGGCTACAGTTTGTGCGGGTACACTCGCTTTGATGGATGCCGGTGTACCCATCAAGGCGCCTGTGAGTGGTATCGCTATGGGCTTGATCAAGAATCCCGGTGAAGAGAAGTACGCGGTGCTGAGCGACATCTTGGGCGATGAGGACCATCTCGGTGACATGGACTTCAAGACAACGGGTACGGCCAAGGGACTTACGGCTACCCAGATGGACATCAAGTGCGATGGTCTTTCCTATGAAATTCTTGAAAAGGCACTCGCACAGGCCAAACAGGCTCGCGAGCATATTCTCGGCAAGATTCTGGAGACGATGCCCGCTCCCCGTGCGGAACTGAAACCCCATGTGCCCCGCATTGAGGCATTTGAAATTCCCAAGGAATTCATTGGAGCTGTCATTGGCCCTGGCGGCAAGATTATTCAGGGTATGCAGGAGGACACTGGCGCTACGATCACCATAGACGAGGAAGACGGCGTGGGCAAGATTCAAGTGTCAGGCCCCAACAAGCAGAGCATCGATGAGGCGGTGGCCAAGATACGTGCGATAGTAGCCATCCCCGAGGTTGGTGAAGTGTACGATGCCAAGGTCGTGAGCATCATGCCTTACGGCTGCTTCGTAGAGTTCATGCCCGGTAAGGAAGGCTTGCTCCATATTTCTGAGATTTCGTGGAAGCGTCTGGAGACCGTAGAGGAAGCCGGCATCAAGGAAGGCGACAGAATCAAGGTGAAGTTGCTCGAGATCGATGACAAGACGGGCAAGTTCCGCTTGTCCCACCGCGTGCTCGAAGAAAAGCCCGAGGGTTGGGAAGAACGTCCGCCCCGCCGCCCCCGCCGTGAGGGAAACGGTGAAGGCCGTCCCCCCCGACGTCCCCGCCACGAGTAAGTCCTGCTGAGAAATCACATTCAAACCACTAATGACAATCCCTTCCGTGCCAGCCGTCAGGCTGGTGCGGGAGGGATTGCCTGATATAGGGATGCCATGCAAGTTCCTGCCGGTCAAGCGTCGGGTGTGTCACACATCCGGAACGGCTTGTGGATGTGTTTTCTGGCAGGAGACTGAAAGTGGCATCCCTGTTTGCTGCATATATTGCCTTTTGAACGGGACAAACAGTGCTCCGGTTTAGTCTATGACCGATGCGGGCTTTGTTTTAAGTCTTGAATTATATAAATACAGTCTTGAATTATATAGTTCAAGACTGTATTTATATAATTCAAGACTGCAAATTGAGTCTGCAAGGCATCTGGAGGATACGAGGCCCTTTGCGGCTGTACCTGTCCTCCTGTCTATAAGGCAAGCGGAGGTGTATGATGCACTGTTAGGGCATTTGGGACATCTCTGCACCGAGTTTGTGCCGTCTGGAGAAGTTGTCTTTGGGTCTTCAGAGTACTTTTCAGGCTGTTGGGTTTATACTATTTTATCCGAATAAGGGCTTTGTCTTGGAAGAAGTGCCTGAGCAAGTTCTGTATTTCTGTATTCGATTTATATGGTCTTGGTGGAAGACGGGCTGCGTCTCGGCAATTAGTTTGAGCCAGCTCGAGTGATTGCTATTGATTTGCGCTATCTTTGCAGAAGACAGGCTGCGGCCTGGCAATCGGAACAGGTTTCATTGCGCTCGCCTTGCGCTGTCTTTAGAGAAGACAGGCTGCGACTCGGCAATCGGAGCAAGCTCCATTGCACTCGCCTTGCGCTGTCTTTAGAGAAGACAGGCTGCGGCTCGGCAATCGGAGCAAGCTCCATTGCACTCGCCTTGCGCTGTCTTTGCCGCAAAAATTCGATTTATGACAAGCACGAAAATACCCGACAACACGACCTATGCTGTAAAGCGATACACGTGGCTGCTCTTGGCTGCCTGTTTCATTTCCCTGTTCCTTTTCTTGGACAGTACGCTCTTCAACACGCGTGGCAGTTCGCGGGAGGCTGTGGTGGCTCTGACGATGCTTCAGGACGGCAATTGGGTTCTGCCAGTCAACAATGGGGTGGACATGGCCTACAAGCCGCCCTTCCTGCATTGGCTCATGGCCTTGGTGTCGTTGCCTGGGGGACATGTCACGGAGCTGACCGCCCGTATTCCGTCCGCCTTGGCCCTTACCGTCATGACAGTGACTGGTTTTCGTTTCTATGCACACCGGGGAGATGTGACGGTGGCCTTGGTGGCAGGTTTGCTGACTTTGACGACTTTTGAGGTACACAGGGCGGGTGTAGGTTGCCGTGTGGATATGGTGTTGACCTGCATGATGGTGCTGGCACTTTATCAGCTGTACATTTGGTCGGAGCGGCGGTTTTCCGGTTGTCCTTGGCTGGCTGTATTGTGCCTGAGTGGGGCGTTCCTGACGAAAGGCCCGGTAGGCGTGGCACTGCCGTGTGTGGTCATGCTGGTGTATGCGCTGGTGCGCCATGTGCCGCTTCGCCGTGTGCTGCCGCGCTTGGTAGGCGTAGGAGTGTTGGCCTGTGTGTTGCCGGCATTATGGTATGTGGCGGCCTGGCAGCAGGGGGGCAGTCGTTTTCTTCGTCTGATATATGAAGAAAACATACTCCGCCTCATCGGCAAGATGACTTACGAGAGCCACGTCAATCCGTGGTATTACAACGTGCAGACGGTCTTGGCCGGTTTCCTGCCCTATACGCTTTTGGCAGTCATGTCACTTTTCGTCATCAAATGGCGATGCCTGTGCCGGCCGTTCTCACAGCTGTGGAAATGTCTGGCAGGGCGTTTGCGCAGCATGAGTGACGTGCGCCTTTACAGCTTGCTGGCTTTTGCCATCATCTTTGTCTTTTACTGCATCCCCAAGAGCAAGCGCAGCGTATACCTGCTTCCCATTTATCCTTTCTTGGCCTATTTCTTGGCGGAGTATGTGATGTGGCTGCGGCGTGAGCACAGGCGGCTGCTGGTTTCTTATGGATGGGTGCTGGCTACGCTGGCTCTGCTCCTTACAGCCCTGTTTGCCGCCATACGTTTGGGGCTTGTGCCCGACAGCGTGGCGGGTGGCGGGAAGCATGCCGCTGAAAACCTTACGATGTTCTCGGCCTTGAAGAACTCATCGCTGGGCTTTCTGCAATGGTGTGCTTATGCGGCGCCCGTAGTGGCGGTAGGTTTCTACGTGTGGTGCGTGCGCCACCGCCGCAGGATAGTGTCCGGTATGTTGCTCCTCGTGTTTGCCTTGACTTTCGCCCTTGATGGCGTGTACCAACCGCTGGTGCTCAATGTGAAGAGTGACAAGCCCGTAGCACAGCGCATCGCCCGTATCGTGCCATCGGGGAGAGTCTATTCGTTCCGCTCGGACGTAGTTCCCGGCAATCCGATGCACCCCTTTACCATCAACTTCTATCTGGGTGACCGTGTGGTGCCCTTCGACGCCTTCTTGCCTGCGGAGGGCTGGCTGATTGTGGGCGATGACGATATAACGGATTTTCGGCGGCAGTATCCCGCTTGGCGTGTCGTGCGGCATATCGATTTTCACCGGCGCAGCTGTGATGACCACAAGGAACTCCATCTGTATAAGTTCGTCAGACGATGAGCTGTTTCCGAATTGCGGGTGAGGCCCTGCGCTTTGCGTTGGTCGGCTTGTTGGCCACGGCAGTCCACTACGGCGTCTACATTGCGCTTTGTCCTGTGCTTGTGGCTCAGGCGGCTTATACCGTGGGCTATATAATGAGCTTTGTGCTCAACTTTTACCTGACGGCACGCTTTACTTTCCGTACCGCTCCATCGTGGCGCCGGTTGCTGGGCATGTGCGGGGCACATGCGGTCAATTACCTGTTGCACATAGGGCTGCTCAGCCTTTTTCTATACTTGGGAGTCGTGGAGAAATGGGCGCCCCTGCCGGTGTTTGCCATTGCCATACCCGTTAATTTTATCTTAGTCCGTACCGTATTCAAGTCACGCCGATGAAACTGTTGATAGTTGTACCCTGCTACAATGAGGAAGATGTATTGCCCGAAACCACCCGCCGGCTGGTTGCCGTTTTGCAGCGGCTGCGCAAGGAGGAAAAGATCGATGAGGGGCAAGTGCTGTTTGTCGATGACGGCAGTAGCGATGCCACGTGGCGCTTGATCGGGGAGCAGTCGGAGTTGTCTGCTCTGGTGACGGGGCTGAAACTGTCACACAACCGCGGCCATCAGCATGCGTTGTGGGCCGGTCTGGACTATGCGTCGACCCGTTGTGACGCGGCGGTCAGCATTGACGCGGACTTGCAGGATGATGTGGAGGCCATCGTGGAGATGGTCGAGCGTTTCCGGCAGGGGGCTGATGTCGTATATGGGGTGCGCAAGGCACGTACCACGGACACTTTCTTCAAACGCACGACCGCACAGGGTTTCTATCGCTTCATGCGTACCATGGGCGGCAATGTGATATACAATCATGCAGACTTCAGGCTCATGAGCCGGCGTACCCTGCAGGCGCTCATGGAATATCCGGAGCGCAACTTGTTCCTGCGGGGCATGGTGGCCTCATTGGGCTATCCTTCCGACACGGTTTATTATGACCGTGCGGAGCGTTTTGCCGGTGAGTCGAAATATCCTTTTTTCAAGATGCTCGCTTTCGCCATTGATGGCATAACGAGTTTTTCCATCCGCCCGCTCCAGTACATTCTGGCTTTGGGTCTCTTCTTCATCTTCATCGCCCTGTGCTCCATCGTCTATGGTTTGGTGGTATGGGCAGAAGGACGCACGCTTTCGGGCTGGACCACCTTGTTCGTGTCGTTGTGGTTTATCGGTGGTGCGATTCTGGTGGCCTGTTCGATTATCGGCGAGTATGTGGGCAAGATTTATATCGAGGTCAAGCGCCGTCCGCGCTACTTCATCGAGCGCACAGCGGGACTTGACCATGCCGGAGAAAATAACAACTAACTATCAATACCTATGAAAAAAATCATTTTAGGCTCGATGCTGCTCTTGGGTGGCGTGGCGGCCCAGGCTCAGTACACGGTCTGGTTTGACAAGCCCTGTTCGCTGAAGGGGCGCGAAGTTTGGTACGGGGGGCATCCCGAAAACTATAAGGACAGCAAGGCGCTGCAGGGCTCCGGCGATACCATGAACAATCCCGACCCGGAATGGGAGCGGCGCTCTCTTCCGCTGGGCAACGGGAGTATCGGGTGCAATGTGCTGGGATCGGTCGCTACGGAGCGCTATACACTGAATGAGAAAACCCTGTGGCAGGGCGGCCCCAACACGGAGAAGGGAGCGGCTGACTATTGGGCGCAGAACGCCAATGGGGCGGCGGCGCTGCCGGCCATCAGGCAGGCTTTTCTTGACGGTGACTGGGATCGTGCCGCCAAGCTGACCCAGCAAAACTTCAGCGGGCCGGTCGAGTACAGTTCGGCGGCGGAACCGCGTTTCCGCTTTGGCAGCTTCACTACTATGGGGGAGCTGACGCTCGACACGGACATCGACGAGCAGGGCATCACGCAGTATCGCCGTGCGTTGTCGGTCGATTCCGCTTACGCCACGGTCAGTTTCCGTACGGCTGACGGGACAGACTACCTGCGGCAGACGTTTGTCTCTTATCCGGCCAATGTCATGGCAGTGCGCCTGACATCTTCTCAAAAGGGCCGGCAGACGTTTACCCTGGCCTATACCCCCAGCCCCGTGGGCAAGGGCCGTTTTGCCTCAGACGGGAAGGGCGGACTGTGCTACGTAGGACGGCTCGACAACAACCAGATGGAGTATGTTGTACGCGTACGTGTGATGAACCGGAAAGGTACAGTGCAGTACGAAGACGGCAAGATCATAGTGAAAGGGGCTGATGAGGCCGTGGTTCTGCTCACTGCCGATACGGACTACGCTCCCAATTACAATCCTGATTTCAACGACAATAAGGCTTATGTGGGCGTAGATCCACAAGCTACGACCGCAAAATGGATGAAGAATGCCGTCAGGCAGGGCTATGCCAAACTGTTTGCCGCGCATTATCGGGATTATGCCGCTCTCTTTAACCGTGTGGATCTCCACCTCGAAGGCCTCGCTTCGGACAGCGAGCCTACCGACCGGCGATTGGCCGAATACCGGAAGGGAGCGAAGGATGTCGGTCTCGAAACGCTCTACTATCAGTTCGGACGTTACTTGCTCATCGCCAGTTCGCGCCCGGGCAATCTGCCAGCCAACCTGCAGGGTATGTGGCATAATAATGTGGATGGCCCGTGGCGGGTAGACTACCACAATAACATCAATATACAGATGAATTATTGGCCGGCCTTGTCTACCAACCTGACAGAATGTACGGAGCCACTTACTGATTTCATACGGCTGCTTGAGAAACCCGGCGAGCATACGGCCCAGGCGTACTGGGGTGCGAGAGGATGGGCGGCAGGCATTTCTGCCAATATCTTCGGTTTTACTGCCCCGCTTAACTCCACTGACATGTCATGGAATTACAATCCCGTGGCCGCCTCATGGCTGGCCACTCATTTGTGGGACTATTACGACTATACACGTGACGTGGACTTCCTGCGCCAGACAGGCTATCCGCTCATGAAGGGCTGTGCGCTGTTCTGTGAGGATTTCCTGTGGCGAATGCCTGACGGCAAGCTTACGGCGGCTCCTTCGACCTCGCCGGAGCATGGGCCGATAGATGAAGGTACGACCTTCACGCATGCGGTCATACGCGAGATACTTCTTGACTGTATCGATGCGGCCCATGTGCTGGGCACAGACCGTGCGGAGGTGGAGAAGTGGCAGGGCATTCTGAAGGATCTGATGCCCTACAAGATCGGTCGTTACGGGCAGTTGATGGAGTGGAGCCGTGACATAGACGATCCTAAGGATGAGCACCGCCATGTCAACCATTTGTATGGTTTGCATCCTGGCCACACCATTTCTCCTTTGTCAACGCCCGATCTGGCTAAGGCGGCCCGTGTGGTGCTCGAGCACAGGGGGGATGGAGCTACGGGGTGGAGCATGGGCTGGAAGCTCAACCAATGGGCGCGCCTGCATGATGGGAATCATTCTTATCTCCTTTATGGCAACCTGCTTAAGAATGGAACGGCCGACAATTTGTGGGATATGCATCCGCCTTTCCAGATAGACGGCAATTTCGGCGGGACGGCAGGCGTTACCGAGATGCTCTTGCAGTCGCATGCCGGCTGTTTGGACTTGTTGCCTTCCTTGCCGGATGCCTGGGCCGGAGGCAGTGTGAAGGGTTTGCGTGCCCGTGGCAACTTCGGTGTTGACATAGACTGGAAGGGAGGCGCACTCGTAGAGGCCCGTATCTCATCCGGTTCGGGGGAGAAGTGCCACGTGCGCTATGGAAACTATACGCTCGATTTTGAAACGGACAAGGGGCGTACCTATACGGTCGTGCTTGCTGACGGCCGCCTGGAGTTGCGTTGAGGACTCCTCTTCTGAAAAAGAACGGCGCCCCCTGCGGATGATTCCGCAGGGGGCGCCGTTCGGTTGTTGTCCATGCAGGAAGCCTGCTCTATGTAGAAAGGGCGGATTTCGGATTACAAGGCATGGAAGGCGGCGAAAGTGGCGATGTGGGGTGTAGACTTTGAGCGGAGGACTTCAAGCTTGAGCTTCTCCAAGCGCAGGGGGGCGAACCGGGCTATGCGCTTGTGGCCGATATTGGTGCCTTGGGTTAACGTGTGCCATTGCCCGTTCCCGAAACCCTTCACTTGGTATTCCAGCACTCGCTCACCTTGGCTGATGTCTTCCTGCAGTATGATGCGGTCTATGACAGTGGGGGTGTCCAGCTCGAGTGCAAGCTCGTTGCCCTCACCTTGAACCTGTTTGTCCGGATGTCCGTATTGCCGGTCTATTTCGCGCCCGTATGCCTCCAGCCTTTCCACGTCAGCCTGTGGTACGAGCCCTTGATTGTCCACAACCAAGCCCAACAGCATGTTGGTGTTCCGGCCTACACTGGTCTCGTACTTTTGCATGAGCTGGTTGAGTGGGAAAATCTCGTTGTCCTGCCCCTCGTGCCAGAACCATCCGCCTTGAAAAGAGCCGTTCTTGCGCAGTGTGAAGTCTGCCTCTCCGGGACACCAGTATTCTGCATGAGGGTCACCGTGCATGCCACTGACCTTCTGGGTGCCGTCGGCTTGTGTCGTTGCGTTGGCGGTAGCCCAGCATGGATCAGGTGCTGTTCCCTCTTCGTTGCCGACCCACCGCACCAGATTGGGGTGTCCCATCGGCCCTTGGAACGCTATGGCCTGCGGCTGCAGTTTTTCTACAAGGCTCAGTATGTCCGCTCCGCCATTCTCTTTGGAGAGCACGCCTCCGTCAAACCAGATCTCAAACAGCGGCCCGTAGTTCGACCACAGCTCTGTGAGCTGTTGCGTCACGATGTGGTTGTATTCCTGCTGTGTTACGGGGCTTCCCGGCTGTACATAGCCCGGATTGTCCACCCATAGATACCCGTTGGCGGTAGTGCTGGCATAGATGCCGGGTTTAAGACCGTATTTTTTACAGGATGCGACGAACTCGCCAACGATGTCCCCCTTGCCGTTTTTATAGGGAGAGTGCTTGATGCTGTAGTCGTGGGCTTCTGTAGGCCACAGGCTGAAGCCGCTACAGTGCTTGGCTACCAATACGGCGTACTTTGCACCCAGTTTTTGGGCAGCTGCGAGCCACTGGTCTGTATTAAGCTTGGTGGGATTGAACTCGGAGGGGGAGGGGTGGGTGCCGAATTGCCGCCATTGGTAGTCCGGGCGGAAAACAGGCATGTCGAAATGGATGATGACTCCGATTTCAGCTTGCGCCCATTCCTGTTGCACGGTGTTTGGCACGATGATGCCTTCGGTGGTTTTTTGCGTTTTTTGAACCGGTGTGGCGCTGGTTGATGTGGAGGCGGCGAAAGCTGTCATGGCCAGCAGAATCGCCACCATCTTTCTTGATGACATGGTAGAGAGATTATAAAACGTGATGCAATTATAACGAAAAACCCTGATTTGTGCAAGGAAAAGGCCTTTCGCATGGCCTTATCCGTAATTTTTAAACCTCTACATTGCAAACTTTTCTTTGCTTCTTATGGCGTAAGGAAGAAATAAACGTTTATATTTGTGCCCGAAAAGCTGAACGAGCAAGCCATGAACCTTAAGCTTAACCATGTTTCCTGTCTGCATGACGCAATCTGGTAGGAGGATTAACTGCTGTCCTTCCATTCCCTAATATCCGTGGGAACAGGAAGGTAGTTTGGTATTATTCCCCTTGCTATTCGGCTGGACAAGGATGCTTGCAGTTGCGGGCTGTGAACTTCCTCCACAGAAAACTACTGATTATTTAACACCTATTTTTTATTAACCAAATAAAGATACCATGAGAGTAAAACCTCTACTCCTCACTGCGGCGCTCCTTTCGGGGACACTTACGCTGTGTGCGCAAAGTGTGCCGACTCATGAGATGTACGTCGATTTCGGTACGACCGCAAAGGACGATCTCGTGTCAGCGCTCGACAAGTGGCAACCGGGCGACAAGTTCAGCTCAGACGCCAACTACGTGGATGAGAATTTCTTCATCTCGCGTGTGCCTCTCAAGGCACGTTTTACCAACAGCGCCACCCAGGCCAACAGCTCGCTCAACGCAGACAATGCCAAGAACCTCTGCTGGTGTGTGCCCATTGGTGAAATGACCAAGAAGTGGGGACCTCTGCCTCGTTGGAATTTCGATGCCGACAACTTCAACATGTGGCAGTACATCAACATCCACGCCAACTGGTCCAACAGCTTCTGGCGTGTGCCGGGAGCCTTTAACGATGTGGCTCACAAGAACGGTGTTCGTACGGGCTGTACCTACTTTATCGACTGGGGCGCTTCTGTAACGGAGAATACCGAATCTGGAAAGGTTCTCGGCCAGCTCTGTGCCAAGAATACGGACGGTACCTACAAGTATGCCCGCAAGCTCATGGAGTTCCTCCGCTACTATGGCATCGATGGTCTTACGTTCAACCCCGAAGGCCGCTGGTCTCCGACGCTGAACCAGAACTTCTCCTCGTTCCTCGCAGCCTGCCACAAGGAGGCCGAGGCCATGAACTTCCCGTTCCAGGTAGTGTGGTACTCATTCGTGACCAACAACGGCTTGCTCAGCGATGCAGGCTGCCAGCTCATCAAGGGCAGCAACGATGTGTGGTTCCAGAAGGACGGTTACCCTGTGACCGATGTGTTCTTCCTCAACTATAACTGGACATCAAACGGTCTCAAGAACTCCGTAGATGCTGCCAAGCAGCTCGGACGCAGCTCGTTTGACGTTTACGCAGGCTTCGACCAGCAGGGTCGTGGTTATGGCAAGAACGGGAATGCCGGCTGGAAGGCGCTCATGGAGTATCCTGTCAGTGCAGTGGTTTGGGGCGGACACGACCGCAGCCAGATCTACGCCGGATCTACCGAGAGCGGAACTTCTGACCTCAGTGTGCAGAAAGAGTACCAGACCAAGCAGGAGATGCTCTTCACGGGCGGAACGCGTAATGTGCTGAACCGTCCGGCCATCACCGATGACAATGTTTCTTCGAGCTTTAGCACGCTGAAGAACTGGCATGGCTACTCCTCTGCCGTGCTTGAGCAGTCTTCGCTCACCGAACTTCCCTTCGTCACCCGTTTCGGCTTGGGTAACGGCCAATGGATGAAAAAGAAGGGCGAGATGACTTTCTCGCACAAATGGTACAACATCGGTATGCAGGATTACCTGCCTACTTGGCGTTGGTGGATTGACAACGGCGATGGCCATACGGTTCCGGCTGACGCCATCCAGTGCGATTTCACTTTCGACGACGCCTGGTACGGTGGCTCGAGCCTGAAGCTGCATGGAGCTACCGCCAAATCGAATGTGCGTTTGTTCAATACGAAGTTCACGGTTACGAGCGGCGATGACAAGCTCTCGCTTACGTTTAAGGTGAACAGCGGTGCAGATCCGAAGCTCAAGCTGACCGCATCCAAGATCGGCAGCGAGTCCAGCTTTGCCTCTGTCGCAGTTCCGGCCGATGGCGTAGAGCAAGGCAAGTGGCACACCGTCACGCTGAAGGCTTCCGATCTGGGTCTGAACGCGGGCGATGTCATCGCATGCCTCGGTCTGACCGTAGAAGGAACGGACGCCAATTACGAGACGCTGCTTGGCGAGTACAGCTATGTGCCTGCCGGATTCAGCGAAACACCTGTTCAGCCTGTCATCACCCACGCTGAGGCTTTGAAGCGTGTATATAACCGTGCAGACTTCAAGGTGATCTTCGACCTGCCGTTCTCCGGCACCCGCAAGGCTGAATATGCCGACTGCCCCATCTATAATGAAGAAGTGGGCGCTTGGTATTATGAGATATACGTAAAGCAGGGTGAGACAGAGAAACTTGTAGGTACGACCACTTCTTGGGCTTCCTATGTCGTAGACGCTCCGCTCAATGGCGTGGACAATACGTTCCAGGTGGGTGTGCGCACCGTAGGACGCGATGGCAAGACGGAATCTCCCATCACTTGGAGTGACCAGCTCGAAAGCCCGCTGACGGTTATCAACACCCTTACGCTCGACAAGGAGATCATCAAGCCCAACGAGACATTTACCGTAGGATTTGAAGATCCCAACCACGGTCCGGCCGATATCGAGATCCTCAACTCCTTGACGGGAGATGTCGTGCAGCAGGGTTCCGGCGAGCGTACGCTGACCACCACGCTGCCCGCCACAGGTTCTTATGACGTGCGTGTCACTTCCGACGGTAACACCACGACCAGCCGCGCCATGATTCTGGTTACTCCAGAGACTACAGGCAGCCTGCCGCAGATCAATTCCATCACGGCAGACCGTACAGAAGTCGAGGGTGACAACCGCGACGTCAACTTCACGGCTGAGGCCAACAAGGGTGTCACTTATATGCAGGACGGACAACCGGTGAACTGCTCGGTTTCCAAGTCTCTCTACATGAAGGAGCCTTATCAGCTGACCGTAAGCTCAGACGTGCTGAAGAACTACAAGCAGAACTCCTTCGCCCTTTGGTTCAAGGTAGAGAAGTTTGAGCATGCCTCTTTGGGTACGCTGCTGATGACCAAGGTCAACCGCAACTATCCCAGTACTAGTTGGACAGAGAAAGTCTGGGGTGAGATGTGGACAGCCATTCGTCCGGCCGACTATACCCATTATAAAAATGCGGAGAACGAGCTTTCCGTCAGTGTAGACGCGCCTCCTGCAGGTACCGTCGGCTATGAGCACAACAACGATGTGGACGGCATCAGCGAAGGTTACTCGCTCTCGCCCAACACTTGGTATCACGTGTGCGTAGTCAAGGACAACCGCAATGTGAAGCTCTATCTGAACGGCAAGTGCATCATCGATGCTACCAGCCGCGGCGCCGGTCCGAAGGACTGGCTGGGCGCTAACTTCTATGTGGGAGGCAGCATGACCAATCTGGCCAGCTTCACCGGTTGGGTGGATGAGGTACAGCTTTGGGACAAGGCTCTCACTGAGGCCGAAGTCCGTGAGGCCATGAACGGCTTCAAGGAGGCTCCCGCTGACTTGAAGGGTTATTACACCTTCGAGGATCAGACCACGGACAGCGACAACTACATCTACTTCCCCAACAAGGGTAACGGCGGCGATCTCGGCGCTTACATGACTACCGGTGAAGACCAGAATGGTAAGAATGTCGATGTCAAGCAGAACCAGCTGACTACGGCGCTTGGCGTGCCGGCCATCGAAGGCTCGCTGCCTATCACCTTCGAGTCCAGCAAGTGGATGCTTGAAGGGGCTAAGCTCAACACCAGCTCCGACACGGAGGCCAACGCAACCTACACGCAGGAAGGCACCTGGCCTGTCACGCTGACCATGACCAATTCCTGGGGTTCTACGACCAAGACCATAGAGGACTACATCGTAGTGAAGTCTGCCACGGGCATCGACAATGCCAAGACCGATGAAGGCTACATGGTATATCCTCGTCCGTTCCAAGACAAGGTGAACCTGCTCTTCGCCGAAGAAGGCAACTTTGAGGTAATGGCATTTGACGCTGCAGGACGCAAGGTCGCACAGCGTGCTTACCAGGCCGAGCGCGGTGAGGTGAGCGAACTCTCACTGACTGGCGCCAAGGGCGTTTATGTCATCACGATTCTAAAGGATGGCAAGTGCGTACGCTCCGTCAAGGTGACCATGAACTGAAAGGTGTCCGCGTTTACGCTTCCCATCGGGTAGGGCATAGTCCCGTACCCCTCGGAAGATGAGGACATCGAAAATACAGAGGAAGCCCCGAATACCGTAAAACGTATTCGGGGCTTCCTTTTGGGTTTTATGCAGGAGTGTACCGATACGATGAAGCTTGTCCGGGAGGTGAAAATGCATATGTTCCCTGCTGTGATGAACATGCTTCATGTCGCCGTCAGGCGGAGGAAACGTAGATTTCCCTTTTCCCGCAAGTTTCGGACGAGGAGCTGTTGGGGCAGTTTCTCTTCTTGTTCAGTGGTTCGGTGCTGGCGTGCAGCATCCGGGAGGCGGATAACAATTCCGTCCGTTGGGGAAAGTTCCTATTTAATACGGCATATAAAAGACACATCCCCCAGCTGTTAAGTGACAGCTGGGGGATGTTAGGCATAACCTCTATGAAGCAAGCGGTCTCACTCTCCCAAGCGGCGGCACCACTTGCCACCGAGCATGCAGTACAGGCCGAGTGCGATGAAGGGAATGCTCAGTAATTGTCCCTGATCGAGTCCGATGGTCTGCTGCATAGCCATCTCCCACGGTTCCTGTACTTCCTTGAAAAATTCCACAATGAAGCGGAAGGTGAAGATGCTGGCGAGGCAGTACCCGAAGAAGAAGCCCGTACCAACCTTGTTGCGGTGCTTGCGGTAGAGCAACAGGCCGATGAAAAAGAACAGCAGATAGGCTACCGCCTCATAGAGCTGTGCGGGATGACGCGGCAGGCTGTCGCCGTTGTGTACGAAGATAAATCCGTAATCGCTGCCTGTGAACTTGCCCACAATTTCAGAATTCATCAGATTCCCCAGACGGATGAAACAGGCGCAGACGGGCGTAGCGATGGCTATGTTGTCCAGCACGCGCATCAGATTCACCTTGTATTTGCGTACGTAGAACCACAAGGCCAGCATCAGTCCCAGTGTTCCGCCGTGCGAGGCCAGTCCGGCATAGCCGGTGTATTTCCACGAACCGTCGGCGAGCTTCCTTATGGGCAGCACCATTTCGATGGGATGCGCGAGGAAATATCCGGGTTCATAAAACAGGCAGTGTCCCAAGCGGGCGCCGGCCAGAATGCCAATGAAGCAGTACAGGAACAACGGGTCAAACTTGTCATCGCCGATTCGCTGCTGCTTGTAGAGCTTATAGACTACTACATAGGCCAGTGCCAGCCCGATACACCAACACAGGGCATACCATCGGATGTCCAAGACACCGATAGAGAGGGCCGTCGTTGGCGGATTCCATGTGATCATGCTATTTTGTTTTTAGGTAATGGAGTGGTCCTATACGTTGAAGCGGAAGTGCATGATGTCGCCGTCCTGCACCACATAGTCCTTGCCTTCCACGTGGAGCAATCCCGCCTCACGGATGGCGGCCTCAGAACCCAGACGCACGTAATCCTCATACTTGATGACTTCCGCACGTATGAATCCCTTCTCAAAATCGGTGTGTATCACGCCTGCGCACTGCGGGGCCTTCCAGCCTCGGTGGTAGGTCCATGCCTTCACCTCCATCTCTCCCGCCGTGATGAATGTTTCCAGTTCCAGCATTCGGTAGGCCGTCTTGATCAAGCGGTTGCAGCCGCTCTCCTTGAGGCCGGCGTCTTGCAGGAACATCTGCCGCTCCTCGTAAGTCTCGAGTTCCGCGATGTCAGCTTCAGTCTGTGCGGCCAGTACCAGCACTTCCGCACCTTCGGGCTTGACGGCCTCACGTACGCGCTCCACATATTCATTGCCCGTTGCGGCAGACGCCTCATCGACATTGCAGACGTAGAGAACCGGTTTCGTCGTGAGCAGAAACAGATTCTTTGCCGCTTGCTGCTCTTCTTTGCTTTCAAACTGCACGCTGCGGGCGCTCTTGCCTTCCAGCAGGGCTTCGCGGTATGCCTGCAGCACCTCGTATTCCACTTTGGCGTTCTTGTCGCCACCGACCTGTGCCAGTTTCTCTACGCGTTTCATGCGGTTTTCCACCGTTTCGAGATCCTTCAGCTGAAGCTCGGTATCTATGATTTCCTTGTCGCGCACGGGGTCTACGCTTCCGTCCACATGCACGACATTGCTGTCATCGAAGCAGCGGAGCACGTGTATGATGGCATCGGTCTCCCGGATGTTGGCCAAGAACTGGTTGCCCAATCCCTCTCCCTTCGAAGCGCCTTTCACCAGTCCGGCTATGTCCACGATTTCCACCGTTGCCGGCACGATGCGGCCGGGGTGTACGATTTCGGCGAGCTTGGTCAGGCGCTCATCGGGTACGGTAATGACACCCACGTTGGGTTCGATGGTGCAGAAAGGGAAATTGGCAGATTGCGCCTTGGCGCTGCTCAGGCAGTTGAAGAGGGTGGATTTGCCCACATTGGGCAATCCCACTATGCCACATTGTAAACTCATATAATATATTATCTTTTTCAGTCGGCAAAGATAGCGCAAATCGAGAGCAATCAGTCAAGCTTGCTTGAACTTATTGCCAAGATGCGGCCAATCTTGTTTAGGGCGGCGTAAGTGGTGATGACAAGTCTGGTGGAGATCCATGTGCCGGGCATCCTCCTGCCCTACAGATGCCGGCTGGATGCACGAAGGCCGGTTTCGGTAGACAGGAAGCTCTGCCGTAGTTTTTTTATTCCTCAAGTGGCGGATTGCCACAGCCACGAGGGGTGTTGTATCCTCCAGATACTGGGTTGATTCAATTTTAAGTCTTGAATTATATAAATACGGTCTTGAATTATATAGTTTAAGTCTTGATTTATATAAATGCAGACTGTATTTTGAGCCTGCGTCGCTTATCGGTGAGTCGTTGCGGCTTTGTGGGGATTTGTCGCCCTTTTTCTTGATATCGTTCGGAATGTTCTGTGGAAGGCAGACAGGTTGTGTGCTCCTTCGTATATTTGCACTGTCTTTGTGGAAGGCGGGCTGAAATCTGCGTAACAATCGGGTAGTCAGGCGTGTTTGCCGTATGCTTGCGCATGGGGTTTCCCTCTGTGAGAAGATGCTTTTGCGTTTCATTTTGGACAGTTACACCCATCCAATCGCATGACTGAAATATTCATCATTATAGGTCTGATATTGCTCAACGGCCTGTTCTCCATGTCAGAGGTAGCCATGATTTCCGCCCGCAAGGCCCGTCTCTCGTCCGATGCGGACAAGGGCAGCAAGGCCGCCCGTACTGCCTTGGCGCTGGCTGGCAATCCGGATCGTTTCCTTTCTACCGTTCAGATAGGCATCACGCTGATAGGCATCCTCACGGGTATATACTCAGGCAGCGGGGTGGCTCGTGAATTTACGGCCCTTCTCTGCCGTTGCGGCATGCCTGTGGTTTATGCCGCCCCTCTGGCGCAAGGTGTGATTGTAGTGGTCGTCACATTCCTGACCATTGTCTTTGGCGAGCTGGTGCCCAAGCGCATTGCCTTGAGCCAGGCCGACCGGGTGGCGAGGCTGATGGCTCGTCCGATGCACCTGACAGCGGTTCTGGCCGCACCTTTTGTATGGTTGCTGGCCCGTTCGACGGAGGGTGTCATGCGTTTGATAAGCCTGCGTGAAAGTACCAACAAGGTGACGGAAGAGGAGATCAAGTCCATTATAGAGGAGGGTGCTGAGGATGGGGCTGTCGCCCCGGTCGAGAAGAACATCATGCAGCGTGTGTTCATGATGGGTGACTTGAAGGTCGGGTCGATCATGACCCATCGCAGCGACATCGTGTGGTTGGAGGCCGGTATGACCGTTGAAGAGGTGCAGGAGGTCTTGCGGAGCGATTTGTATGAGTCTTACCCCGTAGCTGACGGTGACTTGGATCATGTAGTAGGCATGGTCTGGCTGAAGGATTTGGTGGGTCATCTGTCGGGAGGGGAATTCTCTCTTCGCGAGTTGGCTCGCGAACCTGTCTATTTCCATGAGGGTATGAGCATCTACCGTGTACTGGAAGAGATGCGGCAAAAACGGCTGAGCCGTGCGATGATCTGCGATGAATACGGCGATTTTGTGGGTGTGGTGACACTGAAAGACATTTTTGAGGGGTTGGTAGGCAACATGGACAACCCAGGTGAGGAACCCGAAATCGTCAAGCGGGCTGCCGGCGATGGCTGGTTGGTGGACGGGCAGTGTCCCCTTTATGACCTGCTGTGCTATTTCGGGCGTTCGGAGCTGGAGGCGACCGAAGGGTATCATACCCTGGCGGGGCTGCTGCTTGACCGTCTGCAGCGCATCCCCCGATGTGGCGAGAGCCTTTCTTGGAATGGTTTCACCTTTGAAATTATGGACATGGATGGTGCCCGGATAGACAAGGTGCTCGTTACAGTGACGGCTCTGGCCGGCCGTCCTGCCACTTCGAATCCCGTACAGACAGAGGCTTAAGTCCGGATCTGTAAAAGAAGGCGAAGAGGGGGCAGTCTTCCAGCGGGGACAAGAAAAACAGCAGTCCTGCACCAATGGTGTAAGGCTGCTGTTTGCATATGCTCAATGAAAGGAAATGGGGCAGGTTGTGTAGGCTTAGTGTTTTGCTTGCGGGTAAGGTTTGCCTTATTTTTTGCTCCTTCGTCTTTCACGTAGACGTTCGGAAAGAACCTTGAAAAAATCATATTCAAGTATCTCACAAATACGCATGAGAAGGCGTGTGTCAAGATGGTCCTTATCAAAGATTTTGTACACATTGGTTCGGCTGCACGCCAATTGTTCGCTAAGCCAAATGACAGTGTACCCCTGCGCATCAAGTCTCTTCTTTATAAGTTTGCCTATTTCCATATCCGAGTAATGTTGAGTAAGTGATGATGTGTCTTGATATAGATGCAAAGAAAGGACAATCTCCCGAATATTTAAGGAAAGTAATGTATCTATAAGTGCGACAAGCTATATTTTTTTGTATCTTTTTGCCCGCTTCGTAGCATTTGTGTTTACAAGATTGCCTCTGTATTGCGGGCATATAGCCGTTATCATGCATAGGTAGGCGGCTTCCTGCTTAAAAGTTGTAAATTCGATTCAGAAGGTAGGTATCACCCGTTCTACGGTGCATATTTGTTCGTAAGGTGGCGGTACTGCCGTGCTCCGTCACAGGCTGATGACGGATGTCTGCGGGGTGTTTTTGTACGGAGTGGCTTGACATCGGACGCTCCGTCTCGCAAATCTTGTGTATGGTCGTTTTGCCTTTCTGTAGCCTTGCACTACCTTTGTTTTATCAAAGGCTGCGTGGATCGGGCGCAATCAGTCAAGCTTGCTGGACAGGTTGCCAAAGTTCCGCCCGCCTTATTATGCTATAATTTATATAAGGGTCGGTTTATATCCCTATATTTGTCCCATGGTACTAAACTATATCTGGATCGCGTTTTTCGCTATTGCCTTTGTCATCGCACTGGTCAAGTTGCTGTTTTTAGGTGATGTCGAGGTGTTTCCCGCTATCATGAATTCCACCTTTGAAACGTCAAAGACGGCCTTTGAGATATCTCTTGGCCTGACGGGTGTCCTTTCGCTTTGGTTGGGTGTGATGAAAATCGGGGAGCGTGGTGGTGTGGTTCATGCCATGGCGAGGGTGCTTAATCCCGTATTTTCACGGTTATTTCCCGATGTGCCCAAGAACCATCCCGTGTTCGGCAACATTTTTATGAATTTATCTGCCAACATGCTGGGGCTGGACAATGCCGCCACGCCGCTCGGACTGAAGGCGATGGAGGGTCTGCAAGCCCTCAATCCGAAGAAAGACACGGCCTCGAACCCCATGATCATGTTTCTGGTGCTCAACACTTCGGGGCTTACGGTCATACCCGTCAGTATCATGGTCTACCGGGCGCAGCTGGGTGCGGCGCAGCCTACCGACATCTTCATGCCGATACTCATCGCTACGTTCTTTTCCACCTTGGCCGGCGTGATAGCCACCAGCATTTACCAGCGCATCAATCTGCTCCAGCCGGTGCTCTTCGCCACGTTGGGGGGAATGTCGCTGGCCGTCGCAGCCCTCATCTGGGGCTTCAGCCGGTTGGACGGCCCCATGATGAACCTCGTAGGGACGACAACGGCCAATGTGCTGCTGTTCACCATCATCATGGCTTTTGTCCTGGCCGGCGTGCGCAAGAAAGTCAATGTCTACGATGCCTTTGTGGAGGGGGCTAAGGGCGGCTTCGAGACGGCCGTGCGCATCATTCCATATTTGGTGGCCATTCTGGTGAGCATCGGCGTGTTCCGTGCGTCGGGTGCCATGGATTGGCTGATTGAGGGGGTCAAATGGCTGGTGGGACTGACCGGGTGCGACTCTCAGTGGGTCGGCGCCCTTCCTACGGCTCTGATGAAGCCGTTGTCGGGCAGCGGTGCGCGTGGCATGATGGTTGACGCCATGACCACCTATGGCGCGGATTCGTTTGTGGGCCGGCTGAGCTGCATCTTCCAAGGCTCTACCGACACCACTTTTTATATATTGGCCGTTTATTTCGGTTCGGTGGGCATTTCCAAAACCCGGCATGCGGTGGTTTGCGGCCTTTTGGCGGATTTGGCGGGTGTCATAGCCTCCATCTTCATCTGCTACCTGTTCTTCTGATGCGGCTGTCAATCATTTCATCAATATAAACAAGACGTATGGCTGAAACTGTACAAAGTCCGGCTCCGAAGCGTGCCGGCATGAAAGCCCTTGCCAAGGACACTGCCATATACGGCCTGTCGAGCATTGTCGGCCGTTTCCTCAACTATCTGCTTGTGCCGTTATACACGGCCAAGTTGGCGGCGGCTTCGGGTGGCTATGGTGTGATCACAGAAGTATATAGCTACGTGGCCCTGCTGCTCGTGTTGCTCACGTTTGGTATGGAGACTACCTTCTTCCGCTTTGTCAACAAGGCAGATTGTGACCCCAAGCGCGTGTATTCCACCACTTTGATTCTGGTCGGAGGCGTGGGACTTGCATTTGTGTTTCTTGTGCTGGGCTTCCTCCATCCAATCTCGGCGGCGCTTGACTACGCGGCGCATCCCGAATATCTGGGCATGATGGCCGTGTGCGTGGCGATAGACGCTTTTCAGTGCGTACCGTTCGCCTATTTGCGCTATCAGCGGAGACCCGTGAAGTTTGCGGCTTTGAAACTGCTTTTTATCTTTCTCAATATCGGCCTGAACCTTCTCTATTTCCTGGTCTTGCCTTGGCTTTATGCCAAGCCCGGGATGCGTGAGTCCCTGTCTCTTTTTTATGATCCCGGTTATGGCGTGGGGTATGCCTTTGCCATCAATCTGTTCTGCACGGCGCTCATCACGTTGTTCTTCCGCAGGGAGCTGACGGGTTTCCGCTGGACTTTCGACAAGGCGCTGGCACGCCGCATGCTCTCTTATTCCTGGCCCATACTGGTATTGGGCATTGCAGGCATCCTGAACCAGACGGCGGACAAGATGATCTTTCCCCGTCTGGTTCAGGGGCACGAGGGCAAGGTGCAGCTGGGCATTTACGGTGCCAGTGTGAAGATAGCCATGATTATGGCCATGATCACGCAGGCATTCCGCTATGCTTATGAGCCGTTTGTCTTTGGCAAGCAGAAGGATAAGGACAACTGTGCCACCTATGCCAAGGCGATGAAGTATTTCATCATTTTCACCCTGTTGGCCTTTCTGATGGTGATGGGTTACATAGACGTGCTCAAGCACATCATAGGCCGTGGCTATTGGGAGGGCCTCCGGGTCGTACCCATTGTGATGGCAGCGGAGATCATGATGGGAGTGTACTTCAACCTGTCGTTCTGGTACAAGCTGATAGACAAGACCATTTGGGGCGCTTGGTTCTCGGGTGCGGGTTGCCTGGTGCTTGTAGCGGTCAATGTGATCTTTATTCCGTACTATGGTTACATGGCGTGTGCCTGGGCAGGCTTTGCCGGTTATGGTACGGCGATGCTGCTCAGCTATTTCGTCGGGCAGCGCCATTACCCGATCGATTATCCGCTTAAAAGCATTGGCGTGTATGTGCTCATTACGGTACTGTTCTTCGCCATCATGCAGTGGGGAGAGGTACATATCGTGCGCCTGTGGCTGCGTCTGCTCGTCAATACTGGGTGCATTGCGCTGTTTGTAGCCCATACGGTACACTATGACTTCCCGTTGTCGAATCTTCCCGTTGTGGGGAAATATCTAAAGAAGCACTGATCTATGAACATTCAGACGTTCACGTTGCCTTGTGGCCTGCGCGTCATCCATGAGCGAAGTGGGCTGCCTGTATTGTATTGCGGCTATGTGGTGTGTGCAGGCACACGCCATGAAGAGCCGCAGGACACAGGAATGGCTCATTTCATCGAGCACATGAGTTTCAAGGGTACAGGAAAGCGCAGGGCCTGCCACATCACCAACGGCCTTGAGCGCGTGGGAGGAGACCTCAATGCTTATACGACCAAGCAGGAGACGGTATACTATGCCACGGTTCTGCGCGAGGACTTCGCCCGCGCCGCTGACTTGCTGACGGACATCGTATTTCACAGCACCTATCCGCAGCGTGAGGCAGACAAGGAAATCGAAGTAATATGCGATGAAATCGAAAGTTACAACGACAGTCCGGCAGAGTTGATATTCGATGAGTTTGAGGCGATGATGTATCCCGGACAACCATTGGGGCGCGACATTTTGGGAACACCCGATCGTCTTCGCCAGTACAGGACGGCCGATGCGTTGCGGTTTGCGCGGCGTTGGTATCAGCCTTCCAATGCGGTTTTCTATGTGTATGGTGACGTACACTTTGACCGGGTGCTGCGTGTGCTTGAAAAATTGCTGCCCGCAGCTGCTCCCATGATGAAAACGTCGGGGGCTGGAAGGATCGGCATGGACAAGCCCCACCCCTTCTGTGGGCGGCAGGAACGGATAGTGAAGAAGGATACGCACCAGACCCACGTATTGATGGGCGCTCCCACCTTTGCGGGAACGGACGAACGGCGTTTTGCCCTCGCCCTGCTCAACAACATGCTTGCCGGGCCTGGCATGAACTCGCGGCTGAATGTGGCGATGCGCGAGCGGGCGGGATTGGTGTATAGCGTGGATTCTTACATCAACACTTATCCAGATACGGGCTTCTGGAATGTCTATTTCGGCTGTGACGGCCACGATGTTTCACTATGCCGACACCGCGTAGAGCGCGAATTGCGCCGTTTCATCGAGAATCCGTTGACCCCTGCTCAGTTGGCTGCGGCCAAGAAACAGCTGATAGGGCAGACGGTTATTTCCGCCACCTCGGCGGAGGGATACGCGCTTTCGCTGGGCAAGACGTATGCTCATTACGGCCGCCATTATGACGTGGCCTCACTCTGTGCGGCGGTGCGTGAAGTGTCGGCCGAAGAGCTGTGTCGTGTGGCCGCCCAAGTATATGCCCCTGAGAGTCTGACAACGTTGATTTATACTTAGCCGTATGTTGTCGTCCGCCCAAGTAAAGCGATGTGCCGGCGAGGTTGGTTTTTCTGCCTGCGGTCTGGCGCCTGCGGAGCCGGTCTGTGCGGAGCGGGCGGCAGAACTGCGCCGCTGGTTGTCGGAGGGTCGTCAGGCCGATATGGACTATCTGGAGCGGAACGTGGAGAAGAGGCTTGACCCGCGCCTGCTTGTCGAGGGCGCCCGTACAGTGGTCAGTCTGGCTGTCAATTATTACAGCCCGGACGAAACGGCCGAGGGAGGTACGAACACCGGAAGCCATTGGCGGCTGGCGCGTTATGCCTGTGGGAGCGATTACCACGAAGTACTGAAAGCGATGCTCCGCCGCTTGCTCGCCAAGCTGGGGATGACGGAAGGTGTGGACGGACGCTGTTTGGTAGATACAGCGCCGGTCGATGAGAAATATTGGGCGCAACGTTGCGGGCTGGGCTGGCGCGGACGGCATTCGCAACTGATCATTCCCGGCGCGGGCAGCTACTTCTTCTTGTGTGAGCTGATTTTGCTGCATGAGGCCGATGCCTATGACGAGCCGAAATTCGGACATTGCGGGAGTTGTCATACCTGCATGGATGCCTGTCCCGCAGGTGCCTTGTTGGGGGATGGCACGCTGGATGCACGGCGTTGCCTGTCGTATCTGACGATTGAACATCGTGGGGATTTGCCGGACGGAACGGGGAAACAAATGACAGACTGCTTCTACGGCTGTGACCGTTGTGCGGATGCCTGCCCTTGGAACAAGCGTTTCGCAAGTCCTACGACCATCGCCGAGTTGCGCCCTCGCCCGGCAATTCTGTCCATGACACCCGATGACTGGCGGAGTCTGACTGTAGAGAAGTACCGGGAGCTTTTTCGGAAGAGCGCGGTAAAGCGGGCTAAATTCGAAGGTCTTGTGCGCAACATCAAGGAACTCGACAAGTATTCTGATGCCCCTTGAACGGTCGCAGGGCTTGCCCGGTGCTTAGGTTTTCTCAGGGTTTCAGGCATTTTGCCTTTTTTGAGTGGGCGGGATCGTAAACCGCCTGATAAGGTATGGCTTCACCGGTACATGTGTGCCAGCCTACGGATAGCCACGCGGCCTCTCCGTCCCTTAAGGGCGGAGAGGCCGCGTGGCTTGTACGTATGAGGGAAAGAGGGGGCGTATCGTCCATTCTTTCAGTCAAAGACTTTGAAGCTGTAGCCTTGTGACAGCAGCCATTCGATGGCGCGTGGCAGGGCATAGATCAGTTTGTCCTGGCTCTTGAGGGAGTCATGAAAGGTGATGATGCTTCCCGGTCGGGCGAAGCGCCTCACATTGAGCAGCACGTCACGGCCGTTCAGCCGGGTAGAGTAGTCGCGTGTCACAAGATCCCACATCACCACGCGGTAGCGTTGGCGAACCATGAAGTATTGCTCCCATTTCATCCATCCGTGCGGTGGCCGGAAGAGGTTCGTCTTCAAGTAGACGTTGGCCTTGTCCACGTTCCGCACATAGGAGCGGATGCCGTGTTTCAGACCTCCGATGTGATTGTAGGTGTGGTTGCCGAGCCGGTGTCCGCGCGCTTTGACCATTTCGAACACTTCCGGATGTTTGCGTATGTTGTCGCCCACCATGAAGAACGTAGCTTTGATGCCATAGCGGTCGAGCACGTTGAGCACCCATGGCGTGACCTCGGGGATGGGGCCATCGTCAAAGGTAAGGTATACGGCACGCTCATGCCGGTCCATGCGCCATAGGGCGTGTGGGTACAACCATCGCAGGAACCAGGCCGGCTGTTCGATTATCATCGCTTCTTAAGGGTTTGTGTGGGTGCAGGCTTCAGTGTGTGCCGCTTGTGGCATGTGAGGACGCTTCGGCCTTTTTCGGAAAAACTGACGGAGAGCCGTTGCGGCCATGGGCCGCCGCAGCTCTCCGTTTCGCTAAGTGTGAACTTGTCAGTTGCCGCTGTTGTGCTGGTATACGCTCCAGCCCAGCTTAAAGGCTTCCGTGTTGCCGGCTCTTTCAAACCTCATCATATACTGCCGGGCATTCTTGTCTCCCGATCCGTCGAGGGCCTGTATGGCCTCGATAGAACTTGAAACCAGGTAATATGCCGTTCGTGCATAGGTGTTGAGCATGTCAGCATCCAGTGAGTTGAGGTAAGCCAGGTATTGCAGGTCATAGTCGAGTACGAGCTTGGCTGCCGCCGCCGCTTCCCGCTTGTCGCCGGCCTGTAGCCAGAGCATGGCCAGCTGGGAGTCATCGTCAGTCAGAGGCAGATTGCTGGCGGGCAGCACTTGCTTGCACTTTTGCAGCACCTTGAGCGCTTCGGCCTTCTTGCCTTGGCGCAGCAGGTTGCTGGCCAGCAGGCAGAACATGCGGCGGTGGGTCTGGCACATGCGGCCAACCGTCTCATCGATGTAGATGCCCGGATGGTTCATGTTGCCATACTTGAAGCGCGTCATCATGTTCTTGTACATGAGATTGGTGTCTACTACACCCATCTGCCCGAAGTTGAACGGAGTGATGCGGTAAGCCAGACCTTCAAGTACGAGGAAGTTTTGCAAGCCTGCAAAATTCTCTGATCCGAGTGTCACCGTCATGTACATGGGGCGCTTCCAATCAGCATGTGCCAGCATCTCGTAGATCATCACGTCCGAACGGTATACGCCGCCGCGCCTTTGGGCTGCGTCACGCAGGGAAATGACCATCTTGTCGGGTATGGAATCTGGCCCCATCGGCAAGTACATGCCGCTCTCGCGCACGGCCTGCTTGTTGACGGACACAACTACCGAGTCGGTCGGGAAGAAGCCGCCCTCCTCTTTCTTGACGTAATGGTCGAGAATGTACGACAGTTCGTAGGGGTCAACCTTCGGATTCTCGCGCTTCAGCTCATCGAGTTGCGACTTATATTCCGGCCTGATGGAATAGAACGAGTGCTTGCCGTTGTCCACATAGTACAGGCGTTCCCAGGTGATGGGGAGTGAGGGCGAATCATAGGCGGGACGCCGCATCTGGTCGGTGTACCAGTCCGTCTGTAGGTATGACAGGTTGCATACGCGCGCGTCTGTGCGGTTTCCCTCCACCTCTTGGTTATACCAAAGCGGGAACGTGTCGTTGTCGCCGTTGGTAAAGATGATGGGATAGCCCTTGTCGGGCAGCGTGTTGAGGTAGTTCAGGCCGAAATCACGGCAGGCATAGCGATGGGAGCGGTCGTGGTCGTCCCACGTTTGGCTGACCATTTGCACGGGTATCAGCAGGCCAATGATGGAAGCGATGACTGCGGCGGGAGTCGACTTGCGCTTGAGCAGCTTTTCAAGTCCTTGTGCCAGGGCCGCCACGCCCAGACCGATCCAGATGGCGAAGGCGTAGAACGAACCCGCATAAGCGTAGTCGCGCTCACGCGGCTGGCTGGGGGTTTGGTTCAGGTAGAGCACGATGGCCAGTCCTGTCATGAAGAAGAGGAAGAATACCACCCAGAATTGGCGCACGCCCTTCTCGCCCCGGTTGGCTTGCCAGATGAATCCGAGCAGGCCCAGCAGCAGCGGCAGGCAGTAGAATACATTGTGCCCCTTGTTTTCCTGCAGTACCTTGGGCAGCAGGCTTTGGTCGCCATAGAGCCAATTGTCTATGAAGGGTATGCCCGTAATCCAGTTGCCGTGTTCCAGCTCGCCCATGCCTTGTATATCATTTTGACGGCCGGCGAAGTTCCACATGAAGTAACGCCAGTACATGAAGTTGACCTGATACGACAGGAAGAAGCGCAGGTTAGACATCTGCGTGGGCATCTGTCCCGGCATCTCGTATCCGTCAGTGGTTTGGAAGGTCACGTCCTTCATGTCGATGTCGCCCATCCATTGCTGGTAGAGGGCGGCGTGGTCGGCGCTCCACATACGGGGGAAGAGCATGGTCAGTCCGGCGGGATAGTTCACGCCGCTGATTTCCTCAACATCCTCGTACTGGTCCGGTTCGTTGGGGTTGGCCTTCTCCTTGCGCTGCGTACGCATCCGGTGGTCGTAGCTGATGGACTGTGCCGAGAGCGCCTGCGACTGGGAGGTGAACGCCTCGCCCTTCAGCAGGGGGGTCTGTCCGTACTGCTCACGGCTCATGTACGAGCCCAGCGTGAAGATGTCTTCGGGCGAGTTCTGGTCCATGGGCGTGTTCTGCGTGGAGCGTATCACGATGATGGCATAGGACGAATAGCCGATCATGAGCATCAGCATGCACAGCAGCGATGTGTTGAGAAAGCGCTTGCGCAGCAGGTAGTTGCCGTTCTTGTCTTTCCAGTGCAGGGCTACAGCCAGCAGGGCCAGCACAACGATGCCGAGCAATACGGCACTGGTGCCGTGCCCGAGGAACGGGATGCCCAGCAGGGTCACACTCAGACCATAGAGCAGGGTCGTGCGTTTGCGGTTGTCGGTTGTGGTGCTCCAGATGGCAGCCAGCACAACGGCGATGATCAGCAGGATATACACGACCATACCCGTGTTGAACGGGAGCCCCAGCATATTGACGAAGAACAGCTCGAACCATCCGCCGACCTTGACGATACCCGGCACGACACCGTAGAGGACCGCTGCCACCAGCAGCATGGAGATGAGCAGAGCCACCAGAGACCCTTTGAGCTGTGCGTTGGGCTTGCGCTTGTAGTAATAGACCAGTGCGATGGCCGGCAGGCACAGCAGGTTGAGCAGGTGTACGCCGATGGAGAGTCCTGTAAGGTAGAAGATAAGCACCAGCCAGCGGTCGCTGTGAGGCTCGTCAGCGTGGTCTTCCCATTTGAGGATAAGCCAGAACACCAAGGCGGTGAACATGGAAGAGTAGGCATACACCTCTCCTTCGACAGCGCTGAACCAGAAAGTGTCGCTCCAGGTATAGGCCAGTGCTCCGGTCAGTCCGCACCCCATGATGGTGACGAGCTGGCGGGTGTTCTCCACCACGCCATCCTTGGTGAGGAGCATGCGTGCCAGGTGGGTGATGGTCCAGAAGAGGAACAGTATGCACAGGGCAGACAGCAGGGCGCTCATGATGTTGACACAAAGAGCGACCTTGGTAGGATCGTTGGTGAACTGGGTGAAGAAGTTGCCCGTAAGCATGAAGAATGGTGCGCCGGGCGGGTGTCCCACTTCCAGCTTATAGGCCGTGGCGATGAACTCCGGGCAGTCCCAGAAGCTCGCCGTAGGCTCCACCGTTGAGCAATACGTGAATGCCGCGATGGCAAAGGTAAGCCAACCCAGCAGGTTGTTTACCAGCTTGTACTGTTTCATGTAAGAGTTACGCTGTAAAGATATGATGTGAATGAATGATAGTTTCCGCTTGTTCGTCCGCAAGGGTCTGCCTGTGCGGAATGCGATGAATTGCAACGGGCAAAAGTATAAAGAATATTTGGCATACCCGTTGGCGGGGTATAAAATAACGGGGTGATGCGGCAAACGCGGACGGCATCTGGCCGATGCCAAGAGCCCTAAATTGCGGAAAAGCCCTGTTTCAGCTTGTGGCCGGTGCGGGATGTTCCGTGGTTTTCATCTGTGAGATGTCCCATCTGTACGGCGGATTTTTCCGGTATCACCTTGCTCCGGCCATGCTTGTTGAGATTGGGGTGTCACGGGTGGCTCTGACCCAATCCTGCTGGTCGGTCTCCACCTCTCCGCTGACGAGTTCCGGGATGTTGTATGAGTACATGAACGTCCTGTAAAATGAGGGAGAGGCTTGTGGCAGCACGAAGGGCTTGGAGGCGTGTCCCTTACGGTCGATGTGTGTGAAGTAGGGGCGGGTGTAGAGGCCGTTCATGCGGCGGCTGCTGAACACCAGCCACCGCCCGTTCCCGCTCCACGAATGGTAGCTCTCCACATCCGGACTGTTGGCCTCGTTGAGCGGACGTACCGTGCGGGTGGCAAGGTCGAGCAGATAGAGGTCTGCATCCTTGTGCCAGATGGAGAAGTTCCCGTATGATGCGGCGGTGAAGACCAGAAACCGCCCGTCGGGGGAGACTCTGGGAAAAGAGGCACTCTTGCCTTCGGTGCGGCAGTTGAAGAGCGTGTCTACCCGTTGGCCGAACGTCAGCCGTTTGGCATCGAAGCTCACCGCGCAAAGGCTGTATTTCACCTCTTTGTAGTTCCCGGGCATGGGCTTGGCTTCTGCAGTGCAGAAGTACAGGGTGCGCCCGTCCGGAGAGAAGGTGGGGAAGGTCTCAAAGGCTTTGGAGGAGCAGATGGAACTGTCGGTCAGCACTTCGTGGCGCTCGATGTCGTACACAACGATATCGGACTTGAGGTCATAGACTTCGATGCGGTTGGGGGAGTTGAGGTGAAAAGCCTGCCGGGTGGTATTGGAGGAGAAGGCGATGAAGCGGCCCGACGGATGCCAGTAGGGATAGACGAGCGACTGTATCCGGTCGTTCACCTTGCCGTTGATGCGTTCGATCTGCCCGTTTCTGGTGAGATACGTGCCTTCCGTCTTGGCCCGCATGTGCAGCATCATCTGGTCGGGTCGCCGCTGGTTGAAGGAGTGGCAGTTCATGCAGTTGTTGTCGAGCCTTGAGTTCTCGATGATGGCTTTCTGACTGTAGCCGGTGAGGTCACGTTGGTAGATGCCCATCTTGTTCCACACCACGTAGCCCGGTTCTATCAGCCTATAGGCCAGGTGGCTGTCGATAGCGTCGGGCGACACTTCCCACAGAAAAGGTTTGTAGCGCACCCATCGCCCTTTTTGCCGTGCGTAGACCGTGACGCTCAGCTGCCGGCCCTTGGAGGCCGACAAGAGTTGTGCCCAGTCGCTCTCGTCGAAAAGGAACTGACCGTCACCGTTGGCTTGGGTGACCATCCGATCCGTTCCGTTCTCTATGGTGGCGACGGCTTCCTCCACAGGCTCGGCCATCTCAAAGCGTAGGGGAGCTATGTTGTAAGGAATGGTCACGTCGGCATAATCGGGAAAGATGCGCGGACTTGTGCCTGTGTCAGTTGCATTTTGGGGCAGGTCGGGCGTGCAGGCTGCCAGCAAGCATAGCAGACAGAGCGCCGTCAGGCCTTCTTGCAGATATTTCAGAAGTGGAAAAGACATGTGGGGTTATTTCGTGAAAGTGTAGTAGTACCAGTAAGTGTTTCCGTACGCCTCGCGCAGTTTTTCTGCCGCCTGAGGATCCGTATGCTGCATGCCCGAAATAAGAATGGAGTTGTAGTCCTGGAACCGTTGAAGGGTGGTGGGACTGATTCCCATCGCTTGAAGTGTGCGGGGGTCTTCTTTCCCATGGATTATCACGGCGGCTTCCTGATAAGCCTTGGGAAGAGCTTGTCCAGGATGGCGGTTGCGCCAGATTTCCAGCAGTTGGCTGAATCTCCGCAGGTCCTTCATCAGCAGGCAGCTTGCCCCGTAGTAGGCAGAGGCACCGTTGTGCCGTGGATTTGACTGTAGGATGGGCCAGAGGTCGAGCGGGGCGCGGTCTTCATTGGTCAGACCGTCCAGTTTGGCGGTGCAGCGGCGCAGTGCCCCCAACTCCTTGTCTGCCATGATGGCGCGGTCATGGTATAAGAACCCTCTTAGATGGCGGGCCTCCTTGCTGTAAGTGGCGGTCTGCTCCAGCAGGCCGATATACTTCTCAGCTACGCGATACTGGCCGAAGATGAGGTTCGTCTTGGCCAAAATCGTCAAAAGACGCGGATTCACCGCATGTTCAGACCCGGCCATCCCTTCAAAGGCCAGGGCTTGGGCGAGAGCGACGTTCCCCATCGCGTAGGCGATCCGGCACATGTGGGCGGAGACAGGAGCCATGCGGTTCCATTGCGGCCATAGGCCGCGCAGGTCGCATTGGGGTACATCAAAGAGGTGCTCTTCCATCCGGCCGCTTTCGGACAGCGCCAGATTCTGGTAGCTGGTCAGCAGGTAGTTGCCTGCGGGATGGAAGCCGGGGAGATTCAGTATTGCGTCCCACTGCCCTGTTGCCGCATAGTAGTCGAGCTGCTTGGCCATGTACTCCTTGTAGTTGTGGTAATGGTTGCTCCCACGCCAGAAGACGAGGCATACGGCTGCGATCTCGGCTGCGCAGATGGCTTGGCGCACGAGGGGTTTCCCCCATGCCGGGCGGCCGTGTACGCCTGTGGCAAATGCGGTTGCCATGATGACCCAGTAAGGCGGTATCCATATCAGTGCCGGAGTGGGGAGGAGAGGGTGCCAATAGGCCGACAGGCTGACCAGACGGGAAAAGGGCACGCTGCACGCGCCGGAATAGAACCAGAGCAGTGCGGGTATGAATGCCCAAAGGATCAAGGGCACAAAGAGCCACTGGCGCTTACGCAGGCCATCCCGGGAGCGCAGAGCTTCCGCCACCAGTACAACTGCGGGGAACAGCAGTGCCATGGGGCCTGCCAGCCACCAGGCGAGTGGGGGAACCGTGTAGGCCACGATCATTCGTAGTTTCAGCGGGCGCAGCCTCACATAAACGGCCAGCAGTGCCAGGGTGAGAGCGAAGGCCACCGCAGCCTCGAAATGAAAGGATTCGTTGAAGAAGGCCCATAAATAGGCGAAGCCCGGCAGCAGATAGAGCAAAGGGTGGCTGTGTTCCGTTCCGCCCAATGTCCGCAGCAGGCTGCGCAGGGCTAAGGTGCCGGCCAGATAGACGAGTGTGGAAGTCAAAGCCCCCACGTAGGGCACGTTGAAGTACTGTATCAGCCACGTGGTCACGTACTCCACCGCCCCGCCCGGCTGGCTGAAGAGTGCTGCGGCATAGTCGCCGCTGAGGCGGAACATTCGCCACTGTTCGGCATAGTAGAAGTTGAAGGCGAAGTTGCGCTGTAGCAGAAGCAGCAGGCAGAGCGCTCCCGCTGTCCAGGCTATGGGAGTTACGATTCTTCGGTACGATGGCATGTTGATGGCAAAGATGATGGCAGGGAATATTGTTTCATGGAAGAGGGCCAAGCGTATCGCAGCGAGCCTTATTTTCCGTAACTCGTCCGACCTTCCACTTGGCATAAACAAAAGTACAATAAAAAAATAAAGGTGTTACGGATCGGTTCGTAAAACTGCCGCGTGTGGGTGCAAGCCGTTTCGACACTCTTAAAATGGCGGATAAAAATAGAAAGAACTTTGCGTAGATTTAAAAAAAACTAACTTTGTCACATTGTCCCCTACATCTAATGCTGATGCTATGGGAAAGGGGGATTCAGAAGTGTTTTGCTTCAACCGACATGCCCGGAAGAGGGCGTTGTGAGGAAGGCCGGATTCCCGAGACACGGCCTTGGCTCAAGTTTGAGACTTTATTTATATAATTCAAGTCTTGAAATTGAATGCAGGCCGAGCGTAGAGTAGTCCAAACCGTAGGCAGACTTGTCCGCAAGCTTTGTGGGACTGATCTTATGCCTCCGGGGCTTCGCTCTAAGGAGCTGACACTCTGTTTGTTTGTATTCGCACTTCCTGAAAGGGGGCGGAACTGCCTCATTCAGACTGGAAGATACCGCTTTGACGACAGTAGCTGCTCCGGCCATGCAAGAAACGCTTCCATAAAAGATTTATATATTGATGAGACACGAAGGTGTGAAATATGCATTGCTCTCGCTGTTCCTGCTGTCAGCAATAGATGTGGCGGCACGGGGCAGCTGGAGGCCGGAGCGCAGGTTTGAGGCAGAGCTTTGGATGGGGCTGGACAATAACCAGTCGTGGACGATAGAGCCGGCCGTGTCCTACATGCCTTGTAAATGGGTGGGTATCCGGATGGGTATCGGACTGACCCGCCAATATAACCAACCTCTGTACGTAGCCGAGATTGGCGGGCTGACATACGACTTGAACGATGGGGACGAGAACATGACGCGTCTGCTCTTCAAGCCATCTGTCCGGTTGGTCTCACCCGCACTGTTCCGTAACGCGGACCAGGGGCTGAGCCTGCACCTGTTTGCTGAGCCGGGGCTGACCTTGGCTGTTCCGGCGAACGAGACCTTGCATTTGACGGGGAATGCCTCCGGCCATCCGTCGTTGGATCTGCCCAACCGCGATGGGCGCTGGCTCTTTGGGCACTTGCGCGGTGGTGTCAGGTTCTGTGTGGAGCGCCTGTCGGTGGGCGTTGCCTACGAATATTCCAATTTGGACATCTACTCCTGCCGGAGGAATTTCCTTGTTAACGGGCATCGGATGAGTTTGCCTGACCGTCAGAGCACCCATGTTGTCTTTGCCTTTGCTGCCTATAGTTTTTAGAAAATCTGTCAGTCTTGGCCGGTTGAGAAGAACACTGTAACCTTTAATTTTAATTCTAATGATATGAGACGAACGATTCTATGTCTGGCGGGCGCATTGCTCTTCAGTTCATTTTCAAGGGCACAAGAAATCGCTCCCAAGTCTTTCTGGAATGCACAGATCTATCCAGTCCGCCATTTCGAAGGAGAGTTTTATGCCGGCGCCACTTTGCCTTTCGGCGGTGTGGACGGTACGAAAGCCCATATGGGGCCGGCCATGGGGCTGGAGCTTCGCTACAACTTTGCTCAGAAACCGTTCGATTTGGGTCTTCTGATTGACATTACCACGGCAGTACACCAGCAATCTGCCGGTACATATACTTTGACACAAAGCAATCGGACTTGCACGTTGGGCCTGGTCTGCGACTGGAATTTCGCACAGGGCCGCAAGGTCAATCCGTATGCCGGTTTGGGAGTCGGTGTCGGTTTTCACAATGTGCTGAACGACTGGATAGACCCGTACGGTGACCAGACGGCGACCTTTCCCACGCTCATACCGCGTATTGGCGTGGAACTGTTCAGCCATTTGCGTGTGGGGCTGTCTTCGCACATCACGGCCCAGGGGTATGACAATGTGCAGCTGTCCATCGGTGTGGTGTTGGGTGGCCGTCCTAAAAAATCTCGTTAAACGGCTTCCTCTCGCGTAGTCCGCCCCATAAGAATCCCCCGCATGGTTCGGAGCAAATCCGGAATCATGCGGGGGATTCTTGTAGAAGGCAACTGCCTGTGCGGGCGGTGTGCCGGCCCGTTTTATTTCACTTGGATTTCATCTACAAACAGGTAGGCGGGATTGCCTTTGTTGGCATGCCATGCGGGGGTCTGGTGCTCAGAGACCACCTTGACCTTCAGGTAGCGTGTGGATGTCGGAGTGAAGGAGAGCGATAAGGAGTAGATCTTGTCTGGGTCGCTTTCCTGCATGGCGGGATAGCTCTGGGAAGCCAGCTTAGTAAAGGTCGTTCCATCGGCGGATCCTTCCACTTCGAAGGCGCGCGCACCGAAAACCCAATCTCCCTTTTTCACGCAGGTCTGCACGTCTACTTCTTTCACCTCTGTGGGCTTGCCCAGATCGATCACTGCTTCCAGGTCGTTGCCGACGAAGCCGATCCAGCGTCCGGTGCCGTAGTTGGTGCTCGTTCCCCTTTGCCCGTCCACGAGTGTCGTGGCGCCTGCGAAGGTGTAGCTCTTGTTGCTCGGTTGCAGCAGGGTGATGGGGCATGCCGTCGCCTTGTTGAACTCAAGGTTCTTGGTCATGACGCGGCTGCGGCCTTCAGAACGGAAAGCGGCGGCGCTCAGTGTGCAGGTTCGGGTGATGTCGAACGGACCGGTGTAGAGCGTGGAGTTGGCCGTTGGCTCTGAGCCGTCGAGCGTATAGCGTATGTCTGCATCGTCAAGGGTGGAAAGTGTGGCGGTAATGGCGTGCTTGACCGTATCAGTCTTGAACGAGGCGTTTACGTTGTAGATGACTTTGGCAAAATTGTAATGCTTCGTGCGGTAGACGCTGATGAGTCTGGGCAGACGCTTCATGAAGGCCTCGAAGTTTTTCTGCTCAGGGGCACACCACTGTATCTCGCTCAGTGCGGCCATACGCGGCAGTTCCATGTACTCCACTTGATTGTAGGTCTTCATGTACTCCGTCCAGCAGTTGGCCTGTACGCCGATGATGTACTTCCGCAGTTCCGGAGCCATGTCCTTGGGGATAGGCTCGTAGCTGTATACGCGCTCGATGGGCAGATAGCCTCCGATGGCCTCAGGCTCGCTGCTGATGTCTGCGCTTTGGTAGTAGTCGAAGTACAGGTAGGAGTTAGGGGTCATAATGGCGTTGTGGTGCTGCTTGGCAGCTTCGATGCCGCCGGCCTCACCGCGCCATGACATGACGGTGGCGTTGGGAGCCAGACCGCCTTCAAGCACTTCGTCCCATCCGATCATCTGACGGCCCAGCGCATTGAGGTGCTTCTCTGCATGGTTGATGACATAGCTCTGCAGGCGCTCTTCGGAAGAATGCTTGCCATCGCCCTCCAGATTGTGCTCCTTGATGAAGGCCTGGCATTTGGGGCATTTCTTCCATTGGGTCTTGGGGCATTCATCTCCACCGACGTGTATGTATTCCGAAGGGAACAGTTTGACGACCTCGTCGAGTACATCATCGATGAACTTATATACTTTGGGGTTGGCCGCGCAGAGCACGTTGTCGGACACGCCCCACATCTGCCATACCTCGTACGGCCCGCCGGTGCATCCCATGTCAGGATAGGCGGCGAGGGCGGCCTGCATGTGTCCGGGCAGGTCGATCTCCGGTATGATGGTGATGTTGCGGTCTGCGGCGTATTTGACGATTTCCTTGATTTCCTTCTGGGTGTAGAAACCGCCGTAGGGCTTGCCGTCGTAGCGGCCCGTGTTGTGACCTATGACGGTCTGTGCGCGCTTGGAGCCGATCTTCGTGAGCAGGGGGTATTTCTTGATTTCGATGCGCCAGCCTTGGTCGTCTGTCAAGTGCCAGTGGAAGCGGTTGATGTTGTGCAGGGCCAGCATGTCGATGAAGCGGCGCACGGAGTCGGTCGTGACGAAGTGGCGTGAAACGTCGAGATGTGCCCCACGGTAGCCGAATCGCGGCTTGTCCGTTACCTCCGTGGCAGGCACGGTGACGCTTGTGGTGTTGCCTTGCGGCAGGGCCTTGCGCAATGTCTGTACGGCGTAGAAGTTGCCGGCAGCTGTGGCTCCGTCAAGCAGGATGATGTCACTGTTCACCCGGATGTTGTACGCTTCGGGGTTGTTGTCTTTGAGGGTGGCGGTCAGGCGTATGCAGCCACGCTGTACGGGGATGCTGGTTACCGGCAGTTGCAGGCCGGTGGCTTCCTTGATGAAAGCGGCCAGGTACTCGGCGTTGCGCTTCAGGTTCTTGTCCCCCTTGGGATAGGTGATGCAGGTACGGGCTGACAGCTCGAAGTTGCCTCCTTGCGTGGCCTTTACCTCCTTGGGCAGGGGTACTACATGGAAATCGGCAGTTTGCGCGTACAGCGGCGTGGTTGCCAGAGAGGCAAGGAGCGCGATGGACGCGGCAATTTTGGATTTGAAGTTCATATAATGGGTATTAGAGAATATATTCGAAGCAAAAGTACAAATTTCTTAGTGAAAGTTTGCAGTCGTCTGTTGGGGAAATCACCAATAGGTGCGTTCGGTGACCTTACGGTCTTCCACGTGCCAAATACGTTGGTTCGCGATGTGGGGGAACTGATGCTCATCGTGGCTCACCACTACGATGGCGCACCGGCTGCGCCAGAGGGTGAGCAGGTCGTAAAGCTCGCCTCTTGAGGTCTCGTCAAGGTGGGTTTCCGGCTCATCGAGCAGCAGCAGGTCCGGGTGCGACACGAAGGCGCGTGCCAGAAGTGTGCGTTGCCATTGGCCTCCGCTAAGATCAGCGATCGGGCGGTCGGCGAGTTCGCTGAGCTTGAACAGTTCCAGTGTTTGGGCTGCCTGTGCATGCAGTTTCCGGTCGAAACGCTGCCACAGGCGTTTGCGGCAGGAAAGACCGGAGAGCACGATGTCTGCCACAGTTGTCGGGAACTGCCGGTCTATGTGCCGGTATTGGGGCAGGTATCCCATGATGACTCCCGGGCGGCGGATGATGCGTCCGCGTGTCGGCGGCAGCAAGCCGGCGATAAGGCGCAGCAGGGTCGTCTTGCCCCCTCCATTGGGTCCGGTGAGTACGATGAAGTCATCGCTCCGCACCTGCTCGGAGATATGGCAGAGCACATGCCGCTCCCCGTAGCTCAGACATACGTTGTCGATTTGCAGCAGATCATTTTCCATGGTTGAGCGATTGCGCGATGAACAGCATCTGTGCTGGCACATCGTAGTCCAAGGGGTTTATGTTGACGATTCGTGCGTGTATTTCTTCTGCCAAACGGCGTGCGGCCTGACCATTGTGCTCCTTGGAGATAAAAACGGTATTTACGCCGTCTTTCCTGCATTCATCCGCCAAGTCGCGTATGTGCGCGGCGGAGGGTTCCTTGCCATCGTGTTCCACCGCCAGCTGATGCAGGCCGTAGCTCCGGGCAAAGTACCCCAAGGCGGGGTGGTATATGAGGAAAGTGCGTTGCTTGAGTGGACGCAGCTCGTTCTGGAGTTGGCGGTCGAGCTTGCGCATCTGTGCCTGAAACTTGGCCAGACGTTCAAGATAGTAGCTTTTCCCGGCCGTGTCGGCCTCGCACAGGGCCTTGCAGGCATTGGCTGCCATGATACTGAGATTGGCCGGCGACATCCAGGTGTGCGGGTCACCGCTTTCCGCATGTCCGTGTTGGCCTTGACAGCCGCTTTCGATGAGGGTGATGCCCTGCCCCAGGTCCACCAGCCGGCAGTTGGGGTTGGCTTGTACGAGCGCCGGCAGCTTGGTGCCCTCAAAACCTAATGCTCCGGCTCTGAATACCAATCCGCTCTTGGACAATTCCACCATTTGGCGGGGGGTAGGTTCGTAAGTTTCGGGACTGGCGCCCTGTGGCATGATGGTGTGTACCCGGTAGCGGTCGCCTGCTATGGCCTCTGTAACGTACCGTAACGGCTCGATACTCACCGTCAGCGTGGGACGGTCATCGGATTTGTGATTTCGGCAGGCGGTGAGGAGACTTGCCAATATGATAACAAAATAAAAAAATAAGCGTGTCATGAAAGAGATGTGTCAAGATGATTGGGCCTGTTCTGCCTGTGCGGCAAGCACAGGCTCACACTAAGATGTAAGTGCGGAAGATCAGCCAGTAGCGCACGAACTTGCCTAAGGTGATGGTGGTCAGTGTCCAGATAAAGTTTACGCGCAAATATCCCATGGCCACTACGATGATCTCGCCTGCCACGGGCAGCCACGAAAGCAGTCCGGCCCATGCTCCATAGCGCCGGATCCATCGTTTTCCCCGTTCCAGTCTGTCGGCACGTACGCCCGTCCATCGGGAGATCCACTCTTCGCGTCCTAACATGCCAATTCCATAATTGAGCAGAGATCCCAGCGTATTGCCGGCAGTGGCATAGATGAGCAGCTCTACAGGATCAGCGCCAGCAGCCAACAGACCCACCAGAACCAGCTCACTGCTGAACGGCAGGATGCTGCCGGCTAAAAACGCGGAAACGAACATGCCCCACGCGCCGTATTGTACCAGCAAAAGTATGAAAGATTCCATGACGGTCTGGGATAGATGCCCGAAGATGAAGTGTGGGCAGAGCAGGTGCTATGCCGTATAATTGAAATAGGCCATGACGGCAAATGACAGCAGGGCCAGATAGAACCACCATTCCCCCCACCGCCCTCGCAGGAGCGTAAGGTGGTGTGCCAGTAGCGGGGCGGAGTTGAGGATCAGTATGGGCAGTATTTCCGTAAAGTACTGCGGCAGCAGGATCAGTCCTGCCATGAGCGCCAGTTCTTGTGTCACGATGCAGTAGAAGAACATGCGCACCCGTATCTTATCGTTGTAAGCCGTGTGGAAAAAATGGATTAATGCTGCGGCCGAGAGCACTGTCAACGTGCCGCCGGTCACCCATTGTGGCAGTGTGACCGAGCTGTAGTCGGGTAGGGGAAGCTTGGCCCAGTCGAGCAGATACAGGAATGCAGTGTCCAGACGGTTATGCCAAATGGCGAAGGCTGCATATATCCAATAGGGAACAGCCAGACCCAGTATGCCCGCCATGAATGTGCGCCAAGTGAAGTTACGCAGCTGGAAGATCATGCTGACGTAATAAAGCAGGGGGCATATCAAAAATGGCGGAAAGGTCAGACTTCCTACGCTGGCAAAGAGAAAGGCGTGGAAGATGTAGCCTTCAGCCTTGATGCGCTGATAGGAATCGAACAGCATAAAGTAGCTCAGGGCCATGCAGGTCATGGGGACCAATGAGGGGCTGAAGGTATGGAGCGTCGGGCAAGCGGCCATCGCCAGCAAGAACGTGGAACTCACCATCCGTGACCGTACGCGCAGCAGGGCGTTGCGGTTGTTGAGTTCCGTGAGCAGATAGGCCGTCACTCCGACCATGCCCAGTCCCCCCCACAGGCTGCTGTCTGCGAAACGGGCCGGGGTGATCCATGCCAGCAAGGTGATCAGAGCCACTACGGGCAGCGTGAAGCTGCCCGTGGCGATGCGGTAGCGAAGTGTGTGGCTATACATGTCTCGTGAATGCGGGGGATGCCTGTTATCCTGTTGTCTGCAGACTGGGGATACGGGCGGTGACGGATGGCGGCGGGGATGCAGTGTGGCCGGTTTCCGCCTTTTTATAGTTAGTCAAGATCCTTGCCGATGTCGGTACGGAAATACTTCTTTTCGAATGTGATGTGGCGTGCGCCCTGCATGGCTTTTTCCAAAGCCTCATGCCTGTCGGCGCCATAAGCGCTTACGGCTATTACACGACCGCCGGCAGTGACCAGTTGTCCTTTGCTGTCGAGGGCTGTTCCGGCGTGGAAGACGACACAGCCCGCCACGTCTGTTCCTGTAATGGGATATCCCTTGCCGTAGGCTTGTGGGTAGCCGCCTGATACGCACATGACGCAGACAGCGGCACGGGAGTCGAACTCTACAAGCCGTTCGTTGAGGTTTCCTTGTGCCACTCCCTCGAAGAGGTCTGCCAAGTCGCTCTTTAAACGGAGCATGACAGTCTCTGTTTCGGGGTCTCCCATGCGGCAGTTGTATTCAATGACCTTGGGTTGTCCGTCACAGTTCATCAGGCCGAAGAAGATGAAGCCCTTGTAATCGATGTTCTCCTCGGCCAGTCCTTGTACCGTTGGCTTTACGATTTCCTCCTCTACTTTTCGCATCCACTCTGGGGTGGCAAAGGGCACAGGGGATACGGATCCCATTCCTCCTGTATTGAGACCGGTGTCGCCTTCGCCGATGCGCTTGTAGTCTTTGGCTTCCGGCAAAATCTGGTAGTGCTTGCCATCCGTGAGTGCGAAGACGGAGCATTCTATGCCGTTGAGGTATTCTTCAATGACTACGCGGCTTGAGGCGTTGCCGAACATTCCACCCAGCATTTCGCGCAGTTCGTGCTTGGCCTCTTCGAGTCCGGGTATGATGAGCACTCCCTTGCCGGCGCAGAGACCATCGGCCTTAAGCACGTAGGGGGGCTGGAGTGTTTCGAGGAAGCGGCATCCTGCTTCTACCTGTGTTCCATCGAATGTGGCATAGGCCGCAGTCGGTATGTTGTGGCGCTTCATGAAAGCTTTGGCGAAATCTTTCGAGCCTTCAAGCTGTGCGCCTGCTTTTGACGGACCTATCACCGGCACGCTTTTGATCAGATCGTGATGGGCAAAATAGTCGTAAATGCCCTTTACGAGAGGATCCTCGGGGCCGACCACCACCATGTCAATATCCCAGTCAATGACGAATTGGGCGATGCCGTCAAAATCATCGGCTTTGATCGCTATATTCTGCCCCAGTGAGGCCGTACCGGCATTGCCTGGAGCTATAAAGAGTTTGTCGACCTTGGGACTTTGTACTATTTTCCAAGCCAGCGCGTGTTCACGTCCGCCGCTTCCCAAAAGCAGAATTTTCATAGATATAAGTAAGAGGTGTAAGACAAAGGCGCGGACCGTATGCGCCGTATTTGTGTTGTGAAGTTCGCACAAGCTGAATGCAGAGCAGTTGAACTTGTTCGGACAGCTATGCTGAAGCGCAGCCTAACTTTTGCAAAGTTAACTGATGCAGAAAAGAAGTGAAAGAAAAAAGCCCGCTTTTCTTTTCCTTTTCCCTTGTGTGGTACAGCAGGTTTCACTTTGGGTGACAAATGCAAACTGTATCAAGCAAAGCGACAGGCATGGGCTTCTTTCCCTCTCTAAAGATGCGTTTCGTCTTTGCCGCTGGGAACAGGACTCCAATTGGGTAGCAGGGGAGCAGTCATGTATGCTTGCATGTTCCTCCTCAACAGAGTCTCATACATGAGCGGTAAATGGCGGTGATGATGGCCGTGTTCGGGTGTGTGGCGGGCCGGCTTGGGGATGTGGAGCTTTTCTTTATTCTCCCCAGTCGCCACGGTCGAGATTGCGGTAATTAATGGCTTCCTTGACGTGCCGGGATTCAATGTCCGGGGCGCTGTCCAGATCTGCAATGGTGCGCGCAACCTTCAGGATGCGGTCGTAGGCACGTGCGGACAGATCCAGTCTGCGCATGGCTTTGGACAGGGTTTCGGAAGCCTCCATGTTGGGGCGGGCGAAACGTTCAAGCATGGCACAGCTCATTTGCGCATTGCAGTGTACGCCCTTGAATGCCTTGTAACGTTCGGTTTGTATGGCGCGGGCGGATACGACCCGTTCTCTGATCTTTGCACTGGGCTCTCCGGATGGGGCTGTGGCCAGATCGGCTACACTTACAGGCGTTACCTCTACCTGTATGTCAATGCGGTCGAGCAGCGGGCCTGATATTTTTCCCATGTAGCGCTGTATCTGTGCAGGTGAACAGTGGCAGGCGTGTGTGGGATGGTTATAATAGCCGCAGGGACAAGGATTCATAGATGCCACCAGCATGAAAGAACATGGGAGCGTAACCGTATATTTGGCACGTGAGATGGTGATGTCCCGGTCTTCAAGGGGTTGCCGCAATGTTTCAAGGGCTGTACGTGAAAATTCGGGCAGTTCGTCCAGAAAGAGCACTCCGTTGTGGGCGAGGCTGATCTCTCCCGGCTTGCAGGTAGAGCCGCCTCCAATAAGGGCCACATCGGAAATTGTGTGATGGGGAGAACGAAAGGGTCTTAGGGAGACCAGCGAGGTGTCGGATGACAGTTTGCCGGCTATGGAGTGGATTTGGGTGGTTTCGAGGCTTTCGGCCAATGTGAGCTGAGGGAGGATAGAAGGCATGCGCTTGGCCATCATGCTCTTGCCACATCCGGGGGAACCGATGAGCATGATGTTGTGCCCTCCGGCGGCAGCCACTTCAAAGGCGCGTTTGACCGTTTCCTGTCCTTTTACATCGGCGAAATCCGGCCCTAACCCACTTTGTGCGGCATAGAATTCCTCACGCGTGTTGACGGTCGTGGGGGACATGTCGTATTTGCCATCGAGGAAATTGACCACTTCGGCCAAGTGAGAAGCTCCATAGACTTTAAGCCGGTTTACTACAGCGGCCTCACGTACATTGGCCAACGGTACAACAAGTCCCTCATATCCCTGTTCGCGAGCTTTAATAGCTATGGAGAGCGCTCCCTTAACGGGGCGTATGCTGCCGTCCAGCCCCAATTCTCCAACGAGGACAAATTTTTCAAGACGGGCGGCACTGATGCGTTCGAGCGAGGCGAGCAGGCCGATGGCCAGGGGGAGGTCGTAGCCGGATCCTTCCTTGCGTACATCTGCCGGTGCGAAGTTGATGGTGTAGCGCGTGCGCTCGGGCATGATGATGCCGCTACTTTGCAGTGCTCCCTCTACACGCAGGCGACTCTCACGTACGGCGTTGTCTGGAAGCCCGACCATAAAAAACTGGTTGTCGCTCTCCTGACGTTGCATCTGCTTGGAGCTGACCTCTATGAAAACAGGCATGGCCGTGAGGCCGTTTACTGCGGAGGTATTGATTTTTGCGAGCATATGGGAGACTTACGTGAGGACCATGTCTGATGTGGGGAGCAATGCCCTTTCAGTTGATTTTCAGTTCTTCTATTCGGGTGATATCCCGTTGTACGATTACACCTTGCGTGTTGACAACCATACAGGAGGGCACATAATGCAGCCCCAGTTTGGCCACGAGTGGGGATTCAAATGCCTGACGGTCGCATATCACCGGATAGCTGACGGAGTCAGACTTGAGACGGTTACGCAGTATTTCGCGGTCGACATCGAGTGATACTACGAGACATTCCCATGGTTCTTGTGCTCTTTTGAGACGTTTGCGCAATTGGCGCAAGAAGTCCATGCTCTCACTTTGCCAAGTGCCCACACATGCGATGACCAGCTGCTTGCCTTTGTAAGCGGAAGAAGAGACATTCCGTCCATCTATGGTTACAGCATTGAAGTCCGGCAAAGTTTCGCCTACGCTATTGTTAAAGATAGGTCTGAAAAAATCATTGACGTAGGCGACGGCCCGCTCGCGTGGTTGTGCTTTGGAGAGGATGTCAAGTAGCTGAAGAGCCGTGTTGGCATCGGTTGTCTGAGGCTGGGTGAAGTACTGGCGGAATACGGCGACTGCCGCAAGTGTGGCGGGGTGGTCACGCACGAATTGTGCTGCAGCCAGACGACGGTCGTTTTCGGGTTTGGCGATATTGGCCCGACGGAAATCCGAGAGCAGTTCATTTTGGGCAGTGCCACTGATATCCGCCTCGCCGATTTTGGCTGCGTCACCATTCATCTTGATGGTCTTGCCGGGTTCGAGAATTACATAGGTCTGTGTATAGTTGGGGTATAGTAGGGTGAGCAATACGGGTTTCGACAGTTGGCGCTCATATACGAATTTTCCGTCTTCGATGCGGATGGTGTCGACGCCATCGAAAGAGCCGTCGTCACAGTAAGCGTAGAATTCTGCATTGGAGATGTTGGACAGCTTGCCCTCGAAGAGCACACGGTCTTTGCCCGGGCCGCATGCGGTGAGCATCAGCAATGACAGAAACAGGAGAGAGAGTGAGGATAGGTGGTTCATGGGCTTATGCTTAGAGCTGTGTATTGTGGTTGCCTTTGATGAAAAGGCACTGGCGAAGAAATATAAGATAAAGGAGAATGAAGAAAGCCTTGAAAGCGGCGTTCAACATTCTCCTTTTTATCAGTCAGTCAAAGAAAAGTGGTATGTCTGCGCTTGTATCAGCGTACGAGGTTTTGGAAGCTGCTGTCGTTGAAGAGGCTGACAAATTCCAGATCCTTTTTGGCGCGCTCCTTCAGAGAGGGATCCTTGGCGAATGCATCCTTAAGGTTGGAGAGTACAGCGGCATTTTGGTTGGTTCGTGCGCTGACGATGGCCTTCAGGTAGCTTGTGAGAGCATCGGGATTGGCGATGGAGCTAAGCGTAGTGGCAGCTGAGGCATAGTCCTTATTCAGGATTTGTGCGAGGGCTGCAGAGTTCGTATTCACACCCTTGAGGCTTTGCGCGGCTTGTGCGTAATTGCCCTGAGCAACCTGCAAGTTGCCGAGTACCTCATTGTAGTTCTTGGCGGTAGTGGCACGTGACAGATAATTCTGTGCCTCATCTGCCTGACCCTCAGCCAATGCGAGAAGTGCGCGGTTGGCGTTGGTCTCAGCGGCATCAGCCTTTTGTGCGGCAGCCTGTGAGAGATAGTTCTTGGCAGCAGCAAGGTCGCCCTCTTGATAAGCGAGGGTAGCGAGATTGTTGTAAGCGCGATAATCGTTGGGATACTGGCGCGTGGTGGTCGTGTAGATATCCTTCTTCTTGCTTGCATCGTCTGTCAGAGTGGCTGCGTAGAGCAGTTCTTCAACAGAAAGCTTGGAGGGATCTTCCTTGTACTGTGCTTCGATTTCATCATCGGTGCGGCCAATCAGGTTGTAGTTGATGGTCAGGCGGGCACGGCGAAGCTCGGGCAGGATCTCATCAGCCAGTTCCTTGAACCCTGCGGAGATGTTGCGGATTTGTCTTTCGCGTTCATCAGGATCTTTATACATGGAGAGTACGCGGAGAATCACGTCCTTGTCCTGAATGTTGGATGCCTGTACGAGTTCCTTGAATCCTTCCCAGTCTTCAGCTGTATAGTTGGCGTCAACATTGGTGTCGAGCTTGTTCTTCTTGAGCTGTTGGTTTACATATTTCTGAGAGGTGCCTTGACGACGCTGGGCCAATGCGGTGTTGAAGTTAAGCTTGCCATCGGGAGAAGCATATGCGGAGACTTCCACGTTGTCAAGCATGTAGCCGTGCTGGTCTTCCTTGATCTTGCGCAGTGTGGCGAGGAATTCCTTTACGGAAGCGTTGCGCAGCTCGCTGTTGCGGATGTTGGCTTGGTTAATCAGATACTTGATTTGTGCGCGCTGTGTCTGCTTGACTGCATACTGGTAAGCGTCGGGAGCAATGGTGCTGTTGCCCGATCCTGCGGCACGGTTAATCAATGCTGAAGTGGCCAATACGCCGTCAGCCACCTTGACTTCAGGTACGTTGACTGTCTTCTTACCCACACGGGCCTGGAAAGTGAGATAGAGTTCGCTCTTCTGCATTTCAGGAACGTACGCGAAAGAATTCTTCATCGTGTAGTTGCCACCGACTTTGTAGGATATTTCCTGATCGTTTCCTTGCACCTTCTCTCCCTGGAACGTAGCGCTCTGTCCTACGGCCTTGCCGTTTTCATAGCGCAATTCAGGCACGACAGTAACTACGGCCTTCTTCTTCATATACTTCTCGGGGAAGCGACCGTTGATGGTCACAGGCACTTTGCCTCCTACCGCTTCAAGCGGAGAGGGGGTAACGGTAAAGTTATCTGCCGACAGCTCTCCCAGCTTGTTGCAGGAGGTCAGTGCGAGTGTGCCGGCCAATGCCAAAGAAAAATAAAATTTCGTTTGCATGTATAGAATTATTTGTAGGTTGTTCGGAATGTTGCAATAAGTTTGCCTCGGTAGGGACAGACATTACTACGGCGCAAATATATATATTCTCTGTGATATGCTGATATGTACCGCTCTGTTTTTTAACAGAGTGTTGTAAATATGTCCTTTTTATGAAGGGGATTCGTCCTTGTCATAGAGGAGGGTGGGGGAATGCACAGAAAAGATTGACAGCGAGAGGTGTGGCATCGTGTGTTCTCCCGATTTTCTGTATGGATGCAAGACGTGCCGCCATTCCAAATAAGAACGGCGGCACGTAACAGAGATTGTCTGGCGGGTGTCTATATCGATTATTTCAAAAAGTCATCGAAATAGCGTGTGATGCGTTCATGTAAATGTACCATGTCGTGTCCCATCATGTTGTGCCCGTCACCCGGGTACACGAAGTAGTCCGGTTGAGTGCCGGTGTCCTCGCAGGCTCGTAGAAAGCTGAGGCTGTGTTGTAATACACATGTGGGATCATTGTAGCCCACGATGATCTGTAGGCGCCCCTTAAGGTTTTGAGCTTTCCCGAGAAGAGAGGTGGACGCGTAGCCTTCCGGATTTTCCTGCGGCGTGTCCATATAGCGTTCGCCATACATGACTTCGTAGAACTTCCAGTCTATAACGGGGCCGCCTGCTACGCCGACCTTGAAAATATCGGGATAAGAGCACATGAGGTTGGCCGTCATGAATCCGCCAAATGACCACCCATGTACACCGAGGCGCTCGGAATCTACATAGGGTAGGCTTTTCAGGTACTTGACACCTTCGAGTTGGTCTTTCATCTCGATGTCGCCGAGGTGTCGGTGTGTGATGCTCTCAAATGCGAACCCTCTGTTTTCAGATCCGCGATTGTCAAGGACGAAGACTACATATCCCCGTTGTGCCATGTATATTTCCCATGGACGTGCCATGTAATTCCATGAGGCTTCCACATTATGGGCGTGGGGGCCACCGTATACATACACGACGGTGGGATATTTCTGCGAAGGGTCAAAGTTTATGGGCTTTACCAGCCTATAATACAGGTCAGTAGTTCCGTCTGCAGCCTTGAGCGTTCCGCTTTCGATTTGGGGGACATTGTAGTCGGTCCAGGGGGAATCGTTATGGTGTATGGACTTTGCCTTGGGTTTGGAGGTGGCTGTCAGGTCAATCTGGCGGAAGCAGTCGGGAGACGACCAACGGTCAAGGAGGAACTGTCCGCTTCCAGACAGTATGGCATAATGAGAGCTGCGGCCATTGTCGAGCAAGGTGCGCTTGCCAGAAGCAGTGCTTACGGCATAATGGTTATAGCAAATGGGGGAGGTCTCATTGCTTTGATAGATGACACTCTTGGTCTTGGCATTGAAACCGAGAACCTGAGTTACCTCAAAGGATCCTTCGGTCAGTTGCTTGAGCATCTTTCCCGATTGATCGAAGAGGTATACATGGTTCCACCCGTCACGCCGGCTCTGCATGATAAACTTAGTCTCATCCCACGGCAGGAATTGGATGGGGTTGCAGGGCTCCACATAGCGGTCATTGGTTTCGGTGTATAGAACTGATTTGCGCT
>Cebus_capucinus_imitator_PRJNA485217_SSR118__coassemble_115_pt1 | contig 48846 bp, 39 predicted proteins | sample Cebus_capucinus_imitator_PRJNA485217_SSR118__metabat2_low_PE_012 | metagenome-assembled genome bin Cebus_capucinus_imitator_PRJNA485217_SSR118
AGAGCATCTGACTACGGATCAGAAGGTTATAGGTTTGAATCCTATAGGAGTCACACAAAGCAACTGCAACCGCAGATTGGGAACGGCTCCTTAGCTCAACTGAATAGAGCATCTGACTACGGATCAGAAGGTTATAGGTTTGAATCCTATAGGAGTCACATTCTTACAGAAGAAAGAGGTCTGGCTAAGACCTCTTCTTTTTTTACCGTACTACGGACTGCACCACATAAATACGGGACAAGCATCCCACCCCGTCTCCCGCACCTGCCGGGATTTGGTCACCCTTCATTTCTACAGATTCGTACGTTGCACTATCTTTGCATAAGATAGGCTGCGGCTCAGCAATTAGAAGAAAACTTCTTTGCGTTCGCCTTGCACTATCTTTGCATAAGACAGGCTGCGGCTCAGCAATTAGAAGAAAACTTCATTGCGTTCGCCTTGCACTATCTTTGCATAAGACAGGCTGCGGCTCAGCCACAACCCGGGCAAGCTTGGCTGCTCTGCGCACATCCTCCCCTCTCTGGGGGAGAGCCAGCCGCACATGCATGTGATGTCACAGCATCCGCCCAACAGACACGACTTCACGACAAGTCCGTTCGCTACTTAGACATTTAAGACAGAAGATATGAAAGTAATGAAAACCCGCCTGACGATACTCTTTCTGGCATTTGCGAGCATTCTCGCGTTCGTCTCCTGCGATGAAAACTGGTGGAACAACTACGGTGACTCCGATGTAGACGGACAATGGCGCATCGTTGAAGCAAGCTATGGCAGCAACTATGTACAGGGAGATCTATGGACGTTCCAAAGCAATGGCTATTTCACGGCAACGGGACAAGACCTGTATGAGGAAGGGACGTGGCAACGCCGCCAACGAACCTTGCTCATCGCCATCAATTCTCCACAAGTCAATGTGGAGGCGTATGTAAGCAACTATGACGGAGACTACATGGTACTCGATGTCAACGACTACGACTATGGACGGTACACCCTGCGACTGGTTCGGGAGAACTACTACGGCTACAACAAGCCCGCACAGCCGACAGAAAAGCGGAACAACCGATCCGCCCGATAAATTTTTCACGCACTTCTGACCATAGATACATGCTATGGCCAACAACCCGCCACCTTGCCGCCCCAACCGGCAAAGGCGGGTTTTGTATCGCATGAGATTCCATTTGTAGAAGTACCCGATGCACAGACAGGAAAACCAATGAGAACACTTACACAAGAAGACATAAAGAAAGAAATAGACACGCCGCTCTTCCACCAGCTCACGGAGACCGCAGATGAAATGGGACTGGAATGCTACCTGGTGGGCGGCTACGTGCGCGACCTTTTTCTGGAGCGCCCGACAAACGACATAGATGTCGTTGTCATCGGCAGTGGCATCGCTATCGCCGAGGCTTTTGCCCATCGGCTGAACAAGCAAGAGGCGCAAAAGTCCGGCGCAAAGGCTCATCTGTCCGTCTTCGCCAACTTCGGTACGGCGCAAGTTAAATGGCGAGGCAACGAGGTGGAGTTTGTCGGTGCCCGCAAAGAAAGTTACTCCCACGACTCGCGCAAGCCCATTGTGGAAGACGGTACGCTTGAAGACGACCAAAACCGTCGCGACTTCACCATCAACGCCATGGCCATCTGCCTCAACCGCACCAGACTGGGAGAACTCATCGACCCTTTCGACGGCATACGTGACCTCGAAGACGGCATTATTGCCACTCCGCTCGACCCTGATGTGACCTTCAGCGATGATCCGCTTCGCATGATGCGCTGCATACGCTTCGCGACCCAACTGCGCTTCACCATCGAAGAAGAAACTTTTGAGGCACTGAAACGCAACAAGGAACGTATCAAGATCATCAGTGGGGAGCGTATCATAGACGAACTGAACAAGATCATGCGATCCCCCACCCCCTCACGCGGCTTTGTAGACCTGCACCGTTGTGGCTTGCTAAGCATCATCCTGCCTGAATTGGCCGCACTCGACTGCGTAGAAACACGAAATGGAAAGTCGCACAAGAACAACTTCTATCACACGCTCGAAGTGCTCGACACGGTAGCCGCCCACAGCGACAAGCTCTTCCTGCGATGGGCTGCCCTGCTGCACGATATTGGAAAGCCACGCAGCAAACGCTGGGAGCCGGCCGTCGGATGGACCTTCCACAATCATAACTACCTGGGGGAGAAGATGATCAAACCTATCTTCCGCCGCCTCAAGCTCCCCCTTGACGAGCGCATGAAATATGTGGCCAAACTCGTGGGGCTGCACATGCGCCCCATTGCCATCGCCGATGACATTGTGACTGACAGCGCCGTGCGCCGCCTGCTCTTCGAGGCGGGCGATGACATCGATGACCTCATGCTCCTGTGTGAGGCGGACGTGACGAGCAAAAACGAGCAGCGCAAGAAGAACTTCCTCCGAAATTTTCAAATCGTCAGGCAGAAATTAGTGGCGATCGAAGAAAAAGACCGCATCCGCAATTTCCAGCCCCCAGTAGACGGTGAGGAAATCATGCGAATGTTCAACCTCCCCCCCTGCCGGGAGGTCGGCTCTCTGAAAAGTGCGCTCAAGGATGCTGTCCTTGACGGACAAATCCCCAATGAGCGGGAGCCGGCACTGCAATTCGTTATCAAACGCGCCGAACAAATGGGACTGACGCTTCAACAGTAACAGTTCCCTGATATAAAAAACAAAAGAGTGGAGGATCTGACGAAGCCAGACCCTCCACTCTATTTTATGCCCGACAGGGCAGACACCGTTTAATTGAATATGTAACGGAGTCCGATCTGAATCTGCCAGCAATTCGAACTGTTCCGCTCATAGGAGAATGTGTTGGTGGGAAGCGTGTTCCGCCCATTCGATTTGGAATAATACATCGAATACTGCGGCACATGGTTACCGTCAACTCCTTCATATTTGAGAATACGGCCGCTGTTCACGGGAATCCGCGTTACACCCCATTTGTCATTCAGCAAGTTTCCGATGTTGAAAACATCCAGCGACAAGGCGAGCGTGTGTCTGCTCTTCCCGACATTCAAGCTGAAGTTCTGGACGACCTTCAAGTCAAACTGGTTCACCCAAGGATAGCGTGCGGAATAAGCCTCGGCGTACTGGCCTTTGTGCTTCTTAAGATAGGGATCCTGATTGACAAACTTCCAGAAAGCGTCGGCCTGCTCCTCCGCAGAAAAGCCGTTCTTGGCAACAAAGGCCAACTCATCCTTGCTTTTGGGAATGTAAATCAAATCGTTATTGATACCGTCTTGGTTCATATCACCATTGTAGGTGTACGAATAGCAGCCGGGATTATAACCGGAATAAAAGAGGCTGACGACTGTAGAAAATCTTCCGCCATAGTTGAACCTGTATCCAAGCGAGGCAATCAGGCGGTTCGGCGTGAGATATTGGGAATTACGCAAGGGAAGCTGGTTGCCTCCGTTTACAGTCGGGGTATTCTGCCACAGTTCATACGGCTGCGCACCCGGATTGCCGGACACGGCCTTGGATACCGTATATGTGTAAGCCAGCATCAGGTGCAGGTTGTCAATCGGATCCATATTAAGAGTGGCGTTCAGGCTATACCCATAGCCACGTCTGGTGTTGGTGAGCATATAAGCTCCTGACAAATTGGGATAAACCCGGCTTGCAGTCGCTCCCGGATAGAGGTAGCGGTTGTCCGGCCCGTTGAAAGTCGTAACCTTCGGATCCGTAACGGAGATCATATTGGCATTCTGCTGCAATACGGCATTGATGTTCTTCGAGTAGACACCCTCCAGTGTCAAGCCATTGTTGAACGGCAAGGGCAGCTTGACATCCAATGCCAATGTGCTCTTCCATATCTGCGGCAGCTTAAAATCAGGATCAATTCCTGCTACGCTTCCCGGCACCTTGTCGACCGGAGTCTGCGGAAAGACATCGGGCAGCAATGCCAACACTTCATCTTTAGAGCGTACGCCTCCCTTGAGCTTGTCAAGTACAGCAGGGTCGGTTATCGTTACGGAATTCTGAATCATACCGCTGTTCGTGGGCATATTCGTAAAGAAGACGAACGGCATACGCCCAGTGAAGAGTCCCGTTCCACCACGCAGTCTCAATGAATTGTCGCCGAAGATATCCCAGTTGAAACCGACTCTTGGAGAGGGCAAAACTTTTGTTCCCGGCCACTTGCCGGTATTGATCTTGGCGCCATTGACAAATGTCAGGGCAGACACGGCCTTATTTTCCTGCAATTCATTCAAATAGGTTGGCACATCCAAGCGCAGGCCGCCCGTCACTTTCAAGTTTTGTGTAATGCTCCAAACATCCTGCAAATAGGCTGAGTACTGACCGAATGACAGCTCTGCCTTAGGCTTGTCCTCCCCGCCATAGCCATAGGTCAGCGAATAAAGGGCCGGTGCAGCGCCGTTCTTGAAGTCATCGAAGCTGTTATAGCGGTAATATCCCAATCCACAACCCATAAATGAGTTGCTGACGTACTGGTGCTCATAGGAAAGACCGGCTGTAAGCACGTGCTTGTCGAGATTCCAGGTAAAATTGTCCGTCAAAGTCCAGATATTATTGTTCACGGCATTATTGTACGTGTACAACTCATACCCGGCTGTCATAAACATATCGCCGTCCTTGAGAATGTCCACCAAAGGAAAAGGTGAGGAGTCCGACCCGCGCTCATCCTTGATAGAAGTGAACGTAGCGAGTACCTGATTGGACATCTTCCCGCTGATATTGCTGTTCAACTCCGCCGTCAAGGAATGTACCAAATTGTTCATGTCATAACAGCTGTTTCTGAACGGCAGAGACGCAGAGCTGTAATGCCCGTGCGAGGTGGCCATACCGGGCATGCTCTGGCTGGTCGGATTGGTGTACTTGTTCTTCGTATAGTTGTACCGGACTGTCAGTTTGTTCATCGTGTTGATGTTCCAGTCCACACGCGTAAGAACCTTAGAAGTGAATGTACCGGCCGAATAGTCCGTGTACGACCCCGGATCATAGTTGTATCTATCACGCAGGACTCCGGCAAAAGCCTCCATGTCCTCGGCTGTCACGCGGGTCAGGTAATCTTGGTCGCTCCCGACACCGTCTTCAGAAACACGCCACTTGAATATCGGTCGCGGAGCACGCTCATATTCTCCGTTGACAAAGAAGAACAGCTTGTTCTTGACAATCGGGCCTCCCAACGAGAAACCGTAAGTCTGCTTCCGCTCTTCAGGGCGCGTGCCCAGATCCAGGCCGTCAATCCTGTTACCCCGCAAATGCTGGCCGCGGAAATATGAATAAGCCGTACCCTTGAAAGTGTTAGTACCGCTCTTAGTAATGGCATTGATACCGGCTCCTACGAAATTGGCCTGCCTGACATCATACGGTGCGATATTGACCTGCAGCTCTTCAATGGCATCAAGAGAAATCGGGCTACCTCCGCCAGGCATGGATGTTGAGGATATGCCGAAATTATTGTTGAAATTGGCACCATCGATCGTGATGTTGTTCATACGGCCATCCTGTCCGCCGAAAGAGTTGTTCGTGCCGGCATAAGGGGAAAGCTTCGTGAAATCCGACAGTGAGCGGCTGAGCGATGGAATCGTTGAAAGCTGTCGCCCGCTGATATTGGTCGAAGCTCCCGTCTTGGTTCCGGAAAACTTGGATTTGGTAGCCACCACTGTCACCTCACCAATCTGGCCGGTTTCCTCCTGCAGGGTTACATTGAGCACGTAGTTGTCACCCAAAACAAGGTTGATGTCCTCGTACACGGCCTTCTTGAACCCGATGTACGAAACCTGAACCCTATATGGGCCACCTGTACGCATACCTTGAAGGCTGAAACGACCATTGCTGTTCGTGACAGACCTGTAAGTCGTTCCAGACGGGGTGTGTACTGCCTGTACAGCCGCCCCTACAAGCGGACCGTCACTGCCTTTCACAAGGCCGTTCATCCCTGATGTTGTCACCTGCGCAAGCACTGCCAAACAGGTAAAGCATGCCAGCCACATCAGAGTCAGTAATCTTCTACTCATGATTTCTTTGATTTTACAATCGTTTATGGGTTAATATAAATGGGTTGTTATTCTGTTTCAAAAGGAATTTCGTCATTGACGGATCAACGGCGGTTGCCTTCCAATAGCTGACGGTCACGCCTTAAAGCTTCCTTTACAAATCGTTGCGGGACAAACTCCCAATCAGACACCTGCGGAATCCTCAATGCGGAGGTCTGACCTCGAAAGTATTCTATGACATAGTGGCGCAAGTCCTTGTCGGTTGTACTCACCAAACGCTGGGGCAGCTCCTTCAAGGAAATGCCAGCCCCCTCCGTCAACAGTCCTCCGCCTCCACTGCCTACATAGGAATTTACAGCCACCCGATAGGTGCTGTCGGGACTAAATGGGCGTCCATCCCTCATTCTCACAATGTGAACTTTCTGCCCGTCAGGTTTTGTCAGGTCAACTTTGTACGATATGCCCGCAGCTGACATAAGATAGAAGGAGGCCGTTTTCAGCCGACTCCTGCCACCAGGGCCTTGCACCATCGCCAAAGCGTGATCGCCGGAATCTTTCATAGTATTTGTCCACATGTCGTAAGATTTTTCCAGTGCTCCAAGCACCTCGCTCCCTTTCAACTCGAACACGTCGATTCTGTTCTCATAACGGTACAACTTGAAAATATCCCTGACATAAACATCCCCAGCTGCAATTGTGTCGTTGAAAGCCAGCGGTGTGATGAATGATATATCCGCATCAACCTTTGACAGTTGCACTTCATGAAGAAGGTCAGCCATGGACGATCTGCCAAAGAAATAATCAATCGTATGAATAGGTGCGGACAATGTACCCACCTTCTCTGACACGAAGGCTTGCACTTTCCCGCACACATCTTTATAATGGGCAATGTACGCGCTGTCGGGAGAAACGCTGTCAAGGGAAACAAGTTGACCGCTGACGCTCTTCACCCGCACGTTCCCGTCTTTCAATTGGCACACCAATGTCGCTTCAGCCACATGGGTGGTCTCGCCGCCCGCGTTGAGCAGCCAAACGTTACGCCCCGTTACCTCATTCTCCACCTGTTCGCAATGCCGCCGATGGTCATGACCGAAAAAGATGATGTCAAATCCCGGGACAGTCTCCGCGACCTGTTTGGCCGCGTTCTCATTGAATCCGTTCAGACTGCCACCTTCCAAACCCGTGTGAAACAGTCCTACCATCACATCCGGATTTTCCTTCTCCTTGATATATTTCACCCATTTCGAGGACGAGGAGACTATATCTTCAAATCGCAACCCGCTCCACAAACTTTCGGGCAACCACATCGGTATGGCTGGAGTAACCAGCCCCAGCACCGCGACCTTCACACCATGGCGCTCAAATACACAGTAAGGGACAGCATATGGCTTGCCGCTGGATGCAGAAAGGATATTGGCTCCCAACACCGGATAATGGCAGTCCCTCGCCCAACGATCATAAACAGGGTGGCCGGCCTCTATATCGTGGTTACCGTAACTGCCTGCATCGTACCCGATAAAATTCATGACATCGGAAGCAAGATGCACCCCCACGGTATCTATAAAATTGGCATAATACACACAAGGCTGCCCCTGAAGCACATCGCCACAGTCAAACAACAAGCAGGCATCCCCTCCCAAACTCTGACGCTGTGATCTTACATAAGCCGCCACTCGCGGAAGGCCGGATTTTAATTCACGATTGTTCACGAAATCATATCCGAAGAAGTTTCCATGCACATCAGTCGTCTCGATCAGTTTCAACGTCACTTCCCGGATGCCGTCAGCCAGCAGCAAAGTTGGCATGCCGAACAGAAGCGCCAATAGAAGACGCCCAAATCTCATTTTCATTACTATAAGGAGTTGTTAAATACGTGACAAAAGTAGAGGTAGCATGTTAAGTAAAAGTTGAATCCGTGTTTAAAACACATGAACACTTCACCACCGCAGCTAACTAAAGATAACAGTCACAGGATGCCGCGTCTGCTGGGACGTATGGAGAAAATGACTACCTTTGTAAAAGGCAAACGGCAGATCTGCCTGACACAGAAGTAACCATACATCATCACCCGCACCTTAATAACACATAAAGCTTCCCATGAATGCTGAGGAAATGGCCGAGAACAAACGGCAATTCATTGACCTGTGCAGCGAGCACATACATCGCAGTGGCATCGACAGACTGCTTGACTACCTAGAGCATACCGACTTCTATACCGCACCCAGTTCTACCATGTTTCATCTGAACGAAGACGGAGGGTTGTGCAAGCACTCCATGAACGTGTTCGATACACTATGCCGTCTATACGATCATATCGCACGCCCCCACATGAAAGATCCCGACGCTCCGTTCAAAGAGGATATTCCGATGGAAAGTTTGGCTGTAGCTGCCCTGTTTCACGATATATGCAAGGTAAAGACATATTATAAAAAGGAGCGGTGGAAGAAAGATGACAACGGAAGGTGGATGTCATATCCAGGCTATGAGATGAAAGATGATTTTCCCTTTGGCCATGGCGAGAAATCATGTCTCATGCTCAGCTGGTTTATGAGGCTCACCGCCGATGAAATGCTGGCTATCAGATGGCATATGGGTATGTATGACATGGGGGAAAACGGATCGGCGCAACGCCGCGCCTTCTATGCGGCTGCTGAAAAAAGCCCTCTCGTCTGCCTGCTGCAGTCTGCTGACTTTCTGACTTCCAAATTGGCCGAGCGAACCATTACCTATTAATTAAACGCATACGCTGATCACGACTCTGCAGCACCACACATCACGCACTCTTTAATCTACCATCTATATTACCATGAATATGCCCCATCTTCTACAACGACTGCTGCTGGCCATACTAACAAATCTGTTAGCATATGCAACCGCATGCGCCTCTGCGCAAACAAACCCACGTGCTGTTACGGATCTAATAAACCGTATTGGCGGCATGGGAGCTTCTCAACGATTTGTCACCATGGTAGACCCTTCATTGGCTGATGGGGGCAAGGAAACTTTCATTATCTCCACACAAGACCGGAAACCTTGCATAAAGGGAAGCACTGTACTGGCCGTCACGACCGGTATCAACTGGTACCTAAATCATTTGGCACATATAAACCTCTCCTGGAACCGTCTGACAACGGACCTTACCCAACGCTATTTGCCACTGCCAAATACCGAAGAGCGTCATAGCTGTGAGGCAGACTATCGATATTATCTAAATTACTGCACCTTCTCTTACTCCATGTCCGTATGGACATGGGAGCGCTGGCAACAGGAAATCGACTGGATGGCTCTGCACGGAATCAACATGCCTCTGCAAATTGTAGGATTGGATGTTGTATGGTACAGGATGCTTACACAAGATTTGGGCTACAGCTCCGAAGAAGCCAATCAGTTCATTGCCGGCCCATGCTTCCAAGCTTGGTGGGGAATGAACAATCTGCAAGGTTGGGGTGGCCCCAATCCCCAATGGTGGTATGAACGCCAAGCCACTTTGGCTAGAAAAATCACTGCACGGCAGCGCGAACTGGGCATGCAACCCGTTCTGCCCGGCTATGCGGGCATGGTACCCAGTGATATTGAGACAAAGGGTGTGAAAGCCCAGAACCAAGGAAAGTGGTGCGGTTTCCAGCGCCCTTTCATACTCGACCCCAATTCTGTTGATTTTGCACAAATCGCAGAAAAATATTATCACAGGCTTGAAGAAGTGATGGGCAGCTCCGACTATTATAGTATGGATCCCTTTCATGAGGGAGGGCATACGGCAGGCATTGACGTGCCCTCCGCTTACACGGCCATCGCACAAGCCATGACGAAGGCTAACCCCCAAGGGAAATGGGTCATACAGTACTGGCAATGGAATAAAGACCAATACAATGTCTTGAAGAAGGTAAAAAAAGGAAGTCTCATCGTACTGGACTTGTTCAGTGACGGACATACACATTTTGACCGCTATGGGGGACACGATGCCGTCTACTGCATGCTACCCAACTACGGCGGGCGGACCGGACTGTTCGGGAGACTGACAAAAGTAATGACGGATTACTATAAACAAAAAGCAGCTTTTCCCCATATCAAGGGAATCGGCGCCACTCCTGAGGCCATCGGCCAAACTCCCGTACTCTACGATGCACTATTTGAGCTTCCCTGGCGCACCACACCTCCCAATCCGGCTCAATGGCTGGCCAATTACACCGTGAACCGTTACGGAACCAGACACCCTGCAGCACAAGCAGCATGGGAAAGGGCACGCAATTCTGTGCTCAACTGCCCTGATGCCCTGCAAGGGCCACATGAGGCAGTCTGTTGCGCACGCCCGTCACTGGAAGCAGACCGCGTATCCACCTGGGGAGGCACTGCACTATTTTACGACCCTCAGGAAATGGTGAAAGCCGCACTTCTGCTGTCAGAGGCCAATGACATGCCGGATAAAGAGAACTATGACTATGACTTAACGGATTTCACACGGCAGGCGCTAACGGACCATAGTCTACACCTATTACAAAAAATCCGTGAAACACACCATACAAACGATCCCGACCGATACGCTCAGTACCGAGACTCCTTCCTCCATTTAATACTGGATCTTGACCATCTGCTGAGTACCAATGCAAACTTCATGTTGGGTACTTGGACACAAATGGCCCGTCACATAGCGGACGAGATACCGGGTACAACTGAAACTGACCGCCAATGGCTGGAACTGGACAATGCACGCACACTGATTACCACATGGGGACCACGGGAAGCCAGCGACAACGGAGGACTGCATGACTATTCCTACCGGGAATGGGCGGGCATACTCAAAGACTTTTATTACCCTCGTTGGAAAATATTTTTCCAACACCTTGAAGCGAACCGTACGCAACCAGATTGGTTCCCCATGGAATGGGCATGGGCACACAATGCCGCACTGGACTACACTGATATGCCCGCCGGAAACACAGCGGAAACGGCCCGTTTTTTACTGCACAAATACTTCAAGCGCACAATTCAAGCGGAAGCGTATCCCTAAAACATTCTGATGCACATTTGACTTGCAGACTACTATACCGTTTCGCGTGGCGCAGGCCGGCTTTTACTACACATAATGCTCCATGCAGCGGCAACAGCCACCAATAGCGGATAATAGAGATAAGGGATGATCCGCATCGGACTGATCATAGCCAGACCACCCGCCATGAGTAACTGTGCGCCATAAGGAATTACCCCCTGGACCACACACGAGAAAATATCGAGCAGCGATGCAGACCGACGACGATCCACCCCATAGCGCTCACTGATGTCACGTGCAATGGAGCCCACGGACAATATGGTTACCGTATTGTTGGCTGTACAACAGTTTGTAAGTGCCACCAAAGCCGAAATGCACCATTCTGCCCCACGCCGCGTATGCACATGACGCGTGAGACCACGTACCAGCCAAGTGACACCGCCCCCCTTGCGTACCACTGCCAACAGCCCGCCTGCCATCATGGAAATCAGAATCAACTCCCCCATTCCGGTCACACCATCTGCCATGGAACGAATCCATCCGGCAAGGTCAAATGTACCCTCCACCAGCCCTACTACACCCGTTAGCAAACATCCCAAACTGAGTATCACCATGACGTTGACACCCGCAATGGCGGAAACAAGCACTACGGCGTAAGGCAACACACGCCACGGATGAACAGCATTGGCCGAAACGCTTGTTGAAGAATCTCCACAGAGACCGATCCCTACATAGAGCAGAAAGCAGAGAAAAGCAGCAGGCCAGACTATGCGGAAATTCGTCCGGAACTTATCGCGCATCTGACACCCTTGCGTACGGGTGGAAGCCACCGTAGTATCAGAGATGAAAGACAGGTTGTCGCCAAAAAAAGAACCTCCTACCACTGCGGCCACCATCAGCGGTACACCGCAGCCTGTACGCACCGCCAATTCCGCCGCAACTGGAACTAACGCGACAATCGTACCCACAGAAGTTCCCACACACAGTGATACGATACAAGAAGCCAAAAACAGACCGCCAAGCAGAATAGACCCCGGCAAAACACGTAGGGTTAAGTCTACAGTGGCAGACACCGCTCCCATGGCCTGAGCAGAAGCCGCAAAAGCCCCTGCCAGCACGAAAATCCAAACCATCAGAAGTAAGTCGGGACTGCCTGCACCCCGTGAAAACGCCTGTACACGTTCCTCCGTTGAATAGCCCCGGAGGGTGAATAGGGCGGCAATGCCCGTCACGGCAAAAACAATGGTCATGGGCACTTTTGAAAAATCTCCCATCAACAACCCCATTGCACCCATCAACAGCCCCAGCAGTACCAATGGCATCAGAGCCAACCAGCCCCGACGACGGGGACGCTTTCGGCGATCTTCGCGAACTTTATTACCTGTCATTTGTCTTATATCAATTCATACATACTAAACGAGCACTTGACGAGCACTTGCCCCTTTTCAAGTAGAGCGGCACTTCTACAACTCTAAGCAGTCATCCTGTCTTCCCCGGGCATACACTCTAATGGATACGGACGCATGGCATTGCCGAAGCCCACAGGAAAAGCCACAGAACAGGGGCAAGAACGAGGGGCAAGAACGTTACGAAGACACGTGCCTTATACTCATAGCAACTGCAAAATTACAAAATTCGATAGGAGGAACAGACCCCTGCAACACTGACAAAACACGAAACGATTAGATAAACCACAGTATTGAGCATAGAGTAGCGCCCCGGCTTTTGTATTGCGGCATGAATTTTGTAATTAGTATAAAGAAAAAAGTAGTACATTTGCGATGCGATAAATCTGATAACTTACATAAACCCCAAAGTTATGTTGAAGCAAATCATCAATGGCCGTATATTAACCCCCAGCGGATGGCTGGAAGGCGGTTCGGTCATAGTGGACGGCAATAAAATCAAAGCCGTTGCCAATTGCGACCTTCACGTAGAAGGTGCGGAATTGATAGATGCCAAAGGAGGTTACGTAGTACCTGGCGGCATAGAAATGCATGTACACGGCGGCGGCGGACGAGACTTCATGGAAGGTGAAGAAGAGGCTTTCCGTGTAGCCATCAACGCACACATGAAATATGGCACTACCTCGATATTACCTACCTTGTCTTCTTCGACCATGCCCATGATTGAGAAAGCGGTAGCGACATGCGAGAAACTGATGAAAGAACCAGACAGCCCCATTTTGGGACTGCACTTGGAAGGCCCCTACTTCAATCCCAAGCAGGCCGGGGCACAGATTCCTGAATGGATCAAGTCACCTGTTCCCGAGGAATACGAGCCACTATTAGAGAAGGCCAAATGTCTGAAGCGCTGGGATGAAGCCCCCGAACTACCGGGTTCGATTGAGTTCATCAAGTGCTGCCGCAAACATGGCGTTCTCCCCTCCATTGGCCACACCCGTGCAACCTATGCAGATGTAAAAGCTGCCAATGAAGCGGGAATGACGCATGCCACACACTTCTACAACGCCATGCCCGTAGTCTACAAGAACCGTGAGTTCAAGGTGCCGGGCACTGTAGAAAGTATCTTCGCCGAGCAAAATATGACGGTGGAAATGATTGCAGATGGCATACACGTTCCTCCCGTCATGCTGCGTATGATATACCAAATTAAAGGCGTAGAGAAGACTGCCCTCATTACCGATTCTCTGGCCTGCGCTGCCAGCGATGGAGATGTGGCATTCGATCCGCGTGTAATTCTTGAAGACGGTGTCTGCAAATTGGCAGACCGATCAGCTCTGGCCGGTTCCATTGCCACTATGGATCGTCTGATACGCACTTGTGTGCAGCAAGCAGGCATTCCAGTGGAAGACGCTTGCCGCATGGCGAGCGAGACTCCCGCCAAAATCATGGGTGTCTACGACCGAAAGGGTTCATTGGAAAAGGGCAAGGATGCAGACATCATCATGTTTGACGAGGAAATGAATCTCACCTATGTCATGCAGATGGGACACGAAGTGACCAACAAACTGTAAGCTCCAGAAGCTACAACACACAAGACAAGGACAAATTCGGGCGACATTCGCATGTCGCCCGAATTTGTTTGTTTCTGAGCTTCCCTACTCTTTCAGAAAAAGCCATACAGGATATCTGAATCATGGCGGCCACCGTTCCCCAGCCTATCTGTCAGCAGTCTGATCCTCCCGCGCTGCCTCGTAAGTTTCAACTTCCTTACGCGTACGGCTTGCGGTAACGAGGTATACTCCACCGAAGATGAGTAAGGCAGCAAGAGCCTTGACAATCGTAAAGTGATCCATGCCCCAGCAGATAGCTACTATACAGGCCACAAGCGGTTGTATATAATTGTACATTCCCGCTACGGTAGGTCTCAAGTATTTCTGCCCTATCACGACTAACATGTAGCTTAAAAAGGTACCGCACACCACAATAAAAGCGAGACTTGCCCATTCTATACCGCTAAGTGCCCCCCAATGTGTTTGGGATAGCGAACGAGCAGAAAACGGAACAGTACAGATAAAAGCATAGGTAAACATCCACTTCATGATGGTAACAAAAGAATACTTGCTGACAAAATCTTTATACACAACAATGTATAGGGCATAACAAAGCTGTGCAAGAACAACGAGGATATCTCCCCATATGACAGCACTGCCATTGCCTGCAATTCCTGAAACGGAGCGTCCACCAATAATTAAGAGCAATGCCCCCGCCGCACCAGCCGCGATGCCAAGTACCTTCTTGCCTGTAATCGGCTCTTTCAAAACAAAGGCAGCCAAAACCATTGCCCACAAAGGCATGCTCGTTGTAATGATAGAAGCATCTCCAGGTGAACTCAAACTTACGCCAAAGATGAAACACCCTTGATTGAAAACGATTCCGAGCAACGAAGCGCCAAACAGACGAGCCAGATCCTTATGTCCCACATGCTCTGGTTTACTGAAAAATGACAACAACCAGAAAAGCAGCATGGCTCCTCCCATGCGTAGGTCTGTCACCACCAGAGGGCTGACCTGCCCGCCTATCATGACAAACTTAGAAATAGGGGACATCAATCCCCACGTGACATTGGCGCCCAACATGGAGAGATGCCCCTTTACTGAATCATTCATATATATAAGAGCACGACAACAAAAACCGCCACCCAGTTTTAGGGCAGCGGCTGAATTATTGGATATTAATGGTGCATTTGTCATGTCGCCCTTTACAAAGGCGAATCACTATGCACCCTTCCTAAATGTTCTTAAGGGCACATTGCGCTTAGTTCTTAAAGAAGTCCTTCACTGCGTCGTTAGGAACCATCTGCTCATCAAAGATGTAAGCGCCCGTCTTCGGACTCTTGACCATCTTGATGACCTTGGTGTATGAACGACCGTCGGTCTTGCCTTCCTGGAGTGTAGCGACTGTTTTCTTTGCCATGGTTTACTCGATAAATTATTTGATTTCCTTGTGGATAGTCATTCTCTTGAGAATGGGGTTGTATTTCTTCAACTCCAAGCGCTCGGGAGTGTTCTTACGGTTCTTCATTGTCACATAACGAGAAGTACCGGGCAGTCCACTGTCCTTCATTTCGGTGCATTCAAGTATAACCTGAACGCGATTGCCTTTAGCTTTCTTTCCAGCCATTGTATGCTACTTTTATCCGATTACCTTAATATTTTTCCAATCGCAATATCCCTTGGCCACGGCGCTTACAAGCGCTGCATCCAAGCCCACCTTGTTGATAAGGCGCAAGCCAGCTGCACTGACGCGGAGCGAAATCCAGCAATCCTGCTCAACGTAATAAAACTTCTTGGTGAACAGGTTGACCTCAAACGTGCGTTTGCTACGACGTCTCGAGTGGGAAACGTTGTTGCCGGTCATGGCTCTCTTTCCTGTAATTTGACAAATCTTAGACATTGCTTTCGCTTTGTTACGAGTGTTGTGTGAATGAGTTGGCAAAACTTCCCTGCCCTGGCAGTCGTCTTGGGTTTCAGAACTTGTGGTTGCGTAATCTTGGGGTGGTGTTCTTTACATTGACCAGACAAGCCGCAGGCGTTTTACGGGGTGCAAAGTTAGGAATTATCCTTTTCCTGACAAAGATTCACCCTGCTTTTCTGCTTCATAATGAGAAGCAAGCGTATTTATTACCTTCAAACTTGATGAATTTGCCCACACCGCAAAAGCCGCCTCCGCTAAATAAGAATAGGGCCGGCCTTCCAAGCTGCCATGACAGCACTTGGGAAACCTGCCCCTATTGAACAAGGTAGGGAAGGAAGAACGCAACAATAACTGTTCCATCCACCTACCCGATCTTCGACCAAGGTACTATTCTGAGACCTCTACAGGATCCACACCCTTCAGGTAATCGAGCAGCATGTGCATAGCTGTCGATGTGGCAGAAGCCAGATTCTTGTCGCGACCATTGTCCTCCTCGATTTTGCGCGTGACAATCTTGTCAGCATTACCGACGGCTATCCATATCGTACCTACAATCACACCGGCTTTGCCACCGTCAGGCCCACCGGGACCGGCATAACCGCTGATGGCCACAGCGTAATCTGTGCCGAACAGTTCGTTAGCGCCTGTCACCATCTGCCGCACCACTTCTTCACACACCGGTGTCTGCTCCTCTATGACTTGAGGACTGACATGAAGCAGGTTTACCTTCACTTCATCGGCATAACATACCAGACCGCCCTTATAATAGTTTGAGCTGCCCGGTACAGCTGTGATGACGCTGGCAATGCGCCCTGCTGTGCAGCTCTCTGCTGTTGAAAGCGTCTTGCATTCACGCCACATGATTTCGTTGATTTCCTTGCTGACTAATTTGAGGTCTAAATCCATTGCGAGTTGATTTTGGTAGAGGAAATATTCTTTATAATTGAGTTCGAGTATATGCCGGCTTGTCTATCGGACAAAAATCGCAGTCGAGATATTTGAAGTACCCCGTGATGGCTATCATGGCTGCATTGTCCGTTGTGTACGAAAAGCGCGGAATGTAAATGTGCCAGCCCTTCCGTTCGGCACGTTGCTTGAATGCGTTCCGTAAGGCGGTATTGGCAGAAACCCCGCCTGAAAGTGCCACGTGGGTAATCCCCGTCTGCTTGACGGCCAGATCAAGCTTCTTCATGAGGATATCCACTATGGTACGCTCCAACGAAGCGGCGAGATCTTCCTTGTGGTGTTCCACAAAGTTGGGATCACTCTTGACTTGGTCACGTAAAAAATAGAGGAATGAGGTCTTCAATCCCGAAAAGCTGTAGTCAAGTCCTGCGATATGCGGTTTGCTGAACGTATAAGCGTCAGGATTCCCTTGTCGGGCCAGCCTGTCAATGATCGGTCCTCCGGGATAACCGAACCCCATGACTTTAGAGCATTTGTCCATCGCCTCGCCCGCAGCGTCATCGATGGTCTGCCCCAACAGCTCCAGCTGATTGTAGGCATTCACCTTAACAATCTGTGAATTGCCGCCACTCACCAAGAGGCAGAGGAATGGGTATGGCGGCACATCGTGCTCATCATCGTGTGTCTGGATGAAATGTGCCAGAATGTGCCCTTGAAGGTGATTGGCCTCAATCAACGGAATCCCCAACGCTGAAGCCAGTCCCTTGGCGAATGACACGCCGACCAAGAGTGACCCCATCAGACCGGGTCCTAAAGTCACTGCCACAGCGGACAGCTCTTCCTTCTTCACGCCAGCCTGCCGAAGCGCCTGATCTACAACGGGAACTATATTTTGCTGATGTGCCCGTGAAGCAAGTTCGGGCACCACGCCTCCATAAGCCTGATGCACGGATTGGCTCGCCGTCACATTACTCAGCAAATAGCCATCGCGCAACACAGCGGCAGATGTATCATCGCAGCTGGATTCTATGGCCAGTATTGTTATCATATTGTGCAGATATCTTTATAATGAAAGATTCCTATTGTGTCAGTATTTCCAGTCCGTTCTCCGTCATCAAGAAACTGTGCTCCCATTGGGCCGAAGGCAGTTCATCTTCAGTTACCACCGTCCATCCGTCCTCTTCATCAATGAAGACATCCGGACCGCCCATATTGATCATTGGTTCTATGGTAAACACCATGCCGGGAACCAGCAACATGCCATGACGGTGTGTATTGAAGTGATCTACCTCCGGATCCTCGTGGAACTCCAGTCCCACACCATGTCCGCAAAGGTCACGTACCACGCTGTAACCATTCTTTTTGGCATGCTTCTCAATAGCCTTGCCTATCTCACCGACAAATCCCCAAGGCTTTGCGGCAGCTGCACCAATGTCAAGGCATTCCTTGGTCACATCCACCAAACGTTGTTTCTCTGGAGTTGTCTTTCCTATGACAAACATGCGTGAGGCATCACTGTAGTAGCCGTCAAGTATCGTGCTCACGTCCACGTTAATGATGTCACCTTCCTCCAGAATATCATATTCTGAAGGTATTCCGTGGCAAACCACTTCGTTGATGCTTGTGCAGACACTCTTCGGGAAGCCTTCATAATTAAGCGGTGCAGGAACAGCTCCATGCGCCACCGTATAGTCATAGACAAGTTTGTCTATCTCCTCCGTACTCATGCCGGCATGTATCTTCTCCGCCACCAGATCCAATACGCCGGTATTTATGACGCTCGAGCGGCGGATACCCTCTATCTGCTCCGGGGTTTTGACCAGTCGGCGTGTGGGGACAATCTCCCCCCTATTTTGGAAACTCAATATGCGTTTGTCAAACTCGGTAGGCTGTTGCCCTTTAGGTATGTGCCAGTTTCTGACTTTCTTTCTAAACATGACTTTTGTATATAAAACGGTCTGCAATCTACCCGCGATACTGCACAGGCATCCACAGGCTGCAACTACAGGCCCGTTGGGGGCACGCAAAGTTAGTCCATATTCGGATAACAAGAGGCACGATTACCCCAATAAAAATAATAAGAGAGAGAGGAACGACTGTTCATCAACGCCTCATAGCTCCGAAGCCGATTCAAAATCTACCGTACGCCGCTGTGAGGCTTTCTTCAGGCAATAGGCTGTCAGACGTTCGAGTGACGGTATGCCAATGCTGCCACGGGAATAAATGAGCAAGTCTGCCGAAGACAGGGTTGCCAACATCTTGGACACGCGCATACGGGTGGCATCAAGCTGTAAGGCGAGATCCTCCATGCGTATGTGCAGTTCTTTGGCACCGACCGGCCGCAAACTGCGTATGCGGACAAAATGCACGAAACGGACTTCCAGATCCGCGTCAGGTGTCTGCCAAAGCTGCGAATCAGACTGTTGGGCAAAGGTGCTCAAGGCATTGTAAAAGTTGATCTGGAAAATTGGATTGGCCATCAGAAGCTCCCGGACGCTTTGCTTGTCCAATCTAACAGCCTGAACTTCTGTCACAGCACGCACCGTATGCCCGTAACGGTTGTGCAATCCGAAAAGACTCTCCATTTGCACGACAAGCGGAGCTGCCACACTTTCGCAGAAACGATAGGTTTTATCCGGACTCAAGGTCTCTACACACACGCTACCCCCCATCAGTATAGTGAGCGACCGGCAATCTTCTCCCTGCTCTACCAGCGGTTTGCCGGGAGGGAGGGTCAAGAAGTCGAATGGCGTCTTCTCCACTATGTCAAGAAAGTCAAGCTTGCTGAATCCCTGAAACAAGGGCACAAGCAGCAAGCGGCTGGAGAATGAGTGTTCCATCGGGGAATCATTGTTTGAGAACAGAAAGCCTTATGCCCGACAGTGGCAGGGAGCATACGTCATAAATGCAGATCCATGCCTCTGCCATCAATGGCCGGGCATCTTCACACTAAGAGTCCGCATCCCCCCACGGGCATCCGCATAAATGAAGAGAGCCTTCAATTCCTTCCGGGACTCTACAACTTGACGCGCCTTCTCGAGACCCATCACCATAAAGGCAGTGGCATATGCGTCAGCCGTAGCACAGTCCGGAGCTATGACAGTCGCCGAGAGCAACGAATGCTGCACCGGCCTGCCGGTGCGGGGGTCTATCGTATGCGCATACTTGCGCCCGCCATTTATATAATAGTTCCGGTAATTGCCGCTGGTCGCCATTGCGGCATTTTCCAAGCTCAATACGGTCTGCAGCCCATCACCGTTTCCTGTAGGCTTACTCACGCCAATCTGCCAAGGATGCCCTTCAGGATTCCGCCCTTTGGTCACCACCTCCCCTCCTATTTCCACCATGAAATTGCGCACGCCATGCTCCCGCAACACACGGGCCACACGATCCACACCATACCCCTTGGCGATAGCTCCACAATCTATCATCACGCGGGGATCCACACGCCGTATGGTACTGTCGGACTGTAAAGTCAATTTCTGATAACCCACAAATTGTCGCAATGAATCCACTTGTGAGGCAGTGGGCATACTCCCCTTCTTGAAGCCAAACCCCCAAGCATTTACCAAAGGCATCACCGTCACATCAAATGCCCCCTGCGTGGCCTCGCTCACCTGCCGTGCTTTTTCAAGCACTTGATAGAGCATGGCGTCGGCCTTGACAGAAGTGCCCGCATTGACTCGTGAAATGCAACTTCGGGGATTAAAGACGGACAGACTGGCGTCCACACGTTCCAATTCTTCCAAGATCTCGCTGTCAAGCGGATCCGCCGCCTCGTATTTGATGTGATAGGTCGTACCAAAGATAGCACCGCTGGCCTCCCGCAGGGTCGCCGTACCTCTGAAGCGAACTATCCACACCGAGGCGATGATCAAGAACAGGCAGAACAGCCCATACAATACTTTCTTGCGTCTGCCGGGCCGCGTCCCCACCTGTGGGGACATTTTCCCTTTTGTCTCAGTCTGTGTCATATGTCAAAGATTACCAGAAATGTCCCTCCAAGCGCATGCGTGTCGTTCTTTCCGTATCCGGGCACGTACCACGGAGAGCCGGTTGGCGCCTCTTGATTATACAGGCGCATGCGGTAGCGGACGGTCCAGCCCAAGTGGAGGATGCCCCACACTTTTGCTTCCAGACCAGCCACGATCTCCCCCCAATGGTTCGTACCCCGAATGCCGGTGAAGTGGAAAGGTTGCTGGCCTCCATATATGGGGTCAGTCAAATCGGGACCATCCATATCGTACTTGAACGAAGTGAAGCCGTAGCGAACTCCCACAAAGATCCGGTTTCCGCTCCGCAGGTCTTTCGCCACATTGTAGTCCATGCCCACCCTGAAATAAGGAGAGTTCACCTTGTAATGAATCTCCGTGGTCTCATCGGTATGGTCACTGTGCCCCATCCCCATTTCAAAGGTAGGGAAATAACGCCCACGCAGGTTTATTCGGGCGGCCGCCTCATATTGCCCATACGGGGTAAAAGTGGCCATCACAGCTCCCGCCACATCAGCCGATACGCTTATGCCGGCAAACAGCGGCAGGCGTTTCTGAGCCTCCAACGCCGCAGCCGCCTCTTCGGGCGATGAATACTGCACCCCCCGCACATGCTGCTGTGCCACTGGGGCACTGTTTGGAGCTGTACGCGCCGTGTCAGGACGCACGGTCTGCGCCCATCCTGCCAGCAAGCCATAACTACTTAGCAGAAGTAGTAGAACGAAGGAATATGCGTAGGTTTTCAATGTCGTCATAGTTTACCGCTGTACGGACAATAGCCACGCTGTCGATGGTCAGAGGCATCAGTCCGAGGGCATGTGAGGTGAAGCCCACCTCCTTGATGGTATGGAACACACAGGCGGGACAGTCCACGCTCTCAAAGTGGGGCTGCGGTTCATGCGTTACAAACAGGGTATCCACTGCCTCCTGCCCTGCCGTATTGGAAAAATGAAGCAGCAATGTGTCGCGTGTGCCCCCTTCTTTCAGGGGAAGCAGAAAGGAAGATATGGCTGTAGCCTGATTGAGCAGCACCGTGTCCCGTCCGGCAGGAGTTACCGTCAGCACATCACTGAGAGTGAGAGCCTTCCGGGTCTCACTCGCATAGAGATTGCATTGCATTCTCACAACATTATCGAGCGGACAGTCTATGTTGGAGCATCCCGCCACCATCAAGGCCAGCCAAACGCCCACTGCCTGCCGAACTGAAAATCTGAGCATAGGCAAGGTTTCTCTTATTTTACCCTATCTCCTCTTCTATCTGATAGTCATTGCGCCCAATGGCGTTACGACTGATCAGCTCTCCCAAGAATCCAGCCACGAAAAGCTGCGTGCCAAGGATCATGGTAGTCAGAGCGATATAAAACCAGGGGGTGTTAGTCACCAAGGGAGCGGGCACACCGCTGTACAGATGAGCCAGCTTCAAGCCACCCACCACAATACAGGCAACAAATCCCACAAAGAACATCAATGAACCCAAAAAGCCGAAAACATGCATGGGCTTGAGGCCAAAACTATTGAGAAACCACAAGGTAATAAGGTCGAGATATCCATTGACGAAGCGGTTCAAACCGCCAAATTTGGTTTTGCCGAACTTACGGGCCTGGTGATGCACCACCTTCTCACCGATACGGTCAAAGCCGGCGTTCTTGGCCAGATAGGGTATATAGCGGTGCATCTCACCATACACCTCAATATTCTTTACCACATCGATGCGGTAAGCCTTGAGGCCACAGTTGAAGTCATGCAGGTTGTGAATGCCGCTGACCTTACGCGCTGTCGCGTTGAAGAGCTTGGTAGGTATAGTCTTTGACAGGGGGTCGTAGCGTTTTTGCTTATAGCCGGACACCAAATCATAGCCCTCTTCCGTGATCATACGGTAGAGAGCAGGTATCTCATCCGGTGAATCCTGCAAGTCCGCGTCCATGGTGATCACCACACGTCCTGCCGCCTTGCGGAAACCGCAGTACAAAGCCGGAGACTTACCATAATTACGGCGAAACCTGATCGCGTGTACATGCTCGCTGTCTGCCTGGGCCAGTTTGCTGATGACCTCCCAAGAAGAATCGGTGCTGCCGTCATTGACAAAGATGATTTCATAGCTATAGCCGTTATCCTTCATGACCCGTGCAATCCAGTCATACAGTTCGGGCAGACTCTCCGCCTCGTTGTAGAGAGGCACGACTACAGAAATGTCGTATTTTGTTTCCATAAAAAAGATGTATTCAATAAAGCTTGCGTTGGCACAGCCATCCAGCCACCACTGACACGACCGGGCCGACAACCAAAGCGCCATAGATGGGCATTACAGAATAAGTGGCCGCCCCCACGCCCCGAAGCGCCTCTGACAATCCGGCAGCACCACGTCCGCCAGACAAGGAATCGATCATGGCAGTCCACCGGGGATCGATCTGCCCCGCAGCCTGCATGCCTTCCGGGGAATAAACCATCTGCGCATAGGCGGCAAACAGCACGCCATGGTCGAGATACTGCAAATAGACAAACATGGCCAGCGACACCCAAATAGAAGCGTAAAACCCTGTAAACAGGGCGTGCATGAATCCTCGCGTAAAGGTGAACCCTTCTTCCGCCACCACAGCATTGCGATACCGGCGCGTAAGAACTACGCTTGCCACCGGGCCGCTTAATAGCAACAGGAGAAAGAGGATATCCCCCATCCGTTGCACGACCGACATGCGCCACGCCGTCAGGGTCAGTATGCCAACCAACCCCAGAAACAGTCCGTCACGCATGGCCCAGGCGTTGATTTCGCCTACAATACTATTATGTTTCGTCATTAATCCTATCCATCTTTTACTTCGCAAAGGTAGTGCAAGGCGAGTGAAGCGCAAAACGCAAAGCACAAGATTTGCGTTTCCTCTTCCGAGCCGAAGCCAGCCTTATCTAAAGGCTGTGCAAGGCGAGTGAAGCGCCGGCTTGCCTTCAAGGAGAGGATACGCCCCCGGAGCTTCGGACGGAAAAACAGTGCAAGAGGAACGCCCGCTACACGCTGACAGTCAATCCCTCTACAGCCAAGGTCGTCTCCGGGAATACCTCACGAGCCTCATCGAGCAGGCAGCTGTCGTCATCATAGCGTGATGAAAAATGCCCGAGAACCAAGCGCTTCACCTCCGCCGCCTGAGCGATAAGTGCCGCCTGACGGGCGGTTGAGTGAAAGGTTTCAGCGGCGCGTGCGGCATATTTCTCCCCAAATGTCGCCTCATGGTATAGTACATCCACCCCCTTGACCCATTCGGACAGACGGGGCAAATAGCAAGTATCGGAGCAATAGGCATAGGAACGGGGGGCGTCAGCCGGAAGGACAAGCCGTTCATTGGGATAATAGTCGCCTTCCGGCGTGGTCCACCCTTCCCCCTGCTTGATGCCGTTAATGGCATAGACCGGAATCTGCAGGAAGTCGATCATGTCGCGCCGGATATGGGGCAACGACGGTTTCTCACGGAAAAGGAAGCCACAAGTCGGTATCCTGTGACGCAGCGGCAAGGTGCTGACTGTCAGGGAACGGTCTTCGTAAATGACATGAGGTTCCGGGTCAGTGGGCAGGGCGTGAAACACGATCTCGTAAGTGTTTCCCTTGCAAAAGAAGCCAAGCCACGGACGCATCAACTTTTCCAAAGCAGAGTTGGCATACAGATGCATGGGGGCGGTGCGTCCGGCCAAGGAAAGTGTGGACAACAGGCCGATCAGACCGAACATGTGGTCGCCGTGCAGGTGGGAGATGAAGATGTGCGACAAGCGGGCGAATTTTTGTCTCGAACGGCGGAACTGCACCTGTGCGCCTTCGCCGCAATCGATCATAAAAAGCTTTTCACGCAAATTGACCACCTGTGATGACGGCCAATGGCGCAGCGTGGGGAGGGCACTGCCACAACCCAATATATGCACATCGAATTTTTCCATAGGTACTTGCCGCTTCTTCGGCAGAGCGAAAGTAACGATTACACGCCGCTTCGTCAAGCATTTACAAAGTAAAAGTGTAACTTCGCACTGTTTTTTTGTAACCATTACATGTATCATATGCATTCCCGCGAAGAAAAGATGGAAGCCTTCGGACGGCTGCTTGACGTGCTCGACACGCTGCGTGTAAAATGTCCCTGGGACCGCAAGCAGACCAACGAGAGCCTGCGCCCCAACACCATAGAGGAGACCTACGAACTGTGCGACGCACTCATGCGCCAGGATGACAAAAATATCTGCAAGGAACTGGGCGACGTGTTGCTGCACGTGTGCTTCTACGCCAAGATAGGGTCAGAAAAGCAGACTTTTGACATCGCCGACGTGTGCAACGAACTGTGCGACAAGCTTATATTCAGACATCCGCATGTCTATCCCCCCCAAGGCGCGGAAGCCACACATGCTGACACCCCCCAACAAGTCAGTGAACAGTGGGAGCAGCTGAAACAACGCGAAAAGGACGGCAACGAAAGTGTGCTTTCCGGTGTGCCTGAAGCCCTGCCCTCGTTAATCAAGGCATACCGCATACAGGACAAGGCCCGCAATGTGGGCTTTGACTGGGAGGATCGCCACGATGTGTGGCAGAAGGTAAAAGAGGAAATCAGCGAGTTCGAGGCTGAGGTGGAGCGGATGGACAAGGAGAAGGCCACCTCCGAGTTCGGCGACCTGCTGTTCAGCCTCATCAACGCAGCCCGGCTGTACAAGATCAACCCTGACAACGCCCTCGAACGCACCAACCACAAGTTCATCAGACGCTTCAACTACCTCGAGGAGCACACCCTCAAGCAGGGACGCAAGCTCACGGACATGACACTGGCCGAGATGGACGAAATATGGAACGAGGCCAAGCGTGGGGAAAAAGAATAACCCAACCGGCACACTGACGACTTTCGAAGCCGGACGGCTTTCATTTACCATACTGCATGTTCCACCTGCTCGCCTTTCTGACCATGTCCATCTGGGGCAGTACGTTTGTATCCACCAAGATGCTGCTGGCCAACGGTCTCACGCCGGCGGCCATTTTTCTGCTGCGTTTCAGCATGGCCTATATAGGACTGTCTCTGGTCTGGCTGATTCGGCACAGACACCCTCACTACACACCGGAAGGAAGGGGCGGAAGGTGGTTCTGCCGTTCCTGGCGTGACGAGCTGGGCATGCTGGCAGCCGGTCTGACGGGAGGCTCCCTGTATTTTCTGACAGAGAATACGGCGCTTCTGATGGCCATGGCCAGCAATGTATCCCTGATCGTCTGCCTGTCTCCCCTTCTTACCGCGCTGCTGGCCATTCCGCTTCACACAGGCGAGCGCACCGACACCTCTTTTTGGGCTGGTTCGCTCATCGCCTTTACCGGCGTGGCATTCGTATCATGGGGCAGCACACACGAAAGTGGGGGCGCTGCCCCGCTCATCGGCAACCTGCTTGCCCTCACGGCCGCCGCTCTATGGGCAGTCTATCAGCATGTAGTCAGACCGCTGGCCCAACGCTATGGCACGCTCATGCTGACCCGCAAAGTCTTCGGCTACGGCCTGATCACCATCATCCCAGTCGTACTGTCTGAACCTGCTGAACCGTGGAACGCGCTGCGGCATCCCGTGGTATGGGGAAATTTGCTTTTCCTCGGACTGGTGGCCTCCCTGCTCTGCTATGCGGCATGGAACGTGGTCGTGGCCCGATTGGGGGCTATCATATCCGCCAACTACATCTACCTGAACCCGCTTGTCGCCTGTCTGGCCTCTTATTTGATACTGGGCGAACGTCTCAGCCCCACCATGCTCATCGGAGGAGCCGCCATCCTGACGGGGCTGTATATTGTCATGAAGCCTAAGGGCAAACTGTTTAGAAATGAATTCAGAACACATAAACACGCACAGGGCGGCCTCTGAAATGGAACAGGGTGAACTACAGTCTGACCATGCAGGAAGAGGCGCGGTCGTCTGTTACCGTCTGCCCCACGAAACCTACGGACAGGAGCTAAGCCAAAGCTCCGATGTCCGTACCTTTTCTTCGGCTGAGCAACTGCCGCTTTCCGGCGGTTATGTCATAGCCCCCTTTCAAGTGTCTTCCGACTGTCCGATACTATTGATCCAGCCCGATCATATACGCCAACTGCAGCTGCAGGCGGACGATTCGTGGCCTCGCACACCGACTTGTACAGACGATTCCGTAGAACAGGCTTTATACAGGCAGGCTTTTGACTCAGCGCATGTCCGGCTTATGCGGGGCGAATTGGAAAAGATCGTCCTGTCCCGAAGACTGCGTGTCCGTTTTGCCCCCATCGCCTCCGGCCCGTCTGCCTCCGCACACCACACCCTCCTCAGCTGGGGACGCAGCCTCTTTCTGAAAGCATGTGCCGCCTATCCCGAATGCTTCATCGCGTTCTGGTGGACTCCCATCAGCGGAGCCTGGATCATGGCCACCCCAGAACCCATTCTGCAAAAGCGGAATGGCACATGGAGCACAGTCGCTCTGGCGGGGACACGCCCTTTCGGCCAGTCTGCCGTCTGGAGCGACAAGAACAAGAAGGAGCAGGCCATTGTAGCGCAATTCATCACGGAGAAGTTGCAAAATGTCGCAACGAACGTGGAAACCTCCGACACTTATGCCTTCCGCACCGGTCGTATCGAGCACCTGCGCACCGATTTCCACTTCCAATTGTCTGACGAAGCCTCCGCTCTCCAGCTGCTCCGGCACCTCCATCCCACTCCGGCGGTCTGCGGCATGCCGCGTGACGCGGCCCTGCAGGCCATTCTGCACGACGAGCACTCATCGCGCCGCTATTATGCGGGGTTCAGCGGGCCGCTCAACTGCCAAGGGCGTACCAATCTGTTTGTATCGCTGCGCTGTGCGGAACTGTTGTCAGATCAAGCCACCCTTTATGCGGGCGGCGGCATCATGCCGGAAAGCGCTGAAGCGGATGAATGGGACGAGACCCGCCGCAAACTCACAACCATGCAGTCTCTCTTCTGAACAGATACAGACGCGTCGGCCGACACGGTTCCGTCATATTTCCAGACCGCACTCACCTCCCCGGCCCTCACTATCTCCAACAGGCAACCCTTGCCCCGCCTATGTTTTGCAACATTCCCCAAGTCAACCAGCTCACCTCCCTCCTGTTAGCCCACACCGTACGCCACATCGTCGTATGCCCCGGCTCACGCAACGCCACCTTGGTACACAATTTTCACGAGTTGGCCGGACAGATGCACCTATACCCGGTGACGGACGAGCGCAGCGCGGCCTTCGTTGCCTTGGGACTTTCACTCGCCACCGGCGAAACCGCAGCCGTCTGTGTCACGTCCGGCTCCGCCCTGCTTGGATGCATACCCGCCGTGGCGGAGGCATACTACCGCCACCTCCCGCTGCTCGTTATTTCCGCAGACCGCCCGCCGCAATGGGTCGGACAGCTTGACGGACAGACGCTGCCGCAATCTGGTGCGCTCCTCCCCTATTGCCCCACAGCCCGGCTCTGCATCCCCCATACCGATGAAGCGCATTGGGCCAACAACCGCCTCATCAACGAGGCCCTGCTCTCCCTGCACCGCAACGGGGGCAGGCCCGCCCATATCAACGTGCCGATTGCCGAACCGATGTTCAGCTTCACTACGGAACGGCTGCCTGAAGAGCGCGTGATACGGGAATACGTCCCCGACACTCCCCACCCACTGCCGCAAGAAGTGCTTGACACCATTGCCGGTGCCCGGCTGCCTGCCCTGGTCATGGGGCAATACGAGCGGGGAGACCTGCGCAAGGAGGTGTCCGATCTGGACGCACAGGAGCAAATGCTGGTCCTTCCAGAAATCATCTCCGACGTGGCCGGCAGCTTCCGTATGAACACACTCGATACACTGACACCCTCCGAAACCGGCCTGCTCCCGGATCTCGTGGTTCAAGTGGGCGGCAACTTTGTACACAAACGTTTCAAGCGCCTGCTGCGCGAGAGCCACTGTCGCGTCATCCGCATCGGATATGACGACACGTTGGCCGACACCTTCTGCGGATTGGAAACAGTCATCCGCTGCCATGAGGCGGCAGCGCTTGTTCAACTGGCCAACAGCCTGCCCCATCACCATCCCGGGGTCAGGCAGGCCCGCCAACGATATGAGGAACGGGAAAGGAGCGGGCACGGCGAATGCGACATCCGACCCTCCACCTACACAGAAGTGCTGCTGCAATTGCGCAAGACCCTGGAATTGAAACAAACAGCCTATTCGCTCCACCTGGCCAACAGTACCGCTGTCCGGGCTGCGGCCCGCGTTTTCCACTCCGGGGAGATGCCCATCTTCTGCAATCGGGGGGTCAATGGCATCGAGGGTTCTCTGTCCACCTCGGTGGGTTATGCATTGGGCATGTGGGGGCTGGCCATCACCGTCATCGGCGACCTGAGCTTCTTCTATGATTGCAACGCTCTGTGGAACACCCGCCTGCCGGCCAACCTCCGTATCCTGTTGCTCAATGACGGACACGGCGGCATATTCGACCACCTGCCCGGTCTCGACGCCTCGCCGGCCCGCGACACGCTGATAGCCGCCGGCGGACAGCATTTCACAGCCCAAGGCATTGCAGCCTCATATGGGGTGGGCTACCATAAGGCCGGCTGTGCCGAAGAACTGCCACAGGCCATCGAAACCTGGCTACAGGAAGCTTCCACGGCGCAGATACTCGAAGTGCCGCTTCCCCGGAACGCGTCCCTCCAATCCGTATTTCCAACCAACTGACACAAAATCTCCTCACTATGCGTAATTGGCTTTCTATCAAGACTTATCAGGAAATTCTCTTTGACGAATATGAGGGCATCGCCCGTATCACCATCAACCGCCCACGTTACCGCAACGCCTTCACCCCGCTCACCGTGGCGGAGATCAGCGATGCCCTGCACTATTGCCGCGAAACGCAGCACATTGGTGTGGTGGTGCTGACCGGCGCCGGCGACAAGGCATTTTGCTCGGGCGGCGACATGCACGTCAAGGGACGTGGCGGCTATGTAGGCGGCGACGGCGTGCCCCGCCTCAACGTCCTCGATGTGCAGAAACAGATCCGCTCACTGCCCAAACCCGTCATCGCCATGGTCAACGGCTATGCCATTGGCGGAGGCCACGTGCTGCATCTGATGTGTGACCTGACCATCGCCTCAGACAACGCCATCTTCGGACAGACGGGTCCCAAGGTCGGCTCTTTCGATGCAGGTTTCGGCGCTTCTTACCTGGCGCGCATCGTGGGGCAAAAAAAGGCACGGGAGATATGGTTTCTCTGCCGGCAATACTCCGCCATCGAGGCGGAGCGCATGGGCATGGTCAACAAGGTGGTGCCCTTCGGCCAGCTTGAAGACGAGACCGTCTCCTGGGCACAGACCATGATGGAACGTTCCCCCCTGGCCCTCCGCATGATCAAGGCCGGTCTGAACGCGGAACTCGACGGACAAGCCGGCATACAGGAGCTGGCCGGTGACGCCACCATGCTCTACTATATGCTCGACGAGGCGCAGGAAGGCGGCAGGGCCTTCCTTGAAAAGCGCAAACCGGACTTCAAGAAATTCCCCAAACTTCCCTGACCCGTACATCCACCGAAAGTTTCTTCCATGCCGTTTTCCCCGCTACAGACCGGCGGTGCCATCGCCCGTTCCCTTTTCTCCACGGACTTGCATCTGCCCCCGTTCCGCCTACGGGTCGTGCCGCGCACCCTGCAATTCAAGCAGCCCGCCGGCACCTCCCGCGGTGTCTACACCGACCGCCAAGTATGGTACATCGTACTCTCATCTGCTGATCCCTCCCAGCACTTCACCGGTCTCGGGGAGTGTGCGCCGCTGCACGACCTGAGTTGTGATTTCAGCGCAGACTATGGCCTGCGGCTCGGCAAGGTTTGCCGTGAGGTGGAACGGACGCAAAGACTGGACAACGAGCGCTGGCGACACCTGCCATCCATGCTCTTCGGCCTGCAGTCCGCCTTTCTATCGGCCGCAGGTTCGCTGCATGGCGACTACCGCCTGCTTTATCCCTCTTCCTTCACCCAAGGGGAACGGGGCATCCCCATCAACGGCTTGGTGTGGATGGGCACGTACGAAGAGATGTGCCACCGCATGGAAGAGAAACTGGAGCAGGGATTCCGCTGCGTCAAGCTCAAAATCGGCGCCATTGATTTCGACAGTGAGCTGTCACTCATCCGACAGCTGCGCGCCCGTTTCACACCGTCTGACGTTGAGCTGCGCGTCGATGCCAACGGCGCATTCTCTCCCAAGGACGCGCCTCGTAAATTGGCAGAGCTTTCCCGCTACGGCATTCACAGCATCGAGCAGCCCATCCGGCAAGGACAATGGAGGGAACTGGCTGCCCTGTGCGCTGACACACCGATACCCATAGCCCTGGACGAGGAACTGATCGGCGTGCATGCTCCGGAGCTAAAGGCGGAACTGCTCGATGCGGTCAGACCCCAGTACATCGTGCTCAAGCCTTCGCTCCACGGGGCCTTCAGCGGGGCTGCCGAGTGGATGGCGCTGGCCCGAGAGCGGGGCATCGGCTACTGGACAACCTCCGCACTCGAAAGCAACGTGGGACTAAACGCCATCGCTCAGTGGTGCGCACACACCGAGGAATGCCCCACCCGGCCTCAGGGATTGGGAACGGGGCAGCTGTTCGTCCGGAATTTCGATGCCACACCACTCCTTATCGAGGGAGACCGCCTGTGGTACGGAACACCCCGACAACGCCAGTTCCTAAGAGATATGAAAGATTTCGAGGTGCAATGGAACAGTGCCTCACCCACCATGACCGTACATACCTCTGGTTCCACCGGACAGCCGCGTCCGATGATGGCGGAGAAAGAAAGGATGTGCGCCAGCGCACGTGCCACCCTCTCCGCCCTGGGACTCTCGCCGGGCGAAACGGCACTGCTCGCCATGCCCCTGCGCTTCATCGCCGCGCAGATGATGATGGTACGCGCCCTTGTGGGCCACTTGCGACTGCTTCCTGTCGCCCCCACCTCACACCCCTATGCCACACTCCATGAGGCGCCGGACTTCGCAGCCCTCACACCCATGCAGGTGTTTGAGAGTCTGAAACTACCGCATGAGCGCAGCCTGCTGCGCCGCACCCGCCGTCTCATTATAGGAGGCGGCGCCATCCCCCCCCGACTGGAAGCGCGGCTGCGCGGCTTCCCCCATGACGTTTGGAGCACCTATGGCATGACGGAAACGCTTTCGCACATCGCCTTGCGACGTATCAACGGTCTGCAGGCAAGTGACATCTACCGTCCGATCCCCGGCGTAAAGGTGTCACTCTCCCCCTCCGGCACACTGGTTATCAACGCACCCGCCGTATGCCCCCGCCCGCTGACTACCAACGACCTTGCGGAACTCACGCCCGATGGCGGCTTCCGCATACGGGGGCGGCTGGACAATGTCATCTGCTCCGGAGGCATCAAACTGCAGATGGAAGAGATCGAGCGGAAACTGGCTGACCTGCCTTTCCCGGTACAAGCAACGGCGATACCCGATGAGCGTCTGGGCGAAGCTGTCACCCTGCTCTGTGAGGTGGATGCCGACGCCGCCCCGGCCAACGGATGGGACAGGAAAACGATTGCTGTCTGGTGCCGGCAGAGGCTCACTCCCTACGAAGTGCCACGACATATCTTCCGCGTCAAAACCCTGCCGCGCACCGCGACCGGCAAGCCGGCCCGGGCCGAGGCACGGAGATTGGGCGGGCAATGCAAGGAAATGAGTTAGCTCCGCCAGTCCTCCCTACCCTACAAAACAGACACGAACCCACAAACGCCGGAATTTCCGACCCACACAAGTTTCACCCCCATGCGATCTATCGAACTTCTCGCACCCGCACGCGATGCCGACTGCGGCATTGAGGCCATACGCCACGGGGCGGATGCCGTATACATAGGCGGCCCCAGTTTTGGGGCGCGTGCCGCCGCCGGAAATTCGGTGGCAGACATCGCCCGTCTCTGCGACTTCGCGCACCTCTTCGGGGCACGCGTATATGTCACGCTGAATACCATCCTCTACGATGAGGAGCTGTCTGCCGCCAAACAGCTCGTCTGGGACTTGTGGCGTGCCGGCGTAGACGCGCTCATCGTGCAGGACCTGGCGCTGCTACAGCTGGAACTGCCCCCCATCGCCCTCCACGCCTCCACACAGATGGACAACTGCACCCCCGACAAGGCACGGTGGCTGGAGGCGGCAGGATTCCGGCAAATCGTTCTGGCACGCGAGATGTCCGTGGCGCAGATCCGTGACATTGCCGCTGCTGTGAGCGTGCCCGTGGAAGTGTTCATACATGGGGCGCTGTGCGTGAGCTACAGCGGACGTTGCTACGCATCGGAATATTGCTTCCACCGGTCGGCGAACCGGGGAAGCTGTGCCCAGTTCTGCCGGCTGGCATTCGACCTCCTGGACGACAGAGGGCATACCTTGGTCCGCGACAGACATCTGCTCTCCCTACGCGACATGAACCGCAGCGATTCGCTCGAAGAACTGATGGATGCCGGCGCGTGCTCGTTCAAGATCGAAGGAAGGCTGAAAGACGCGGCCTACGTGAAGAACGTCACGGCCCATTACCGCCAACGCATCGATGAAATACTGGAGCGACGGAGCGCCGACTACCGGCGCAGCTCATACGGCACCTCCCACCTCACATTCACCCCTGATGCCTCACGCAGTTTCAACCGGGGATTCACCGACTATTTCCTCCACGGACGTGCGGCACAGCCGATCTCCACACCCTACTCCCCCAAGGCAATAGGACCGGTTGTGGGGCGTGTGACCCGTACTGTTCGAAAAGGCTTCGCCTACGCGCCCGTTTCTCCTGCCACATCTCCCATCACGGCCGGCGACGGCCTCTGCTTTATCGGCAAGGACGGGAAATTACAGGGATTTAGGGTCAATAAAGTCGAAGACGGCACCGTCATTCCCGCCACCCGAACCAACGTGCCCACGGGCACGGTACTGCACCGCAGCCTTGACTACGCGCTCGACCGGACACTGGCCCGCCCGACCGGCAAGCGCACGCTGGCTGCGAGTGTCACCCTGCGCGAGATCGCCGAAGGGTATGCCCTTGACCTTTCGGACGAGAGCGGCTGCCACATCTCCCTCTCCTTCGCCTGCGTACACGAATCCGCACGGTCTCCCCAGCATGCGGCCATCGAACGCACTCTGTCAAAGACGGGTGACACCTGCTTTCGGATAGAGGAAACCGATGTGCGGCTACAAGGCGAGCGCTTCATTCCTGCCTCCACACTATCTGAATGGCGGCGTACGGCATGCGACGCCCTGCTGCGCTGCCATCGCATGAGCTACCAACGCGACCGTGCCGGTACGCCCTCACCGGAAAAGCTGCGCTCGCTGTTGCCGCAAGAGCTTTCCTACACAGCCAATGTCGCCAACCATATGGCGCGCGACTTCTACCTGTCGCAGGGCGTACGGGAGGTCGCGCCGGCTTTCGAGCGTCACGTGCCGGACGGCCCCGCCGTTCTGATGACCTGCCGGCACTGCATTCGCCACGATTTGGGCATCTGCCTGAAAGACAGCGGATCACCGTCCCGACCGCTGGCCCTTCGCTTGCCTGACGGGCGTACCTTCCCCTTGCGCTTCGACTGCAAACGCTGTGAGATGCAAGTGCTCAAGCCACAATAACTCACCTCATACAAACACATCGGGGCCTGCCGGACACAAATCCGGCAGGCCCCGATGTGTCAGGTAACCCTGTAACGGCCTTTATCAGCTAATTATTTTCGAGCAGCTTGCGGAGCGCCGGTATCCAGTCCTCGTTGCTGCGCACAAGAACCGTATGCATGCCCAATTCAGCAGCCGTCTCCAAATTGCGGGAGCTGTCATCGAGGAACACGCACTCACCGGCCTGCATCCCGTCCGTCTGCAACGCCTTTTCGAAAATATCGCGGTGGGGCTTGTAAGCCCCCATCTCGTAACTGCAGAAGAGCGTGTCAAAACAGTCTGTAATCGGACGCCCCGAAGCACTGAAGCGCGGACTGCGCGTAAAGTCCATGATGAAAGGGTTGGTGTTGCTTAGCAGGCAGACATGATAGTCCCGGCGCAAGGCGACCAGATTGTCCAAACGCTCTTCGGGAGCATCGAGGAAGAAACCCAGCCAACAGTATTGCGCCTCCTCGAAACTAACTGAATCCCGCCCGGCCGCCTGCGCCATGCGATGACAGAACTCTTCCGCACCGATCTTCCCCGTCTCGATGTCGAGGAAGAAATCCTTCTGCCCATACTTGCCCATATAATCCTCTACATGCGCAATGCCGGCCTCACGGAAACGGCGGAAAGCCTCTTCGGTATCCTGACGGAACACGACGCCGCCCATGTCGAAAAGTAAGTTTTTAATCATAGCTTGTTGGTCTTCTTGGATATGTTAATCAACTAATCTGACTTTGGCTTTTCACTGTCAGGGAGAATTATTTTCTCCTTTGCTGCTCTACGCACTTTCCGCATAGAACAAAGGGAGTTGCAAATGCTTGAATAATACTCGTCTATGCCATATGCAGTTAGTACCGCATGATTGAAATATATCCAATCTGCATCATTCAACTCTCTTTCTATCGACATTATTTCCTTTTTTGCTACCATATCGAATAGACCTTTAATCCTTAATCTGTCTGCATTCGATAACAAGTTTGGATTAAGCATATAGCATTTTGATATATTATCTTTGTTTATATCAAGCACGCCCAGACCACGGCCAAAGCCAACGGCTTCTATAAAGAACTTCATCAGCACAGAGTTCAATAGAGCATGGCATAACACTAAATCATCAATGTCTTCATGAATTAACGAAAGCCCTATTAAACGCTGGTTGATGAATGATGGTTCTTCAAATCTAGCAAAGAAAAATCTGTTGTCAGGATTCATCATCGTAAATAATTGCGCGACCTCGTTAGGTTTCATCTCATACCACATCTCGTTAGAACGTTTCAACACTTGTGGAAGAGGTTTCCCCGTACCATTCTTTTGATTCTCAAATTTTTTAACCCATGAATATGCGCCTTTATAAGATTCCGCCAATTCGTCCAGGGTTTTACTGCAACTAAAAGCCTTGCAATCAGAAGATGCTACCAACGTTTTGACTTTTTTCGCGTTAAACAGGGCCGCGCGAAGAAAGTTTTTCTCAATATTATTCTTTTCTTTGGGAAAGAACAGGGCATCCCAACCACGCCTACTCCCCCTAAATACTTTGAAAAGAGTGCGGAGTGGAACTAAGTTCTTTTTGATTTCAAGCAACCATTTTACATCGTGGAACAGAGCGTTATACGAAAGACTTAGATTGTGCAAATCTTTTATTTCTTCTGTGGAGTAACTGGCACATGAAATCACAAATGGATTTATATCACGTTCCAAAAGTGAACTATTCACAATGGCCTTTTCATAGTCTGTGTTGAGAGCAATTATTTCTAATGGTTGATGCCAAACATAAAATCTTGTTTGCGAAAGTTTTGTTTGTTTTTTCTGCAAGACCAGAATTGTCGTTACAACATCAGCATTTTGAAACCATCTACCAGCGCCGCTAATATGTACTTGCTTCAAGTCGAATAGTCCTTTTAATGCGTTATAAAAATTTTCTCCTGCAGAAGTCCCGAGCCATGCGTTAGAGGTTATTATTCCCATATAACCATCATCTTTTAATATATTCGAAAGATGCAAAGCTATGTAATAACACAAGTCGGATTTTTTGTCAAGCCCGCAGTTTGGAAGATTCTTCCTAATGAGCGCATCGTCTTCAACACTTATGTTCTCAAAAGGTACAAAAGGAAGGTTTGAACATATTGCTCCAAAATAAGGAATGGCATGCATTATTTTCTTTCCATTTCTTGGATCAACAATATAAATATTTTTCCCAACGAAACAATCTAATGCATTGGAGTGAAACAATAGATTTGGCAAATCTATTGTTTCACTTGACATCATGCTAAGATTTGCTATCTGCAATGGGGTAATGTACTTGTCACTTGCCCAAGTTGTACTTACCGCCATAGGTATAGAACAGCATAGAGATTTTTTCCTTTCCAATATTTCATGGGCTATTGTTCCTGTTCCACAGCAGGGGTCTGCGCAATCCGATGTCCAATCGTGAATGGTGATATTTGCGAGTATCCTCGCCAAAATCTTAGGCGTAGTAAATTGACCATCAAGTTCTCTGCGTGATGTGTTTATACACTTTTCCAAAATGTTTTGAAGCATGGCCTGATCTATATTCTCTATTCCGTTCTCCTTTAGGAAAAGAGAAAAGTCAACTATCACATTCCATGTATTGACAGGTAAAACTTCATTATATTTCAAACCTGCGAAAACATTATAGAAGTCGGATTGTTCGGTGATATTACGGAAAATCTCATTAGCTTGACTTGGCGTTGTTTCCAAATCAATTTCATTTACAAGCATGGCCGCTTTCTGCTGGCGCTTGATTAGGTGCGCAAAAATAATACGATAAGCCCAATTTAGTATAACTGTTTTGGAATAGGCTTTAAATTTATCTGTCTCATCGAAGGAATATTCTATTTTCGCTCCATCCCACCAAGTATCTATTTCGGCTTCTATTACTGAATTTCTTGCACATGCTTTTTTGTAATGGTCTGCAACCAAACTTTTGTTCTCGTTTATCAGTAGATTGATTGCATTTTGTGAAATGACATCGCTAACTGATATTCTTGTTGTTTCATGGGTAAGAAAGTATTCATTTATAGTAAGTATAACTTCTCGAAGTGTCTTTTCCCAATCCGCCCTAAATAGGGCAACGTCTGGACGTTCCTTTATATTGAGATTTTCCCATTGTTTGGCAACTTCAAAAGTGTCGTTATCTTTATCAAGAACATAGAACCTTGCATACGTGAAATTCCATATCACACAACTATCTAAACCAAGTGCTCGCGCCTTTCGCTGGGCATCTTCAACGAAAGTTTCATCAGTAATAGGCACATCAGGCATTTTCAATTCCCATCCTTGTAAAATACTGGTAAGCATAATGTCAGAATAAAGAATTACATCAGGAAACATTCTACTCTTTGTTCCATTTGATAGGGTAGATTCGCCTCCTGCTCTTTTTATTGCCAAGTCATTTTTGGTCTGCTAACGAATTTATTTGTGAAATAAGTTCAATAGCCCAAGAGCGCTCATTATACCTAACATGAATGTTTTTCTGGTTCATTGTTGAACTCATTTATTATATTTGACTGGATAATAGATTGGCGGCTCACTTTACTCATCATAGACCATGCTGAACATAGTCTTTCCTTTGCTGCTGTTATATAATCTACTTCTTCTCCCTTGAACAACTCTACATCTTTATTCTTCTCAATTCCGACAAAGTTTCTACCTTCTAATAAAGAGGCGACTAAGAAACTGCCACTCCCAAAAGTGTTGTCCAGAACTATTGCGCCAGGATTTGTATATGTTCGAATAAGGTATCGGCCAAGTTCTACAGGCTTTTGAGTTGCATGAATAACCTTACCCTCACTTTCCGCTGTTTTGAAATATATAACATCTGTTGGATAACGTCTGCCGTCACTGTGTACATGAACAGGATGAAAGTCTCCATAGCTACCACTCAATTGGTTTTTCCTAACACCCTTATCGTATGGTTCTCCTTCTGTCATTTGAGGATTGTAAACAGGTTGTTTCTTATAAAAAACACACACATCCTCATATTTGCGGAGAGGCTGTTTTTTCGCATTTAAGAAGTTTGTGGGCTTAGATTTTTCCCAGACCAATTTGTATTTGAACATCTTCTTGTTGCTAAGCATAAGCTCGGCTGTAAATAAACCCTGGGAGGTCAGTACAATTGCCCCATTGTCCTTAACTATCCGCATATACTCATGCCAAAGCCCTCCCAATGGAATTACACTATCCCATTTGTTTTGTGTAGTTCCATAAGGCAAGTCACACAAAACCATATCAATACAATTATCGGGTAACTGCTTCATGATTTCAATGCAATCTCCCTCGAACAGGTTGTTTATTATCTTGTCTATTTCCATTAACAAATAATGTGCTTGTTACACGTTGGTACAATCAGTTCTCTAACATCCACATTCAGAGTTTTTGCTATCTCCACAAGGGTTTCTAAAGATGGCTGGGCGCTGTTGGCACACCATTTCGACACCGTTGAGGTGTTTGAATGACGGCCCACCATTTTTCCGATGCCCAAGCGTACAAGGCATCCACGATCAAGCTTGCTTGAGTGGTCGGTCCGCAGCCTGTCTTTTACAAAGACAGCGCAAGCCGAACGCAATGGAGCTGGCTACGATTGATGAGGCGCAGCCTGTCTTATACAAAGACAGCGCAAGCCGAACGCAATGGAGCTGGCTACGATTGATGAGGTGCAGCCTGTCTTATACAAAGATAAGCAAATCCTCTGAAAGCGCATGCAGCCGTACCAACCTACAAGCATGTACTCCGTACTTCCGGAGCGATCCGTCAAACAGGACATACGTTTCCACTCGCCATTTCCCCATGCTGGCTCCCCCACAAAGGAGAAAGTCTCAATTTCAAGACTTGAATTATATAAATATAGTCTTGAACTATAAAAATAAAGTCTTGAATTATATAAATACAGACTTGAATTATATAATTCAAGACTTAAACTTGAACCGGGAATGGGGATGGGCGAGTCTGCAAGGCTCATCGTACAGCCCAAGCTGCTTGTCCCGTACACGGTACGCCTTGACCACGGCATGGCAAGCCGGAGGACAGCTGCGATCCGTACACCCATGGTCTCACGAAGTCCGGCGCGATACTGACATGGCACGGCTTCGTGACAGCTTCGCCGTAAATATACGCCTGAGCCATTTGCCTATATTCTTCATTGTTCGTATCTTCGTTGTATGCTTCACAAGATATGGCGGCTCTTGCCTGCGCTCCTCGCCTGCATGGCGCTTTCAGCCTGCTACTACTCCCATCCCAACAAGACCGACCACTGGACGGCGGCCAATGAGGATGCGGTAGACTCTGTGAATTTCTACATCGCCCACCACTACTGGACGGGCTACAACTTCAAGGCGACTGACAGCATGAAGCTGCTTGCCGCCCCGCCACTCGAGAACTTGCCAGACTATGGAGCGCTGCCCAACGACACCATCCTCATCAACCGTCACGATGAGCTGGTCGTGGCGCGGCTGCTCTACGATCCCCGTGACCCCGTAGACTCGGTATGGGTCAAGGTGGCGCGCGACCAGCTGAGCCAGGGATGGATACATGAGAGCGTACTGCTCGACAAGGTCGTGCCCAACGACCCCATCTCCAAGTTCATCTATCACTTCTCGGGCAAGCGATCCGCTGTGACACTCTCCCTGATAGGACTGGCCCTGCTGCTTTGGCTGGTGCAGCGCATCCGGCACAAGCCGGAGCACATGGTACACCTGCACGACATCCCCAGTTTCTACCCCACTCTGCTCTGCCTGTGCGTCAGCGGATCTGCCGCCCTGTACGGCAGTATGCAGAAATTCGTGCCGGCCACTTGGGTTGAGTTCTACTTCCATCCCACACTCAACCCCTTCAACGCGCAACTTCCGTTGATTCTGGCGCTGTTCATCGCCTCCGTCTGGTTGATACTCATCACCGGTGTGGCCGTAGTTGACGAACTGCGCCGCCAGCCGGACATCGGCGACACCCTGTCCTACCTGGCCACGTTGGGTGCCGTGTGTGTGGTGCTCTATCTCGTGTTCACACTCACCACGCCGCTCTATATCGGCTACCCGCTGCTGGTTGCCTATTGGGCTTTTGCCATCAGGCAATATATGCTGCACCGCCCCTCGCACCTCGTGTGCGGAACTTGTCACCGCCCCATTCCCCACAAGGGGCGCTGCCCGCACTGCGGAGCGCTCAACGTATGAAGAACAGGCGCCTCACGGCTATGGACCGACCCTATTCACTCCTCAAATCCCCCACCATGAGAAGACTACTAACCGCACTGTTCCTGCTACTTGCCGTCGGCACCTACGCGCATGCAGACCGCGCCACCGACTTGGCGCAGCACATTCTGACCTGGCTGAAGGCGGGACAGGCCGACAGCCTGCTGGCACACAGTTCACCCGAGGTGAAAGCACAGCTCACGCCGCCCATGATACAGGGACTGTGGGCGCAACTGCTCCTACAAGCCGGAGAGCTGAAGAAGGAACAGCCCTGGACGGCCATGCAGATGCAGGGCAATAAGGTCCGCACGCGGGTGCTGGTCTTCGAGCGTATGGCGCTGCGCTGCAACGTCGCGATCAATGAAGATATGAAAATGTCAGGCATCACTTTTACACCGGCTTCCTATGCTGAAGAGCCGGCAGACACCCCACCTGCTGCGGAGGACTCCACGCAGCAGGTGACAGAGCGCCCCTTTACAGTCAGACACGGAAAGATAGAACTTCCGGGCACGCTCACCCTGCCCGCCCAACGCACAGGCCCGGTGCCGGCGGTGGTATTGGTGCAAGGCAGCGGCCCTTCTGACCGCGATGAAAGTGTGGGGAACAACAAACCGTTCCGCGAGTGGGCGCAGGCGCTGGCCAAGCAAGGCATCGCCACCCTGCGCTACGACAAGCGCACATTTGTCTATAAAAACAAAAGCGGCGAGATGAGCGGCGGACAGCTGACCTACCGCACCGAAACTTCCGAAGACGCCGCCCGTGCATTGGAGCAGCTGGCGCAAGTGCCGGAAGCAGACCCGAAGCGGCTCTTCGTGCTCGGGCACAGCCAAGGCGGCACATTACTGCCGCTCATCGTAGAGGAGAGCAAGCACAAGCCTGCCGGCCTCATCGGACTGGCGGCGCTGGCACGCCCCTTTTGGGAGGCTGTACACGAGCAGTTAGTCTACATCAACGGCGGCAGCGACTCGCTCGTCACCGCCACCGAACGGCAGATGCGCGAGAACTTGCCTCAGGAATACTTGGACTTCCAAGAGCGATACAAGCCGCTCCAAGAAATCACGAAGTGCGGAAACATGCCGATGCTCTTCCTGCAAGGCGGGCATGACTACCAGGTGACTCCGGCCGATCTGGAGCTGTGGCGCAAGGCGCTCGTGAAGAACAAGGGGGCGGAGTTCCGCCTGTTTCCGAAGCTGGACCACCTGTTCCGTCCACTGCCCCAAATGGCCCAACCCGAAGATTACCTGAATACCCTGCCCCTCGCGGACGAAGCGGTGCAGGCGGTGGCTGATTTCATACACTCACACTGAAACAGCCCACCCCGGATGCCGCTCCAACGAAAGGCAAAACCAGATAAACATCCATCATGATCAGACACATCGTCATGTTCCGCTTCCGCGATGACGTAAGCGAATCCGTGCGCCAAGCTGCACGCGAGGCATTCAAGAAAGGCATCGAAGCCCTGCCCGCCACTATCTCCTTCATACGGGAAGTGCATGTAGGTTTCAACATCAACCCAGCTGAGAAGTGGGACATCTGCCTCTACTCGGCTTTCGACACCCTGGACGAGGTGAAGGCGTACAGCGCCCATCCGTCCCACAAGGCTGTGGCCTCCGCCCTGATGCAGTACATCGGAGAAAGAGCCTGTGTGGACTTTGAGGAGTGATGATTCCAGTATCCGGCAAATACGGAGAACCATCACCCGCCTCTGAAGACCTGTGAGACGAACACGCAAACGCCGGACGGCAAGCTGGAGCAGTTAACTCCACGCTTGCCGTCCGGCGTTTTGCCCTTACAGGAATGAAGGCTATCGCCCCTCTGGCACGCACTTATTGGGCCAGGTACTCATCCACATTTTTCTCGATACGCCCCAGCACATCGTAGGTAGGGGCAGGGACGAACTGCAAACCTGTGATGTGCTCGTAAAGTTCGATATAGCGGTCAGAGATGCTCTTGACCACCTGCGTAGTCATCTCGGGAATCGGCTGGTCATTGGAACCGTGTACCTGAAAGCCGTTTTTCAACAGCCATTCTCGTACGAACTCCTTGGACAGCTGCTTCTGCGGCTCGCCCTTGGCCAAGCGGTCCTCATAACCCTCCGCGTAGAAATAACGTGAAGAGTCGGGCGTGTGGATCTCATCCATCAAGTAGATCTGACCGTCATGCTTGCCGAACTCGTACTTCGTGTCCACGAGGATCAGGCCGCGCTGGGCGGCGATCTCCGTACCGCGTTCGAAGAGGGCCAGCGTATATTTCTCAAGCAGGGCATACTCTTCGGGAGTGGCCAGTGCCTGTGCCAATATCTGGTCCTTGGAGATGTCTTCATCGTGCTCGCCATACTCCGCCTTGGTGGTGGGAGTGATGATCGGCGTGGGGAATTTTTGGTTTTCCTTCATGCCGTCGGGCAGCTTCACGCCGCAGATCTCACGCACACCGCTCTTGTAGGCGCGCCAGGCACTGCCGCACAGATAGCCGCGTACTATCATCTCGATGGGAAACCCTTCGCACATCACGCCGACCGTCACCATGGGGTCAGGAGTGGCCAGCTTCCAGTTGGGACAAATGTCGCTCGTGGCATCGAGGAAGAGGGAGGCTATCTGGTTGAGCACCTGTCCCTTGTAGGGGATGCCCTTGGGCAATATCACATCGAAGGCCGAAATGCGGTCGGTCGCCACCATGACCAGACGGTCGCCCAAGTTGTAGACATCGCGCACCTTGCCGTGATACACGCCTTGCTGGCCTGGAAAATGGAAATCTGTGTGGGTTAATGCTGACATAATGTATGAATTAGGGTATATACAAACGAAAAATCCGTACAGGGATGATTTACGGCCATACTACGCTGACAAGCTGTGGCGGCTACATTGTCACGCATAAAGCGTGCGCCTCTTACTGGGGCACATCCCGCAGAGCCTTTCTGCGCTCATCCTCCCGGGCATAGGCTTCGACAATGCGAGTGACCAGTTTGTGACGGATGATGTCCTGCTGGTTCATCTCAATAAAAGCTATGCCGGGTATGCCCTGCAAGATACGCTGGGCTTCTGTCAGACCGCTCCGCTGCGAGGGAGGGAGGTCGATCTGCGTGCGGTCGCCGGTGATGATCATCTTGGTATTCCAGCCCATACGGGTCAGAAACATCTTGATCTGTGCGGTGGTAGTATTCTGCGCCTCATCCAGAATGACGACCGCGTCATTGAGCGTACGCCCGCGCATGAACGCCAACGGAGCGATCTGTATGACGTTCGATGACATGAACTCCTGCAGCTTGGCGGCGGGAATCATCTCCTGCAGAGCGTCATAGAGCGGCTGCAGATAGGGATCAATCTTGTCCTTCATGTCACCCGGCAAGAAGCCGAGTTTCTCACCGGCCTCCACAGCCGGACGGCTGAGGATGATCTTCTTGACCTCCTTGTTCTTAAGCGCCCGAACCGCCAGGGCGATGGCCGTATAGGTCTTGCCCGAACCGGCAGGCCCTACGGCAAATATCATGTCACACCGTGAGTAAGCCTCCACCAGCTTGCGCTGGTTCGCGCTGCGGGGCGTGATAGGCTTTCCGCCGGTGCTGTAAACGATCACATCGTCCGGTGAATCCGCATGTGCGGACTGCCTTCTGACAATGTTCAGCAGGTCTTCTTCTGTCAAACGGTTGAACTTGGCGCAATGGGCTTCCAGCAAACGGAATGTTTCCTCGAACTCCGCCATAGCCTCTTCATCGCCCATAACCCGCACCACATTGTCACGCGCCATGAGGCGCAGCTTGGGACAGATGGCACGAAGCATCTTGATGTTGGTGTTGTTCACACCATAAAACAGGACGGGATCGGCTTCTTCAAGTATAAAATGCTTCTCAATCATTCATTGCACTGTAATAGTTCTTATAACCGCAGGTCACCCGGGCCACGCGGATGACCCGCGCAAAATTACGCAAACTATCCTAATATGCCTATCGTTTGCCCTACTTTGTTCGGGGGCACTCTTGTCCGGGCTACATGCCTGTCCCCCCTCCTGTCTGAAGATCACGCATGTGTTTGGCGGCTCCGCCACAGGGCAGCGTATCTGAAACCGTATTCGCCATCTCCCGAAACTCTACCCCCTAAAAAAACAAAAGAGGATGCCCCGCGCACGATGAAAGCATTAACTTTGTGCATCATTTTTCGGACGGTCGGACGGCGAGATGCCCCGGCCGTCCGAAAAGTGAAAAACCACGCCCTGCCTAAAACCCGGGCGGGCAGGCCGGTACGTACGGGAAAAGAACCCCTCGCCCCAAGAAGCTGCCCAATCCCACTCGACACCTACGCATGAAATATAAATTCAAAGCCCGCAGAAGCCACTTTCTCTATGTGTTCTGTGCAATCGTTATCGTACTGGGCATAGCCAAATGCATACACCCGGAACTGGGCAAGCGTATCACCGCCCCTGACAAAACGGAACGGGAAACTCCGCTCGCTTTCAGCCACCAGCCCGACAGCATCGAACTGCAGGCCCGCAAGGTGGACAGTCTGCTGATGCGCCCGAGAGCGAAACTGAGCCTGCTGACCCCGGACGGGAAGCCCGTCAAGAACCGCGTGACCAGCGTGCGCCGCTTCGAGGAATCCTTTCCTGACCTGAACGATGTGCAGGTGGCTACGGCAAGCAAGCTGGGAATCGAGCAAATCGCCAACCGCGATGAGGCGCGGCACCGCATGCAGGAACTGGTCTACATTGGCGACAACCCCTTCTACACCGTTCAGCCGCTCCACCAGTCTATCCCCTACTTGGTGCCCCGCGCCGCGAGGCTGCTCGATGCCATCTGCCGCGCTTTCAACGACTCTCTCGCCACCAAGGGCTATCCGCCGCACAAGCTGCTGGTCACCTCCGTACTGCGCACCAAAGAGGACATAGACCGCCTGCGCCGCTTCAACCGCAACGCCTCACCCAACAGCTGCCACCGCTATGGCACGACCTTCGACATTTCCTACAACCGTTTCCTCGAAATCAAGGAAAACGGCAACAGCGACATACGCTGGGTGACCATTTTCAAATCCATTCTGGCCGAAGTGCTTGAAGACCAAAGGCTCATGGGCACCTGCTACGTGAAATACGAAGTACACCAATCCTGCTTCCACATCACGGCCCGGTAGATACCCGCTACAGACGGCATTGACTCAGCTGCCCCAAAGACCCTAAGCATTTTCCATTACGGCAACGCCCGCCCGTCACGACACGAGATCGTGACGGGCGGGCGTTGCCGTTCATCTGCTGAAAAAAGAACACACAAAAACGGCTGGACAATCTATCATCGCCTCACGGCACGTTTCACCCGCTACACTGCCGCCTGCCGCAGAACGGCCGTCAGAAAGCCACGCCCGGCACGGCGCAACCGCCGCACGACACGCCGCCAGAGCGGCACGCGCAGACAGGCCTCCACTGCCCGGGACACGGGCACTCCCCTCCTCAACAAATTGAAGAAGCGGGCACGGGAGCTCGGTGCCGTCACCGACCGCACGTAAGCGGGATTGGAGCGAACGGCCTCTTCCAAGGTGGTAAGGCACACCTCAAACCCGCACCGTGAAAAAGCCGCCCTTCCCCTCTCCGTATGGACAATGGCCAGCCCCACGCCGTCTTCATCTTCAAAACCGGGACACACAGACCCGATGCCCCAATAATCGGCGATGGTGAGATCCGCACCGCTCGTTCCATTCTTGGCCGGACAGGCATAGCAGGACGGGCGCAAGTAAATATCGGACAGGAAGCCGCGCATGAACGGATTAGAGCCAAATGGTTGCGAACACTTGACCCCAACAGAGGACGGCCCATAGGCCCGCCGCTCCCAAACCACAAAGCCATAAGATTTCCAGTCATAACCGCACCGCCGCTTCTCACGAAAGCTTACACCGGCCACCTCGCTACCGTCTGTCACCAGCTCCGACAGATAACGCCTCCACACTCCCGGCGAGGGAACGCCGTGACAGATCAGCTCTACCGTCAGCAGGCGGGGCCAGTCCCTGCGGAGGAACTTCCGAAGTCCCGCGATCTGGCAGGGAGTGCCGGCATACAGCACCTCACGCCCGGCTTTGAGGTAGTTTTCCGCCTCGCGAAAAGTCTGCTCCGTACGGCTCTGCACATATTTGCTCCGCATCATCGGGTGAAGTTCGGCCCATGTGGATGCCGCCACATGATGTGCCTCCCAGCGCTCATCAAAAACCACCCCGAACACTACACCGCCAGCAGCTATGACCCGCTCCGCCAAGGCGATGAACAATCCGCCGGAAGAGCTGAGCTGACGCCTCGCCGTGTCTCTGTTCTTGGCTGCACAGACCTGCAACGGCTCATGCGTCTGACCGCGATTGATTACGGGGCACACCTTCTCACACAGTCCACAGCCGATACACGAGGCCACGTTGACGACAGGATACAGAAAGCCCTCTGCATCCTCATGCAAAGCTATGCATTGCTTGGGGCAACGCTGCGCACAGGCCCCGCAGCCACAGCAGTCGCGCTTGTCTGTTAGGATGATCATGACTTAGAATTTTTGTAGAAAAGTCCTCACTTTCCGACTGATAAAACGGCGCTCCTCAGTGTCCATGCCGATGCCCCAACCGGCCAAAGCCACACACGCCACACTCACTGCCATGACGGCAGCCGAAACACCCAACGTATCGGGCAGGAAATGTTGCATGAGCAGAGGCAACGGCAAACTGGCCAGCACTACGCCTCCCGCACGGAACAACACATTGGAAAGAAACGAGCGGACGGACAACCGGATCATGGAACGAACGATGAAAAGGCGCACGAGGAAGGCGATCGCACAGACCCCCAGGTGAACAATGAAGACAGACTCCGGACTACCGCCCAACTTCAATACGACATAGCTAACCGGAACGATGGCCAGCAAGATGCCGCCAACGACCGACTGGTAACGCCTCACACGTCCTGTTGCAGCAGCTGCCTGCATAATGGGCTGCGCCATCGAATCCAGCATTACGGTGATGAGGATGAGATGCAGAAATGATACGGTGTGCGCAGGTACAAGCTTTAACCAGATGCCAAGCAAAAGGGGCGTTTCCAGCATGACAGGCAGAGAAAGGACATAAAGCAACAGAAAGGTGAAACGAGAACCTCGAAAAATCAGGCGATGCATTTCAACAAACTCCCCCTGCGCATAAGTCTTGGTTATCTGTGGATTGAGAGCCGTCTGGAAATTGCCCGCAAACTGCTGGATGGCTCCTTGTACCTGCACAGCCACCGCCCGGGCGGCGTTGACCGCCGGCCCAAAGAACACATTAAGCAGGAGGTTCACCCCCTGGGTAAAAAGCACATACGCACAGTTGCCCCATAAGTTCCACCCCGCAAAACCCAGCATTTCCCTAAAAAGGGCACGTTCAAACTGAAACCCGGCACGCGCCTGCGCAAAATGTCGGATGCAGTATATCCGATAAACAAACAGAATCAAAAGCTGCACCCCCAGCATCAAGACGGCATAAAGTTTCAATTTGTCTGTATCTCCGATGACAAGCAGATAAACAATCAGCAGCTTCAATACGACTTCCAGCACAGAAATATAGGCAAAGGCATCCATTTTCTCGTGGGCAATGATCATCGCATTGTAAGGGACGCTGGCCACCATCACAACCGTGGAAAGCACCGAACACTGGTAGACCCACCAAGCACTGTCCATACGGAGCGCGGGAATGACCATTTTCTCATAAAGAAGCCACAAGCCCACCGTCTCGGCGAGCAGCAGGACACATAGGGCTATCAGCAGGTGTATCTGTACGGCAGTGGAAAATACCTGTCGGAGCTTCGCCATATTGCCCTGCCCCAACTCAAAAGTCAGATAGCGCTGCGTGGAGGACGACATAGCCGCGTTCAAAAAGCCAAACATGCTGACCACCCCTCCCACTACATTTAAGATTCCATAATCCTCCACTCCCAACGTGCTGAGCACAACACGGCTCGTAAAGAATGCCACCGCCATCATAAAGAACATGCGGAAATAGAGCAGCAAGGTGTTCTTGGCTATACGACTGTTGTTCTGTGACAAATCTGCCATGACTGTAGTTCTGTTCTGATAAAGCGGCAGGTGTGAATAAAATAAGACAAGCCGCATCGTAAAAAGCCATAGCCAAGCATCGCAAAAGGCCATGACTGTGCAAAGATAGTGCAAACCGAGCGCAGAAGCACAGAACTGGTTCGGAGGATTCTGCCGAGGTGCAGCCTGTCTTCTGAAAAGATAGTGCAAACCGAGCGCAGAAGCGCAGAACTTGTTCGGAGGATTCTGCCGAGGTGC